>Ga0310121_10000267_pt1 | contig 56849 bp, 51 predicted proteins | sample CB27_Tmax_986_MG_FD_203504 | JGI IMG/M metagenome (GOLD analysis project Ga0310121, IMG submission 203504) | Marine microbial communities from Western Arctic Ocean, Canada - CB27_Tmax_986 | ecosystem: Environmental > Aquatic > Marine > Oceanic | place: Canada: Western Arctic Ocean | collected... | reverse complement strand
TGCCAAACGATTGAAACAAAAGCCTGCCACACGATCTGAGGAGCTCTAAAGAGAAATGACCCGCAAAGCCGTGGAAACTGGCGCGCTGTGGAAACCGTGGAAAAACGGCGACATCAAACAGACGACTCTTGCGTCGAGTTTTTCCACTGTTCCCACAACGCTTGGAAAACTCCTCCGGACGGAGTTTCCCACAGTTCCCACCGCTTCTACGATGAGATACACCCACCGAAGAATGAAACTCCAAGACTCCAAAAGTGTAACCTATGTGCCCGGGGGAAATTGTTGCCTATGAATCGGGAGCTACAATGGCACCTCGAGCTCAACCTGAAAACCGCTCTTCTCGACCTTCAATTGGTCCTCGCGGAGCCGCAGGAGATCGGCGAAAATCAACCGGGGTAGTATCAGCTCCGATCCGGCCTCGGCCCCTCGTTTTCTCAATCTGTCGAAGAAATCTCAGGCCTGCTCTGAGTGCTCAACCTCCACTTCCCTGACAGCCTCTTTGTCTAGGTAAGAAGCACCCATGCCAGGATCGCATGAGGACGCGTAGCTTCTCTGTTCATCGGTTGATTGTGGATCCTCCTGCCAGGGATAACCGGGAGGATAAATTAGCTCACTGAACTCATCTTCCCTAGCCGCAAAGATTCGGATAATCGGAGTGTCTCCTTCCTCTATCAGCGGACTCTTCAGAAGAAGATGAAAGCCCGATGCGTACAGCTTCGGATTCTTGTAGTAGGCAGCGACGTAGGGCCTCCCCTCACCAACAGGAGCGCGCTGGACCAGCTGGCCATTGAAAAACACGAGGATCGTCTCAGCGGGTTCGCCCGCAATCGGATCCCCAGCGGATCCCCATAGTTCCACTGTTTCTCCCTTCTTTTCAAAGCCACGCAACACACCCACCAGATCGGCCCGTTCCCACTTGACTCATTCGCCCTTCGAGGCAGATCCCCAGTCTGAAGGGAGCGATACCTGAGAAGTGCACAAGCGGGGCAGCCCCGTTCTCTCTGAAGATCACTTTGCGATCCTCCTTGGAAAAAATATCCGAGCGAAGCGAAACTCCATCTACTTCCCAGGGAAAGGGCATGTTCAAAGTGTCGGCGATCGTAGGCAACAGGTCGACAAGCTCAGCGTTGGCTGAACTGACCAGACCTCTCACCTGCCCCGGAAAGCGCACGAACAAGGGGACCGACATGATCTCGGACAAGTTGCGAAGGTCGGCACGGCGGTGGCTCTGGCCCGGCCAAAAACTCACTCCATGATCAGCGAGCACTACAAGTAAGGCCCGGTCATAGAGCCCCGTTTACCGCAGGCGTCGGATCAGCTTTCCCAAGACTTGATCCACATACCCAAGTTGCAACAGATAGCGCTGAAAGGCATGCTGGACCACGGCCTCCGATTTGCTCCAGCGCTGCCCTTGAAGAACACCTCGCTTCGGATCCGAGTACTATATCTCTTGCCTGACGGCAGATAGGTCCACGGATAATGAGGAAGCGGTGAATGGCAGAAGTAAAGCCGGGGCGTCTCGTCGCTACCCAGACTATCAAGAAACCTGCCAAAATGATTTCGTTCAAGAAAGCTGCTACGCCCCATCAACCAGACATTTCGGATATCCGGAAGCTTGGCCGTGATTCTGTTAGGAAGCGTCAAGTGCCCATAAACGATAGTCAGATCCTGTAAAAGCAGGACCATACTGTGGGCTAGGGTCTCGCCGTCATCCCGAGGACAGAGTTCGGGCGGACAGAGTTGAGTGATCGATTCGAAAACGTCCAGCCTATGGGTTGGATCCAAAAGCGTGAAAAGCTTCTTCGAATATTCATAGTGTGCAGCCCGGCTCTGCTGAGCGGGATAGAGGCCGCTGAGCAAAGCGGCGAGAGCTTTGTAGGTGGTCTCAGCAACTGTAGTCGCATTTTTGTACCAGGTTGTTTCCGCAGCCAGCTCGGAAAAGTTGGGAAACCTAATTGAATCGATGTTGCCGTCGCGGTCTAACAGCGAGAAGAGAGGAACCTCATCGAAGATGAGCATCACAACCGTCGGGTACTGTGATTCCGCGGTGCTCTCCGTGGCAGAGGGCGGAGGGAAAGCACTCGTGCCTAAGGATTCGGTGATAGGCAAGGAAAAGAGGAACAACAAAGGAATCACGACGACGCCCGGCGACGCACAGGTGAGAAACAACCGAACGGCAGAGAATCGGAGATAGAGGCCGACAAAGACCGCCCCTGAAAAACCAATCGCCAACATCGTCCAAGCATCGAGATCCGACTGGATCCTCTTGAAAATGGGCATAAGCAGCAGCGCGACCAGAAGAGCAAAAGTAGTGCAACAGAATAGCGTCGCCACTCTTCGGCTGACCCAGCTCAGAGTCAGTAGGAGAAAACTTGCTAGGGAGGGCAACAACCAACTCAGGACAACTACCATCAACCCGAGCTACAAACTATCGGTTCGGCGGGCCAGGAAGAATTCTGGATTCCGTCCCAAAAGGTCGTAAAGAGGCTGGGCTATGGAAAAAGCCCAGAGTGTGAGAATGTGTAGAAAGAATACGGAAGGTCGCGGCAACCACCCTGACTTCACCGCCCTGTCCTCTATCAATATATGTCGCAGAACCTCAGCCCGCATTTGTCAAGGTCGACTCATACCCGACAAGCCTTCTAGGAAGGTAAGCAAATCCACCAGTTGCTCCTCTGTCATCGTATTGACGAGGTCCTCCGGCATCAAGGAAAGGTAGCTGCGACGGCGGGAAAGGATATCGGAGTTCTGGAGACGCAGTTTCCCTCCGTCTCCAGTGACGAGTTCGACCCCTCGTGGTGTGTCCTCTGTAAGGATCCCAGTCACCTCGCCGGCGCTCCTGGTCTCGAAAATCCAAACGTAATATTCAGGAGCGATACCAACGCTCGGATTCAAGATTGAATCTAGGAGAGCATCCTTCCCCAGCTTGTCAGCAATGAAAGCAAGGTCCGGTCCAGCCGACCATCTATCCTCCCCTAGACTGTGGCAGGAGATACACTTTGGCCCCGAAGGATTCTGGAAAACGATTTGGCCACGGTCGGGGTCACCACTTCTCTCCAACAGTTCCTCAACTGTCGGCAGAGGGCTGCGATTGTAGCTTAGCGGCGGAGGCAGCAATTTTTTGGCTCGGGACCTTATCTCAGGAGATCGCCTCGCAAGCGTTAATCTACTGACGATGCTGCGGAGCTCGGATGGAAGCTCCCCGCTGACTTCAAAATCCAGAAGAAGGCTGCAGCCCTGGTCTGTCCTTGCGAGAATCCTTACCGCCTCTGCCCTTACTTCATTGGGCTCACGGCTGAGAACAACAGCTTTGAAGCGATCATGGAGGCCACTTCCTCCGATCTCCGCGAGCGCGCGAATGGCAGCCAGACGAAGTGACAGCGGGCCCTGTAATGAGAGTCTCTCGAGTTCGGGTATGTGTAACTCATGTCGCGTTCTACCCAAGGCTCGGATGGCCCGCCGACGAAGCTCCTCGCTCTCGTCCCCTGATTTCGCCAAGGCAAGGATTCGAGAACCGAATGCCGGATGCCCCCAATCGCCAGCGACTTCCAGCGCCTGGGCACGCAGCTCCGGAGATTCAAAGGCTGCTTCCACTGCCAAGAGAGCTCCGGGATGTTGGCGCAAGTCGATCCATTGGCTAAAAAGCTGCCGCGACAAAACCGAGAACGCCTCCTTCACCAGGCGCGAGGACGTAGAAGGTGAGAGCATTAGCTTGGCGACGGCCTTTCCTGCCTCAAGCGACGGCAGGACGGAAAGACATCTGAGAACTTCTGAGCGTTGCTGAAGAGTCAACCCTTTCTCTTTCAGTCTCGACAACAGATAGGACAGCGAGTCTGAAGGACGGAACTCCCAGATGAACTGTCCCAACAGTGAGTTCCACTCCGCGGGATAGGCTTCCCGCAAGCGAGCGTAGATCTGGTTCTCTTTTCCCCTAGCACCCAGCCCTAAGGCCTCCAGGTACCAGCGATCGTGCCCATCGTAACCCTTGCACAATTTGACCAGCGCGGGCAGGGATTTCGCTGGCGTGGTGTTCTGAAGTGCTACGGCAACCGCTCGCCGAACTTGCGGGGAAGGGTCGCTCAGAAGTGGTTCAATGACCCCTGTAATCTCAGCTCCCTGAGCCCGGAGAACCCGCAGCGCAAGTATCCTGAGGTTGGCCTCCTCATCTCGAAGGGCCTCAAGCACCAAGCGCTCTCCAGCCCCTTTGATCCCACCTATCAGCCACAAAGCCCTTGCCTTGAGTACGGGATCCTCCTGCTTCCACATCTCGGTCAGTGTGGGAAGGGCTTCCGGACCTTGCTCCTTGAGCATTGAATAGGCTAGAAAGCGTGTCGATTGGTTCGGTGAACGCAAGGCCTTTTTCAGGCCCAGAGATGTCTGGAGATCGTGCTTAGCTTGGCTGGGTTCGTATCCCGTGGGCGCCAACCGATAGATTCGCCCCTTTTTCGTGTCGGCCATTTGGTGTCCCCCAACCGCGGCATCGTACCAATCGCTGAAGTAGACAGCTCCATCATGTGAAACAGCCACATCAGTCGGGCGAAACCAGGTGTCCTCTGAACTCACCGTCCTCTCCGTCTTGCTGGAAAAACCTGCGCCGTTGGGAGTTAAGAAGTAGGTATTAATGAAGCGGGCACCCGCCTCAGCGTGAATCAGATGGCCACGGTAGCGTTCTGGAAGCAACTCGCCTTCATAGAGCAACAATCCACTCGGAGCTCCCGCTCCGAGCCTGGCCACGTTGGGTATGACTCCGGGATCCTCCGAATGAAAATGCGTTCCCTTGTCGGAACGCCAGGAGCGTCCACCGGGCCCCCAGTAGCCAAAATTTCCTCCTTCCAGGACGAGATTCAGACGCACCCAGGCATTTCCGTCATCATCATTGTCGGTCTGCCAGATATTGCCAAACGAATCCAACGCGACCTCGTAGGGGTTGCGAAAGTTATGGGCAAAAACAACAAAATCTGATCCATCAGGATTGACTCTCAAGACCGTGCCTGCATAGTAGGGCCCCTGCTTTGAGCTGACCCACCTTTTACCTATTCTGTCCTTCACGTCGAACCCAAGATCTCCGCTGTTGAAGTAGTAGCGGCCATCGTGACCAAAGACGACAGAGTGGAGGCCGTGATCATGGTCAACGCCATGCCATCCGGTCAGCAGGACCTCCTTGTTTAAGATGTTGTCTTGTTCGTCCTTGGTGTAGACGATCAGATTGGGAGACTGCGAAATGATCACCTTATTCCCCAGGACGGCGATCCCTAGGGGTGAACGGAGCCCACTAGACTGGTCAAATACCTTGGTTCGATCGGCAGAACCATCGCCATCGGTATCTTCCAAAATCGTAATACGATCTCCCGCCGGTCGAAAATCTGGTTGATCAACTCCTCCCCAGCCAACACGGTAATTCACGGCTTCCAATACCCAGATTCGACCCCGTTCATCGATATCGATGTTGGTGGGATTGATCACATCTGGCTCGGATGCCCATAGAGTGACTTCCAAACCCTCAGCGGGCGTGAAACTCTGGGCAAGGTTCTTCGAGGGCTCTTCCGCACAGCCTCCCGCTGACAGCATCGTGAGAAAGCATGCTGCTGGAAGCAGACAACGTGATCTAAGACGGAGACTAAGAAGACTCCTCATGAGGCTTTTCTTGAACATGAACACGTCGAGCAAAAGTAACAGGTCAAGTAATAGTACCAGTCTGTCCCCTTCTCGTGGTCCCTTTCTCGTGCGGGAACGGCTTCCCGGGGAAATAACGGCAATAACAGGGCAAGTAAAAAATGGTAACAGTCTGTCCCTTTCTGGAACGGTCTCTGGCTGCGTGGACCTCCCCCTGTGCTAACACTTTTACACCTAGGAGATCATGGACTAAGATAGGTCCTGAATCCCATTGGATTGCCTGGATTCTGGACTGAAGAATCTTGGAGGATAGGACTGTGAACATCACGCGACGCGCTGCATTTACCGCCTTAGTCGGGTCTGCTGGCTTGTTCGCCGCCCCCCCCTGCTTAGTTGGAAAAGGACATTACTCAGAGGCCAAACGGGCCCGGCTCAAAGTAGCACGCAAGAGACGACGTGTCATTTTTGTCGACGATAACTACGGGCTGTCGCACCAGGGATCGGACACTCCTGGAGGCTTTCTGAAGCCCCGACTAAAACCGCTCGTTGGTACCCACGTCGACACAATCACCTATGCCGTGTACGCACACAGCCCAGCCTACATCAGCAAGACTCATCCCAGACACTACGCGGCTGCGGGCGGGACTTCCGTAACCGACCAAGCATGGGCCCGCCATCACAAGGCATTAGTCAAGGCCGGCCACGATCCCCTCCAACTCGTTGTTGATTTTGCACATGGCAATGGGATGGAGGCGTTTGCCCACATGAGCATGAACGACTGCCACGACAGCTTCATGCCGAACCTGATGAATCCCTTCAAGGCCAAACATCCCGAACTGTTGGTGAACCCTCAGGGAGTGCTACCCAATCTGCAGCTATACGTGACCGCCTACGATTTCTCTCATAAAGAGGTGCGAGACCGTCAGTTTTCCATTGTCGAGGAAGTCTGCGATCGATACGACGTCGACGGTTTCGAGATGGACTTCATCCGCCACCCAATGTTTTTCAGCCGCTGCATTCGGGGCGAACCGGCCACCAAGGAGGAAATCGATATCATGACGTCCTTCATGGGGCGGATACGGAAACGTGCGGACGAGATCGGCGTGCGTCGCGGTAAACCGGTTCTGCTCTCCGCCCGAGTTCCGGACAGCTTCGATCTCGCGATCCACCTTGGCATGGACCTGAAGTCCTGGATATCAAGAGATTTGATTGACATCGTCATCGCGGGTGGGGGATATGCCTCCAACACCTTGGCTGTGGCAGATTTTGTTGAGCTGGCCCACCAACACGACGTGCTCGTCTATCCCTGTATCAACCAGAAGCCTTGGAGTTGCGACAAAGCATGGAGACGGGAAGGAAATCGCGCGCTGGCAGCGACCTGGCACCAAGCCGGCGTCGATGGCATTCATTTCTGGAATCTGGCGACGCCCTTCGACCCCTATAGCATCCAATCCCAGCAGGAACTTGTCCGAATTCGCAAGAAGGTCTACGCCTGCCTGACCGAGGTGGGTGAAGCCGAGACATTAAGGGGAAAAGACAAACTGTACTGTCTTGACAGCACTGTCTTCCACCACTACCAACACATATCGAGCGAGCCTCCTCTTCCCGTCCACCTGATGCCCGGGGCAGCGCGGAAGATCCCACTGGTATTGGGGGATGACGTTCAGGCAGCGGCCAAGGCAGATGAATTAGCTGAATTGCGACTGGAACTAATATTACATGGCCCCCTGCTGCCTGGCATGTTGACGCTTCGCGTCAACGATCAACTCGTCACGGGAGGGGAACTGCTACCGACTGGGTACGCTCACAGTCACGAGCACCGCCATGCAACAGACGGACAATCAGAGCCTCATAGTCACGTCCATTTCCAGGCAAACCAGTTGAGCTACTTGCTGAGTGCTCCTCCGCTGAGACTGGGACGAAACGAAATAGAAGTGTCGTTACAGACTAGCCGGCAGGTTGTTTCTGGACCGCTGAAGTTGGTAAACGCACAGCTCTGGGTCAAATATAAGGGCGGGAGTGCCAGCTAGACTTCAGACAGGCCAGGATCTAGACGTGTCCGAGGTTGCTCTTGTCAACAATGATCCTTGTGTCGGGATCAGGCCTCGTTCTCAACAGGAGCCATCCGGCTGATAGGAACTGCCTCCTGCAGTGTCCCTCCACCCATACCAAGTGATCCAGGGACGACGATGGTGGCACCCTCGCCGCTGGAGTATGCTTCTTCCCCGTGCTCCAGAATGTCGAGGCCCGTTCTCTCCCCAGTCTCGGGAGCTCGTACCTCGGTGAAAAGAGAAATCAACCTGATCAGTCCCCAAGAGACGACGGCGCAGTAAGCCATGACAGCCAGGACACCGATCCCTTGCACCAGAACCTACCGCGGGTTCCCAAACAACAACCCATCTTGTCCCCCCCAGACCGCCTGAGCGAAGAGACCGGTCAGCAAGGCACCGGTCAGCCCACCCATTCCATGGGCTGCCCCTACATCCAAGGAATCGTCGAGTGAAGACCTGGAGCGAAGGAGAATAGCGTAATAGCAGGGAAAGGCTGCAATTGCCCCGATCGCAATGGCGGACATAGGACCTACGAAGCCGGCCGCGGGAGTGATCGCTACCAGACCAACAATAATTCCGGTCGCCCCCCCAACGGCGGTGACGATACTATCCCTCACGGCATCCAGCACCATCCAAACGACGAGAGCTGCTGCCGGCGCCAGAAGCGTGTTGACGAAGGCCAGGACCGCCGATTCGTTGGCAGCCAAGGCACTACCCCCGTTGAAACCTAACCAGCCGAACCAGAGGAGGCCAGCACCCAAGAGAACGAAGGGCACATTGTGAGGAAGAATCGCCTGTCGCCCATGGTCGCTTCGTGGACCCAGCATCCAAGCCGACACAACAGCAGCGGTACCGGCAGTGACATGAACCACTGTGCCGCCGGCAAAGTCCAGAGCGCCAAGATCCGCAAGCCATCCACCACCCCAAACCCAATGGCACACGGGAGAGTAGACCAAAAGCACCCATCCGGCGATAAAGGCCAGGTAGGGGCCGAAACGGATACGCTCAACCACGGCACCCGAGATGAGAGCGGCGGTGATAATGGCAAATGTCCCCTGATAGGCAGCAAAAAGAAGGTGTGGAATCGACCCATTGGCTTCCAGCCCCACGCCCTGCAGGAACAAATGCCCAAAGCCACCGATCCAGGGTTGTATCTCCCCACTGCTGGGAGCAAAGGCCAGACTGTAACCAGCCAGAACCCAGACCAGGCCAGCGACACCCAACGCGGCGAAGCTCATCATCATGGTGTTGAGTGCGTTCTTGGCCCGAACCAGGCCACCATAGAAGAAGGCCAGCCCTGGAGTCATAAGCAGCACAAGCGCGCATGACACCAGCATCCAGGCGGTATCGGCAGACTCAATCCCAGTAGCTGCAGCGCTCGTCAATTCCGACCCTTCCATCTCTCAGTTTCCTCCTGTGCCTTCAATAAATACTCACTAAATACTCACCCTGGGTTCGGCAAGAAAGACCGTCCAGATACCCGAAACTCTTAAGGAACTCCTAAGGAGAGTACTGGTCCAAACGGCGTCGATTATCTCTCCCTGGTGTGACATCGCAGACCTCCAGATCAAGGGCCAAGGAGCCTCTACTACCGCGGAAAGGACTCCTCCGAGAAAGGGACAGACTGTTTCGCTCCGACCTCAATTGTTCTCGCTACAGGCGATCCAGGACGTCCACGTGTTCACCTCGATGGAGTGTCTCAGGACGACCTGTCGGGCTTCGAAACGAGTGTTGTCTACCCGAAGCCAATAGGGAGGACTCTGGTCTCTACTCCCCGGCCCCCGCGGTACTAGCAGACTCCTCGGCCTCCGGCTGAGCCAGGAGACCCCGATCGCGGAGTTCCCGAAAAACTGCCTCGGCCAGCAGGCGGTAACCATCAGGATTCGGGTGCCTGGGATCGTTGTAGAGGTTCGTCTTCCCGGCGAAGATTTCGGTCAAATCGGCACAGTAGGGAAGCTTCCCACATCGAGCCTGTGCAGCCTGGTAGTAGCCCTTCAAGGCCTCGTGATAGGGAAGGCCGCTGGCAACTGGACGGTCCTTGCTCTCCTTCCACATTCCCTCCTCGTCAGAAGATCGGTTGTAGCTCCCGAACCCCATGATGGGCTGGAGAACACACAGGTACCGAGCCCCGAACTCCGCGGAAATGGCATTCATGAGACGCACGTTTTTCTCCCATACCTCTTCGGCAGCCATCTTGGCCGGCCGGCCCCAGTGCGGCTCCCGCAGGATGCCGCGGCCGAACCCGAACAACCGGACTAGATTGGGGAGGAAAACACTCTCGAGGGAACCCTCAACCACGTACCTGGCGATCATTTCCTGCGGATTGTTCACCATGGGCGTGGCTGCCGAGATAGACTTGACGAGGCCCAGGTCATTGACCCCATCGACGGACACAACAAGATCGGGAGAAAGGGACAGGGCGTCCCTGATCAGCTTGACCACCTCCTGGTTGGTCGAATAGCTACCGACGCCTCCGTTGAACACCTTCGCCGAAATCCCTCCGCGTTCCAGGAGCTCCGAGAGGACACCAGGCCAGTGCCCCTCATTATGGGGATCCGTAGTGGAGCCGCCCAAGGCCACGATGCGGAGCGCACCCACTTTCTCCTTCACTCCAAACACCTCAAAGGCAGGCTCCAGGGCGTAACCCAGGTGAGGATCCACCGCGAGCTGCCCCCGAGATGTACCCACAAAGCCCCTGGCCAATTGCCGATGAAAATCGGCGCCTCGTGAAACAAGAAACCCCTCTGCTGGCTTTGAACCCACCCAAAGCGCAACCCAGGCCACGCCCTCAACCAGAATAAGCAAAGTCAGGACAACCAGGACGCCAGTTCCAAGTTTTCGGATCAAATCGCGAACCTCCAGGGTTGCCCTTCAGGGCAAGTTTTCCAGATGCCAGATCCTGCCTTTCAGAATCTTGTCTCGTTTGTAGCTTGCCAACGTCAGGAAACGGTTCGGGGAGAGTTCAACGGTGGCCGGTACTCCCGCGCTGTAATGGTCCATCTTTCCTATGTCCCGATAGGCCGGAACCACCACAAATTTCTTAGCCTTGTTGGGCGCGGACGTCCCGTCCGTGGTGCCATCGAGCCAACTGCGCCCTCCATCCAGGCTGATCCGCACGACATGATCGCCAAAGTTCCTCTTCTGGCCTGGGTCCTGGCCCGCGTTACTCGCCAGAATCAACCAGTTAGCGTTGGTCCAAACCGCCGACCAGCGATAGCTGCCGAAGCCGAACAACCCATCGGGCACCTCCCGGAAAGACCGTCCTCCGTCGATCGATTCCAGCAACAGGCCATTCTTGTAGGCCCACTCTGGCATGTAGTTCGGCGGAGTCATGTCCATCGCGCTTCTTTTTCGAATGGAAGTTAAGTCCTCTCCCGGTAGCGCTTTACGCTGAATACGAGTAGCAGCCAGGATGCGGTCCGGATTGTGAGGATCCACGGCATAGGCGGTCTCGGTGGCGTGTTGATGCACGATCGTGGGGTCGCCCCAGGTCGCACCTCCGTCGGCAGTACGGATCATGACGTCACGTATGCCAGGGCGGGACTGGTCCGCCTGGGAAAAGTCATCCCAGTCGTCGTAGCGCATGCTGAGGGAAAAGAAGACCGTTCCATCAGGTTGTTCCACGAAGTTGGGATGACACCACGCAATCTCGATCGAAGTGTAGGGATCCTGGCGGGCATCGGGCGCAAAGTCTCTCGCATCGATCTCTGTAGTCTGCCAGGTAAGGCCGCGGTCCGAAGAGACGGAGACGAAACCCCGCTGATCGTTGGTGGGGACATGCTTTCGACCCAAGAGCAGTGGAGGGAGCTGATGGATTAACCAGAGGCGACCCTCTCTCGTGATGTGAAAGCCAGCCAAGTGTTGTCCTAGTGGGACGGAGGGTAGGTTCACGAACACCGATTCCCAGGTCTTGCCCTGATCCTCACTCCTGAGGAGACCCGGCTCGGTCTCGCCAGTATTAATCCAGATCTCCCCCTTCGGTCCCCAGACCAGGTTATGGGCACGGAGCTTGGCGCTCGCCTGGGCAATGATGACCTCGTCGTCAAGAACGAGCTCGACATCCGCCAGATTTCCTTTGGCAGCAATATCGCCCGCTATCAGGCCCGAGACGAAAACGAAAATAGGACAAAGTCGCTTCAGCATAATCGTGCGCGAATAATCCGCAACAGAATGCGCATTGCCAAATTCTACCTTTGTTCGGTGAAAAATGCTGCTCAACGAGAAAGGGACAGACTGTTACTTTTCGTGCGGCTGAGCGAGCAGGGGATGATCGAGAAGGGGACAGACTGTTGCTTTTCCTGCGGCTAGTGCCACTTCTGGTAGTCGATACCACGAGCCTCGTGCGACAGCAAGGATCGACCCTACTCGTTTGCAGATGTATCGCGGAGCTATCCCTGGTTTGTCGGGAAATAGTTCCCACTACAGCTGCGAGCCTCCGACGCTAGACTCAATTCGACCACCGCCCCTTGGAGTCAGTTGAAGTTGACAGAAGGTGTTGCGACCCGGAAACTGGAGCCGTGAAAAAGTCTCCGGCCACGAATCAAGTTCCTGAGAGCCCAGCGGATCGATCTCAGCGACCGGATAGCACTACAGAATATCGTGAGGTCTCGAGGACGTCTCCGAGCACAGTGGTGGGGATTGCCAAGCGAAAGACAACTGAAAGGACTAGGTTTTGAGCTTCCTTGACTGGGCGATCGTCATTGGCCTCAACGGAGGCATCATTGGCTATGGTCTGTACTTAGCCCGGGGGGTTCGCTCTAGCACCGATTGGTTTCTTGCCGGACGCAGCCTGCCCTGGTGGATCGTTGGACTCTCCATGTACGCGACGGCAATCGATGCCAGCGACCTCATCGCCGATTCGGGTGGAACCTACACCATCGGGTTCCGCTATTTCGTCTCCAATATGGTCGGAATTGTCGCAGGATGGGCGCTAGCTGCCTATTTCATTTTCCTACCCATGTACCGTGCGGGTATGTACACCAACGCCGAGTATCTGGAAACACGCTTCGGTCCATCTGCCAGGGTCCTGTGCGCCCTCATCCAGGTCCAATACCGCACTCTTGTCATGGGCGTCATGGGCGTCTCCCTCTTCTGGACTCTGAGCGTGATCTGTGGATGGGACCAAACACGGGCCATGGCGGCCGTTGGCGCTATTGCCATCTTTGCCAGTATCTACACGGCGTTCGGAGGCCTGCGCTCGGTAGCAATCAGCGACGTTTTGCAGTTCGTCGTCATGACTGTCGCGGCCCTGCTCATCTGGTTCATCGTATTAGACCAAGTCGGCGGCTGGAGCGGCGTCGAGGAACGCCTCAGCGGCGATCCGGAGCTTAGCCAGCTCCTCCATGCAGGTTCCGACCTACCCTCAATCGAGGATGTCAGCGCAAAAACGCCTCAGGAAATCGATCATGCACTCCTCTTGGGAGGCGAATACAGTCCGGAGAAGGGGACCATCACCAGGACCACACCGAACTGGCTTCTGGCCCTCGGTTTTCTCATCCTGGGCATTGGTTATTCCGTCGTGAACCATACGCAGAGTATGCGGATGTTCGCCTCCAGGACCGAGTGGGACCTGAAGATGTCGGTTGTGGTCGCCAGCCTGGTGATGATCGTTATGTCGTTCTTCAACCTCTCCATGGGCGTCCTGGGACGCGCCTTGGTACCCGACCAGGCATCTCTTCCCGGCGGCAATCAGGACCAGATCTATCCTTTCTTGGTCAGCCAGATCGAGGCGGTTGGTCTGAAGGGAATCGTGGTGGCCGGAATTTTCGCGGCCTCCTTTTCGACTTATGACTCAATTAGCTCCTCCCTCTCCGCCCTTCTCACCCGCGACGTCTACGCTAGATTGTTTGTTCCCGACCGGGACGACCATCACTATCTCCGCGTCGGACAGTGGCTGACACCGGTGGTTATTGGGATCTCCTTCCTCTACGTGCCCTTTTTGCTGGAAGGGGGAATGCTCCTCCAGTTCTTCGCACTGACCAGCGCCTTCGTTACCCCGCTATTGACTCTCTTCATCATGGGGAGGTTTACGAGGGTCCATCGCATCTCAGGGACGGTTGGACTCCTGGTTGGGGCTGGCTTTGGCATTCTGAGGTTATTGGCGCTTCCTATCGCAGAGAGCTGGGGGATGGCCGTCCTTCCGAGTTCCCTGATCGACCCTTATGCGGCTTACCCAGCGGCGATGCTGATCACGGCGGCGGCGATGATGTTGACTTCTCTTTTGTTGGGGTTTGAGCCGCGGGCCGAGGCGCCCCCTAGCAGCCACCAAGAACGAGGAGGTGCCTGGCTGCGTTCGAGCCGCGAAGCCATCCAGGTGCTGGCAGCTACGCAGGGCCAGACACCTGGGACATCCCAAGGAGCGGCGCGATTTGCACCCGCCGCCTTGGTTTGGCTGCTGCTTGCTCTCGGATGCTATATCTGCTTCGTCCTTCTCTGGTAAGACGAAAACCATGAAGATCGATCGAGTTGAGGTTCGCGTTGTCGGACCAAAGGTAGAACGCTACACCTGGTCGCACGATCTGCCCGAGCAATACATGACGAACACATTGGTGCGCGTCTACACCGATGAAGGGGTCGACGGAGTTGGGGCCGTGGCCAACTACACATCCTACGATTACGACCGCTATACCGCTGAGGCTCTGCGGCATCTGATTCCCATCCTGATCGGCAAGGATCCCCTGAAGCGTGAGAGCCTCCTAAAGGAAATCTGGCCGCGTTGTTTCCCCTTGCCTCCAGGCGCAGTCGCCGCCATTGATATCGCGCTCTGGGACCTCTACGGGAAATTGTGCAACCAGCCCATCTACCGGCTCCTTGGTGGAGCGCGCGACCGGATCCAGTCCTATGCCAGCACCCCCATGTTCGAGGATGTTCCTGCCTACCTCAAATTCGTGGAAGAGTCTGTCGAGCAGGGCTTCAAGGCGGTCAAGTTTCACTGTTGGTGTCTTCCCGATAAAGACCTGGAACTCGCCCGTGCGGTCAGGCGGGAATACCCGGGCGACGACGTGAAGTTCATGCTGGACGCAGAGAACAACTACACCTACAACGGGGCACTGCGGGTCGCCCGAGAACTGGTCGACCTGGGATTTGAGTGGTTCGAAGCCCCCCTTTTCGACTATGACCTGGAGGGCTATCGGAGACTTACAAGGGCCGCCACAGTCTCGATTCTGCCTTCCGGAAACTGGTTTCAGGATCTCCACAGCTTCAAACATGCGCTGACCTCCGGAGCATGGTCGATAGCACGTACTGATGTCACAGTGATGGGCGGCTTCACACAAGGCAAGAAGGCGATGGCACTGGTCGAATCTATGGGGATGCGATGTGAGTTGATGTGCTGGGGCTGTACGCTGGTCTCGGCCGCAAATCTTCATCTCACTCTGGCTCACAACCTGGGCCACTACTTTGAGCAGGCCGTGCCTTATGACTCGTATGAGTACGGCATGAAACAGGTGATCCGCACCGGGTCGGATGGCATAGTCGAGGCGCCCAAGGGGCCGGGGTTGGGTTTAGAGATCGACTGGGAAGCCATGGAAAAAGCGACGATTCATTCGCTCTCTGCTTAGGGTCTGTCAGGAAGTAACCGATGCACTTTGGCGCGAGCGCCGTGGGGCAGATGGGAGGCGCCGCGACGCAGGCGATGCCGCTGCGCATCTTCCAGGAACGGCAACAAAGCAGATGCCGCCGCGCCGCCGCGCCCCTGTGGGCTGGGGTCCGCAGGAACGCTGGCGTTGTTATCGCTCCTTACATACCGCAGCGGCTATGCGTGTCGCTCTCGCCTAGCCAGCGTATCTGGGGACCCCAGCAAAGTGTATCGGTTACTTCCTGGCAAACCCTTAGTTCTGCTAATGAGCCTCGGCGAACCCACGACAACCTTGACCGACTATGGGTTGGCTATCATAGCAGCTTCCTTTTCAATGCGCCTGTTTCTCAGGGTACGAGAATCGGGCCAGACCTGTCACTGGCTCTGGGCTCTAGGATTTCTTGCAACCGCTGCTGCTGCCGCCGCCGGGGGAACCTCCCATGGGTTCCGCCCAGTGCTTGAGGCCACTGTAACTGTGGCGCTCTGAAATGTGACCATTTTCTCATTGGTTTCAGCGCTGCATGCATGGTTTCAGGAACCCGGATCGCGGTTGTGGGCTTGGAAGGGAGGCGCTTGCTGATCCGGGGAGTGACGCTCACTCTCGTGGGTCTAGCGGTTCAGCACAGCGGCCTCGTTCTTCACCGGAATCTGAACCACAACGATATATACTACCTGGTCCATGGAGGCCTCTACTTCTTCTACCGTGGAGCGAGCCAGCTAAAGGATCCACCCTCCAGGAGCCTGACCGACTCCGAACGGGAAGCTTGCTCAGGCTGCCTGGATCCGTACTCAACTTGTTTCAAGCCTCGGTTCGTTAGGATTCAGGCTCGCTTTTTTCCATAGTTAGTGCGACTCTGTTTCGCGAGGAGGATGCGGATCAATGCGAGCTTTTTTTCTGTTCCTGACCACATTGTGCTTCTTGGGTTTGGCCGAGGCCGAGGAGAAAGAGAAGTTCCTGGCGGTGAGTTGGGGCGACGTGATCCATGGGCGTGAGGGAGTGGCCCAGCTGGAAACACCCGAAAAGGTTCGGGAGGCAGTCCGGAGATGGAAGGCCAACGGCGTAGACAAAGTGCTCTTCCGTGTCGACGACTTCCGTACCCTCTTGTTCGCCGACCTCCACGTGGATACCAAGGATCCCTACCTTGCAGCTTGGCAAAAACATACCAAAAAGGCATGGGAAGATGGGCTGCTCGGGACCGCAGTGGATGCTCTCAAGAAAGAGGGGCTAGAGGTCTTCATGTGGATCACGATCACCGATGAAGGCCGCCCCCCGGATGTCGTGCTTTTCGACTTCGGTTCTGTCCCGGAAAAGACATTCTGGCCTTGGCATCTCCGGTTCACCAAGGAGAATCCGGAGTATTTGGTTCACGACCGGAGCCTGACGAATAATCAGCGCAAATACCAGTGGCACGTGATGGAGTACGCCTACCCTGAGGTCCGCAACTACCAACTCAAGGTCATTCGCACCTTTTCGGATGAGTACCCCTTTGATGGAGTGTTCTTGAGCATCCGCTCCCATGCACCGCCCCCAGACCACGCAGACCAATACGGTTTCAATGAGCCCATCGCCAAAGAGTACAAGCGCCGCTACGGACAAGATATCCTTCGGGAGGACTTCGACTTAGAGAAATGGCGTGAGCTCAGGGGGGAATACTTCACCCTATTCCTTCGCGAGCTCAAGGCCCACCTCAAGACCTCAGGCCAGAAACTCTCCATCGGTGTCCAGCAGGGAGAGCACATGGGCCCGCCCTTTGGGAACATGAGAATCCAGTGGCGCCGCTGGGTCTCGGAAGGGATCCTTGACGAGCTGGTACTCGGTCATATCACGCGGGTGAGATCGCGTTACCCCGACCGAACTCAGCGCACCTGGGGATATATCCAGAACCAGGAGACGGGTCTAGGATTACCCCCGATAGAAGAGGCGGTTCGGAAAGAGTATGGCCCACTCTGCAAACGCCACGGTGTCAAATTGTATGTGGAACCGGGGAACTTCTATCGTCATCATGAACATCCGGCTGTGGGAAGAGGGGGTGCCCCGGCCGAGGTCACACAACGACTTATCTCCGAGTTCGAGACCATGCCCGAGATCGCGGGTTGGTCGGCCAACTATACGAAGGTGACCGAGAAGCCGGAATAGGCCGGCGTTCCGTCGTGCTAACTGCAAGCACAGGAAACTATCCGATGGACTCGGCTGCGGTCACGGCGCTTAGAATGCGCCAAACTCCATCGTTGTCGCAGGCGGCATAGTACATCCGATACTGGCCGCGGCCGATGGCGACTAGAGACATATCCTCGGCATGTATAGCGTCCATACCTTCTTGGCCGTATCCTGCGCCCTCGATTATGCACCGGGCCCGATCCCAGACCAGCCCATCGACTGAGTAGGCTACGCAGATCCGTGACCTGAACCCTGCTATATCAGTCGCGATTGAGGCGGCAGCGAAGTCCTCGCTGAGTCCAGTCTCCTCGGCGTTGGGGTCCTGACTAGGGTGTTTCGGAACCGCCGTTCCCGGGGGTGCATCCTGCCAGATCGAGAAGATCATGCTCCATTCATCGCCGGGGGTCTGTGGGGGGATTACTTCGGCGGCCGTGATGCCGTGTCCGTCGTCCCTGGCCTGCTTGTCCAGCATTCGATAGCCTGGTTCAAATTCGAAGTCGAGACCATCAGAAGCTCTGGCGCTGATGACTCCCTGTGAGATCCTCTCACCACCGGTAGGCCCCCCAGGGCCAAATTCGGCGCTGAAGCAGTACAATCGGCCGCCACCCTCGGGTAGCTCAAGGTAGCGAGGTCCGCCGATGCCGCTCCCGTTCTGGAGACGGCTACCTGCTTCGATCTCCCAATACAGCATATCGGAAGAGATAGCGCTGCAGATCACCGGCGGTTGATCGGCTGGTCCACGAGATTCGAAATACATGCGCCAACTGCCATCGTCCAGCCGCATAACCGACGGCGCGATCACCCGAAGGCTCATGTGGGGTAACCTAGGCTGCGGCACCACGCGAATACCAGGCTCCGTGTGAAAAATCACCCCGTCATCCGAAACCGCGCTCAAAATGTAGCCCTGGCAAGTAGGAAACGGCTTGGCCGGCCCCACGGCCGTGTAGAAGAGCCGAAAGCCGCCTTCGGGAATGGGGACGACACCAGGAGCCTGCAGCTTTGAACTGTCGAGGGCACGAGAGCCTTGCAGCCGTGCTCCAACCTCCTTACGCCAGCGATCTGTCACAGTCATCCTTGCCTGTGCTCCCCCTCTTCCGTGACTTCTTGACGCGTCTCCCCCAAGCCCAGTACGCCTCTTCCGAGTAGATCTGAAACGGCTAAGACTTCTCGGGTGCTCCAGGCGGAAAGGAGCCACCACACCCTGACCTCATGGGGACTCAGTCTAGCCCAACCAGACAAAAAGCAGAACTCCATCAGCGCATCGTTCGTTCCGCCTAGAGATACCGGGACTTACTAGAGGACCTCACCTGAGGCCGTCGGCCGCATAGCGTCCGAGAAAGGGACAGACTGTTTTTCCTTGACTGCCTTTCCTTCTCCCTGAGGAACAGTCTGTCCCTTTCTGTGAGCTAAAATCGCCATCGTACTTTTGGAATCATCGTGATAGAAAGCAAGCAGGCTTGGAATCCGCACGGAACCGACCGCTTGGCGGCAGAAGAGAGGAGTGTGAAGGATGAATCGGAGGAGATTTTTGGGCAGTACTTTTTTAGGGCTGGCAGGAGGTTCGGGCTTTGGAAATGCAAAATCCGCTATTTCTCGTCCATCGGGACAAGGCGTGACTTCGGGTTCCGCCATCGAGCTCTCGCCGGAGCATATCGCCGCCGTGAACCGACGGCGTCGAGTGGCGCAGAACTTCGACGTGCTCCTGGTCGATCCGGATGCCTATCCAAGCGTGGAGGCCGTCGTCGAGAGCCGCTTCACGTTCATCGATGATCCTGACTCCGTCATTGACAGTGTCTGGTGGAACTGGAGCGAGGGCAATGTGGTTCCCTATCCCAGCAAGTTCCTGCCCAACTTCAACCAACCGGGTTTTCAGAAATGGCTCGAGGAAGGTGTTGATATCGTTCGGATTTTCCAAAACGAGACTCGCAAACGCGGCCTCGAAGTCTTCTTCTCTCACCGCATGAACGGATCCGACAACGACCCTCAGCATCTTCCTGAGCGGGGGACCTTTATCGATGACGTGCAGCAGCAGAATCGTATCCCCCTGAAGCAGGAGCATCCCGATTGGCTCCTGCCGGCACCTTGGAATCCGAATGGGTACTGGAACTACGCGGTCCAGGGGGTCCGCGATTATGTCCTGCGCATACTTCAGGAGATCGCGGAAGACTATGACTTTGATGGCCTGGAATTGGACTTCGCACGGATCCCTATAATCTTTCCGCCGGGTGAAGCCTGGGAACACCGGGCGAAACTAACCGGTCTGATCCGCGATCTCCGTCACCTGACCCTGGACGTAGAACAACGCCGTGGTCGTCCCTTTCTGCTGGCAGCACGGGTCCCTGAAAACCTGATGGGATGCCACTTCGATGGCCTCGATGTCGAAACCTGGGCGCGCGAGCAGCTACTGGACATCTTCGTCATGGGGTGTCGAAACTTTCAGGTGGACGTGGGAGCCTTCAGGCGCATCACCGAGGGGCTGCCTATCAAGCTCCTCTGCGCCCTCGACGACCACCATTCGTCGGACGGCTACTGTGCCCCTCCGATCGAAGTTCTGCGTGGGGTCTGGTCTAATTGGTACCACCAGGGTGCCGACGGAATCCAGACCTTCAATTTCAAGTATGCCCCCGACCCCGAGGCGCTACACTGGCCGATTCACAGACAGGCGTTGCGGGAGATGGGGGGGGCGGAGGACATCGAGTTTCTAGACAAGACCTTCGTGATGCAACGTCGAGGAGGCGGCCACGGACCTCGGGTGATCCCCAACCCAGAGAACTGGTCAACTCCTCGACTGATGTACTTCAATACCAACATGCTGGCTCCCTTGCCGGTGGCTCTAAACAACGACGGAAAGGCCGATACGCTGTTGACCCTTTACATCGGCGACGACATTCCTGCCTCCACCGATCGGGTTGCTAAACTGAGCTTGCATCTGCTTCTGAACGACCCCGCCACGGCTGAGCTTGCAGAAAAGGGCAAGCTTCAGCCCGTCCTCGTAAGAGAATACATGGTTCCAAAGCGAAAGGGCGGCCCCGGGCCGGCTCCACTCTGGACCAGTCCTCCTGCACTTGGCATCGAACAGCTTTTGCAGGTCCGTCTGAACAACCTTCCACTGGGACTGGCTAACCTGAATGAGGGTTGGCTCAAATATAGGGTCAGGCCAGAGCAATTGGCTCAGGGCGAAAACCTCCTGAGTCTACGCCTCTCCGGACGCGCGCCGCGGGTCCGCGAGAGAGTTCTCGTCGAAAAGGTGGAGCTAAGGGCAACCTATCATCGCGGCTAGCAAAACCCAGTCGTGCTATCCTGCAACCCCAGCTTTGACCCCAGCTTTGCCATCTCTGAGCGCAGGATCCAACTCCGACCACGACCGGTGGTATGATTCCGTCCAATGCTCAAGGTCGGACTCACGGGTGGGATCGCCTGTGGTAAGAGTTACGTTCTGCAGGAACTCACCAAGTCTGGGGCTTACACTCTCGACGCCGACAAGATCGCCCACTCTGTCATTTCGCCAGAGGGCGCCGCATACCCAGAGGTGGTGAACACCTTCGGATCAGAAATTCTAACCTCCGAAAAAATCATCGACCGCAAGAAACTGGGAGAGATCGTCTTCTCCGACCGGGAGGCGCTCGATCGGTTGAACCAAATCGTCCACCCACACGTCTTTGCGGAAGAAGAGCGCCAGATTCTGGCCATCGAGGCCGATGCTGGAGAGACGGGGGCAGACCTTCTGGTGGTAGACGCTACATTGATGATCGAGGTGGGCTCCTACAGAAACTACGACTCGATAATCGTGGTTTACTGTCGCCCAGCCGTCCAGCTACACCGTCTGATGCAGCGAGATGATCTCTCTGCCGAGAAAGCGCTCACACGGATTCGGTCCCAGATGCCGGTTATAAGGAAGCTACGGTATGCCGACTACGTCGTTGACAACTCAGGAGAAAGGACTGAGACCCGGCACCAGACAAGGAGGATTTCCGAAAAACTAATCCTTCGACAGATCGAGGAACCGCTCTAGCCGGACACGTCTTCCCCCGGCGTTCCAGGAGTCGTGGAGTCTCTGGAGAAGGAAGCATAGCAGCCGATTGTCCAAAGGGTGCGTGCGCCAGCCCGGATGACTCCGGAGAATGTTCCGCTAATTTTCGAGACGCCCGCCACACGACGGTCCCAAGAAACGGGCACCTCCTGGATTCGTAGGCGCCGTATCAGGGCAAAAACCTGTATCTCGACGGTCCACCCCCAGGTACGGTCCTTCATACCAAGCCGCGAGTAACCGTGTCGGGTGATGGCTCTGAAGGGGCCGATATCCTGAAACGAATGCCCCCACCAGCGCCAGGCAATGAGTCGAGTCGCCAACCAGGTGCCCCAGCGCTGAGGGAAAGTCATGTGGACACTGGAAGATCTCCACTCCAGGACCAGGTCGGCCCGCCCCTCTTTAATCGGCACCAGCAAATCTTGGATTTCTTGTGGCCGACTCGATCCATCTGCATCGATGAAAAGCAACACATCAGGCCAGTTCCCCAGTTCGCCAACTGCGGTCAGGCAAGCGAGCCCGTAGCCGAACTTGCTGGCGTAGACAACCTCGGCACCTGCCTTGTCGGCCTCAGTCCGCGTACCATCGATTGAACCATTGTCACAGACGACAATTCGAATTTCGTCCGTCCAAGATACCAGCAGCCGACAGCGCTGCACGACCTGCCCAACGGTTTCCTCTTCATCTCGAGCGGGAATAACGATACCAATCTTCATAACCCGCCTTCATCATTCCCATCGCGAGAAAGGGACAGACTGTTGATTATTCGGACCGCTGCTCATTCGGTCATCCTCCCTTCGCTGTGCGCTCATAGCCCGCTTTAAAGGTTACGGTAGTTTCGCAACGGGACGGCGATTAGACGCAGGAAAGGTGCCAGGAGAAAGAGCCAGATCACAGCATGCTCCACGATCCTGGTCAGACTCCACCAGAGAGGTTGATAGTCGTGGTATTCGTAGAAGAAACTGAGGTAATAGAGTCCCACACTGCCGGACAGGACGACCAAGGCACTACTGATCCCCTTCTCCCGTGGCCGCAAAACCAGCAGGCCTGCCAAGGGAAGCGCATACCAGGGAAAGGGAGACGGCAGAAAAAGGAACCAGAAAAGCAGAATCCATTGAAAGTCCCCGGCCAGATCCGGCAGTGTGCGAGTATGCCTTAACCAGGGCACGACAATCGCAATCGATAGAACGATTAAGGCAAAGGACCAGCAAGGATACGGCAGGACTCCCTGGATCAGTGCAAAAATTCCCTCGTTCATTTTCCACTGGCCGACGTAGGTCCTCAGCCCTTCCGTGAGCTGGGCTAAGCCCACTGAGAGAAAAGGCAAGAATCCTACGATCCCCACCAGGCAGGTCCCAGCAACAAAGCCTACAACTGGCAGCATCTTTTCTGGAAATCGCCAGACAAACAAGGCAACGGCAGGCAGCAAGAGCAGCGGATAGATCTTGGAAAGAAAGGCCATTCCCAACGCCATCGCTCCAAGCGCCAGCCAAAGACCGCTGCCACGGGTGAGATACTTATGCAGGGTAAAACAGCAGCAGTAACACGAAAAAAGTCACTAGGACGTCCACGTGGGCCAAGTTAGTGACTTCCTTGAGTACCAGGGAATTCCAGGCGTAAAGGAGAACCCAAGGCCGTGGTATTGCGAAGAGAGGCAAGAGAAGGATGAGGATCGAAATCACTCCGAGATCGACCGCCGTGAATACCCATCTCTGCCCCTTCCAGTCCCACCCTGACAGCCAGGCTCCAGCGGCGAAAGCCAGCTGGGATACTGGAGGATAGACGGTTGGGATATAGGGATATCCGATTCGAGAGAGCGTGGTTCTGGCAGACGATTTCTTGAGCCTGCTCTTCAGCGGTTCCGGAGCACGCGCCATCGTAGCTACGGAGACAGGCGGTAGGGATTCTGAGCCGCCATCAGCACCTGTCCGTCGAGAACGTATCGATAGACATCGTTCTCCTGGATCAGTGAGGACGGAAGGAGTACCAGCCGCACCAATCCACCCACCGCCAGGATCAGCAGCAGTGGGCCCCTCCCCCGGCTCTTCGCTAGCCAGAAGAAACCCATGAAAATGCGAACCACACCAGACCATAGAGGAAGAGAAAGGGGAGGATAGGCCGCTCGGCATGGGCCTCTCCATACGTGAACTCGGAACTGATCCAGGTCCAGCCCAGACAAGTGAAAACCAGCAAGGCCGAAACCAAGGGCCAGAACCAATAATCCCTGATCCGTAGCTCCATGCCGACGCAGATCCCTTTGGGAAAGAGGCAACCAAGCTCGCAGCTGGGCTGGCGTCAGGTCGCAGAAGAGCGATCAAGGACCTTCCGCAGTGCCTGGCCGGTGTAGGAATTGTCGCAATCGGCAACCTCCTCTGGTTTTCCCTGGACGATAACCCGGCCTCCTTGATTCCCACCGCCCGGTCCCAGATCGATGACCCAGTCTGCACACTTGATCACTTCAAGATTGTGCTCGATAACGATTACGGTGTTACCGAGATTAACCAACTCAGAAAGAATCTTGAGCAATCTACTTACATCCTCAAAGTGCAGTCCCGTCGTGGGCTCATCTAGGATGTACAACGTCCTTCCCGTCGATCGCCGATTGAGTTCGCTGGCGAGCTTCACTCGCTGAGCTTCACCTCCCGAAAGCGTGGTGGCCGGCTGCCCTAATCTGATGTAGCCCAATCCTACTTCCAGCAGCGTCCGAAGCCTGTCTCTGATGGGAGGAATGTTCTCCAGCAGCGGATAGGATTTCTCAACCGTCATGTCGAGCACGTCAGAAATAGAGTGGCTGCCGTACTTGATGGCACGAGTCTCCCGGTTGTATCGGGTCCCGCTGCAGGCCTCACAGGAAACATAGACATCTGGGAGAAAGTTCATTTCGATCTTCCGCAGCCCGTTGCCCTGACAGACTTCGCAGCGCCCACCCTGAACATTGAAACTGAATCTCCCGGGCTTGTAGCCACGGGCCCGGGACTCGGGAAGCAGCGCGAAAAGCTCTCTGATGGGCGTAAACAGCCCGGTGTAGGTGGCCGGGTTCGACCGAGGTGTGCGACCAATGGGAGACTGATCTATCTCGATTACCTTGTCAATGTGCTCCAGCCCAGAGACCTCACGATGGACGCCCGGTTCCAGCAAGGATCCGTAGAGTTCTCTCGAAATGGCCCGAAACAGGACTTCATCCACCAGCGAAGACTTCCCCGAACCAGATACCCCGGTGACGGCGATGAAAAGACCCAAGGGGAAGGCAACATCGATCGATCTCAGATTGTTGTGTCGGACTCCCAACAACTCGATTCTCTTGCCGTTGCTCGATCGCCGCCGTTCTGGCGTCTCAATCGTCCGACTCCCACGCAGGTATGAGGCTGTCAGGGACTCGTCGTTCGCGAGAACTTCAGTTAGAGTTCCCTGGGCTACCACCGCGCCTCCCTCGCTCGCCGCACCCGGCCCCAAATCGACCAGATAGTCTCCACTTCGGATCGTATCTTCATCATGCTCGACAACTACGATCGTATTCCCTAGATCGCACAACTGCCGCAAGGTCCCCAACAAACTCTGCACATCTCGGGGATGGAGGCCGACGGAGGGCTCGTCCAGCACGTACAGGACGCCCCTTAACCTGGAGCCCACCTGAGTCGCCAGGCGCACCCGCTGGGCTTCACCTCCGGAAAGCGAAGCCGCCTTTCGATCCAGCGTTAGATAGGAGAGCCCGACCTCCAGGAGAAAGCGCATTCGATGCTGAATCTCCTCGATAATCTGACCGGCTATCGCCTGCTCTCGAGGCGATAGACTGATCTGCGCGAAGGCCTCGCGACAATCGTCCAAAGGCATCCGACAATACGTAGAAATAGAACGGCCGCCAATTTTGACCGAACGACTCGCGGGACCAAGCCGGCTTCCCTCACAGGCCGGGCAATCCCTCTCGGCCATGAAGCTGTGCAGCTGCTCCCTCTTTCGGTCGCTGCCAGTCGCCTCGATCCGATCCTTGAACCAGTGATCCAGCCCCCTGAAGATGGCGTCGTAGGAGAACCCTTCATACTGGTAGCGGATGGGCTTATCGAGCCCACCCCGAAGCGCATCCAGCACCCGGGCAGGGAACTTTGAGAAGGATAAGCGGGGACTCAAGGAGAACTGCTTCAGCAAAGCCCGAGCCGATTCGCGAAAGAGATTGAGCAAATCCCGCTCGGCTAGCTGCAGCGTCAGGTCGTCGACCAAGGCCTTTGGATTCTGAACCAGCCGCTCCAGGCTAACCCCAAGCTGTACGCCCAACCCCTCGCAGCTAGGACAACTTCCATACTTGCTGTTGAACGAGAAGCTGCGCGGCTCCAGAGTCGGCAGGCTGACGCCACAATCCACGCAAGCCATGCGCTCGGAAACCAGGATTTCAGGCCCTCCGACCACCGACACCGTAACCAGGCCGTCCGCCATCTGAATCGCCTGTCGGACCGAGCTCTCGAGCCGACTTCGGCTCTGCGGGCTGACCGAGAGACGATCTACCACAATTTCTAGTGTGTGGCTTCTTTGCTTGTCCAGCTGGGGGGGATCCTCCAACTCAATCATCGAGCCGTCTACTCGAGCCCGGATAAACCCCTGTTTCAAATGCTGCTGGAAAATCTTCTTGAATTCTCCCTTGCGGTCTCGAACTACAGGGGCCAGGATCAAGCAGCGCCCCTCCAGAGCAATTTCCTGGACTCGCTCAACAATCTGATCGACCGACTGGCGGCTAATGACGCGATCACATCGAGGGCAGTGAGGAGTGCCGATGCTGGAGAAAAGAAGCCTCAAGTAGTCGTAGATTTCCGTGATGGTTCCAACGGTGGACCGAACGTTCCTCGAAGTCGTCTTCTGCTCGATGGAGATGGCTGGGGAGAGTCCTTCGATGGAATCGACCTCGGGCTTTTCCATCTGCTCCAAGAACTGTCGGGCATAGGTGGAAAGAGACTCGATATAGCGCCTCTGTCCCTCTGCATAAAGAGTATCGAAGGCTAGACTCGACTTCCCGGATCCACTCAAACCGGTGATCACGGTGATCTGGTCGCGGGGAAGATCCAGATTGATATTCTTGAGGTTGTGCTGTCTGGCGCCGCGAATGGAGAGCTGCTTCATTTATTCACGTGTGGAACTTGTGGAACCAATCTGAAACTTCAAGAATTCGTCGCACGTCTCCTGTCCTCCGAAGGTTCCGCCAACGGGTGAACTACCAGCGTTACGAAGCCAAGTCCGACAGAGCCGCGAACGACTTGAGCCGTTAGCAAAATGAACCCAGGTTCCGAGGAGAGAGCCGGACAACAGCACAAATCCCCAGTAGCCGGAAGTTTCTTTCTCGAATGGGGCAGCACCGCTGGGGAGCCTCTAAGCTGAAACCTTCGAAGTTCCAAGATACAAGATACAAACAAGCACCAAATTCCAAATCCCAAAGGGACCTCCGACCGGAGGCCGCACCTCTGGTTCGTTTAAGATTTAGAGCTTGGGATTTTGGATTTGTTTGTATCTTGTATCTTCGAACCTGGAAAACTAGACCGCTAGGCAGGTCACCTGAGCCTGAGTCTTTCTGTTTGAACTCGACCCTTCCGCACAAACTGGAGAATCAGGAACTCATTCCCGGCAGGCTCCAGCAATTTCCTTAGATCGTCCGCCTCTTGAACCTGACTCCCGTTCACGCGGATGAGGATATCACCGGACTGGAATCCCGATTTCTGGGCCAGGCTATCGCTCATAACCGACTTCACCAGCAGGCCTCGCTCGATGGGAGATTGGAAGCTCCTCGCTTGTTGAGGGGTCAAAGGAACAACCACCAATCCCAGGGAGAGTGGGGGTGGCGAGAGCGTCCGATGGACGCTAAATGCTTCTGTGCGACCTTTTCCCGCCCCTTCAAAAATCTCCAGTTTCCAAGAGAGCGAAGGACGTCTGCCACAACACTCGCCCAGAGTCGTAGCGATCAACACCTGCTCTTCGCCCCGGGTGATGAGCACATCGATCTGGTCACCGGGCTCCCTCGCCTTAAGGCTCGTGAGCAGATCGTCCCGGTTCCTGGTCTCGTGTTCACCGACCTTCAGGATGACATCTCCGGGCAAGAATCCCGCCTGCTGGGCCGGACTCTCAGGAATTACTTCTTCGATGTCAGGGACTACGGAATCCTCCCGCAGAAAAACCCCCAACCATCCAGCTCGGATATTGCCTCCCTTTCGCACCACTGCTTCTGCCGACTCTTGAATCGTCTGAAAGGGGAGCAGCTGGCAATTGACGATCCTCTGACTAAAAGGATGGAGAGCTGCACGGGTGAGCACACCCAGCAGCCGATCCCTGGGATCGAATACAAAACTCCCCTCCCAGCTGCTAGCATCCCGCAAGGCGACGGAGACCCTGATCTGAAGTGCCCTTTGAGTCCCCCTCCGGCTTGGATTCCATCGCAGTACTGAGCCAACATCCGTCTCCCAACCTTTCCCTCCGGGGTAAACGACCCGAAGCCCCTTTTCAGAAAACGAACCTGGGCGAGGCAGGGACAGTTCATGCTCCTGGGTGGACTCCAGAACGGCTAGATGGATTCGCTCATCTATCCCGACCAAGCGTATCGGATGTTCGGCCTCGCCCCATGACTGGACCATCAAGCGGACACCGGGAACACTCAGATCGGGACCATAACTCCCGACATAGGACAGAATGTATCTCGAATCCAGAAAAGCACCCTTGAACTGAATCCTTTCACGGACTCTGGGCTGGGGAATCAAGTCTCCCTGGAAGACGATGCCGCTGAACTCTCGATCCAGGTACACTCTGACCAGAGACTGGAATGGAGCTTCCCCAGCTTTGAGGCCTTCAGCCCAAAGCCCCAGCAGGCCGAGCAACAATATCAGAAGCCAGCGGCGCATCTCTGCCTCAATTCGAGCACTTGGACATCCTCATCGACTTCGACGATGTAGTGGATCACGGCCTGATTGACTTAGGCCGCTTGCGATCGGCCCAGGAATCAATAACTTGCCTGGCGAAGTACGACTTCTGGATGGAGATCTCGTGTCAGCACCTCTATCTGGGCGGGAATCCGTACCACTACCGGTGCTCCTGAACGACCCTCAACCTTGACTTCAACATAGGGAATGCTTGAGTCGCGATCGGATTCGGACCGGGAGGCTGACTCCGCACCCGATATGCTCTCCGAGCGCTGGGATTCCAGGCTGGAATCCGCATCATTCCAAAACGCTTTCAGATCCTGTGCTCCCCAAAAAGTCGAGGAGTCACTGAGAGTCACGAGCGCCAGTAGAACCACAATCAAACCCCATGCAGCTCTCCAACCAATCCAGGAAACGAAACTTGCCGACACGACCTTAGAAGAAAAGTCACTAGGAGCCCTGGCCGCCCCTCTGAGAGATTGGTTCAGCTGTTCGAGCGTCGCCACTTCATCGTAGAGCTTCCGACATTCCGGACACTGGTGCACGTGCTGCAGAACCGCAGCCTCTAGACCGATCGTGCCTTCATCCATGAGCTGCTGCTCAACCCCTTGGCAATTCATCGTACTCTCGTCAGCTTCTGCCGCAGCAGCTTCTTGGCACGGTGAAGCCGAGACTTGACCGTCCCGACACTCAGTTTAAGCACCTCTCCTACCTCTTCGTGCGAGAGCTCCTGGACTTCCCGCAGCATGAAGACCAGACGATACTTGTCAGGAAGTGAATTCAGGGCAGCCTGCAGCATTTGAATCTGCTCTTTACGATCCAAGCTGCACTCGGGAGAAGGCCCGTCATGTTCCAACGGTATATCTTGCTCCTCCTGCTGGAAGAAGAGCCGATAGGTAAAGGAACGGCTCCTGCGCTTGCGGCGCCTGATCTCGTCCAGGGCAAGATTGGTGGCGATCCGGTAGATCCAGGTGGAAAACTGGTACTTGGCGTGATAACGATGGGCGTGCTTGAAGACCCGAATGAAGGTCTCCTGCCCCAGATCAACCGCCTGTTCGTAGTCCCCGACCAGGTTGTAGATGTAGTTGACCAGTTTGTCCTGATAGCGCTCCACCAGCACCTGGAACGCGTACTCGTTACCCTCTAGGTGAGAAGAAATAAGCGCGTTATCGCCGAACGATATGGTGGTCTCGAGTCCTGTGCTTTGGGCCATTTCACTCCTTACCAAGCACACCGGGCCATAAATACGCTAAATCAGTGTACCTAGTCTAAGACGACAGAAGAAGGCTTTTGTTCCCAAAAATATCTGCTCTATGACCGCTTCAGCAGCTGATGAGTCACTTCGCCTCATACCAGGAGGCACCGATCGCGATATCTACCTGCAAGGGCACGATCAAGTCAGCTACGCCTTCCATCTTTTCCTTGATGAGCTGGGTGAGCTCGTCAATCTCAGATTCTTCCACCTCGGCGACGAGCTCGTCATGGACCTGTAGGATCAATCTCGATTTCATCTCTCTACGGGCCATCTCTCTATAGATGGAAACCATGGCCTTTTTGATCAGATCGGCAGCAGTGCCTTGAATCGGTGCGTTGATCGCGGTGCGCTCTCCAAAATTCCTCAGGTTCCGGTTCTTGCTGCGTACTTCTGGAATCGGTCGGATTCGCCCGAACAAGGTCTTCACCTGGCCCTCCTGATAGACCTGCTTCCGCGTTTCTTCGATCCACTTCTTGACCCCCTGGTAGCGCTCGAAGTAGTCGTCGATTAGGCGCTGTGCCTCATTACGTCCTATCTTGAGATTCCGGGAAAGGCCGAACGAGCTGAGGCCGTACATGATTCCAAAGTTGATAACCTTGGCATGACGGCGCAGCTCGCGGGAATCCATGTCGGGCTTGTCTCCGAAGACCTCCCGTGCAGTCCGCTCGTGCACATCCTCACCCTGATGAAAAGCATCCACCAGGACGTGGTCCTCGGAAAGATGGGCCATGACCCTGAGTTCAATCTGGGAATAGTCGGCTGCCAGAATCTTATAACCGAACTCGGGCACAAAAGCGCGGCGTATCTGTCTCCCCAGCTCGCTCTTGATAGGGATGTTCTGGAGATTGGGATTGCTCGAAGAAAGGCGTCCGGTTGCCGCAACCATCTGATTGTAGGAGGTGTGAATCCTTCCGGTCTCGGAATCGACGAGATCGGGTAACGCATCCAGATAAGTGTTCTTCAGCTTGGTCAGCTCGCGGTAGTCGAGAATCAGACGGGCAATTTCGTAGCTCTCAGCTAGATTCTCCAGGACTTCCACTCCGGTGGAAAAATGTCCTGCCTTGCGGGTTTTCTTGGGCTGCGGAAGACCCATTTTCTCAAAGAGCACCATCGCCAATTGTCGGGGAGAGTTGATATTGAACTCGTGTCCCGCGACCTCATAGATCTTTTGTCTGAGCGCGTCGACATCTCCTTCCACCTGCCCCGACATCTCCTGAAGCAATCCACTGTCTACCTTGACCCCATTGCCCTCCATGGTGGCCAGCACTTCCACCAAGGGCATCTCAATCTCTTTCAGCAGACTCTCCAGTCCCTGCTCCAATAGCAACGGCTGCAAAATCTGAAACAGTCGAAGGGTCAAATCAGCGCGTTTGGAAACAACCGTATCGAGATCCTCTCCGAAGAGCTTTGCCTGGCCCTCAACAAGGCGGTACTGCAGGTATTCCAGAGCCAGTTTCTCCAGGGAGAAGTTGTTCTGATTGGGCATCAGCAGGTAGGCCATGAGCATGGTGTCCTGGCAATTTTGTTCCAGGGACCACTGATGCCGGCGAGCGAAGAGATAGGCAGGCTTGAGATCGTGAATGATCCATTCCGAGGGTCGCTTCAGAAGCTCCTGGACCTCGCTCTCACAGCCCTGCAAGAGGTTCTCGGAAAGGTAAAAAGCCTTTCCCTTCTCGACGCTGACCGCGAGCCCTTTCAAGGCCCCCTTAATGGGATCGTTGTAGGAAAGCGCAAGCGCCACTCGCTTCCCCTCCAGTTTTTCGGCCAGGGCACTCACGTGCTCCGCAGTTTGGAGGGTCTGGTACTGGCCCGAAACGGCTTCGGGCTCGAGCAGGAACTCTTCCAGCAGACTGGTAAAGTTCAGCTCCGTGAACAGCGCACTCGCTTCCTCTCTGTCGGGCTCGGAAAGCAGCAGATCTGAAAGGCTCAGCTCAATCGGCAGGTCGGTATAGATTCTCAGTAGTTCCCTGCTCTGCTGTATCTGGGCCTCGTTCTGCTGCAGACTTTCCCGATAGGTCTTGCGGCTCACTCCGTCGCGGTGATCGAGCAGATTCTGCAGCGTTCCGTACTTCTGAATCAACTGCTGCGCGCCCTTCTCGCCAATCCCAGGCGCTCCCGGAATGTTGTCCGAGGTATCGCCCATCAGGCTCAGGATGTCTAGAATCCGGTCGGGTGGCACGCCAAACTTCTCTTCTACTTTCTGTGCGTCAAAACGGGTCATCGTCCGCGTGTCCAGGATACTGATACCGGGTCCGACCAGCTGAAAGAGATCCTTGTCTATGGTCACGATGACCACTTCCAGGCCCTGTTCGACCGCCTTTCTGGTCATGGTGGCGATGACATCATCTGCCTCATAGCGCTCATAAGAGAGGACAGGAACACGCAGAACCTGACAAACCTTGAAGACATAGGGAATCTGTGCCCGCAGGTCTTCGGGTGTGGGCCGCCGCGTAGACTTGTATTCGGCGTATTGTTCGTGGCGCACCGTCGGTCCCGGCAGATCGACCGCTACGCCAACGTAGGTGGGATTCTCATCCTTGATCATCTTACGCAGCATGTTCGTGAAACCATAGATCGCGTTCGTGGGAAAACCCTGTTTGCTGGTCAATCCCTGAATCGCATAGTAGGCGCGGTAGAGCTGCGACATGCCGTCAACGAGGTAGAGTTTGGAGGCCACCAGTTCATGTTAGCACACACCCCCAGAGGGGTCCGGGGGGGCAAAAGAGTTCCCGCTGCCTGAGAGAGGAGTCTTCCCTTCGAAATTCGGATGTTCGATATTCTGCGGTTTGTGATTTCCGTCGGTTACCTTCGCCAGAACAAGGGAAAAGGCCGAATCACAAACCGCAGAACACCGAACATGAGAACGCCAAAATGTAGTCCCCGGGCACCGCACCACTCCACCACTGCTCACTGCTCACTATTCAAAGCCACCTTGATCCCGGCCCTCTCTTCGCTTAGGATGTGGGAAATGTCCGCCCTGGCTAGAGTCAACTCGATCTGGCGGGTACCTGTCATTCTGATTTTCACCGCCCTGATGGCCACCTTGAGCGTGGTCCTTTCTTTCTCCTCAGCAGATGCGGTTAGACGACAGGACTGGTGTGCCCGTACCTGGAGTCGTGTCATTTTAAGGGTGTCGCGTGTCCGGGTGGACGTCCGAGGTCTGGAGACGCTTGACCAGACTCAGGCCTACGTCTTCGCCGCCAATCATTTGAGCATGTTTGACATCTGGGCATTGCTGGCCTGCCTTCCCTTCAGCGTCCGCTTCGTAGCGAAGGCCTCCCTCTTTCGGTGGCCGTTGCTGGGATGGCATCTGCGGCAGAGCGGTAACATCCGCGTGGACCGTCACCATCCGCGCCGCACTATCCGGGCGTTTCAGGAAGCTGGGAAAGGAATCCGAGCGGGGGTTTCCTTTATCGTATTCCCCGAGGGGATGCGGACCTGGGGAGCGGAAGTCGCGCCCTTCAAACGGGGGAGCTTCGTCCTCGCGCGCCATGCCGGCGCGCCCATCGTCCCGATTACCATCATAGGCTCCCATTTACTGCTCCAAAGAGGATCAATTCTCATCTACCCGGGCTGCATGAAGGTGATTATCCACCCCACTATCCCCTATGAGGATTTCAGGGAACAAGAACTACAGGCCCTTGCAGGCCGGGTTCGTTCGACGATAGTGGAAAGCTATCAGGAGGCGCCATAGTGGACGTAGGTAAAAGGCAGATTGCTCGCATCCAAACGGCCTTACGTGAACTTCAGATTCCGGCCTGGCTGTTCTACGACTTCCGCCAACTGGATCCAATTGCCTGCAGTATCCTGAAGTTCGAGCCCGATCATCACGCCACGCGCCGCTGGTTCTATCTGGTTCCGGCCGAAGGCGAGCCAGCCAAACTCGTCCACCGTATCGAGTCTGCGATGCTCGATCACCTACCCGGGCCCAAACACGTTTATCTCCGTTGGTCAGAACTACACTCGCAGCTCAGAACGATGCTGCAGAACACAGCTTCGGTGGCCATGCAGTATTCCGAACTGAACGCCATCCCCTATCTTTCCCGGGTGGACGCGGGCACGGTGGAGTTGGTCCGGAGCTGCGGCCCTTCGCTCCTCTCCTCGGCGGATCTGATCCAACACTTCGAATCCGTCTTGGACAGTCGGCAACTCGAGCTCCATCGGGAAAGCTCGCAGCAGATCACATCCATCGTCAAGGAAGCCTACAAATTCGCGGAAACGGAGATCCGAGGGAAAGGTCATACCTCCGAATACACGGTCCAGCAGTTCATCATGAGCCGACTCGAAGAGGTCGGACTTGTGACCGACTCCCCACCTATCGTGGCCGTAAATCAGAATAGTGCAGATCCGCACTATCAGCCCAACTCGGAGGTCTCAGACAAGATTGCACGGGATGATTTCCTACTCATCGACCTCTGGGCAAAGTCTACCGAGGGTGGCTCGGTGTATGCGGATATCACCTGGAATGCCTTCTTTGGTGAAACGCCCCCAGGGCAGATCATTCAGGTTTTCGATCTGGTTCGGCAGGCACGGGACCGAGGGGTGGAGTTTCTACGCGAGCGAATCGCTCAGAATCAGCATCCTCAGGGCTGGGAAGTCGACGACGCCGTCAGGGAAGTGATCCGCAGCGGCGGTTCCGAGGACTCCTTTATCCATCGGACCGGCCACAATCTGGGAGTCGAACCCCACGGCAACGGCGTCAACTTCGACAATCTGGAAACCCATGACGAGCGAGGCGTGATTCCAGGACTCCTGTGTACCATCGAACCGGGGATCTACCTGGACCAGTTCGGCGTCCGCAGCGAGATCAACATCTCGATTTCCAAGAGCGGGGTCGAAGTAACTACTACCCCCCAGGACCAGATTGTCTGCCTACCTTGTTGACTAGACTAAGATTAGCAATAATTTTCCGGGCTTCGTCCAACAGCGGGATAAGAGGACCAATCGATCATCTCCACAACACTACCGCACATACTACCGCCGTCGTCGAATCTTCTGCCGCCTGAGGCCCAGCATCAGCTGCGGCTGATCAGCCCCGTCTTGTCGGTCCAGCTCCCTGCAAACACTGCGCACAGAACACCCAACGGGAAGGAGAGCAGGACCGCCAGGATAAAAGAGCTCAGGGCCAGCAGAGAGGTATTGAGAAGGCGTTCCGTCACCAGGTCTATCGCCGGACGTCTCTGCGCAAAGGAATAGCCGAGATTGCCCCTCAGGATCTGGCCTGGCCAGATAAAGTAGCGGGTGTAGAAAGGCTGCTCTAGTCCGTAATCCTCTCTCAGCTGCCGAATGGTCTCCGGAGAAATGGTAGGATCCAATTCCATCTCGGTCAAGAAGTCTCCGGGGATGAGCTCGAACAATAGGAAGACCAGGAGCGAAAGAAGCAGTAGCAAGGGAATGGTTTCTAAAATTCGACGTAAGAGGAAGCGTGTCATGGATTCGAACCTGGCGCTGACCCAATTCCAAGGTCAAGCTAAGGGCTCTGTCATCTAGCGGTTCTTCATGATCACCTCGCCAATCGAAGTTTCCGTCGAAACCGTTCGCCGTACTTTCCCGGGAGCATAGACGTGCGACGTTCAAACGCTCAGACGTTCCGACGAATCGTTCCAGTTTAACGTTAGTGGGCAGGGCCATCCTCAAGGTGTAGCTCCCACACATTCTAGAGGGCGAATGGAAACAGGCTCGACGCCCGTACGTTCTTCAGAGAGGTGTTCCAAGCCAGCAGAAGATCTCGATTGACCAAAGGTATGAGCGGCACCTGCTTTGCCAAAATCTGCTGCACCTCTTCATAGAGTCGTTCCCGTTTCTTCGCATCCAGAGTCCTCACCTGTTCCAACATCAATTCGTCGACGCGCCTTTCCCACTTGGTTGCCGGCTGCTTCTGGGCACGGTGCCACAGGTGCATGTTCCCACTCGAAAGGAGGACATTCATGTGCTCGGCGGGTTCGGGAGGACTCCCGAGACTGAACAGAACCGAATCGTAATCTCCTGCACCGATCCGCGAAATGACGGTGCGAAACTCTTCCTGTCTGATCCCAGCCTGTATGCCCAACGCTTCCAAGTCACTCTGAATCACAGCGGCAATCCTGCCCAGGAGAACATCGCTACGCGTGAGGATTTCAAACTCTACCCGACGACCCTGCGGATCCAAGAGAATCTCTCCGTCTCCCTGCCGACGCCAGGAAAACCCAGCTTCCCTCAGCAGGGCGCGGGCGCCCTCCCGGTTGTACTCGTACTTCTGGACGTCCTCCGCAAACCACCGCCTGACGGAAAACGGAACCAACCCCCAGGCAGGCCGGGCCTGTCCTTGGAAGACATTTCGGGAAATGGTCTGCCGACTGATGGCAGTACTTACCGCCTGTCTAAATTCGAGCTGTCCAAACCAGCCGCGCTTGAGCCTCTCCAAATGAGTATCCTTCCCCTTCGGAACCGGACTCAGGTTGAACCAGTAGATCATGAGACGGCCGGACGGACCGGCGTTCGCTACCTCGATCGGCTTACCCTGCTTGGAAAGATGGAGAAAGTCCTCGGGAGTCAACAGGTAGTCAATCAGGTCGATCTGCCCGGCCTGCAGGCGCAAGACTTGATTGTTGCGGTCTTCTACATAGTGAAGCTCAAGCTCTTCGAGATAGGGCAGCTGGACTTCATTTCTGTCGACCTTCCAGTAGTAGGGGTTCCTTTTGAATACCGTCTTCTACCCCGCCTCATGTCGCTCCAGGAAGAAGGGGCCCAGACCTGCCATCTGCTCGGGAGGGGTTTCCAATCCCCAATAGATTTCGATGTTCTTCTCGGCTTTAGCGAAGAGGTGTTTGGGCAGAACCGGAAACTGCGTGAGAATATACTCAGCAGCTGCGTGCGGACGAGGGAACCGTAACCGCAGCGTGTGAGAATCGATCGGAACCACCTGAATCGGCTCCCCCTCAATGAGAAATGTCTCCCTTACCGCATTTTCGGAGTCCTTGTCGTAGATCTTCTCGAAGGTGAACACGACATCGTCCGCGGAAAGCTCGGCTCCGTCCGAGAAGCGAAGGTCGCGGCGAAGCTTCAGGGTCAGTGTAACCCCATCCTCGGCAACGTCCCATTTCTTGGCGACGGCTCCGGTGACCGTTTGAGTCGAGGCGTCGAATTCCAGCAGCGTCCCGGCAGTGAGGTATGCGACAAGCTTCGAGCGATTGTCCTGAGCGGCCAGGGGGTTGCACGTTCTGAGCTCACCCGCCAGAACGTAGCGAAAGGCTCCCCCTGCTCTGCCCTGGGTCTGGACTTGAGCGAAGTCGTCCGGGATCGACGTCATCCGCCGAGCCACTTCGGCTGGTCGCTGCGGAGTAGAACAGGATGCCAGGAACAGCAGAACCGGGAGACCGAGGGCGATCGAAAGCTTGTGCCTCATTCAAAACCCAAAGGATTGCCCACCCTTTGTACAGCAAAGCCCCAGACACTGGCAACAAGCGTGGCGGTGGCCTCCAGGCTGCCATACTCTTCTGGTCGAGCCTTTGGCTCGACATACGGCGGCCTGGAGGCCACCGCCACTTCAATCGATCACAACCGTCCGGTTGGGTGCGATCATGCGGTAACGGATGCCCCTCCACTCGATGGTCCTGGTGAACAATGCACGGACCATTCCCAGCAGAGACAGAAGGGATGCCAAGGGTCCCCAGAAGATGTAGGCCCAGCGATAACTCCTCATTTGCAGCGCCTCCTCTTTGAAAAGCAGCGTCACTGCCTTGAGGCGCAACCCGCCTTTGAGGCACCCCAGTAGGTAGACCGAAACCCAGATACAAGCCAGTAGCAAGGTCGACTGCCCTCGCCAAGCCGGACCCACGGTTGCATTCACGAGGAGAAACAGCCCGCCCCCCCAAACCGTCAGCACGTTGAGAAGCGTGGCCGAAAAGGCGATAGCCGACAACTTGGGAGCGCAGAGTCGGGTGATCAAGAGTTGGCGATAGCTCCAATCAATCAGCGTTCTCCAGCTCGAATTCTCGTAGGAAAAACTGAGACATTGGGGCTGAAAACATATCGACAGGCCCGCATTGCGCACGGCTTGGCTTAGGCCGAAATCGTCGCTTAGGGCTTCGGCCCAGTAGTCCGCGACACGACTAGATTCGAAAATCTCGCGGCGGAGAGCCATGGCACCACCCCAGGCAAAGATGCAGTCCCGCTCTTTCATCAGGGAACTGATCCCTGCGTTCCAGACCGAGCGCAGGATCGAGGCGAAAGAGCGGTCAGGAGGCAGATACCAGCGAAACCCGGTGCTGGCGCCCACGCCTGAGCCAGCGAGCGGCGCCACCAAGAAGCGCAGCCAATCCTGTCGAGGACGGATATCTGAATCGCCGAACGCAATCACCTGATCCTTCTCACGAAGGGAGTCAATTGCGCACAGAAGATTCTGGACCTTCTGGCTCCGGTTGCTGGCGCTCCCTGCAAGAAGTAGCTTGGCCTGGACGTTCGGATGATCCTGGAGAGACCGCTCCAAGACCGGAACAGAGGGGTCGCTAGAGCTGTCGGTGACCAGCAATAGCTGGAAATCTGGATAATCCAACGCGAAGTAGGCCCGAAGATTCTCCTCCAGACCAGGATCGACTCCCCGGCATGGCAACACCAAGGTCAGGGGAGGGGCACAGTCTCCCGGCCGATCATGTTGGCGTCGTCGGTAGAATCGGAGATAGCGGATTCCATCCTTAAGGGAGTAGAGGGACTCCAACAAGGACAGCACCGCCAAACTGATGAAAAGCCAGCAAAGAAACACGGTTACTTGATCGTGGCACCCTCGCGCCAGTCGTAACCAATCTCTGGGTCGTCGTGGGGAATTCTACCTTCATCTTCAGGGTCGTATACCCGAGACGTGACGTAGAGGAGGTTCGCAGTTCCAGCAACACACTTGCAGCCATGAGCAACTCCAGGTGGGATACAGAGTACCGCAGACGGCTGGTTGTCTCCCATAAAGAGCTCCATGGTCGTCCCATGGGTGGATGATTCGACCCGAGTGTCGTACAATACGACTTTGAGAACCCCGCCGCAGACGTACCACCAGTCGGTCTGCTTCTTGTGGATATGCCAGCCCTTAGCAGTACCTGGATAGAGTAGGCTGTGGCTCCACTGTCCGAATCCCTCGGCGAAGAAATCGTCGGTCATTCGTATGATCTCGCGGAAGAATCCGCGGTCATCACGGTGGGTGACCAACTCCTTCGAGACAACTCCTTCGATCACGATTCTAGTTGCTCCAAACATTGAAAACGGCTTGTGGTACCCATCACGCTAGGAGCTTCTTCGCATGGTCTTGACCGTCCCATCACGCGTGAGAGTGTAACCTTCCGGGAGTGATTCTTCGACCCGCGATCGATGACCTCGGACTCTCCAAACCGCCTCAGCAAGCCGATCCAGGATGCCCGCTCGAATGCGAGGTCGGTCCTCGGAATCGAGATAACACTGAAGGATTGCTTCCCGCACTTCCTCCTCGGATTGGGTAAAAAGGTAGTCAAGAGTGCCCAGACAAACATCGTCGTCATCATCTTCTAGAAAAAGGTGCATCGTCTCGAGCAGTTCCGGTGAGTGGAGCTCGTCCAGTAGACGGATCAGCTGTGCCTTCGGCTCCGAACTGGCCGGCGGATACTCCCAGTGGTAGCGAAGAACCTCGTTGACGCTGGCCGTCAACTCCTCTTCGGAGAGAATTTCCCTCAGCGCCCGCACCGGCCAGTAGACCTGCCGCTCGCGCTTCAAGAAGGTCTTCAGTGGAGGTACCGCCAAGGGGCCGAGCTCCACGATCCAAGCCAGGACGTCTTCCTTTTCTTCCTCGTCCTGTACCAGTGGGGAAGAGGTAATGGTGAACCGATCCAGAAGTGCCAGAATGGACTCGGGTGTGCCGATTTCCCAGAGTTTCCGGGCTGCATTGATCCGGACCGCGGCGTCTCCGTGCGGCTCCTTGGCGCGTTTGCGCGCCTTTGCAATCTGCTTTTCGGGTGAACTTCGGAAAATCGATAGTATGTCCATGGACGTGCAGTCTAACCGCGCACCGAAAGCGACTAAAGAACTAACATAGCATGAAGTTTCAGCTTAGTCGTCCCCCCAGCGGTGCTGTCCCATTCGAGAGCGAAACTTCTCGAGCCATGGAAGCCTGAAGCGCAAGCGAGGGGTTGGGGAACACCCCGAATCCCCCCGGCTTGGCTGCTTGTCGCGCCTCAGGCCCCTTCGTCCCCCCATTGCGCTGCCCTCCAACCCCTCGCTCGCGCTTCAGGCTTCCTCACGTTTCGCATTGTTGGGCGACCTGGAAGGTGCGAGTTCCGAATGAAGTTTCAGCTTAGTGCCCCCCAGGAGGCCCTGGCCCCATTCGAGAAAAAACTTTCAGTCGGGGTTGGCGAGATCTTGCTGTTGTCCGGCTCTCTCCTTGGAACTTGGCCTCATGTTGCTAGCGAGTCAAGTCGTTCGCGGCTCTGACGGACTTGGCCTCGTAATACTGCCAGTCTACCCCAATCGCGACACCCTTGGCTTCGTCTGGTTCCGGACTGCTCACTAAAATCGCTGCATCGCTGCTCAAGTTTCCGCTTAGACGTTGCTACTGACGCCTTCAAACAACTACTCTGGAACGGGTCCGGAGACGGCCCCCAACATAGGGGATTTCCTGATGAAAGCAATCGTTATCACACGCCCAGGAGGCCCAGATGTTCTTGAGATCCAGGACCTTCCAGAGCCTCGCCCTGGTCCCGATCAGATCCTGGTCAGGGTGCGTGCGACAGCTCTGAATCGGGCCGACATCCTTCAAAGGCAGGGATACTACCCACCGCCTGCTGGAGTCAGGTCGGATGTGCCGGGGCTGGAGTTTTCCGGAGAAGTCGAGGCAGTCGGGGCAAGAGTGACGGGATGCGAGGTGGGTAGCCGAGTGATGGGGCTGCTACCAGGCGAATCCTATGCCGAGAAGATCGTGACCTGGGAGCGCTTGGCCCTGCCCATCCCGGACGAAATGTCTTTCGTGGAAGCAACTGCCATCCCCGAAGTCTTTCTCACGGCCTACGACGCCCTGCTGCTGCAGGCACGATTGAAGGCGGGCGAAGCCGTGTTGATTCACGGTGTGGGGAGTGGAGTGGGAACGGCTGCCGTCCAGATCGCTCGTCTGGCCGGTGCCAAAACCTTCGGCACAGCGAGTTCGGATCAGAAACTCTCCCGGGCTGCCGAGCTGGGACTCGATATCGGCATCAACTACAAACGTGAGGACTTTTCCGATATCGTGCGCGAACACACCAGTGGACGTGGAGTCGATGTCGTCCTGGATGTGGTGGGAGGGCCCTACGTGGAAAAGAATCTGGGTAGCCTGGCTCCCCTGGGACGCCTGATGCTCGTCGGCTTGCTGGGTGGTCCAACCGCCAGTGTTGATCTGGCCAGGATCATGGTACAGCGCCTGAGAATCCTGGGTACCGTCCTACGCCCGAGGCCGCTTGAGGAGAAGATCGCGCTGTCCCAGAAATTCCAGGCTCTGCTTTTACCCCTCTTTAGCCAGAATCGTCTCAAACCTGTCGTCGACCGGGTTTTTCCGCTCGAGGAAGCGGCTCGTGCCCATACCTACCTCGAAGAAAATCAGAGCTTCGGTAAGGTTGTGCTCGAAGTCTCGTAGACACTCAAAGTGACGCGGGGCGGACGTGGGATCTGCGCTTTAGCGCGACCACGTTCTCGATATGGTAGGTCTGTGGGAACATGTCGACAGGCTGCACCTTCTCTACCTCGTAGGAGCTGCCAAGAACCGTCAGATCCCGCGCTTGAGTGGCCGGGTTGCAGCTCACATACACGATGCGCTCTGGGGCCATCATCAAAATCGAGTGGCACACATCCTTGTGCATGCCAACCCGGGGTGGATCCACCACCAGCACCTCGGGCCGACCTCGGCGCAGGGCGAAGTTTCTAGTCAACGACTTGGCCGCATCCAGGGAGAAGAAGCTACAATTCTCAATCCCATTCGCCGCCGCGTTGGCACGAGCTCCTTCCACTGCCTGCTCGTGACTGTCGATTCCCACCACCTTGCGGCAATCTGGCGCGAGCAGGAGAGCTATCGTCCCTATTCCAGAATACAGGTCATAGACCACTTCGCGACCGCTTAGCTGCGCATACTCTCGGACCACCTGGAACAAATGGAATGCCTGTGAGCTGTTGGGCTGGAAGAACGTCGTCGGAGAAATGCAAAACTCGAGGTCCCCGATCCGCTCGCGTATCGTTCCAGGACCGTGATAAACGATCTCCTCAGAACCATAGGCCACCGGCGAAAGCGTGTCGTTGATCGCGTTGATCACTGTGGTTACCTCGGGTATCTCACCGAGAATCGCTTCCGTGAGCTGCTTCATCCTATCGGGACGGTTGTGAAGCGTGACCAGGTAGATCATGCTTTCAGCTGTGAAAAAACCGGTACGAATCACCAGATTGCGTAGATACCCTTCCCGCGTATTCGAGTTGTACGCCCGCCAGCCCTCCGCCATCGCAACCTCGCGGACCTTGTTGACAATCTTCACGCTGAGAGAACTCTGGAGATGACACTCGTCCAGATCGAGGATCTTGTCATAACGCTTGGGGATGTGAAGACCGAGAGCGAATCCCTTCTCTAATTCATCCCCGCTCGCGATCTCCGCTGCAGTCAACCATCGATTGGTTCCGAAGCTGAATTCCATTTTGCTCCGGTAGTCATAGATGTGGGGAGCCGGGAGCGTCGGCTCCACCGAAACTGAATCGAAACCGCCAATGTGTTCCAGGATCTCAGAAACCTGTCGCTGCTTGAAGAGGAGCTGCTGCTCATACTCCATATGCTGCCATTTGCAGCCTCCACAGACCCCAAAATACTTGCAGCGAGGATCCACCCGATAAGGTGAGGATTCCAGCAACTCCTCCACTACCGCTTCGGCGTACTTCTTTCTGGATTTCACAATGCGCGCTCGGACTCGGTCTCCGGGAACAGCGTTGCGGACGAAGACCACCAATCCGTTGGAGCGGGCAACAGAATGACCCTCAAAGGCAGCGGAGTCCGTCTCGAGTTCCAGGATCGTTCCTTTAGTTACCATAATCTCTTCAACGGCGGCCGCGTCCGATCATAGCAGATTTAATTCCGTCGCTCGTCTGAGCGCTGGGTTTGATCCTGGATTAGAATAGTTGGAGATGAAGGTTCGCCAAAGTCTGCGCATCGGAAATGCAGTGGATACTGGGGAGATGACCTCGGAGCCTTTCGGCGTCAACTATCTGGAGGGAGGCTCGACTACCTGACGCTCGACTTCCTGACCGAGGTCACCATGTCGGTCCTCCAGAAACAGCGCGCTCGCGATCCAGATCTTGGATACGCCGTCGATTCTCTCGAACTGATGTGCGAGTCTCTCCCTTTGCTGGAAGCTAACGACACCAAAGTGATCACCAACGCCGGAGGGCTCAACCCCCTGGGTTGCGCCGAAAAGTCGCGGAGATCGCCGCCGAGCTGAAGCTGAAAATAAGGATCGCCGCCGTCGACGGTGACAACCTGATGGATCGCTTGGACGAGCTTCTCCACAAGGGCATCAGCCTCACGAATCTAGACACCCGGGAAGACTTTTCCCGGATTCGGGACCGCGTACAGAGCGCCCATGCCTATCTGGGTTCCCATTCGATCGCCAGGGCCCTGGAGGAGGGGGCTGAGGTGGTGGTTGCAGGACGCGTGATCGACGCGGGCATGGCGGTCGCTCCTCCCCTGTTCGAGTTCGGCTGGGAGTCGGGGGACTGGAACCGACTAGCTTCCGCCCTGGTGGCCGGTCACATCCTGGAATGCGGAGCCCAAGCGAGTGGTGGCAACCTGACGGACTGGGACGAAGTGCCCTCGTTTCTCGAAATGGGATATCCCATCGTGGAGATGTGCTCCGATGGTAGCTTTCACGTCACCAAGCCCGAGGGCTCCGGAGGACTAGTCAATCGCAAGACCGTTACCGAAGACCGTTACCGAACAACTGGTCTACGAGATCGGGAATCCGCGCGCTTACTACACCCCCGATGCGATCGTTGACTTCACTTCCGTAAATCTGTCCGATGGGAAAGACAACCGGCTGGGCGTCTCCGGCATAAGAGGGCATCCTCCCACCGGCCAGTTGAAAGTCTCTATATCCTACCAAGACGGTTTCATGCCCCACGGCACCTTGATCGTCAGCAGGCCACAGGCGCTCACCAAGTGCCGGTGGATCGCCGACTGTTTCTGGAATCGTCTGGGAATAGACTTCCAGGAATTCAGCACCGAACTGGTCGGGTACAACGCCTGCCACCGTCACCTTGCACCTCCCGTTGATCCGCCAGAAATTCTATTGCGTCTGGGTGCCAAGGACCCCAGCAAAGGCAAAATCGAAACCTTTGCGAAGCAATTCACCTCTCTACTCTTGAGCACGGCCCCTGGGGTCGCCATGGTGGGTTCCCGTCCCCGGATTCAGGAGGTAATTGCCTACTGGCCAACCCTGGTTCCCGCGAAGGAAATCACACCCCGAGTCGTTCTGATCCATCCACGCAGGGTGCTTGAAATGCCCTCGCTCGGCCCCGTCCGGGCTCAGGAATTTCGCGAATCCGCTCCCGGACCAGCTCAGCCCCAAGCAGGGGGTGATGCGATCGGTCCTACGGCTTCAACCGCTCTGCTTGATCTTTGCTACGCGCGCTCGGGAGACAAGGGAAATATCTGCAACATGGGTATCGTCGCCCGATCCGAGACCATTTACGAGTGGCTGCGAGACACCCTCACGGCCCAGCAGGTGAAGGAGTATTTCGGTGAACTTTGCCGAGGTGAGGTGGAGCGATTCGAGCTTCCCAATCTGCTGGCTTTCAACTTTCTACTGCACGATGCCCTCGGGGGAGGAGGAACCTCCTCTCTCCGCATTGATCCTCAGGGAAAAACCCTGGCACAGGCGTTGCTGATGATGCAGTTGGAGGTCCCGATTGCAATACGGGATTCGGTGCAGGACTAACCTGAAACTTCATTTGGTTCCAGGTTCAGGATTCCCAACAGTGGCACGGGCTTCCAGGCCGTGATTGTCGAGCCCTGGGCTCGACGGATCGGTCATCACGGGCAGGGATTCCCGTGCCACTGTAGGACACTGCGGCTTCTTTCTCGAATGGGGCCAGGGCTTTCTGGGGCGGAAACTGACCTGGGTAACAGGTCGTTGGTGAGGACTACGAGCAACTGAGACTGGATCACGGTTTCAGGTTAGTCTCGTCCCCAGGGAGCCCTGGCCCCATTCGAAAAGGAAATTTGGATCGAGGATAGGCGATATCGTACTGTTGTCCGGCTCTCTCCTCGGAACCTGGACTCATTTTGCTAACGGCTCAAGTCGTTCGCGGCTCTGTCGGACTTGGCTTTGTAACGCTGGTAGTTCACGCGTTGGCGGCACCTTCGGAGGACAGGAGACGTGCGACGTATTCTTGAAGTTTCAGCTTAGGGCAGCCCCCTGCCCGCTGGACTGCACCTGTAACATTTCAAAATGCGTGAAAACAAATTCCTTCTCTGCTAGCCTTGAATCGCTCATTATGTTTTGGGGAGGGAAGATACTCTTAGTTCTCGGCTTGACGGCTGAGCTGCTGGCCCAGCCTCTCGACATCTATTTCATCGATGTCGAAGGAGGAGCCGCTACGCTGATCGTCACTCCTCAAGGGGAAACCATCCTCGTAGACACGGGGTGGAGACGTGATGACGACCGGGATGCTAAGCGGATTCATCAGATCGTATCCACCAGAACCGGTCTCAAGCAGATCGATCATCTAGTCACAACCCACTTCCATCGCGATCACTACGGAGGGGTTCAGAGTCTTGCCCAGATGCTCCCGATCCTGAATTTCTTCGACCATGGTCCCATGAGCGACGTCCCCGAAGATCCACAGTTTGCGAGCTTCTACGTCGCCTACATGCGCGCCAATAAGGGAAGACGTCAGAAGCTGAACCCAGGGGACCAGATTCCTCTGAAAAAGAGTACAGTGCCACTTCAGATCCAGTGTATTGCATCCAACCGGGAGACTTTGCCGAGCACCAACACCGCGCCCAACCCGGAGTGCAAGAATTTCGCTGTACGAGAGGTCGACTTGACGGACAATGCCGACAGCGTGGCACTGCTGCTCCGCTTCGGTCAGTTTGAGTTTCTGGACTGTGGGGACTTGACCTGGAATGTGGAGGCTCGACTGGCCTGCCCGACCAACGTCATTGGCAAGGTCGACCTTTACCAGGTAACGCACCATGGATTGAAAAGCAGCAATCACCCCGCCTTGGTTAAAGACATCGAGCCCACCGTAGCGGTAATCAACAATGGTCCCCGAAAAGGGGGAGAGCCGGAAGTGTTCTCGCTCTTGAAGTCAACGCCGAGCATCAAGGACATCTTTCAAGTGCACAGAAACCTGAAGACAGGACCGGAAGACAACGCCCCAGCCGACTTCATCGCCAATCTAGAAGGCGAGGACGGGTGCCCCGGGCGCTGGGTGCACGTCTCGGTGAGTGCCGACGCCTCTAGCTTCAGCGTGACCAATAGTCGCAACAACCTGACTCGAACCTACGCAGTAAAGTAATTCGACCTAGGAGTCTGCGCAGTAGAAACTGATCTGCTGAGAAAACGGTAGAATCGGCCCATATTTCCCCGATTTTTCGACGAATAGAACAACTATGCCCTCAAAAGCGAGAAAATCTGGCCTCTATTCCCCGCTTTCTCGCTACGATCATTTCTACCGCACAGACTCCCAGAACCTGCTGGTGCTCAAACGGCTGGGTCGATTCCAGAAGAATCTGGCAGGGCGAAAGCGTCAATCGGAATCGACGTCTTCCCCATCGATATCAGCTCGGCAATCAGAAGTCCTGTGACAGCAGAAAGAAGAATACCGTTGCGGTTGTGGGCGGTTGCGACAATGGCATTATCAAACCCCTCGACCCACCCCAGGAATGGCCCTCCTCGCTTGGTAGCCGGTCGGAGCCCTGACCAGCACTTGACGAAGGCCATGTCTTTCAACCCGGGGGCCACTTCTAGAGCCCAATCCAGCAACTCCTGGATTCCCTCGGCAGAAGTTGATTTGTTGTAGCCCACAGATTCGACGGTAGCACCGACGATCACCTTTCCATCGGAGCGCGGTACCAGATAGCGGCCGCTGGCGTGGATCACCCGCTCGATCTTCCTGGGCACCGACTCAAGCAACACTATTTGCCCCCGCGATGGAAAGACCGGCAGATTGATCCCGAGTGCCTCGCCCAGGCGATTGGACCAGGCTCCAGCGGCCAGGACAAAATGCTTCCCCTCGATCCTGCCGGCGGGCGTGATCGCCGCTTGCACCCGATCGCCTTTGCATTGGAAGTCGATCACTGGGAGGGCCTCGATCACTCTGGCTCCGAGTTTCTGAGCGCCCAAGAACAGGGCACGCACCCAACGCGGATTGCGGACGGAACCGTCGTCCAGAAAATGGAGTCCCGCTAAGGCAGAAGAGCTGATCACCGGTTCAAGTTGCTGCAGATCCGGCGGCTCCAGAAACTCGGCCCGAATCCCCGAGCCGACCGATCGCTCATGCCACTTGCGGGCGTGGAAAATCTCATCCTCTGATAAGAAGAGGCGCAGCCCTCCACTGGCTCGATACTCGGGGTCCACTCCGGTGAGCTCCCTCAGCTCGTCGCACAGAGAAGCAAACATACCGCGGCTCTGGGCCGCCAATTGCTGCTTTGGCTTGCGGCTTGACGGGTCTCCATGGGTGAGTATCCCAGCTGAAGCCCAGGATGCTTCCCTACCTACCTGCCCCCGCTCCAGGAGCAGAACATCGACCTTCTCTCGGGCCAGATGATAGGCAATCGAGCAGCCAATGACACCCCCCCCGACGATCACGACTTCTGCGGACTGCCTCATTGCCAATCACTGTGCACTGTTGACGATCAACTGCTTGCGGAAAAAAGCGAGTCTACCGAGCCACCACAGCCTCAGCGTAGCGGAGATCACCTGTCCTCCCATCGTAGTACTGAAAAACGATCTGCGGTTTTGGAAAGGCAACCCAGCGCTCCTCCCCCAGACGCTTCGGATTGTTGAAGGCGTTGTTGAGCTGCACTACACAGTAGGTGGGGTACTGCAAATTGTCTCGTGGAATATCGCTTCGGAAATAGGTTGACCATCGAATCTCAACTGGCCGCGGCCCATACTCAAAGCGCCCGCTGGCTGGCCGATCTCCCTCGTCGCTGGACCAATGGTTGGAGGAATTATGGGGGGCAGACGCAAACTCCCAGACATTGTCCGTGATCTTTATGACAAAGCTGTTGTGGAGATCTCCGGTAAGCACCAGCACCGGTTGATCGAGGCTGTCCCAGAACCGGATCAGCTTTTCACGCTCGTCCAAGAAGACGGTCCAGGCATCGTCCTTGTTTACCGTCCTCACCTTCCCTCCGCCAACGTGCGGGACCATGAAGTTGACGGTAGAGACCACAAAAATGAACTCAGCGTCACTCTGCTCCATTCCCTCCATCAACCACTCCCGCTGCTCCTTGCCCAGCATGGACACACCTGCTTTGTCGGGTTGGCGCACATCGTGCATTTCGCGCTGTCCTCGATTGTCGAGGACGAAGAAGTCACAGTTGCTGACGCGCATCTTGTAGTAGGAGCGCCGACCAATCGAATAGGAGACTATCCCATCCACCTTGGCAGCAGGGTAGATCCGAAGCCGGTGCCGATTCAACACCTGGGCAATCCGATAGACGCCGGCGTTGGGATCACCACCCACGCCATCCAGGGCGTTGTCGTTCACTCCGGCCGTCGCGGTACCCCAATGGACATGCAGATTGGAGGCTTGAGTCAAATCGAGTCGACTGAAGTCGGCGGACGAATCGGTCAGAACATCGCTGCCTGACTCCAGCTGAGCCTTCCCGAAAGAGATTTTTTGCTGGAAGGAGATCGGATTGCTCCACCCCAAATAGTCATACCAGGCTCGGACACCTATGTCCCGGTAGACGGCCCTCCGATCGCGCAGTCCGGGAGTGCCGGCTCCCCACACGTCGTTCAAGATCTCATGATCGTCGTAGGTAAAGAACGACGGGATATACCGGTGCCAGCGAGCTAGGTTTTCCCCCTGATCCAGGAAGTGCTTGTAGTTCTGCCAAACCCCGACCAAGGTGGGCGCCACCTTCAGCACCTCGGGAACCTCTTCGGGAGACGCGTCCACCTGTGCCATCCACTGCTGCATCCTATATTCACGCTGGCTCTCATACAGCCAATCGCCGTTGAGGATGGCGAAGTGGATCTTGTCCTTCAATCGCTCGAGCATGGTCTTGAAGGTCGGCAGCGCCGGCCCGGGGAAGCTTGTCTGATTGTTCCCACAGGCGAACTCGAAGCTGAAGTTGAAGAGACCTTTGGCGATTCAACTCAGGGTCGACATAGTCGGTAGTATCGGGAAGGGTCTTGAACGATCCTCCGCGGCCCGTGGGTCGTTGGCTCCCAGGCAAAAACAAATGGTAGAAGTACTTGGTGTTGGCTTTCAGGCCCGAGAGGACTACCCATCCGGTGTTGTCATGCTCAAGTTGGGTTGAGACTACAGGGCCGGTGATCCTGAATTCTTTCGGTGACAAACCGTAGCGCACGCCAAACGATCCCGTCCGCGCGGTCCGCGCCCATATGCGGATGCTGTTGGGACTGAGACGTCCCAGAATCGGTCCGTGAGTAATGTGATTCTCGTTTTCGGCCAACGCGAAAGAGACCTCGGAGCTGCAGTAACAGAAGCAAGCGGCCAGAAGAATCAGGTCGAATCGCGGCATAAACGAACCTCCTCTACTTGGGCTACAGTCAGCAGCGGGCGGACGGAAGCGCAGCCTTTGCCCGTCTGTGTTCTCGACGGGCAGGAGTGCCCGTCCTACGCCCATCAACGCCGCTGGATCATTCGACAAACAAACTCTCCGGTCCATGGAAGCCTGAAGCGCAAGCGAGGGGTTGGGGACTTCCATACATCGTGCCAACTCCTCCGCGTGGCTTCGGTTCAGATCCGGTTTGTCAGCCAATGGCGCCATGGCCCAACCGCTCGCTTGCGCTTCAGGCTTCCACTATTTGTCGCAACGACTATCTCAGGTGTTTGTCAGCAAACTTGAGATACTGGTCCCAGTCGTAGTCAGTGACATCATGCTTCCCCGTGCGGACGTGGTAGCCGATGGTGGTCATCACAGGATGATCGACCGGGGGCATGCTTTCCACGTCCAAGCCGGGCTTGCCCAAGAGCCGATACACAGGACCGGCGTACTTGGCCGAGAGGAACTCTCCCCGCGGATCGGCCCAGCTGTCTTCCTGGGCGCTGGCGACGTAGACGGGGCGCGGCGCAATCACCGAAATCAGCATGTGCTGATCTACCGGCAGTGCGTCTTCGTTGTCGTTGTACTTTGAGAAGTTCTTGCAGAACCAATGTGGGAAAGCAGTATTGATCCGCTTGACCGTTTCGCCGAAGCGTCGGCGGCTCAGCGCAGCACCCCCGCAGCCCGAGTTGTTGGAAATCACCAGGGCGAAGCGCTCGTCCTGGGCTCCGGCCCAGAGCGCCGTCTTACCGAGTCTTGAATGGCCCAGGACAGCTACCTTCCGACGGGCGATTCTGGGGTCCGTCTCGAGATAATCCAGGGCCCGACTGAGCCCCCAGGCCCAGGCGCCGATCGCCCCCCACTGATCCGGGGCCGGCTCGCTCTGAGTTCCTTCGTAAAAGAGGGGATGGACCCCGTTCTGGAAGCCGTCATCAAAGTCGGGGTCGATGTCCCCATAGTAGGCCGTGACGAGGGTATAACCTCTGGCTAGAATTTTCTCCACCGGCCAGCGGCTGGCGCTGCTGCCACGCGAGGCTTCGGTGGCCCGATTATCGACAACCATCCCTTCTTCCTTGGAGGCACGCATCCACTGGTCCGAGAGCATGATGCCGGGGTCAGGGTGAATCGAGTGATTCCCATTGAAGTTGAGTCCCAGAAAGGCTGCCACCGGCTCTTTTTCGCTATTAGGAAGATAGATCAGCAGATTGATGCTGGGACCTGTTCTGTCGTCCTTGAAGAAAATCGAAATCTGTTTTCGGGTTGCCTTGCCGCCCAAAGCCGAGGGATCAACCGACTCCTTATAAGCCGTTGTCCGGGGTCGTCCAGGGCTTCTACCATAGACATGAGTCTCGAAGAGTTTGAGGATCTCCACTCGCCTGAGCCGGCGCCAGGTCTCTTTGTGCGTGATCTTGCTTCCATTGGATGCCAGCAGAGGGTCGGGCAGCGAATAGGCGGGTACCTTCGATTCGTCGTAGTTATGGGTATCTTCCTCAACTCCAGCAGGTAGAGTCCAGATGAGTCCCAGTGTGACCCCACAGAAGATCGTGATTAACCGCACCATCGGCGCCCAACTAGTCGAAAACAATGACAACTTCCTCCAGAACAGGAGACACGGCCCCAGTGGCAGTAGGATTGAGAACAGCCCGATACTGTATCGCCTGGTGGGAAGCGTCGGGACGGCTTAGAGCTCCAGGCTGCTCGAAGTAGGTGCCCGCCCCCCCGGGACCCGTCCAGGACGCCTCTTCCAGGTCCGCGGCGGCAGCAGCCGTCCGCACCTGCAAGCGGACCCGGCTTCCGTGGGGCGCCTGGGCACGCCAGCTGATGCTGCGAGGCCGTGCCCCGCCATAGAGGCGCACCGAGGAGACATAGTCGTATTCGTGCCGTCGATTATAGATGTTTCCCAGGTCGACACCGGAGTCGTTGTGGGGTCCACGGGCGGGTATTCCCAGTCGTCTGTCCGGGTGAAAACCGTCCGCACCTCCCCAGTAGAGAAAGGAATCGGTGACGTGATCGCCAAAGGATCCGATCTGGTTGGGATCTCCCTCGGAGCGATGGCAGACCCAGAGAATATCGTTGAAGCCATCCTGGTTGAAATCGGTGACAAGACTCCCCGTCCCTGAATTGGTAGGAAGGGTAAACATTCGCTCGGAGGGAAAGCCATCTGGTCCCCCCAGATAGACTCGCGACAGAGTCGCGCGGCTTGAGCCTGTGTTGTAGTTGGGACAGACCAGGTCGAGCCAACCATCCTGGTTGACGTCCGCTACCGTGATGACAATGGTCCCCTCAATTTCAAAGGAATCTCGCCGATCTTCTGAGTACTCACCCTTCCCCATACCCCAATAGACGAAACCGGTAGTCAAACGGGAACCTGCCTCGATGGCCCGACTGAGCACAAGATCGAGTGTTCCATCCTGGTTCAGATCCGCCACCTCGACAGCACCGAGACCTTTTGATCCGGCAACGAAGCTCCTGCGAGAGGAAGAGTAGTTGCGTGTCCCATCTCCCCAGAAAATGGGCACACCTTCGTCCCCGCTGGCGAAGAGCAGATCCAGGAATCCGTCCTGGTTGAGGTCGGCAACTGTCGGAATTCCGGCAGGTCCGGTGGGAAGTTCCAGACGCTCGGGCACCACGTAACCATCCGCTCCTCCAAAAAAAACAAACGCACCCTCCTCCTTATCGGTCGCTTTGGGAGCATTGGAAAGCACGACATCCAAATAGCCGTCCCGGTCGAGGTCGGCCACAGTGGCCCCGGCACTTCCGTTCCCGGTCAAAGCCGAACGCCTACCGGGAGAAAAGCTTTCGGGGCCGCCCCAGTAAATATTGCTCTCCTGCTTCCAGCGCACAGTCTCTCCAAAATTGGACACGATCAGTTCGGTCCAGCCGTCGTCATTGAGGTCGGCGGCTGCCCACTCATAGGGGTCGACGGCCGGTAGCGTCAGCCTTCGTTCGGGACTGTAGTTCCCCTTTTGATCCCCCCAATAGACATAGACAGGGCTGTTCCCTCCCCGACTACGACCAACCGTGTTGTTGAACAGGAGATCCAAATGGCCGTCTCCGTTGAAGTCGGCAGACAGGTTGCCTACCGCCCCCTGGGTAAAAAGGGAGGTGCGTCGGGTCTCGAGAAATCCTTCGGGATTGTTCCAGAAGATGTAGGAAGGCACATCGAAGGAAAAGTGTTCCTTGTAATTGGAGACGACGATATCCTTCCAGCCGTCCTGGTTCAGGTCCGCTGTCGAGACGCCCCAGGCACCGACTGTCTCGAACTCCTGACGGCGCTCGGCCGAGTAACCGTCGGCCGCTCCCCAATAGAGGTAGGAAAGTGTGAGGGGATTCCCTGCGGTCTGATGATTGGAGAAGAAGATATCGAGTTTGCCATCGTTGTTGAGGTCATCCACCGCACAACCATGGGCATTATGGGTGGGAAGCTCGTACCGATGCTGCTCGGAAAACTGGCCATCTCGATTCAGATAGACGTAGGAAACGGGCCCCTTTCCATTGGCGAAAACGATATCGCTGCGGCCGTCACCGTCGACGTCGGCCAGCTCCACCGCCCACGCCTGATGGGTCGGGAGCTCGCTCCGGCGGCCTGGATCGAAACCTTGGGGGCCACCCCAGTAGACAAAAGAGTTGACATCAGGGTCCCCGCCCGCCTCCTGATTGGCGAATACCACATCGGGCCAGGAATCCCCGTTCAAGTCCTCGACGGCGACGTCGGAGGCTCCTAAGGCGGGCAAGTCGGTGGAGTTCTTGGGATCGAATCCCTTCTCAGATCCCCAATAGATGGGGCAAGGCGATTCGTAGCCGCCCTCCCGAAAGCCGGCCCGATACTCCCAGAATCCGGCAGACAGAGCGAAGATGATATCGAGATGGCCGTCCCGGTTCAGATCGTCGATCGCACTGCCCTGGGCCGCCCGCGTCGGCAGTGTCAGCTTGCGCGAGAAGGGATGGAATCCCCACTGAGAGATATCCTTGCGCTCTTGCAGCTCTTTGATTCCGCCGAAGTAGACGAAAGAATCCATCCCATCCCAGGTCCCGTTGGTGTAATTGGCCAGGACCAGATCCATCTGGCCATCGTCGTTCAGATCGGCGGCGGACGACCACTGGGCTCCGTCGTTCGGTATGTAGGACTTGCGTAATCCGTCGAAATCCTTGCCGTTGCCCCAGTAGATCTCAGCGTCCAGCTTCTCGCGGTGAGGATGAGTGTTGGAAAAAACCAGATCGATGAATCCGTCGTGATTGAGATCCCATCGGTTGATCAACTGGATTCTCCCTTTTCGGGAAACATAGGTGTTGGCACCTCCGTCCCCGAAGCTCCCGTCGACGAAGTCCTCGAAAGCACTCTCGCGCCAGACGTCACTAGCCGCAACCTGAAGGGTTAGCGCGAAGAAGATCGGGAAGACCCACACACATGGCCTGAAAAACCAATCGCTTTTCCACCGATTGTCCATTGTCAAATGTCCTCTGCAGCCCCTGGTCGCCGGACTTGAGTCCCTGGGATTGGCCAGCATTTCCTCGAAACTATGCGAGACCCTGCGAGGGCTGGGCCCTTTCCAATCAGCGACGTGCCTTCACCAGGTAGCCACGCACAAACTCCAACATTCCAGACGATCTCAGACCTATGCGACGCGCCTCTTCTTCGGCCTTCTCGATGCTCCAGTTATCATGAAGCACCCTGTAGATGATCCAGAAACCACCGACTCGACCAGCGCTAGCGCAGTGGATGAACACGGGATGATTGGACTCCTCGGAAACCACTTCTAGAAACTCGTCGACCTGCTCGGACTGAAGGTTCGACGAATCGACGGGAATGTTGAAGAAGTTCATACCAAGAGATCGAGCCACCTCTTCTTCCTGCCGGAACAGATCCGTTTCTTTGGGTCGTCTCAGATTAAGCAGACTCCGGACTCCCTGCTCCTTCAGCTTGTTCAAATCCTCGATAGATGGCTGCCCACCCGTGCAGAAGTCCTTGCCGATCCAGAGAAAGTTTTTCGCCGAGATTGACGAGTCTTCTCTAGGCGGAGAAGCAAGCGAACAAGCGGCGAGAAGGCAGATCAAGGGGAACAAAGCACCCGTAGCTCTCATGTCCAGACAGTATAGCTTCAGAACCAGGGTGACGCCACGGGCGGCCGGCACTCCTAGTGTTACGTCCTGGAAGTTCGGTGCATAAGTCTGCGAGGCATGGGCGCCGTATGCAAGACGCGCTGACGCAGGAATACCTGGAGTCTTTCGAGGAAGCGCAACACAGCAGACGGCGTTCACGTCCGCAGAATTATGGGGCGCATTCCCAGGACATAAAACTAGGTTAACGGGCCATATAACCTGCAACCTCAATAGAACCCCATTTCCTTGATTTCCAACTCGGACGAAAACCCAGTTCTCGAAGTGTAGTTGCTGCCGCTGATGAACATGGAATCAATCTCTGAGAGAGGCATCTCCTCTCTGGAGTGGCCGACCCGGTAGAACTCTTTGAACGGAATCCGGCGGAGATTCTCCCTTCCAGGATGAAGCTTGAAGGAAGCATAATGCCAGCGATCACCACTTCTCAACTCCACGAAATAACGCAGGTATTTGTCCGATGCCGCCCGGATGTAGAACCCCGAATAGGCAGAAAGATCCAGTCTGTCCCTTTTAGCGAGGGCGCACCACTTGTTTTCTCCGTCCGAGACGAACTGCGAGAGGGTGTAGCTCAACCTTACGCCGCTGCCGCTGGGGTTGAGGGAGGCGACCGATGCAGAGTCCTTCTCCACCCTGAAGGTCGATAGATCCATGGGGTAAGGTGCCCACTCCTCCGGAACTTGCTCCTCCGGGTCGGATAGTCCTGAAGGCTGAATAAAGATCGGATTCGACAAAATCCAGGGCACTTCAGATGAAAGGAGCGGGTGCTCCACCAGATAGACCTCTGCACGGTAGGTCCCGCTACCAGCCAGGTTAAATTCGAGTGGCTCATCCAGGACTTCCGCCACTACCATGCCATCCTTCTTCAGCACTACCCGGACCTTCTGAGCGATCGTTCCAACCGATACCCGCAGCCTTGCCTCTTGGCGGAGCAGGCTGCCACTGCGGTGTGACCTACCACCTGCCTGGGCGGTAAACTCGAAATTCTGCGGCTCACCTGCCGCTCTCACGAGACAAAAGAAGTCCCCTTGCCGAATTGCCTGGAGTGGCTCCTCCTGATACCGCCTGTCAATGCCGAGAGCCAGCGAATCGAACAAGGTCAAATAGGAGGGAACCGGAACCTCCAAGGTACGCAACAGCTGGAATCCCCCGTGGGCGTTCACGGCGACGAACCCTGACACCGCAGTCCTCTGAAGCAAGTCATCCCAATGCGACAAGGCCTCAGATGGGTTCGTCATAGCGGTCAGGAAATAGGACTTCGAAAAGGGAAGGTAGAGAAACAGCAGGGTCCAGCGCAGCACACCTGCCCGCTTGAGCATCGAGGACATGTTCATGACCTCTATCCCGGACGGCCTGAAATCCGTGTCCCAGTAACTCCAAGCTAGATCAGGATCCGCCGGATAGGCGATGACCGAATAGCCACCCCACTCGTTGATGTCTGCTACCGCGTCAGGAGGGTGGGGAGGTAGCTTGAACAGAGGCACCCTGTTTGCCCCGAAAAAGGTGAGGTGTCCGTCTACCATGGCTACCTCCGAGCCTCCGACCATTTCAACGCCTCCGAGTTTGGCGCGGTAGGTCGAAGCCTCGAAATGGGGTTTGCCATGATCGGTCAGCAGGACCAGACCTACATTCGCTTGTCTCGCAGCTTCGGCAATCTCCTGCGGTGGGAGCAGGCCATCCGATAAAGCCGAATGGACGTGATAGACTGCCCAGAGATAGGCATCTGATCGCTCGGGAACGTAGCGACCCAGGTAAAGGCCATAGCCGATGTACACCAATAGGGAGATACCCGTCAAAGCCCATGCCCTTTTCAAAAAGTGCATGGGCGTTCCTCAGAGGGTTCAATCGGAACAGTTCGCATTTCTTTCCGAAGATACCATGGCGGCCAGGAGAACATCATGAAAGTCCTGGTCACCGGTGCAACTGGCTTCGTCGGGGCTCATACAGTCGCGGAGCTATGCCGAACCGGTCATACGGTGAGGCTTCTGGCGCGCGTCCAGCAGCGCGTCCCTGCAGCATTGGAGCCTCTCGGAGTGGAGGGCACCAAGACGCTACTGGGTGACGTCACCGAACCAGCTTCGGTTGAGCGCGCCCTGAATGGCTGCGATTCGGTTGTACACCGTGTCTCTATCTATTCGCTGGACCCCTGGGCAGCGCCCCGAATCAAGAAGACCAACGTCACCGGGACTACACTGGTCCTGGGTGTAGCTCCCGATTCATAGGTAACAATTTCTCCCGGGCACATCGGGCACATTAGGTTATACTTTTGGAGTCTTGGAGTTTCATTCTTTGGTGGGTGTATCTCGTCGTAGAAGCGGTGGGAACTGTGGGAAACTCCGTCCGGAGGAGTTTTCCAAGCGTTGTGGGAACGGTGGAAAAACTCGACGCCAAGAGTCGTCTGCTTGATGTCTCCGTTTTTCCACGGTTTC
>Ga0310121_10000266_pt1 | contig 56861 bp, 49 predicted proteins | sample CB27_Tmax_986_MG_FD_203504 | JGI IMG/M metagenome (GOLD analysis project Ga0310121, IMG submission 203504) | Marine microbial communities from Western Arctic Ocean, Canada - CB27_Tmax_986 | ecosystem: Environmental > Aquatic > Marine > Oceanic | place: Canada: Western Arctic Ocean | collected... | reverse complement strand
GCCTCAATGTCGTTCTCGCCCGCCTGCCATATTTGGCCAACGTCTCCGCCGACCACGTCCGTCAACATATGAATCAGCCGGCCAAAAAACTCTTCGCTGGTGGGATGACTCTCCGTCAACTCGTCGAGTCGGCGCAAGATCTCGGCTGTCAGGCTGTTGGCGTAGGAAACTTCACTCATAACGGTGTAACTCCGATTTCATCGCAATGGGATCAACCGCAATCTGCATACCGCCGCGAGTGTGCGGGATTCTGTGACGACTTCGTTGCTTTTCTTCCACGCGGGTCCAATTTTTAGGACATACCGGCCAGCGATCTGGCTGAAGATAACCGGCCAAACCTCGTATCACTAATTGCGATATGACTGAGCTATTTCGAATCACGGGACTTACCCGCCATGATAATCTCGCATCACTACTTCTCAATCGATCGAATCGGCGAGGCGAGTCAGTCTGGGTAAATCTTGAGCCTAAGCCATCCGACTTTGACAATTGTCACGATCGTAAGGGACGCAAAGTTAGGTGGGCTAAATGCGAACATGGAATGACCCGCGACTTGGCCAAACGACGCCTCACGGTTCCGGATCGCAATTTACAAATCTCGCGGGACTTTACCAAACCATCGCCGATAGCCCATTCTGATTATCGGGCATGAAGTTTCTGAATCGAATTCATAGACCCTCTAATACCCACTGCAAAACGAGTTGGAAATTGGACCGGCAGTGGAGTATTAGTTTGAATAAATGGAAAAATATGTCAGCTCAGAGAGTGCAGCACTGATTTCTTAAGATTCGCGTCCAATCGGGTGGCTCATTCGCAGTCTTACCCGTAGGGGCCGGCAACTGCGCTCGTGGGATGTCGATTTCACGGCAGACAACGAAAATGACAGTGGCGACTGGCGCGTCGCCGGAATCGAGGATTGGGGATCGGCTCTGGCGCGGTTGGCCATCCATGACTTCGCGCATCTCGTGCGGCATTCCGTGCCCCACTTGGAACCGCCGGAACAGGGTTTGCTTCGCGGTTTCCTCACGGTGGGGGACTGGTTTGCTTCCGCACCGGCCTCAAACCACGTTGAAATAGATGTTCAGAACTCGTCGGCTTCATCGACCCGACTCTAACTTCTAACCGACCACATCCAAGATGGGGTCCAAACCTGCCTGTTTTAGCGTTCGCAGACGTTTCTTTTCGTGGTGCAGCATTGCCAGTCGATCTCGAACATTTTTCCCGTTGATTTGTGCTTGAGCTCGACGAAAGATCCACTCGGTGGACGGGAACCATGTCTGAGTCAACAGAAATCGCCAAAAATCTGTCTTGTTGTGGGGATCCATGACGTGGTCGCTTGGAGACAGAAAGACTCGATAGGTTCCAGGATCGCCCTGCCGGCCACAACGGCCAAGCAGCTGTCGGTCCACGCGGCGTGAGTCATTTAGCTCAGCAATCAAGACGTGCAATCCACCCGAATCTCGCACATCGTCGCTAAGTTTAATGTCAGTGCCCCTTCCCGCCATGCTTGTGGAAATCGTGATGAAGCCGGCCTGACCGGCCTGCTCGATGATTTTCGCCTCATCGGCTTCACGTCGGCGTTGAGGATTTGATGATCGATACCCGACGCCGAGAATAGCTCCGATAAAAGTTCTGACTTGACGACGGACCGTGAACCAATCAGGACTGGTCGGCCGTCTTGTTGAAGCTGGGCCACCTCGTCTCGTATGGCCCTCAATTTCCCTTCTTGCGTGGAACAATAAACGGTTCGCCAACGACTTCGCCTTGAGGGCAATCGCGTCGGAATCCGCACGACGCCTAGTTTGTACACGCGTCGAAATTCTCGACGAGACGATCGAGCGGTCCCGGTCATGCCAGCTCGGTGGGGATAGGACAGGATCAAGCTCTGAATCGTCAATTGTGCTGATGAGGCGGTCGGCACGGTGATTTCCAGTCCCTCACGAGCCTGGATCGCTTGATGAATTCCGTCCTGCCAATACCGCCCGACGGCAAGCCTCCCTGTGTTGTTGTCGACAATCGTCACCTCTCCATCGGCAATGACGTAGTTTCGGTCACGGCGATAGTCGCGTTCGACTTGGATGGCCCGTTCGATGTATTCGAAGGTATCAACAATGGCGACATTGGGTAACGGTGATTCAGCGGACCGCTCGCGTACCCACAAGCGCCCGCGCTCCGTCAATTCGACTTTCTTACGGTGTTCAATGTATTTGGATTCGACGCCCTCGCGGGCGTCCGAGGCGTGTTCCGCGGCCCAGTGAAACAGCCTCCTCTTCTTATCTTCCTGGGTGGATGTAGCCGCCCCAATAATGAGCGGCGTGCTCGCATCATCGATCATGACGCTATCCGCTTCATCCACCAGGATAAAATGGAGTTTTCGGCAGACGGGTGTCGTCGCATCGCCAGAACTCGTCGTGTCGTCGGCCGTCGACCATCCGTTGGCCCCCGGACGCGACTTGCTTACGCGCCGTTTCATGCGGTCTCTCAGGAAGTCAAAACCGAATTCCGTGGAAGTTCCGTACGTGACGTCACAACCGTACGCGCGACGCCGATCGGCATCGCTGTCGTCGCGTTGAATGATTCCGACTGAAAGCCCCAATGTCTCGAAGACCGGTTGCATTGTTTCGCCGTCGCGACGTGCCAAATAATCGTTGGCGGTCGCCAGGTGGGCTCCTTTTCCATACAGACCGTGCAGATACATCGGCAACAGGGCGGTCAGTGTTTTTCCCTCGCCAGTTGCCATTTCCACGATGCACTTCGAGGCGAGATGGATGCCCGCGAGGATCTGGACATCAAAGTGTCTCATTCCCGTAACACGATCGCTTACCTCCCGCACGAGCGAGAATGCTTCCACGACCAGTTTTTCCGGACGTTCGCCCATTTTGGCTCGAAAACGAAGATCGTGACTCGTCTCACGCAGCTGCTCGATCGATCGAGAGCTCAAGGAGCTTTCATAAGCGTTGATTCGGCGGAGTTTTCGATTCGCGCGGGCGCGACGAATGAGAGGCGATCTCAGGATTGCTTCATGGATAGTCATGGGAGTTCCAACTCGACGACAATCCGCCAACTCGAGATGCCTGATTTAAATTCCGGTCTCAGCCGACCGGCGGATACGCGTTGGTCCAGGACGTCCCGAGAACGTGGTGTACCGAATGGGGACCCACAACACTACATTGCCAACATGGCAACGTTGTCGCAACGCAAGTTCGGACCTGGAGAAAAACTAATGTTTAGCGAATTCGCGATAACCGATTGTGCCGATGATGACAAACGTAAGACTCGGCAGAAATGGGCGACGGCTCGAGTAGACGGCCTGTGTCGTGAAGCAAAACTGCTTCAGGTAGCGAACCAACGACTCGAATTGAACGCGCATCCAACCCGTGCCGCTAGCACCAACGTGAGACGTCACATGAGTTCGAGTTCGTTTTTCCCACGCCACGATAGCGGTCACTTGATCATCACGTGCCAGATTGCGCCCGTAGGTGGACTTCCCTGGATCCTCGCCGGCGGTGGATCGCGCTCGAACGCCCGCGGCGATGAATGCAAGCCACAACCGCTAGCGTGACAAAGTCCGTTTATCGTTAAGGGAGCCATCAGCCCTCGTCGGAGCCATCAGCCCTCGTCGGAGCCATCAGCCCTCGTCGGAGCCATCAGCCCTCGTCGGAGCCATCAGCCCTCGTCGTGACGCGCAGTCAGCTGAAGGGCAAGCATCATGCGTAAGTATCAGCCGCTGATCCTCCTGGTCGTTCTGCTATGGACGGCGCCCTCCTTGCGCTCGGATTTGAGATCGCGTGATGGTACCACGACTGACCTTAGCGCCGTGCAGACCGCATTGGTCGGATTGGATAGACCCTTACCGTCGGTTAACCCGTCGCCCGTTGATCGTTATGGTATCAGGGAGGAGCAGAAGGTCGCCCCCTCTCCTGACGGTGCGGCCGCACACCCGACGCCGATTGGCGCCGAACCAGGCGGCTCGCCCCAAGGACTCGCGCTAACGTCGGCCACAAGTGGTGAAGTCGTCATGAGTCCACCCTTGCGTCTCCCCGATGCGCCGCCGCCCGGGAGGTGGTGGCAATCCGGGATAGACGAGCCACTCTCGGTTCCCCATGCTCCAGTGTCATCGACCTAGACTTATTGGTTCCAACCGCCTTGACGCATTCGAAACAGATTCAAGTTGCAAGACTTGATCCGTTCATCGAACTCGAACAGGTCATGCAGCAAGATGCCCAGTTCGATTGGACGGTCTTTCTTCAAAACCTTTGGATCGATACGGACGAACCCACCGGTAGCGACTTGGAAGGAGGAGCCGGCATCCGTCGTCTTCTTCAGGAGGATCTCACTCTTGACGGTGGGTTCGCAGGACAAATCGTCTTGGTGGCCAATTCGAGCTGAAACAGAATCTCCGCATTCATTCCAGCAACTCCGAGTTCTTTAATCCTGTCAAGCAGGGAATCGCCCGGCTCACCCTGAGATACAATCAACCCCTGTTGCGGGACGGTGGCCGTTTGGTGAACGAAGGCCAAGTGGTGCTGGCCCAGCTAAACGCGGAGGCAATCAGCGCTGAATCTAGGGCGCGGATCAGCGATGTGATTTTTGAAGTGGTAAGGGCGTATTGGCAGTTGTATCAACGGCGTGCCGAATTCATTATCCAAAAGTCTCTCGTTGACGGCACTGAAGAGCTGCTGGAGGAAGTCCTGAGGCGCCGCCGCATTGATGCGCAGAAAGCGCTTGTTGCCGAAGTTGAATCCAATCTGTATACCCAACGAGCCGACTTGGAAAATGCGCGCATCAACATTCTCCGCGCACAACATCAACTCGTTCGGTTGGTCGGGGATCGGCAATTGGATTCCCTCGACGAAATGGTGCCGCGAGGAATACCGTTCACCGATCCCATCCAGTGGGATATTGCATCCGCATTCGCCACGGCATTGCAGAATCGTAACGAGTTACTTGCTTCGATCAAGCGAATTGAGCAGTCCGAGGTCACAAACGCCATCGCTCGGCACCAGATTCTACCGCGATTAGCACTCATCCTAGAGTCCAATGTCGCCGACATCAGCGACAATTTCAATGTGCCAAACTCCGTCAAAGGTCAATTGAGCGAACAGGGACCATCGTACTACTGTCGGCTTAACATTCGAGATTCCTATCGGGAATCGAGCGGCACTTAGCCGAGCTCGGCAGACAGAACTGTTGGTTGCACGGGAAACCGCATCGTTTGAGAACGCCATCGATCAGATTCGACAGGAGGTCCGCGACGCCGTGGCAACCTTGGATGGGCTTGCTGGCCAAAACACGATGCGTGAAACCGCCGTTGCCAAGACCATCACCGAGCTCGAGTCGTTGCGCGTCCGGCGGCAGTTTTATCCCGACGAATTCGACCAGATCACACAGCTCTACCTTCGAGAGTACTTGGATGCACTCCAAAGACGCGCGGCCGCGGAGCAGGCTCTTGTTGGGGTTCATGTCGACTATGCGGTGGCCATTATTCAACTGCGCCGAACTGTAGGGATGCTGCTCGGACCATAGATTGACAACGGCTCTTTTCTTCCGCGAAATCGGCTTACGGTTCAAGCCCATGAGAACGATTATTTCTTATGGTATGGAATGTGCCACCGTTAGCGAAAACGTGACGGATGCTGTTCGGGATCTCAGTTGGATTGTCCCCAGTAGCCGGCTTGGATATCTCGCGACGGTCCCACGGGGGCCGCTGGTGCGAAATGCCGGGCGGTCGATGGCGGAGTCGCAACGGTGGTTGCTAGCCCTTTGTCTACGACGCGGGGCTGCTGGTGCCCGTAGGGCAGCGTGAGCGGCGGAGCCGCTTCTGGCGCCGATAGACGACGCAGTTGAGCTGGACGTTGCCTGTTGGATGGGCTCAACGAACTCGATGGGCGCAACGCATTCGGTGGGCGCACGGCAACCTGTAGATCATTCCTATTGCGATTGCGATTCTCGGCTAGGGTCGGCGTGCTGGCGGACGGCGATTGAGCGCGTGCCACCAACTCACGATCGGTACGCTCCACGACACTCAATGCGCGACTATAATTCGACAGCGCATCGAGGTATTGGTGACGAGCCGCATTCATCGCGACCTGCGTGACGTGCAACTCCTCCGGGAGCGTGCCTGCCTCATCATTGCTAGCGGTGAAGGTGTCGGGCAAGCGACGTGGTTGATCCGGTTTGTCATGGAGCCTGCCAAGTCGCTCCATGCAGACCAGCAACAATGCGATCCAAAGCAGGCATGAAAACCCGTAACGAATCAAAAACTTGATAAGCACAAGCAATGCTTGCATCGCACGATTCGGAGATTCGATCATATTGGAAGAATTGGCATATTTCCTCCGAATTCTTTGGCGGCATTGGACTGATTCCAGTTGAGGAGGTCCAGCCCGACTGTCCGCGTATGTGCCACGTTCGAGGAAAGAGGAACGCCAGCGCGTACGACGATGGCGGGATTCTTCGTGCTCGTCTCTCCCACCATCATTGAGGACTAAGAATCACGATACCCTCAGGATGATCACACCATTGGCGGCACCGGGCAGACGCAGGGGATAGCCAGATATCACGGCGATGTAATCTCCCTTCTTGGCAAGCTTCAGCGACGTACAGATTTCTTCGGAAAGCTCCAGCAGCTCCGTCGTCCCTGGGGGCAGCGTAACGCGATAGGGTATCACGCCATAGAACAAGCAGCAGCGCCGCAACGTGGCCGGATCATCGGAAATCGCGACGATCGGACAGTCGGGCCGATTCTTGGCAATCAAACGGGCACTGGTTCCGGACCGAGACAAGACCACGACCGCCGCCAATGACTGGATCGCCGTAATGCGATTGATCGATGCGGCGATGGAAACCGCCGTGGCTGGTTCCGTGCACTTCACTTCATCGTCATCGCCATATTCGTCCAAGAAGCGTTCCGCGGCTGCCACGCTGCGACTCATCTGCGTAACCGTCCGCACCGGATAGTCACCCACGGCTGACTCCGCGGACAGCATGACTGCATCGGTACGATCAAAAACGGCGTTGGCTACATCGGAAACTTCAGCTCGCGTGGGCGTGGCGGAATGAATCATGCTTTCCATCATTTCCGTGGCAATCACGCAGGGAGTACCAGCGGACTGGCATTTCTTGGCCAACATCTTCTGGACAATCGGCACGGTGGGAAACTCCATCTCCACACCCAAATCGCCGCGTGCCACCATCAGTCCAAACGACGCGTCGATGATGTTATCAATATCCTGTAGGGCCTGTGGTTTCTCGATCTTGGAAATGATCCTGGCCGAGGATCCCGCTTTGTCCAACAGCGTGCGTAGCTCACGGACATTACCGGCGCTTTGGACGAACGAAAGCGCGACGAAATCGAAGTCCTTCTGGCCAATCCACTCGATGTCGCGACGGTCCTTCTCTGTCAGCGCCGAGAGTGACAACTGCGTTTCGGGCAGGTTAATCCCCTTGCCACTGGACAATTCACCTCCCACGACGACGTGGCAGCGAATCTCTTCCGGCGGTGAGACATCCACAACGTTTAATCGCAGGCGACCATCGGCCAGCAGGATCGTCTGGCCCCGACCGGTCACATCGATCAGCTCCGGCAGCGTCGTGGAGATTCGATTCGCGGTTCCATCAATCGTCGCCCTCTGAATCACGATATCGCTGCCCTTTGACAGCTCAACCATGCCCCCTTCAATGACACCGACACGTATTTTTGGGCCGCAGAGATCAGCGCAGATGGCCAGCGGCCGACCTACCCGTGACTCCGCTTCGCGGATGGCTTCAAAGTAACGGTTGCGACTCTCTTGGTCGCCGTGCGAAAAGTTGACTCGATAAACGTCGACGCCGGCATTGGCGAGTGCTACGAGTTTGTCAACCGTGCCGCTAGCTGGGCCCACCGTGGCAATTATCTTGGTCCGTTTTTCCATGCCCCAATCCGGGATGAAGATGCGCGGCGAGGCTGGATCACTTCATCGAACAACAGCCGAAGTTGTGATGCGCGCTGTCGCGTCCACCACTGCCGAAACTCGGAACAATGCCTTCCGAGCTGGTCTCGACGATGTCTCGTCATTTCCCGCAACTTGCCCGCGATCTGGCCATCACAACGTTGGGTCCACTGTTCAGCCATGTCAGCGGTAACGGCATGATCGTTTAGAATGCCGAGCCGATTCTGGACTTCAACAAACGAGTCGTAGATCTCGTTGCGCATGGACGCATGGAAGGCGGAAGAGAGTAATTCAATCGAATATCGCAACCGCTTGCCGCTTTTGCGAAGTGCATGAAGGCCCTTTAGGTCGTCGATCTTTTCGCCCCTGCGGAAGAATTCATCCACGCGCTGTTGAATGGCCAAGTGGCTTAGATCGCCGAACTCAATGTTCTCGGCGCGACGACGCCAAAAGGTTTTCCCCAATCGACCGCGGATCGATCTGGCGGAAAACCGACGATCCCAACGACGGTGAGCGCGACGAATTGGCTTCTGCTCACGTTCTCGATGGCGCCGAATCATGCGACGCAAGCCATCCCATTCACCCTCAAGTCCGTTGAACTCATCCGCGCGAACGATCTGATCGTTCAAAATGTCCAGGTCGCGTGCCTGACCGGCCGCGTGCCGAATTCGGACGATCCGCTGATGGAGCTTGACCCGCCGCTTTTTGCGAATCAGGTTGGAAAAAACAAGCAGCGCCGCTTCCCCACGTCGACATGCAACTCGCAATTGGTGAATATCTTCAACCGGATTGCGATCCAAATTCGCGGCGTGGGGCAAGTAGTCCCCGATCGTTTCCAAACGTTGCCGGATGACACGACGGGCAACCTTCGCCGCGTTCTCGGAAAGCGACGCATCGTGGATCCATTTATTCCGCTGAATCATGGCCTGTTTTCCAATTTGGCTCCACGAGGGACTAAATGGTCCAGATAAGCGTCGCACGCATCGATCCAATTCTCGAAGTTGAGATTGTAGCCGAGGAGCCACCTTGTTCGGAGGGGTCGCGACGCCCGAAGGTCGTCGATCGATGGCCGGACCGGCCAGTACGGCGGACAACGATCCAGGCGGGCGCGCAAAACGCCGAGGTTCCCGTGAATCGAGCGATGACTATCCCTCAATCGACTCATCCTCTCTCGAACACAGTCCCTCGAGGCTGGGTAAAGCGCGTAAAAAAACCCGACCTTTCCGGTTGGAAAGGTCGGGCGATATAGCTCGCACTTTTGATCGGAAGTGATCTGTACGAGTGGGGTGGCTGCCGGACGGACAGCCCGCCGGCCGTCATACGGCTTCGCCACCTCGCTGGCTAATACAGAAATATTTCACAAATCCACCTCCTTTCCAACTAGGTTATTGTCCCCTTTCGGTCGAAACGCCAGAGACGACCTACTCACGGGAGTTCTAGTCCGTCGCGCCGCGTCAGCGCGACCCACTTCCCTCCATAATCGCAGAAACCACGGTGGATGCAAGAGTAATTCTGAAAATCCAAGAAACCAGCGAAAATCCAGAGACCGCGTCCGTTACGAGACGACGGCAGGGCGGGAACCAGGACTCAATGCAACTAACCTGGCCAGTGCTTCACCTGGATTGACGTCATGGCCCAACAGCGCGGTAAGCGTACTGAAGGCACCCGACTCAACGCGATTAAGGCGCCGTGCTCCTTGGATGGCCTCGATCAGATTCGCCAATTGATTGGGCGCGCCAGACCCGCCCCCACCGGGGCTTTTCCAAACGACCTGTTGTTGACGATCACGAATGATTCCGGCGTCCAGTTGCGCCGACCCTTGCGTGCCCACGACGCATTCGGAACTACGGCTGCCGGCCCGCGCGGATGATTCCGCTCGACTGGAAACAACCACGCTCGGGTAGACCAATTTAAGCTCTGCCGAATCCGAGCCGGCGGTGTGGGAGCCGGTCTTCAGCTGGACCCGCAGCGGCGATTCCTGCAAGAACCAATTCACGAAATCCAAACTGTGGATCTGCTTCTCGAGCATAGGGTTGCCACCGAGCCAACGATGACATTGCCAGTTCCGAAGTTGGTGTTCGAACTCACTCAGTTTTCCACGCGGGGTCGGCTTAATCAAGTTGCCGATCCAAACGAATTGGCAGCAGCGCACGTCACCGATCGCACCAGCGGCAATACGACGTGCCAGGCTGACATACCGATCTTCGTGTCGACGCTGAAAGCCGACGTCAATGCACAGACCATCGGTTTGGGGATGTTCGTTGGCGGACAACAGTTGATCCACGCCCGCGACGTCGACGGCCAGTGGCGGTTCCGCGAAAACATGTTTGCCCGCGCCGAACGCGGCGGTCATCTGTGCCGGGCGAAACGCCGGGGGAGTGGCCAGCACCACCAAATCCACATCACTTTCAAGCAAGCCGGTCAGGCCGTTGAGGCCCACAAACCTCCGTTCCAATGGTACCTGTACCTGTTTGCCAAATCGTGATCGAAGCCCTCGGTAGGCCGCCTGCAACCGGTCCCCAAACGCGTCCGCCAAAGCACGGATCTCGACCTGATGGCCTAGGCGTAATAACTCTTGACTGATACGAATCCCCTGGCGTCCACATCCAACCAAGCCGGCGCGGATCACGTTGTCTCCGGCCCCATGGGCCGCGCGAGAGAGGCTGAGACCTCCCGCCATCATCAGCGACGAATCTTGTAGAAATCGCCGCCGTGATTGAGACGCCGAGTTCGTTTTTTTTTGCAAGTCGTTTTTCATGCGTATCTCAATACCAACCGACCCAAGGAAATCAGAACGGCCGCACCTTGGGAATCACGGTCCACCCATAATACCAGGTCGACGCCGTCGGATGTCACTGGGAGATACCACGTTCAACGCATTTTCTTCCTCAACAGTTCCTGAGGGGGGCGGGGAGCGTAAGAGATGGAAGGAACTGGTTTTCAGCTGGCCCGGATCTGATACTCGATCTGTTGAACCAGGTCTTGAATGCCGTTGGGCGCGCTTTGCTTGCCGGGGTTGACCGCACTGGACTCCATCCAACTATTCACGCGTTTGCCGGCTGAAATAACGGTGCTGTGGCTGCGGCCACCGAAAAACTCCCCGATTTCCGCCAGCGGTGCCCGCGTATATTTACGAGCCAACCACATGGCCAACATCCTTGGTTCGCTCACCGCCCGAGACCGATCCGGGGACCGTAGTAGCTGGGAGTCGACTCCGCAAACTTCACACACCGCCTTGGCAATATCTGGCAATGGAACCAATCGTCGGTTGGATTGGAAGAGTTCTTCCAATGTCCGCATGGCCAAAGTACGCGTGATTGGCTCTCGCGTCGCTTGGCTGGCCGCCGAAAGCCGGTTCAGAGCGCCGTGTAACAACCGGGCATCTTCAGTGAGATGACTGGCGATGAGCTCCACAACCGGTTCCGGAACCTCCATGCCACGTTCAACAGCACCGCGTCGAACGATCTCCAGTCGAATGTCACGATTCGGCGGCTGCATGCGGGCCACCAGGCCACCGCTGAAGCGGACGGTTAGTTCATGGCCTAGGTGACTTAATTGAGTTGGCGACCGGTCTGATGAAAAGGCCAGTTGCCGACCGTCGCGGAGCAGGGAGTCGATTGTGTACTGTAATTCATCCAACGTGGCCCGCTTCTTGGCAAAGAATTGTACATCCTCGATGATCAGCAGGTCGACACCCCGATAATGACGTCGGAAATTGGGCAAACCCCGCCCATGCAGAGCCTCAATGAAATAACTTGTGAACTGCTCACCGGTAAGATAAACGCAGCGAGAATTTTGGGACCGCGCCCGCAAAGCACTCCAGATTCCCTCGAGCAAATGCGACTTGCCGACGCCGTTGGGACCGTAAAGAAATAGCGGCGAAACCGACCCGGGGTTCTGAATCACCATTTGTGCGGCGGTTAACCCCAAACGATTGGCTTCCCCTTCCACGAACGAGTCTAGTTTTCGGAAACGGCGACGAGGTGTCAGCCGACTTTGCCTACGCGGATCCACTGCTCCGGATGAATCGCCGGAAGTCAACGATGACTCGCCCACACTTTCCTCTACCCTGTTCCCAACTTGCCCTCCATCGGTTGGCTCGGAATCACCACTTATCCGCGAACCAAGCCTAAACTGAAGATCGCACTGCACGCCGAGTGATTCCTGACACGCCGCCTCAATTTCGTTGCGAAAATTATTGCGTAGCCAATCCAACGTAAACTGGCGAGGGCACCGCAAACAGACCGTCGCGTCGGTGATCACGATTTCGACCTGCGAGAACCAAAGTTCGAACCGGTCCTGACCGATCCGCTTGGAAATTGACAGACGCAATAGAGGCCCGACATCCATATCGCTGTGGAATCCTTTTCGATATGCGCGCACGACAAGCACGAAGAAACGGCGTATTCGACTCGCCATTCCTCGGCTACCTCCCGTCTTGGGGCGCCAAAATCGACGATAAAACTAGAAATCTTTGACCGCAAAAACAGCGAGCAAAAGTGGGAACCAAAATCAAACTTGAGGAGTCGATTCTACGAAGCGGATGACGGTTGTCAAACGGTCCAATTGAAGGTTGCCATCCGTTTTTTTTTTTCGTCGGAAGAAAGCGTCGAAGTCATCGAGAAAAAGAACGATTGACGTGATCAGCGTTGGAAAAAAAATATCTCTTCTCGAGAATCACTTGGTGGAAAAGGTGTTCGCCGCCTCCCGCGCTCTTACAGATCGCCGCAACAAACGTGTCAAACGGCCAGTGAACCGAGGCCAAACGGAACCACACTGTTGGCTAACACGGGTTGACAACGTCCCGGGATAAACGCGGATCCAGAAAATACAAAGACCTTTCCTCGTAAACCGTGAAACCCGCTTGGGAATAGAGCTGGACGGCCGGTTCGTTCGCCCCGTCCACGATTGTCAGTACTTGATTGCAATTGAGCTGGCGCGCTCGCCACAAGGTCCAGGCGACCAGTCGTGAGCCGATGCCTTGGCCTCGCCAATCCGGCACTAGCCCCACGTACCGAATCTCAAGAGTGGTGCCATGATTCACTTTTTCCAGCACCAGGCAACCGATGGGCTGGAACTCGATCAGGCAAAGGTATGCCTCCACCTCTTCTCCCAATCCGTCTAACGGCAAGGCGGCTTCCACACCACGGACATCCCGAAGGGCCGGGCAGTCCAGCGACTGCACGACCGTGGCATCCACGACGCGTTTGAGCTCAGGGAAATCCTGGTCGGAAACCTCCATCATGCCACACGCCACGGTCGGCTCGGCGATAGGAAACCACGCCTCTAGACAAACCAAAAAACGGAGTGATGTAATCTGCTCGAGCCCAAGCCCAAAAAGCTCCGATTGCCAAAGGTCATTCTCGGACTGGTTAGGAAGACAAACCAAGGTCGAATTGCGTGACAACTTCACGAACGCCGCGAGACGGTGGAGTATTTGTTGTGCGACCCCATGCGATTCACCGGAAGCAACTTTGGGTAATACCAGAGAATTCTGTTCGATGGATTCAGCGCGGACCCAACCCGCCCCCACGACGTCGGCGCCGCGCTTGGCGACATAGAGGCCACTCGGCGTGGCAGACTCCGACAGATATTCTTCGGCGGGACGGGCGAGTTGATTGCCAAAGAGCACTTCCCAAGCGGCTGGCACGTCGTGTGCTTCCGCTGGCGCAATGTCAACTTGAAAAAACGTCGCCATGGTCCTTACGTCTCAAACAACGCTGACTTGCTGGCCGACTGCCATCCGTCCACCTTCTACCTCACCAAACCCACGCGGAACGGCCCGATCCGAATAAGTTCAAACGTAGGACTTGGAATCCAGTTCGTATCCTAACGGTGACTGGCTACTAAAGCACTAGCCAGCGTCAGCGTCTTCCTGTTGGGCATCGGGCGTCCAACGGTAGTTCTTTCGGTCCTGCTGGAGCACGTGCTGGAATCCATCACTCAATCCGAATTCAGAGTCTGGGTGATTGATTTCCAACATCACCTGGAAACGTTGCAACGGCCGATTCGCCATGCTCACTGAATCTTGCCCGATCCGCAAAGCACCGACGATCTGGTCGTCGCGCCGCGCCATGAAGAGCCCCGGACCGAGTGACGGTTCGGATTGAAAGCCGTAATATCGAGTGGTCAACGCGATGACCTGAGTGGGGTCGCCCGTGTGTCCCTCAAACGTGACTCGCTGCAACGTTTGACGACGATCGAAAAAGTAGGTTAACGATCCCGCATAGTCGCTGGTGGACGTGCCGCTGACGACCGGCACGCGGAGTCCTTCCAGGTTGCGGTCCATCAGGTAGGTGGAGACGCGGGCCCAATTGGTCATGATCCATTGGCGGTTGACGTCCAGTCGGATGATCTCCGCGATGCTAGAGACCTCCGGCCCGGTTAGTCGTGGTACGGTGGCGCCGAACCCCGCCGCGCCAGGGTAAGGTGAGAGGGCTTGCCGTGGGTCCGCCGATGCGCGATTCGATTGACGCAGTTGTTGCAATCGTTGCTGGACGTCGGTCAGTTGTCGTGCCGATTGCTCGTCTGGGGCAAAGGTGGCGGCCGGGCCCGAACGTTCGCTGTCCACAAGTGAGTCGGTCCAGAGCGAATCCCACCATTGCGCTGGATCCAACGACGGTGTCCCACCATTTTCACCCAGGTAAATTGGGACGGCGACGACCGCGACTAAAATCGCCGAAAACAAGAACCCCCTACCGAACATGACCTGCTTCTCCAACGGTTCGTCGATTGAATCAAGATAACCCCTTTTTCCTCTTCGGCAAAATCCACCGACAACGCTTAGCTTGCGTCTCGGTCCACCTACGCCCCGCCTAACTGGGCCGATTCGGTCAAATCGCAATACTGTTAGGAACTTTGTTTTCCGCCATTTACCTCCCGAGAGAACGATTGGAAGAAGTTCGTCTGGAAAGATGCGCCGGGGCTCCGGATAATTGCAGTTCCAGCGTTAGGGCCAATCGACGAATGACTGATCACGCCACATGTGACGACTATCTTTGGTTGACCAGCGATGCCGCGCGGAGGTGGCTCGACGAGCCCGAGGTACCGCCGAGCCGAATGGTCGCCGTCGCGTCGCGGCTGCGGGGTGAATTGGGTCTCGTTCGTGCGCACTTGGTGTTGGAGCAGATCGAGTTGCGCCAACGCGCACGGCGAAAGTTTCCACGGGCCGCTCACCTATTCTTTCAATCCACGCCGCTGGAACAGTCCACGGATCAACGAATTGCCGAATATAAAGCGCATCGGTTCCTCGACGCAGGCGTGATCGTCGATCTGTGCTGCGGCATCGGCGGCGATGCGATGGGGCTCTGCCAACAAGGAAACCTACTCGCGATCGACAAGGATCCGGTCATGGTCTGCCTGGCAGCGGCCAATCTGATGAGTTGTGGCGATTCCGCTGCGCGGGTGCAATGCGCCGCCGCCGAACAGGCCCCGTTGGAATCGGCGGATGCTTGGCACATTGATCCGGACCGCCGACCAACTGGACATCGGACAACGCAGCTGGAATATCACGAGCCGAACCAGTCCGCGATCGAGAACCTGCTCCAGAGGAATGAGAATGCCGCCGTCAAACTCGCGCCCGCGACCGAAGTTCCGACCGACTGGCAAAACCGCGCCGAGTTGGAATGGATCGGCCATAGTCGTCAGTGCCAGCAGTTGGTCGCCTTCTTTGGCCGTTTGGCCAACCATCCAGCGATGCGCGTGGCCACGGTGCTCGACGATTCAGGTGGTATTCGAGCGCGGATCGTCGGTCAAGAATCTCTGGAAGTGCCGTTGGACGAAAAGGTCGGTTCGTTCCTCCATGAGCCTCATCCTGTTGTGCTGGCCGCCAAGCTGGATGGATTCTTGGCAAAACAGAACGCCTGCTGGCGGCCCTCGTCAATGGCTGGGTATTACACATCAGACGCCGCGGCGACAGTCCCCGGTTTTCTCCCGTTCGAGGTTATCGAAACATTGCCGTTCGATGTCCGACGAATTGCCAGCGCCACCCGGTCGCTTCGGCTGCGAATCACCGAGGTAAAAAAGCGTGGAGTCGATGTTGAACCCGCGCAACTGTTAAAGAAGCTGCGCACCAAATCGGGCCGTGACGCGACGCTACTTCTGATCGGACATCCACGGTCCGTGAAGGCCGTGTTGGCGCGACGAATACGACCGGGTTGGTGACGGTTCACCCAATCCTCAGGTCCCTCGCTCTCGAGCAGTTTCGTCCACCCCTTGATCCTGTTTTCCAGGAAACCAATCCGGACTGATAGCCGTCGCCGCACCTGGGACCGTTCCTGCAATGACTCGAAATCACGAGAGGTTCCGGCATACGTCTTTTCGGCTTGGGTCATCTCGTTCGGTCTTTGTCACGATGGCTCGGCTCTAACCTCTAGCACTGCTATCATGCTGGGCTGGGGTGATTCTGCGTGGTTGGAATCGGTCCAGTGAGCCGACAGTCAACGTGGTCTTCACATTCTTTGCGCATTGCCCTCCCCTTGTTAGGCATGCCCATCCCAAGCGCAATTGCAATTGTGGATGGATTTAAGTGCGCCACATACCGATACCAATACTACATGATTCTGTAGTGCCGTGGCCATGAATGAACGTTGGCGGTGCCTTCGCGAATCAACAGGTGCAAATCCATGGAATCGTTACCGATGGCCGTGCCATCCTTGGTATTGTGACTTTTGTACGCGCTGTGACGTTAAACTCCCCGCCATGACGCTCGAGTTTAGAATGCTTGCAGAATCTGACTCCAACCCAGCGACTCGGCGCGCCGCGTTCATATTCGGCCTGCTGCTCGCCGCGATGTTCCTACTGTCTGGATTTCTGCATGTCGCGGAACATCCGGTGACGGGTATGGAAGTTCCGAATACGGCAACAGACGGGGCAGTTGAGAACGTGGAGACGTTGCAGCTGTTCGCGGCCAACTCGAAATTCCGCCCGGCCCCGGCGTTTCGATTTGACCCACTCGTTGAGCTGGTGGCCTACGCGAGCGAACGACTTTCGGACGAGGCATCCATTCCGCTAGTTGTCGGCGCGGCATCAGGTGACCTGATCTGGGACGACGCTGCCGCGCTGTCCGACCCAAGTGCCAAGACGAAGGGAAGTCGCGCTGCGGTCGAGCCTCCTGGGAAGATCTCCGTCCGGTTCGAAGGCGAACGGAAACTGCCAATCAGTCCCGAACCAGGCGAGGCCTACATATTTTCCTCGGCACCGACGAGACCCGAGAGGTCCCACCGTATTGCCGATGCGCAGCGCGTCCGACCTCGCACTGCAAAATCGGCGCGGGTACCAACGATCGTGGAAGGTGTTGAAGAGGCTAATCTGGACCCAAGTCCGATCGGAAGCGGATACAATGGCAGCCAAAACAGGGACCAATCACCCCAGAACCGAATCGCGAATCCGGACGATCAATCCGATGGGAAATCGTCACCTCCGGTTCGTGGGCTGCTGCCGCTGGAAACGTCGGGCTCGACCGTCGATCAGACCACCGATAGAGCGCCTGGCGTCGAAGCGCCAGAGATCGGAGTACCAGAGATCGGAGTGCCAGAGGCCGTTGCCCCAGAGGCCGTTGCCCCAGAGGCCGGTGTGCCAGAAGCCGGTGTGCGAGAGGCCGGTGTGCGAGAGGCCGGCGTGCCAGAGGCCGGCGTGCCAGAGGCCGGCGTGCCAGAGGCCGGCGTGCCAGAGGCCGGCGTGCCAGAGGCCGGCGTGCCAGAGGCCGATGTGCCAGAGGCCGGTGTGCCAGACGTCGAGAAGCCTGCCAACGAAGGCACCCTCGAAGCCGATGCAACCGCCAACGGCGAGCGACTTGACTGGGCTACCTTCCACTACGGCCGTGATTGGCGGCTGGCGAATCAAGAGTTCATCCAACGGGATCGGGCGCGCCAGCAGCGAATCCATCGGACCTTGGACTTTTACTATGCCCGGCCGCTCAATTCCAACGAAGACAGCCCCTGGTCGATGATGCACTGGCTGATCGCCTGGGGTAAGGACTCCAAGATGTACATCGGGCGTCCCACCGGCCGTTTAGTCAACACGGTTGACTGGCTTTGCTCCAACGGTGTCTGCGAGCGGGTGCAACTATTAACACTCTCCAAGGGCGATCTGCGGGCCAAGAATGGACCGGGCTTGCAAGGGCACGACGGGCAATTCCTAGCGATGTTGGCGCAAGCGAGGGTGGACGTGAGCCAGTCGATTCAGGTGGGCGGTCGCGTATTTGACGTCGATGACCTGATTCGTGTGGAGCAGATGACTTGTCGCCCACGGACCGAATTGACGTTCAAACTGATCGGTTTCTCTCACTACTTGGATTCGGACGCCCAATGGCAGGATCACCGAGGTGGAGATTGGTCTATTTCGCGGTTAATTCGCGAGGAAATCGTCCAGGCGATCAACGGGGTGACCTGCGGCGGTACTCATCGCTTGATGGGCCTGCATCTGGTCACCCGCAGACGTGAGGCGGAAGGCAAACCGCTGGATGGCCAATGGGCTCGAGCCGACAAATACATCCGCGACTACCAAAACTACGCGCTAACGCTACAGAATCGCGATGGAAGTTTTAGCTCGGATTTCTTTAAGGGTCGCTCTTCCTGGGGCGACATTGACCGGAAAATCAAGACGACAGGCCATATCCTGGAGTTCCTCGTTTTTTCGCTCCCCTCCGAGAGGCTCCTGGACGCGAGGATTGCCCGCGGCGTTGATTATCTGTGCAACATCATGATGCGCAATCGCTATTATGTGTGGCCCAAGGGGCCACTGTCACACGCCGTCCGGGCCTTGTCTCTCTACGAAGAGCGGGTGCATGGCGTGGAGCCGGGTGCCCGCAACGTGCGGATGGCACCCCTCTCGGATTTTCCACGGATCACCAAAACCCCCGGAGGTGGTCGTTCCGGTGGCGACCAGCCGATTCAGAACCTGCAGCGGATTTTCGGACGTCGTCGGTAATGTCTCGCTTGCCTTACGATGGATTCAAACGTAAATTAAGCGTCTAGGAATCTATATGTGGGTAACGCGGGATTTGCTCGATCATTGGCCCTCATGCCCGCCACGCGATTGTCTGGCCAGTGGCCTCGGGTGTCGCCGTGTTCCTTCCAATCTAGACACGGGAAATGGACCCGTTGCCCTCACCCGCAACTGGTTGCAATTGCATGGCGAAATCGAAAAAGAAAGACGATGAATTTGCCACGATTTTCGGCTTGGCGGTGCAGCTGGCTAAGCTGCAAGAGGCCGATGCACTCTTGGTTTGGTTGGACCAGACAGCCGACTGGGAGTCCTTGCGGAAGATTGGCGACAAGATACCGGTCTTAGTGGCCAGTGACTCTGAGAAGAATCTCATTGGTGCTGGCGATTTCGGACTCGATGTCGTCATTGTGGACGCCGAGGGAACTCCAGTTTACGACCGACTGGGCCAAGCGCTCCTGCAAAGCATCAGCGATGAAATCCTCGCGCCGGGCGCTGGCGTCGTCGCCGTCTACAGCGGTTTTGAACCGACCAAGATCGACTCGGTGAGCTTCATTCGCCTCGATGAGCATCTCGGACGGCTGACGGCCCGGGATCTGCGCCAGCTCGGAACCCGCGTGCCGCTGGATACACTCAAGCTCGTCGTCGATTTGGCGGTGGATATTGGCCGAGAGGGACGCGAAGGCAAACCCGTGGGCACTCTGTTTGTGGTGGGCGATTCCAAGACGGTCATGGCCACCAGTTCGCCCAGCGGTTTTGATCCAGTCAAGGGATACAATCGCAAAGATCGGAATCTGCGCGATCGGCGCGTCCGCGAGGGTATCAAAGAGATCGCCCAGCTAGACGGCGCATTCATTGTCTCAGCGGATGGCACCGTCGATGGGGCCTGCCGGATCGTAGATGCCTCGGCCGCAAATATCACCCTGTCCAAGGGACTCGGTAGTCGTCATATGGCAGCCGCCGCGATCACCAAGAAAACGAACTCGATCGCCGTCGCCGTGAGTGAGTCCAGTGGAACGGTTAGAGTCTTTCATAACGGCGCGGTCGCCTTGCGTATCGAGCCATTTCGGCGCGCCATGAAATGGAAAGATTTCTACACGGACATGCCGGGCCCCGCTTCCAACGAATGACCGCCCGATGATCGCGACTGTGACTTTCCTTCTGGGCCTAGCTCAAGTTGCAGACACGGTCGCTTCCACAAGCTTTCTCGGCGCCCCGATGTCAACGATATGAATGAGACCGACGTGTCCCCGCGCGCCTTCGTCCAGCAGGCCTGGTTTGCAGGCCACAAACGTACAAGTGTGATCCGCCTGAAAGGTAGGCTTTCCCAATTGGCCCGAGTCACAATCCAAGCCCGAGGGGATGTCCACGGCCATCCGTTCACATGGAGCACGGTTGAGACTCAGGATAACCTTTCCCCACGGAGGTCTTGGGTCACCCCGAGCCCCCGTTCCTAAGATCGCGTCCACGATCCAGGCAACCTGGTCCAAACACGCAGTCAGTGATTCGCCGGTCGGATCCGAGCGAAGATCCACGATTTCCAGGCCAGCTCGCCTGGCGATTCGCAAGTTCGTCGCCGCATCAACGCTTAACTCGTCTTCGTCACACGCCATCAGAATCCGAACCGGATAGCCACGAAGATCAAGGTGACGTGCGACGACGAATCCGTCACCACCGTTATTGCCTTTACCGCAGACAATCGCGACCGGACCATCAATTCCCAGTTCGCAGAGCCGGTCGGCGACTCCTCGACCGGCGTTTTCCATGAGGACAACACTGGGAATGCCGAATTCAGAAATGGCCCGTTGGTCGAGGCGCCGGGATTGGTCCCGTGTGATCAAAGCGCGCTGATTGCCCACGGCGAGTCGTACTCATTCGGATGATCGGCACGGGTTAATAGCGCGTCACGCGGCGCAGAATCATGAGCCCCACGGCGAGGCAAATCAAGTTCCCGATCCAGACCGCGTAGGGGGGCAAATCACCCTGTTTCGCCCGACCAACGCCAACCTCGAATAACGGATAGTAAAGCACCAAAATCGGCAGAAAGCAAACAAAGAAGCTGGTGATGAAATCCGAGTTGCGCAGGCGCAACGAAATCGGAACTCCGATGATCGCGAAGGCGAGGCAGCTGAACCCATTGGCCCAGCGCCGCCATGGCTCCAAACGCAGTCGGTTAAGACGATAGTGGGACGCGTCAAGATCCGTTTGGCGCGCACGCCATGTCGAGCCGTTAAAGCGATGAAGATTTCCGGTGATTATGTCGAACGACGCCTGAGCCGCCAAAGTTCTACCTAGCTTGTCGATGCGCTTGCTCTGTCGCTCGGCTTCCAGCGGCAACTCATGCAACGCGTAGTCCGAAGCGCTCTTGTTGCCTGATTTCTCGTCCTGGTCCAACGAAATCTCGCGCTCCATCGTTTGAGGATTCGCGCCTTCGACATTATCTGGACCCTCAATGATACTGTCGATCAACTCGATGGTCAGAGAATGGTTGTCTTCGCGGCTACGCAATCTAGCTTCTTTGGCACTGATAACGAGATCTTCGTCCCCATGGTCGCCGTGGAGAGTCAACCTGGGCATGATCAGACGGTCTCCATCGACCTGCCTAACGATGATGGAGAACCGACTGTTGCTGTACGAACCGCGAGTCCGCAGCATTCCGTAAGCAATGTCTTTGACCGAGGCGAGAACCACGCGCCTAAGGCCAGGCTTGCCCCACCAAACGGCGGCATCGTTCACCGCCACGGCCCCCAAACTTATGAGAAAGGCGATGATCAGCGAAGGCACGACGACCACCATCGGTGAAACACCCATCGATTTGATGGCCACCAATTCGTTATCGGCCGAGATTCGACCGTAGACGACCGTAGCCGCCAATAACGCGGCGGTGGGAATGGAAAGTCGCATGGAGACCGGAAACACATATGGAACAATCCGCAGGATCGTGGCCAGTCCCAATCCCTCGCGGACCGCTTCGCGGATGACAACCACCAACAGAATAAAGGCCGTCATTCCAGTCAAGATCACGAAGAATGTCTTGAGGTATTCCCAGCAAGCGTAGCGAGTAATGGTTTTCATGTTCCGCGCAGATCTTCTTGCTACTGGGCTTCTTGCTACTGGGCTTCTTGCTACTGGGCTTCTTGCTACTGGGCTTCTTGCTACTGAGCTTCTTGCTACTGGGCTTCTTGCTACTGGGCTTCTTGCTACTGGGCTTCTTGCTACTGAGCTTCCAGCTACTGGGCTTTCGACGCGATCGGGCCCGCGACTGGTTGGGCCATGACTTCCGCGTCATCAGCCGCCACGTAGTCCGTGGCCGGCTTAACCTTAGCAAAACTCGTACGAGTGGGAGAAGAACGAATTGAGTCCAATCGCGTTGGGCCTCTCCTCATCGCCGCCACCGCGTTGCTGAACTCCGTATTTCGGACAAGGAACATCGAAGTCACGAAAGGCTCGTCATGCAGTGACTTCATCTTCTAAAATCGCTCGATCGAGATTCGGTTTTCGACCCGGAAGGCCCGTCGCGAATGATGCCAGCATTGGCTGGAGTTATAGTCGAGGTCCACCTAGAAATCGGCGCGAGTCCATCCCAATGCTAGCGAAAGCTACGTGCCGATCCATGTATCCGACGGATCCGACCGCATTCGCTGGCCGCATTCATCAGCCAGATGGTGGATAGCGTTGGCGAATTCGCTGAGTGCCTGGCCGGCATTCCCCCGGTCCAACAGTTTAATTCCGCATTGAAAGCTGCGATCGAATTCGCCCCAATCGACAACCCAACCGCGCGCCTCCACGTTTTGGCGTCCGGATTGGAGCATCTGGGCCAGGCGCCTGGCCAGAGGCTCAGCGGTGTCCACTTGCCACTCGCGATGCGGTCCGCGTCCCAGTCGATTCCGATGCGACAATGGGACGGGATCAGGTTGCATCGGATCGATGAAGTGATACCCAACCAACCCCGCTCCAACCACCGCGAGAATGACTGACGCGATAGCGATCCCGTAGTGCTGCGTAGCCAGCATTGCGAGTGCCAACAGCGCGCAGACCAAAGTGGCTATCAACAGTAGTGGATTCAGCGGTTCGCGGGTGAGGGTGGGGACGCCCGAGAGCAGGGGTTCCAGTTGATGGGAGGCGGAGGCCAATTGGGAATCTCTAATCTCGGCGACAACGATCGTGATGTTGTCCGGACCGCCACGAAGGTTGGCAAGATCGACCAAGAATGTCGTCGCTTGCTCGGGAGACAACGCTGAGAGTGTGGCGGCCAACTCTTCGTCGCCAACTCGCCCAGTCAGGCCGTCGCTACAGATAAGATACTTGTCTCCTACTTCCACGGCGAACGGACCTTCGATGTCAATTTCGACACCGCCACTCGGACCCAACGACCGAGTAATGACGTTTTTGGGAACCGCATTGGCGTCAATCTCTTCTTCCGTCAGCTTTCCTGTCTCTTGCAATTCCCAGACGAGGCTATGGTCAAAAGTCAGTTGGTGAAGGACTCCGTCGCGCCAACGGTAAATGCGACTGTCCCCAACATGCCCGGCGATCGCCCCGTGGGGCAGCAACAACAACGCGCTGCAGGTCGTCCCCATGTTATGGAAATCCGAGTTGGACTCCCCCCGCTCGTGGATCTTCCCGTTCGCTTCGTCAATCGCAGCCCGCATCCGGTCGGGAGGTGACATTTCATGATGCTTGCCGTAAGCATGGGTGACATTGTCGACCGCCATCTTACTGGCCAATTCCCCCGCCGCATGAGCTCCCATCCCATCGGCAACGATCAGCAAGTGACCTCGGTGCATCCATTCGTCAAGGTCGCTGGCCAAGGAAACCGAATAGTTATCCTGATTGTTGGATCGACGCATGCCGATATCCGTGCTAGCGGACAGGCCCAGCAGCGGTTCCCAATCAAACTGTTGCTCCGACATGAGATTCGCGGCTGTCGATTCCCGAAAACCCTGGATGGTTTGAAAATTCCCTGATGTGATGACAAGCCCGGATGCGGATTGGCCAGGGACCAGCGTCGCGGGACGACGGGGCGTTCCGCGCATTGCTGGACTCATTGTAGTCAGGAATGGGCTCCAGCCAAAGGGTCCAATCCCGCGTCCGCAATGCAGCCATTGCTGGTGGCCGGCACTATTTTCCGTATTGGCCCATTTCACAGACCGCCGTTATACTCCGCCCCGCGCTTTCGACCGGCAGCCGTTCCGGTTCCCTCACTATTTGCACCCTGCACGGCCAGGGATTTCCGCCGCAATTCGCCTAACTCATCCATGGTAAGTCCCCTCCGCGGCTTGATTACGCTGTCGCTGATTGTAGCTGTGATTGCTTCCAGCGGCTGTGTTCGGCGAAGAATGACCATCCGTAGCAATCCGTCCGGCGCCACGGTCTTCGTGGACGACCAGCAAATCGGTACGACCCCGGTTTCGACCAGTTTCCGATATTACGGCACGCGTAAGATCAAATTGGTCAAACCCGGCTACGAAACCCATACCGCGCTACACACGTTCGATGTACCCTGGTACCAAGTTCCGCCGCTGGATTTTATCTCGGAAAATCTTATAGCACGCGAAATACGGGACGAACGCGTCGTGGACTTCCAGTTATTGCCTCGGCGGATCGTCACCACCGAGGAGTTGGTTTCACGGGCCAGCGAACTCCGCCTCAGCAGTCGTCAGGGTGTCTTTGTCCCCAACGCGCAATCATTCGCGCCCCAGGCAGTCGCACCCGCAAGCGGCGCGATCCCGGTCCCTCTCCAGTAGAGCGGTCACGGGGCCCCCTAGTACTTCCCACCCGACTGGCGATTGTCGAACATCCCTTTCAGTCCGATGATGCGGCCGGGGTCACGGGCGATCTTATCGGTAAAGACGCGCGCATTATTAACGATGGGACGCAGTTGTTTGGTGAGAAGTTCTATGTTCGCCGCGGTGCTTCGGATCTGATCGTACAACTCGCGATCATGCAGCAGCATGCCCATCGTGTTGTCGCTGCTATTGAGCGAACGACTAAAGGTGACCATCTCCCCCATCAGCGCATCGAAACGGGCCAAGCTTTGCTCGATGGACGCAGTCAGCCGTTCGCCCTGTGCGCCCAACGGCTCGGTAAGTCCTTCAAGATTCTCTAGGTTACGCTCGGCGCTACCAGCCACCGCCTGTAGAGACGACATCACCTCGCCGGCGTTGAGGAGTACATCCGGAATCTGAACTAATGCCTCTTCGAGCTTGGCGCGGATTTCGTCATCCCCGAGGAACTGGTCCACGGCCGCCATAGCTCGGTCCATACGGTCCATTGCGGATTCGGAGCGTTGCAAGATCCGATGCAGCTGGTCTTTGTTGTTGTCCACGACGCTATTTAGGCTTTGGGCAACGCTACCGACGTTTTGTCCGGCCTGCTGAATCGTCTGCAACGCCGTTTGCATCTGGCCCTCCAGATTCACGAAAACGCTCAACGCCTTTTGCACGGAATCGATGGCACTTAGCGGCCCTTGTCGGACCATCCCCTCCAGGTAGTCCTGGTCCTGATAGTACTCATCCTCTCCGACAAGCTCTTCGCCTTTGACGAACTCCAGTGTGGAATCGCCGAGGATGGCGGTGGTGTTGATACGGCAGATTTGGTCGCGGCGAATATCGTACCTGTCGTCGATGCGAATCGTGACCAGAACTCCATCCGGTTTCAACAGCTCAACGTTCGCGACTCGTCCGACCAGGATGCCGCTCTTTCTCACCGGAGAATCGACGTTGACGCCAGGTGCGTCGGAGAAGCGGATGTACATCGTTCTTTGGTCTCGAAACACTGGTTGTTCGCCGAACAGGATGATCAGCAACACAACCATCACCAACATTCCCAGTACCAGAACGCCGACTCGGAATTGGATTCTGCGTTCGTCCATAACAATCGTTGCTCCGTGTCCTAGGTTGGCCGTTAGCGTTCGCTGGCCGATTTTCGTCGCGAAGATTCCTGTCGCAGCTCATTCAACCTTTCGCCTGCTTCCCCCCGGATGAATTGCTGGACACGACGGTCCTCCGTCTGGCGAAGCTCTTCCACCGTTCCATCAAAAATCATCTGCGGTTCGTGAGGGCGAAGACGCGCCAATGGATAGAGCATGACAATTCGATCAGCAATCTTCATTGCCGAATTCATATCGTGCGTGACCACGATACTGGTAACGTCCCCGCGGCTTCTGGTTTTAATGATCAATTCGTTGATCACGTCGCTCATAATCGGGTCCAAACCGGTGGTCGGCTCGTCGTACAAAACGATTTCGGGATCCAGTGCCAAGGCTCGTGCCAGTCCAACACGCTTTCGCATCCCTCCCGAAAGTTCAGCTGGTTTCTTATCAACCACCGAATCTGGCAGGCCGACTTCCTCCAATCGATCGAGGACTATTTCGTTCATTTCCCGTTCGGACAAGCGCCGATGCTGTCGCAGCGGAAATGCAACGTTTTGGCCAATCGTCAAGCTGTCAAACAGCGCGGCGAGCTGAAACACGAATCCATACCGAGCTCGTTCCTGCGTTAACTCTCTTTCCGACATTGTATGCAGGTCACGACCATCGAAGAGGACTTCGCCGTCTTGTGGACGCACCAGGCCAATCAAGGTTTTCAGCAACACCGTTTTGCCGCACCCGCTCTCACCGATGACCACCAACGTCTGGCCACGCGGTACCGCGAGCCGGATGTCGCGCAGCACGGGTTGCGCGCCAAACGCGACGTTGACGTCGTAAATCTCGATGAATGAGGGTTTCGACACCTGCGTAAACGCCTTATATGAACTTCGCGCCCTCAGGCCATATCGCCGATGCGATACCATCCAGTATGAGGTTCAAGATCAAATCCAAAAATAGAATCATAACGAACGAATAGACGAACGAGCTGGTCGCGGCTCTCCCCACTCCCTCGGCACCGGCCCCCGAATTGAAACCACGATGACAGCTGACTAAGGCAATCGCCCCACCAAAAAAGACACTCTTGATGATGCCACTAAAGAGGTCCCAGGCACCCACAAATTCGCGTGAGTGATACCAGTAATGGTATTTGTCGATATCAAAGACGAACACGCTGAAGAAATAGCCACCGACCACGCCCATGAAATCGCCCATCACCGTGAGCGCCGGGATCATCAGCAAACAGGACAGGAATCGAGGGACGACGAGGTAGTGGATCGGGTTAGTTCCCATGCTGGTGAGCGCATCAATTTGCTCCGTCACACGCATCGTTCCCAAGTTGGCGGCCATGCTGCAGCCAACGCGTCCAGCCAACATGGTGGCGGCGAGCACCGGCCCCAATTCTCGCACCAACGACATATTGATCACGGAACCCAGAGTCGTGTGCAGACCGAGTTGCCGAAATTGGTAGTAGGTTTGTACCGCCAACACCATGCCGATAAACATCCCAGTTAAGGCAATCACCGGCAGGCTTAGCACGCCGATTTGGTACAAGTTTGGCATCAGCGTATCCCGTCGTGTTCCACGACTTAGAAGCCAACCGATCGTCTGCCAAGCAAAGAGGGCGAAACCCCCAAGGACCTCCACGGATTCGATCAATACCCTGCCCAGGTCCGCGGCCCAATTAAAGAATCCGCTGAACGGGCCCAGCGGTCGCGGTTCCTCATAGGGGTCGTAAGCTGTAAGTCCGGACATGTAATTCAATTCCGAAAACCGGGGGGGTCGACCTTCGCCGTGTGCGGAAAGGCAGTTATCGCTTATCATTCGACCGAATGACCGTAACACTTAAGGGAAGTTTGCCGGTTGTGACATCTGCAGAAGATGGGCGATGTGAACGTGAAGCATAGGTCGTATAGGACCTATACGACCTATGTGAAACGGGTTTTACCCTGTCCGTCGTCCGCACTATAAAACGGCCGAAGGCATTCTCATCGCACATGGAAGCAAAGTCCTCACCAGCCCCCGCGACCAACGCAGAACTCTTTGCGGCGTTGTGGGGCACCTACGTCCTGCTGCACGAACTCAAACAGGCCCCCTGGCCAGATGACATCGGCCCGTTCTTGATCGCCGTGCGGGTAGGCAACGTGGCGCTGGCTTTGGCCACCGTCTGCTGGCCTCAGCAAGCCCGTTGGCTGGTCGCCCTCTCATTGTCGCATGTCGTTTCGGTGGGGATTGAAATGCCGGCGATGTCGAATTGCTGGCTGTTCAGCGGGCTGCTCTCATTGGGGATTGTGGGGAGTTACTCGTGGACGTCGCGCGCCCAGGCTGGTCGATGGACGGCGACCGCCGACTTTTATCAACGACTGGCTCCGACGTTGCGATGGTCATTGATCACACTGTATGCTTTGGCGGCGTTAGCGAAGTACAATCGTGGCTTTTTCGATCCTGACCACAGTTGTGCCGCCTATTTCTTCCGGCTCTTCGCGCAGTCGGCACGTATCGAGACACTTCCGACCTGGCTGGCGTGGTCCGCCATTATCGGCACGATTGTGATTGAAACAGGCTTGCCGATCCTCTTTTGTTTGGCATCGCGACGGCGTTATGCCATCTTGATCGGCTTGGCGTTTCATACGTTTCTGGCTCACAACCACAATCTGTCCGTGTACGACTTTAACGCGATGCTGGCAGCGTTATATGTCACATTCCTGCCCTCCGACTACGTGGCGATGTTACCAGAAACTCCAGAAACCGCCTGGGCTTTTCGCATCGCGCGAAATCGCCAGATTCTCTTTCCTGGATTGGTCTTGCTATCATTGATCCTAGTACTAGTGGTGTCGGGAACCAGTTACGAACGGGCCGTACTGTGGCGATATCGGATCTGCCTGTGGTTTGTGTTGGGGGTGATCATGACGATCATCGCGGCACTCACGTTGTTTGGCCGTGACCGAATCAAGTCCGACCTAACGCGACCTTTCGCGTGGCCGACAGCGGCGGGGTGGCTGGCGATTATGCTGATCGCACTCAACGGAGCGGCTCCCTATCTTGGATTCAAGACGGCGGTTACCTACACGATGTACAGCAACCTACGCACGGAAGCCGGTTGGGAGAATCATCTCTTCGTGCCGAATTGGATACGGATCGGAAACTATCAGGAGGAATTGGTCACGATTATTTCCTCGTCGGTGCCCCAGCTGGATCGGTTGGCCCAGCAAGGCGAGCTGCTGGTCCCCCATGACTTGCGATTATTGGCGGCGGAACATCCCGAAGAGTCACTGACGTACGAAATAAGCGGCCAGCGACGCCAAGTGTCACGTATTGCCGACGATCCGCTAGCCAGCACTCCTCCGGCCTACTGGGAGCGAAAACTGCTTTTCTTTCGTACCATCCCAACCGGTGAGAATCGCTGCCAGTGGTGAGATTTCTTTGCACCCGTCGACTGGGAATGACTAAGCCTATAAATGTGGTAAACTTCCCTTAGACGGTCGCGCGACCATCGATGAAAATCCACGCACACTTTTTTTCAGCCCGCCATGACTGACGTATCCACCGAATCCATGGCTCCCGAACCGGTCGGGACCGACATGTCGGCGGGTCCCGTCACCGACGCGATACCGAAGCTCACCCTGCCAGCGGTTCCGGTCACCAGTAAGCTCTACAGATGGCGCCGGCAGCTGCCCCAGGTGGCCGCTTGGGAACCGACGCTGCGTGAGGAGAGTAAGGCGCAGCTTCGCAAACGCAGCTTGTCATTACGGTATCGGGCGAGGAGCGGTGAGAAGCTAGACGCCTTATTACCGGAAGCGTTTGCGTTGGTCCGCGAAGCTGGGCGGCGGACGGTGGACATGCGGCATTTCGATGTCCAGTTGCTTGGCGGGGTGGCCATGTTCAATGGCTCCATCGCCGAGATGGAAACTGGAGAGGGCAAAACGCTCGCGGCCACGTTGCCGATGTACATCCACTCCTTGCTCGGCAAAGGTGCCCATCTGGCCACGGTCAACGATTATCTGGCCCGCCGTGATGCCGAGTGGATGATGCCGCTGTACAAGTATTTGGGGCTATCCGTGGGCATCATCCAGACCGGTATGGGCCAAGATGAACGTCGGGAAGCCTATGGGTCGGACGTCACCTATGGTACTTCGAAGGAGTTTGGGTTCGACTTCCTACGGGACCGGTTGCTCATGCGACGTTTGGGCGAACAAGCCGCCGTCTGGAATGTGAGCGGGGGAACGGGTCAACCCATGGAAAACGAAAAACCGGTTCATCGCCAATTACATTTTGTGTTGGTGGATGAAGCGGACAGCATTCTTATCGATGAGGCACGTACGCCGTTGATCATTAGCGCGATTCCGGGTGAGGCGCAATTGCGAGCCGTCGCTTGTTTTCAATGGAGCGCGGAAATCGCTGAGTTATTTCTCGAAGATGAGCATTACGACTACGACCATGAAAAGAAAACCATCGAGCTAAATTTCGCGGGTCGGCAACTCGCTCGCAATCTGGACAAGCCGGAAGAGCTTGGTCCCGTTGGGTTGGTCGACATCTACCAATACATCGAACGCGCGATCAAAGTAGGGCGCGAATTCCATAATCATCAGCAATATGTGGTCAAGGACGGTGAGATCATCATCGTGGACGAGTTCACGGGCCGACTCGCCGAAGGACGTAAATGGAGCTCTGGGCTGCACCAGGCGGTGGAAGCTAAAGAACAGGTCGAGGTCAGCGTGGAGACAGGGCACGCCGCCAGGATCACAGTGCAGGATCTTTTCCGCCGCTATGCCAAACTGGCAGGAATGACCGGAACCATTCGATCGTCTTCGCATGAAATGAAAAAGATTTACAAGGCACATGTCGTGGCCATTCCGACCAACCGGCCGGTCGACCGTCAGAGACAACCCGATTTAGTGTTCGCCACCAACGACGAGAAGTTTGCAGCCATTTCGGCGGAGATCAGACGGTTGAACGCCGCCGGCCGACCGGTATTAATCGGGACTCGTTCCATTGACAAATCCGAGCGGTTGGCGACGTTGTTGAAGGCGGAGAAAATACCCCATCGAGTGCTCAATGCCCGTCACATTGCCGCGGAGGCGGAGATTGTGGCCGAGGCAGGCCAGTTGGGTCGAGTGACGGTGGCGACCAATATGGCGGGCCGGGGCACCGACATTAAGTTGGGCGAAGGGGTCTGTGAATTGGGGGGCCTGCACGTCATTGGCACTGAAATCCACGATTCAGCGCGTATCGACCGGCAGTTGGAAGGACGATGCGGACGCCAAGGTGACCCGGGCACATTCCAGCAGTATTTGGCGATGGATGATGAAATCTTGTCGTTGGCCTATGGCCCAAAAAAAGGGGAGCAAATGAAGAATACGGCTGGCGGCAAAAACGGAGGTGGAGTCACTAGCTCGCGAGTTTTCCGCAAAGCCCAGCGAAAGATCGAACAGCGGCATTTCCGGGGTCGCAGGGTGCTGATGTATCACGAAAAACACCGGCGCAAAATGCACGTGGAAATGGGCCAGGATCCGTATCTGGACATGCCTGATCAATAATCGGCGGCGATACAACCGATACTAACCATTGGGTTTTCCACGATCGGTCCGTGGGCGCTAGCGAAGCCGGCAAAGAATCGGCAAAACGCGCCCTTTTCGTCCGCCATCGTGTAGAATTCAGGAGGCCGAGGCCCCGGGCGATTCGCCAATCCCGCCATGAGATTGTTTTTTTCGAGCGTTTCGCTTGTGAAAGTGTGGCTCCAACTGCTAGCGTCGCACTCGTGAGTTTTGTTATGAATGGCAAATGGTAAAGGGCGTCCGATCCGCGGCTTTTCCCAACCGGGTGGCCGGTGAATCCACGGACATGCGTGTCAGGCACTAGAAGATTCCTTTTCGATTGCGAGCTAAGGCATGTCCACGGAACAACCTGTCGATCCGCAAGCAGTGGAAGAGACCAAGCGTCAAATCCGCGGGTTGGTCAACGAGATCACCCAGCTGACACGACAAAACCTGGAACCGACCGTCTTTTACGGCGAGTTCCTGCAGCGTGTCATTTCCGCCTTGGCGGCCATTGGAGGCGCGGTCTGGATGATCCGCGAAGGCAAAGGGTTGGAGTTGGCCTACCAGATTAATCTGCGGCAGACGATGCCGGAGATTGGCGAAAACGACGAGGACCAGATCCGGCACGCGAAGTTGCTACATCGCGTCGCCAGCCAGAACGAACAGTTATTGGTCCCCCCTTATTCCGGCGCTGCAGGGGATGAGGAAGCAGGGAATCCCACCGCTTACCTGTTAGTCTTGTCTCCAATCCAGGACGGGGACCGGGTGGCCGCGATCATCGAAATCTTCCAGCGCCCCACGAGTGGTCCGGCGAGCCAACGCGGTTATCTCCGCTTTCTCTCGGAGATGAGCGTCTTGGTGGGCGATTACCTGCGGGGACGTAAACTACAACAGTTAACGGATTGGCAAACTTTATTCACCGAAGTGGACTGCTTTTCGCGTAGCGTTCACGAGAGCCTGGACCCGCGTGCGGCGGCTTACACGATTGCCAACGAGGGGCGCCGGTTAATCGGTGCCGACCGAGTGAGCGTGGCAGTCCGGCGTGGCAATCGCTGCAAGGTCGAGGCAGTCAGCGGTCAAGACACCATGGATACGCGTTCTAATGCCGTGGTGTTGCTCGGAAAATTGGCGACGGCCGTGATGCGCAGCGGCGAACCACTTTGGTTCACCGGCGGTTCGACCGAAGACCTGCCTCCCCAGATCGAAGACGCGCTGCATGAGTACGTTGATGACACGCATACCAAATCCGTAGCCGTGATCCCCTTGCACGAACCCAAACCTATTTTGTCGGAGGATGAGGAAGATCAAGACGTGAAGGGGGCCAACGGTGAGGTGGATCAGGGCGAGGTGATCGGGACGTTGATCGTCGAGCAGATCGAAGACAATCGTCCTCGCTCCGATTTCCAACAGAGCGTGGACCTGGTGTCCCAGCACAGCAGCAGCGCGCTTGCCAACGCCATGGAACACCACAACATATTCCTCATGCCGGTATGGAAGACGATCGGCAGGGCAGGATGGATCCTGAGAGCTCGTACGTTGCCTAAGACGTTGGCCATTTTGGGATTGGTCGTGGCGGCCCTGATTGCCATGGTTGTCGTCCCCTACGACTTCAAAATGAAGTGTGAAGGGGAGCTCAAGCCAAAGCACGATAGTGATGTGTTTTTCGACACTGAGGGAAAGGTGATCGAAGTCTTAGTGAAACACGGCGATCGCGTCACGCAGGGCCAAGTTCTGCTAAGAATGGAGAGCGTCGAGCTCAATAGCGAACTTGAAATCGTGCAGGGCGAGCTCAGTTCAACAACAACGGCGCTCAGTTCGGCGACGAATGCCCGTATACGGACCCGCCGCGGCTCGGCCGACCCCGCCGAGGAAGCCCAATCGCACTCGGAAATTGCTGGGCTACGAGCGAAAGTTGCCACTTTAACGAAACAGCTCCAGCTATTCTTGCTGAAGAAGCAGCAGCTGACGGTCACCTGTCCCATTGACGGAATCGTGACCAGTTGGGAAACGCAAGAAACACTTCTTCACCGTCCGGTGACGCGCGGTCAACGGGCAATGACAATCGCGGATCCGGATGGAGAGTGGTTGCTGGAGTGTTTCATTGAAGAAGATCGAGCCGGCCACATGACTTATGCCATCAACAAAAACGATGGCCCTCTTCCTGTGACCTACGTGCTGCAGACCAATGCCCAGGATCAATTTGACGGTGAACTGGTCCAGGTTCAGGACGCGGCTCAGATGCACGAGGAGCATGGGCACTCGGTGCGAATCCTGGTCGACGTCAACGAGCAGGACTTAACCGATCCCCGCCCCAATACGGGAGTCACCGCCAAAGTGTACTGCGGACGCAGGTCGATCGGATACGTTTGGTTCCACGAATTGGTCGAGTTCATCCAGCGGGAGCTGTTGTTCTGATCCGCGAATGAAAATGGGGCCGTCCGGTTCGTCCTTTCCGATCGGACCCGCATTCAGTTGACAAGTCGATTGACGGAACAGCCTACAAGGAGCAGAGCATGAGACGATTCAAAGTCACCTTCGCCATTATCTGCGGATTGGCATTTCTCAGCAGCCATAACCTGCCATTGAGTGGACAGGATGCCTCGCCGGACGGCTATCGCCTGCCGCAGCCCGGTATTGTCAACGTCATTGACGATCCAGTCTTAGCAGCGGGGGTCCCCGGATTGTTGACCATGGTTGCCAAGGAAGGAGATCTTGTTACTGCCGACGTGGTGATTGCCCAGTTGGACGAGCGCGAATCCAATATGAAACTGCATGTGGCCAGGCTCGAATTGAACGTGGCCAACAAGCGAGCCAACAACCCGGTGCAAATCGTCTACGCAACCAAGAAGGCAGAGGTTGATAGGGCCAATTACCAGGTGGCACTTGAGGCCGTTAAGTCGGTCGCGAAAGCCGTTTCCAAAATCGAGATCAAGCAGAGAAAACTCCAGTACGAAGCCTCGCTATTGTCCATCACGAACTCGGAAAACGACATGGCCATTGCAAAGTTGGAGGAAGAGGTGGCCCAGGGGCGTGTCGATGCCGCGGAAATGGAGCTGGGACGCCATATGGTATCGGCTCAACTCGACGGCACGGTGTCGCAGGTTTTTCATCAAGTCGGCGAATGGGTCAACGCTGGCGAACCGATTCTACGGCTACGCAAATTGGACCGCTTGTACGTCGAGGGTTATGTGGACACTGACCAGTACAGCCCCAATGAAGTTCGCGGCCAGTCCTGTACTGTATTGGTCGAAATGGCCCGCGGCCAGATAGAACGGTTTGACAGTCGCATCGTGTTTGTTGACGACAATATTGAAGCAACAAATGAATTTCGCATCCGCGCTGAAATCGAAAACCGAAAAAAGGGGACGGGTTTCGTGGTCGTACCAGGCCAACAGGCGGAAGTGATCATCCACTTTAGTCCGTAGTTCTCCTCGGGCTGCTCTGCACCGAGCCTCGCCCTTCACACCTCGCCCTTCACACCTCGCCCTTCACACCTCGCCGCTCACACCTCGCCGCCATCATGGTTTCCCTTGCAGACAGCCTTGTTGCCAGCTCCTCTAGGCCGTTGGCACTGCGCGTGCGGGCTGATTTGACGGCCCGGCGCCACCGATATCAGGGGCGAGGCTATTGGGTGGTTAAGGAACCTATTGGCCTACGGTACTTCCGCTTTCAGGACGAGGAATACGCCGTTCTGCAGATGATGCGTGAGGGTGCCAGCCTCGAAGACATCAAAGAACAGTTCGAGCGGGAATTTGCCCCGCACAAGATCACGTACCAAGATCTCCAGCAGTTTATCGGGACGTTGCACCGTAGTGGACTGGTGATCTCCGATGCTTCCGGACAGGGCGAACAGCTTCACAAACGTCGCGAAGAACGGGCGAACAAAGAGCTGATGGCACGACTCAGCAATGTGCTGGCCATTCGCTTCAAAGGCATCGACCCCGAACGGTTGCTGACGTGGATGTATCCGTTCACGAAATGGGCCTTCCATTCACTGACGGTGGGATTTTTTGCTGCCCTCGGCCTGTGCGCATTGCTGCTGATCGCCGTGCAATTCGACGTGTTTCGCAGTCGACTCCCGGCATTTGAAGAGTTTTTCGGGCCCAGCAACTGGTTGTACCTGGGGCTGGTCTTGGCCGTGACCAAAGTCATGCACGAGTTCGGCCACGGACTGCTGTGTAAACACTTTGGAGGTGAATGCCATGAAATGGGCGTCATGTTCCTGGTGCTCACGCCGTGCCTTTACTGCAATGTGTCCGATTCATGGATGCTCCCCAGTAAATGGCAGCGGGCAGCGATCGGGGCAGGAGGGATCTACGTCGAGTTGACCTTGGCGACGATCGCCACCTACGCATGGTGGTTTAGCGATCCAGGCATGCTCAACCATTTGGCATTGCGCGTGATGTTTATCTGTTCGGTCAGCACTGTGATCTTCAATGGCAATCCGTTGCTGCGTTTTGATGGCTATTACATCATGTCCGACCTGGTGGAGATTCCGAATCTGCGTCAGAAGGCCAGCAAGATCCTGCAGCGCATGGCCGGCGAGTATTGCATGGGATTGGAAATGCCCGAAGATCCTTTCTTGCCACAGACGAATAAAGGCTTTTTCGCGTTTTACACGATCGCAGCCGTCTGTTATCGATGGTTTATCTTCTTTTCCATTTTGTTTTTTCTCAATCAAGTCTTCGAGCCTTACGGGCTGAAAATCATCGGACAGTTGATCGCCATGATGGGACTGTTTGGTTTGATCGTTCAGCCTCTATGGCAGCTTGGTAAGTTCCTACATGTTCCTGGGAGGATGGATCAGGTGAAGTGGCCACGTCTTTATGCATCCGTCGCGATTGCGGTCGCGGCGTTGATGGCGGTTCTGTTGATTCCGCTGCCCTACTACGTCAAATGCGCTGTGACCATCGGACCGGAAGATGCCGAGTCGGTCTACGTGGGCGTGCCAGGGCGGTTGGAAGAGTTGTTGGTGGCCCCGGGCCAATCGGTCGACGACCAGCAAGTCCTGGCCACTCTGTCGAATCCCGACCTGGACGTCGACCTGTATCGACTTGAGGCAGAACGTGATCAGTATGCGACCCAGTTAAAAAATCTGCGGCGAAACCGTACGTCGGACCCGAGTGTGCAGAACGATATCAAGACGACGGAAGTACTGGTGAGGGCGAAGACCCAACTGCTGCATGAAAAATTGGAAGACAGGCGCAACCTGTCGCTGCGAGCCCCGATTTCGGGGACCGTACTTTCGCCGCCATTGCGCAATGATCGCGCGGCTCCCGACGGAGAATTGGGAAACTGGACCGGTTCACCCTTTGACGAAAAAAACCAAGGGATGCACTTCCAAGTTAGCGATCTTCTGTGTCAAATTGGGGACCTCAGCGCTTTAGAGGCGGTGTTGGCGGTCGACCAGTCCGATATTGAGTTCATAGCCGTTGACCAGGAGGTGGAAATCAAGCTGGACGCACTGTCCAATGACATCTATCGCGGTCAGATCAAAGAAATTGCCCGCAGCGAAATGGAGGTCGCGCCATCGCAGCTTTCCAATCAGGCTGGCGGCGATGTAGCGACCACCACCGACGCCCAGGGCCGTGCCCGACCGCTTAGCACGACCTATCGCGCCCGTGTCCCTTTGAGTGAGTCAGATGGACTGGTGCGAGTCGGTTACCGTGGGCGGGCCAAGATTCGGGTAGGAAACCGGACGTTGGGCAGTCGAATGATGCGCTATCTCGCCCGCACGTTCCATTTTTACATATAGGGCCGGATGAAGCGGCCGTATTGCCTAGATTGTGTTGGCTGTTGTCATTTTGGCTGGAAACGCGAGTCGAGTATTCCCGAAAAATAAAATATCTCCATCTCCCCGAACCTCGACTGAAAGGTGCATCATGGCCAAACAAGACGCGAAACCCGAAGACAGTGGAAAAGAGACCGCCACACCAGCGGAGGCTGCCCCAGCCGCGCCTAAGCGACCTGAAATCAAGTTTGACGACTCGAACGTGATAGCCTCCTACGCCAATTTCTGCCGGGTCACGGGCACACCGGAAGAGCTCATTATCGATTTTGGGCTCAACAACCAACCGATGGGCATTCCGACCGAGGCGATTCCAATTGCCCAACGAATTATCGTCAATTTCTTTACCGCCAAGCGTCTTCTGGGGGCATTGAACATGTCGATTCAGCGCCACGAGGCGGCTTTTGGCGTTCTAGAGACGGACGTCCAAAAGCGAGTGCAACCGTCGGCTCGTCAAATGGCAGCGCCGTCCTCGTAAACGGATCGGTCATTTTAGACCCGTAAATAAGCCGCGATGGGAACTGTCCTACCGCGGCTTTTTATCCTAGCCAACCGTTCTTTCCTACCCGATTGGGACGACGTCCGTTTCGACCGATGAGGGTACACCGCCGTTGCTAACATGCGTCGAGTTGACCCAGTAGGCTAATAATAATCTGTCCATCCGTTGTCGATCAAATCGGGAAGCATGACGCTGCCGGACATGGACTTGGCCACCGCATAGCCGTTGGCATGTGGGAGATGCGGACCAGAACCAATCGATGTTCGGTGGCGATTACCGTGCGGCCGCGTGGAGGTTCACGTGATCCGACAATCGTGAGCGCTGTGCCCCACGGCAAAGTTCCACGAGTTCGACCACTGATTCGACGCAGGTGATGAACTCTTCATCTGAGTCGTCGAGTTTTTCCAGTTCCTCAGCCATCGCGGCGATCCGTTCAGCACCACCATGGTTGGCTGTATGTTTGATCTGACCAGCGGCCCGCGCGACACCCTGACGATCCTCTTCGTCCATCGCCTTGGCCAGTTATTCGATTTGCAGGCCAAGCTGCAGTGCAGTGTCCATGCTGACGTCCTGAATCTCATTGGATCGATCCGCGGTATCCATCTGAATGGTGTTAATGAATCGCTCCACCAGATCCGGATCGAACTGTTCGCCCGCACATCGCCGAAGTTCGGCGAACGCCTCCTGGGTGGACATGGCGGTGCGGTAAACCTGGTCATTCACCATCGCGTCGTAGGCTTCGCAGATACAGAGAATGCGAGCGCCCAGCGGAATGTCTTTGCCACTGGGCAAGTCAGGGCGCTCGTCGGCACCGTATCTCGCCCGATGGCACAATACGATATCGGTCATTTCGTCACAGGCGAATGTCGAGCGAACGATCTCGACGCCGATCTGCTCGTGGGACAGAATAACTTTTCGTTCTTCCTCGGTCAGCGGTCCTGGTTTGAGCAATACGGAATCGGGCACTCCGATCTTCCCAATGTCATGCAACAGGGCGCTGTTTTCCAAGATAAACGAGTCGCTAATCGACATCAGTCCTTTGGCGGTTCGTACGCAGAGATCGGCAACCCTGCGACAATGCTCGGCGCTGGCGGCGTCACGGGAACCGAGGGCTGAGACCAGTGCCGAAACGGTCTGGAACGATATGGCCGGTCGATCACAAACGGATTCTTCTTCATCTTGCGTCCGTGAGATCTGACTCTCGTCGACTTCGAGGTCATGCGGAACTTCATCCCAACGGACCACTTGGTTACGGCCGTTGCGCTTCGCCACAAACAGACACTTGTCAGCCTGGTCAATCAAGTCTTGCATGTTCTCGGGATTCAGTTCCAGCGACGACACACCCACACTGGTCGTACACCGTAGACCGCTGAAATCAAATGCAGCGATTTCCTGACGTATCCTTTCGGCCGCTTTGGCCGCCGTGTCCAGGCATTGGTGCGGCATGAGCAGACAGAATTCCTCACCACCGTACCGACAGACAAGATCCGTATCGCGGACAGAGGTTTGGAGGACTTGCGAGACCTTCTGCAACACGAGATCACCCATGGAGTGTCCATGGTTATCATTGATCGATTTAAAAAAGTCGATATCGACCATCACGCAGCTGAGCGGCTGGCCGTACCGATGTGACGAGGTCCAATGACTCTCGAACATTTCGAAGAAAGAACGTCGATTTAGCGCGGAGGTCAACGGGTCGCGAGTCGCTAGCAATTGGAGTTCCTGGTTCTGCCTTCTGATTTGATCACGAGAGGACTTGAGCTTGGCGAGCATCTCCGTGAGCGATTGGTTTCGTTCCTCCATTTCCGTGATGTCGTCAAAGCTAAGCAAGGCACCTTGCAGATCTTTTGCGTCGTCCAAAATGGGGGACGCAGTCACCTTAAACGTGGCGATTTGTCCATCCTTCTTTTCAAGTCGCAGGATTCGCCCGGCGATGGTTTCCTGTTGCGTGACGCATTGATCCCACGGTGAGACGGCGGACATATCGTCCATGTCCGTCGACGCGAACCCATCGAGGCTCTTCCCTTGCAGGCCGTCCGCTGGGACGGAGACATGCTCCGCGAACGCTGAGTTGCAGAGGACGATTTGAAGGCGGTCATCGAGGACCACCAATCCTTCGGTTATGGTGTCGAGGGTCGTACGCACCCGATTGGGAACCGCTTTCGAAGGGTCCAAGTGTTTGAGGATGCGATGGAGATACCACGAGAAGCCAATGACGCACACGCTAAAAAGGAAAGCGCTCAACCGGATCGAGTCGGTCATAAACCAGGCCCAGAACCCCGTCCCGCTAATCGGCTCGTAGCCCAGCTCCACGGTGCCCCAATCTCGCTCGCTACGCGTAATCGGGATCACCACCTGGTCGAGTCTCTCCGCACCGAGCGTCATGTCACCAGCGACCGCCACTTCACGTTTGTCGGCTCGGAGTATTCTGGCCGCACTTAGCCCTTTGCCATAAAACACAGCGCTCTTCAACACTTCGTCCAATGCGTCGCGATCCGATCGCCCTACCGCCGTTGAACATTGGATGGCGATTAGCTGAGAGAATTGCGTTCGGTGTTCCACCGTCAACTCCGTCTCATTTGGCACCAGGCCGAGTACCTGGGCTGTAAAGAGAACGCTAACCGCCAGACAAGCCAGGCTGAGGCTGATCGTAAGAGTTGTGGAGATTTTGAACACGTGAGGGCCTTCGTCATTCCGTTACGCCATGGGAATCAATCCGCGTATTTACGCTGGATTTGTACGATCGAGGCTTCATCATTCAGGAAGGCACTGGCAATACGTGGGTCAAAGTGTGTTCCGCTCTCTTCGCGAATGATGCGCAGACATTTTTCCAGCGGAAAGGCTTTCTTGTACGGCCGCTCCGAGCTGAGCGCATCGAAAACATCCGCCACGGCCGTAATGCGACCCTCGATCGGGATGTCCTCACCGGCCAGTCCCAGCGGATAGCCAGAACCATCCCATTTTTCGTGGTGAGTCTGCGCGATGACTGCCGCTAGAGTCAAAAGCGGCGAACCTCCCAACGCCAAAATGTCCCGAATATGCTGCTTGGGATCGGTACGGCCAGCCCGTTGGCGCATCAAGTCCTCAGGCAGTTCCTGGATGATGTCCTTGCCGAACGTGCAGTGGTTTTCAATGATTTGGAATTCTTCAGATGTAAGCTTGCCGGGTTTCAGCAAGATCGCATCGGGAATGCCGATTTTTCCCACGTCATGAAGCTTGGCGGCCTGCTCCATAATCTCGGCATGTCGGGGAATAAACCCAAGCCGTTCCGCGATCGTACGCACGTACATTCCTACACGGATCACGTGGTGACCCGTGTCGCCGTCGCGATATTCGCCGGCCCGCGCCAGGCAGTGAATGACCTCCTTTCGCGTACGCTCCAGCTCCGCCGTCCGTGCGCGGACTTGCTTCTCCAGTAGCTCTGAGTGCTGGCTCAGTTGGTCCGAATGAATTTTCGCCGTGACGGCATTTCGCATGCGCAGATTTAGCTCGATCTTGTCCACTGGTTTTACCAGAAAGTCAGTGGCACCCAGGTCCAAGGCTTCGAGCTTGACGTCCGCCTCCGCGGCGGCCGTCAGGATCAGCACCGGGACATTCTGAAGATGGCTGTCCTGACGGAGTTCGTGAAGGATTTGCAGTCCATCGATCTCCGGCATGATGATATCCAACAGTATAATGTCGGGTGCCGAGGTAAGCGCGAGCTGCATCACTTCGGTAGGTTGGGTCGTCACTATAAAATTGGAATAGCCAGCGTCGGAGAGGTACTTACGGACAACTCGAATGTTTGTCTCTTCGTCATCGACGATCATGATCCGGGCCAGCGTCGGCTGTTTTGACAATTGCGCGAGCCCCGTGGTTGGCTCAGGCCGCCGGTGGCTCGCCACGGGCGATAGCTCGCATGGGTCCGACGTCGTGCTCGAGAGGCCGCTCGATGCCTTCGCGGTGACTTTTCTTGGGATGGTGTTCGTTTCGGACATGTTCGCGTCTTGGGTTCTTGCTTTGCCTGGCTCTCGTGAACAGACAGATTCAGTTTTCCTCGCGATGGCGATTGTAGACATCCACGACTTCCCGCTTCCTCTCAAGAAATGCGTCGAGAATGTTGGGATCAAAGTGAGTTCCGCGACCGCTGATCAGAATATCGAAGCACTTGTCCAACGGATAAGCTGGTTTGTACGGTCGTCTATTGGTCAACGCGTCAAACACATCCGCGACGGCGGTAATCCTTCCTTCCAGCGGTATCTCATTGCCTCGGAGACCCTGTGGATATCCGCTGCCGTCCCATTTTTCGTGGTGGGATTGGGCAATGATGGCAGCCAATTTGAGCAACGGGGAACCGTCCAGCTGCAGGATCTCTAAAAACGCTGGTCGATCTTGTTCGGTCGCACCGGGTGTGGTCTCTTCACGATGGCGCTCGTTCGGCATCTGCTGGATGATGTCCATCCCGAATTGGCAATGCTCTCGCATCAGGCGCAATTCCTCGGGATCAAGTTTTCCAGGCTTCTTCAGCACTGCGTCTGGAATCCCGATTTTTCCTATGTCGTGGAGCTTGGCCGCTTGTTCGATCAACGTGGCGTGCGAGGCGGTCACTCCCAAGGCCCTGGCGATGAGACCAGCATAAAGACCGACCCGCACGACGTGCTGGCCCGTTTCGCCGTCACGGTACTCGGCAGCTCGCGCCAAACAGTGAATGATATCTTGTTCGGAGGACTTGGCGGCGGTTATCTTTTGACGCACCTGGTCTTCAAGATACCCAGCATATCCCGACAGATGATCACGATACCCCTTTGCCATTAACGTGTTCCGCACACGCAGCCCCAATTCGGCGTAGTCAATGGGCTTGCTAATGAAATCGTTGGCGCCAAGGTCGAGAGCTTGTAATTTCGTCGTCGCGTCGCGAGTCGCCGTCATGATCAAAACCGGTGTATGTTGGATCCCCGGTTGTTCGCGGATCTTCGCGAGGACGTCGATTCCACAAACGTGCGGCATCATGATGTCAAGCATCAGGATATCGGGGCGGTGACGCTGGACTAAATCCACGGCCTCACGGGAGTCTTTCGTGCTGACGAATCTTTCGTAGCCAAGTCCACTCAGGTAACGTTGCACCACGTTCAAGCTAATCGGCTCGTCATCCACGATCATCACCAAGGATTGTCGAATCGAGTTGTCGATCGCCTCAAGCGTCGGGATTGCCGAGGCCCTTCGTGACGACGTGGCTGCGGTTGCACTGCCGGAAAGTGGCACGGATTGGGTCGCTGGTTGATCTCCGTTGTGGGAGGTGCTTGGGAGCGCCGTCATATGACTGATGCCTTAGCTATTGCAAACCGAGTTAGTTGACTTCCGTGCATGTTTAGCCTGTATCCCTGGTCGTGGCCCCCATGGCGACCTTTCGGCAACCAGGCGCGGCATGTCCCGACGTCGGACGACCTCTCAACTCGCCGCCGGCCCGAGCCCATGGCAACGATTAGCCAAATATACGATGCGCGAATCGAGTCCACGCGCCGAAAAGAATTCAGATTGTGCGAATCGACAGTTGAAGATCTAACGCTTCTAACGATTGTTCGGACGTATCGGAATCGCGAATCCTTTTTGCGATTTTTCGAGATGCAACAATCTCTTTAGGACTAACTTAACTAACTGAATCATTACTCGTGGATATCGTGCGGCTCACTCGGGCTACGGCTTTTCGTCGTCGCCGCGACGCTTGTCGTGAGCTACGTTTTCTGGTCGTCAAAGCGATTTCGACTGGGGGCCAGCGGCGGTTCGGGTAGTGAAATCATCGCGTCGGGCGGCACCATTAGCGTGGCTGCCGGTCTCCATGGGGACAGAACCGCGGAGCCCACACGGAGCAGTCGTGATGACGACCAATGCCCTGGCGACCGAGGTCATCGACCTACACACCTCACGCCACCAACCCTTGCAAGAGAGCCCTGTCCGATGCAATTTACCTTTAAACCCTTTCCCTCTTCGCCACGGGGTTTCGCGGGCCCAACACGACTCCGTGGACCTATTTGGACAGGAGTTCTCATCGGACTCTTATCGGCGCCTTCGTCGCTTTCCGCCGGAATTGAAGGATTCACCGAGCCGTATCGGACCGTGGTTGTTTCCTCGGCGGGCCAATCCGCATTGGTCAAGAAAGTACCGGTACGTGAGGGAGACGAAGTCCAAGCAGGGCAGTTGCTGGCCGAACTCGACATCTCCGTGTTGAAGGCATCGCTGAACATCGCCCGGAAGCGTGCCTCACAGACCGGAAAGATCACGGCGTCCGAGTCGGAGGTCGCTATGTCGCGTCGGCGATTCAAGAAAATCAGCGAGTTGGCGAAACAAGGGCATGCCACACAAGCCGAATTGGATCGAGCCGAGGCAGAGTTCATCCTAACCCAAGCCAATCTTGTGCGGGCGCTGGATGAACAGGAGTTGTACAAATTGGAAAGAGACCGGATTGTCGCGCAAATTGAGGAGAGGCGGTTGACCAGTCCCATCGATGGTGTCGTCACCGAGATCCATCGGCAGGTGGGAGAAGCGATTCAGATAAATGATCCCGCCGTCGTTACCGTGGTCCAGTTAAATCCACTTCGCGTGCACTTTTCGGTTAACTCCGCACAAGCGGCGACGATGCGACGAGGCCAGCCGCTCAACATCAAAATGGCGGCCACGGGAGAGACGGTGGCCGCTCCGATCGAGACCATCTCACCCGTCATGGACGCCAAAAGCGGAACGATACGCGTGACTTGCATTCTCAAGAATGACGACAATGCGATTCACAGCGGAGTTCGCTGTTCGCTCTCCATCGCGGGATCTGAGCCAGACTCCTTGTTTGTCGACGACGAATTATGAGCCATCTGCTTGACCCCAGTGGACCCGGGCCGTCGATATCGGTTCCCGCCCAAGCCACCCTTTGTGGTGACGGAGACGCGAGCACTGGTATAGACGACGTGGGACAGCGCGTCGGCTCGAGGGAGTTAGCGGCCACCGAGCTTGTGCGCATTTTGGCACGACAGCCAACCGTGGCGGCCGCGGCATTTTTTGACCGTCAGCCTACCGGTGAGTTGGCGCCGGTCACTCCGCTGGTTTGCCGCTCCGCCGCGACTCCGCACGCGGCCAATTGGGAGCCGCAACTGGTTCGTGCGGTGAGCATCGCGGCCGTGGAATGTGAGATCCAGTCGACGGAACTGGTGTCCAATGCGCAAACCAACTCGGGCGTTGTCATTCCGGTCGTGGTGGAAGGGGTCGTGTCGTCCGCCGTCTGCGTGGTGGCGGAAGCCGGATCGGCGGCCAACGCCGGGCTGATGACACTGGCACTACAAGCCGCCAAAGAGGTCTCCACCTGGAAGACGAAGCCGTCATTCCAATCATCTCCGGAGCCACCTCATTCCATGAGACGGACGTGTGACACCAGACTGATCGTGCGCATGACGGAGCAGCCGGACATGACCGGCGGGTGTCAGGTGCTCAGCGACCGGCTTCTGGAGAAATTCAACGCAGCCCACGTCTTTGTCGGTGTCGTTCGCAATGGGCGTCGCTGCCGGCTGACCTCCATGTCACCGACTCAAGATTTCAAGCGCAACTCACCGCTGGTCACCAGTGTCGAAGCGGCGCTCGACGAAGCGATGCTGTTTGATGCCTGGCAGGCCTGCGATGTCGCTGTCGGTGGTGGAGTCACGACCAACGCCTGCAAAGAACTGTCCGGGCTGTGCCAAACCCATCGGTTCATCTCGGGCCCACTACTGGACGAACATGAACGCCGGGTCGGTGCGATCGTGATTCTAGCCAACCATCCACTGGAGACGCCGCTCTTACAGCTGGTTGATCAAGCGGAACGAGGCGAGTCACCCCAATGGACTACGGATTTCGCATCGTGCATCACACTCTTGAGCCGACTGCAGCCGTCGTGGGTCCACCGCGGATGGGATCGGCTCGCGCGGTCGGGCCGTGCGCGACCCAGAACCATCTCGTTAGTTGTAGCCGTGCTTTTGGCGCTTGGCTGCCTACCTTTGCCATACCAAGTCAAGTGCGACGTGACGATCGAAGCCTCGACTCGACGGTACTTGCCTGTTCCGATGGATGGCGTGCTCAGCGCGGTCATGGTCGAACCGGGGGACGAGGTGACCGACGGCCAGGTTCTGGCTCGCATGGATCGGCGCGAAGTCGAGTGGGAACTGTCCTCGTTGACCGCCGAATTGGGTCGCGCCGGAAAACAACGAGACACCGGATTGGCGCAAAACGATACGGCGGCCGCCCAGTTGGCTGAATTGGAGATGCGTCGTTTGCAGTCCCGGCACGAAATGCTCGCCCATCGATTGGAAAATACCGAAATACGCAGTCCCATTGACGGCGTCGTGGTCGGAGGAGATCTGAAGAAGAAGGTCGGAGCTCGACTGACGACCGGCCAGAATCTCTTTGAAATCGGGCTCCTCGATGATGTGGTAGCGGAAGTTCTTATTCCTGACGATGAAATCGCCCGGTCGGCGGTCGGTCAGTCCGTACGACTGCGACTGGACGCCTACCCAAGCCGTCTTCAGCAGGGTGAGATTCGACACATTCACCCCCAAGCTGAACAGCGCGAACAGAAGAACGTATTTGTCGCGGAAGTCGAACTAGCGAACCGCCACCATCTCTTGCGGCCTGGCATGAAAGGTCGCGCAAAAGTCCGCTCCACGATGCGACCCTTGGCTTGGAATCTGTTTCGTAAACCGATCGAGTCGGTGTTCTATTGGTTGGGATGGTGACGCCGATGGAACTGTCTTCGGATGATAGGCAGCCTCAGCTCCCCGACCAGCAACCCGAATCGGGTCCTTTGCTGCGATTGCGGGAGGACTTGCGCTGCTCACTATTGCAGTCACAAGGTCACCCGCACTACGTCGTCGAAGATCCGGTCACTTCGCAGTTCTATCGACTGGGAATTGCCGAGTGGGAATTCGCACGTCAACTTGACGGCAAGACAACGGTCGCCAAAGCATTGGCCAGCTTAGCGGTGCTACCGTCGACCGACCAGATTCGGGAAGACCAGATTGAATCGCTCTGCAAATGGTTGGCATCGATGAATTTGGTGCAGGTCGTGGGCGACATGAGCCGACCTTTGGCGAGCACGGGAGGACCGCCGATGACAAGCGGAAAGAGTGACATGTCGTTCAACCCGTTCTTCATGCGTTTTCCCCTGTTCTCGCCAGACCGGCTGCTTACGTTGGCACTCCCCGGCGCCGCCTGGCTGCTTACATGGCCATTCCTTGTTGTCTGGTGTTGTTGTGTACTCGTCGGATTCATTCTTCTCTTTAACCGCTGGGGGGAGTTCGCCAACAGCGCCGCTATTTACCTTTCTCCGCAAAACTGGATCTGGCTGTGGACGATCTGGTTGCTGTTAAAATTGATTCACGAGTTTTTTCACGGATTGGTATGCAAGAAGTTTGGAGGCTATGTCGGCCAGTGTGGTTTGGCATTGTTCCTCTTCTCGCCAGTCGCCTACGTCGACGTCACGAGCACTTGGCATTTTCGCTCCAAGTGGCAGCGTATTGCCACCTCCGCGGCAGGGATGTACATCGAGATCTTCATCGCGGCCGTGGCGGCCATCGTCTGGAACGCATCGGATAATCCCACCATTCAAAGCTTTTGCCATTCGACAGTGACCGCGGCGGGGATTAGCACCATTTTGTTCAACGCCAATCCGCTAATGCGTTTTGATGGCTACTACATTCTCAGCGATTGGCTCGGCATATCGAATCTGTACGGCCAGGGCCAACAATACGTCCAGTCGCTGGTGCGATGGATTTATCTGGGCCAACGGGCGGGCATCACTGCCAATAGAGATCTGGTTGCCAGTGTCCGTGTTTACGGAGTGTTGTCATTTGGATGGCGTTGGTTGATTTGTGCGTCGCTCTTGATCGGTGCCAGTACTCTGTTTCACGGGGCGGGCCTATTGATCACGCTGTTCGGTCTGGCAACCTGGTTCGGCAAGCCGCTACTGAAGTACGCGAAATCTTATATCGGGGCGGAGAAACTGCCTACGGCCCAACGTTGTCAGCTGGCCCTCACGACGATGGCCACCATCTTGCTGGCAGTCGCGGCGGCGCTAATGCCCCGACCAGGTGGAATCACCGCTCCGGCGGTGGTGGCATTCGCCGACTCAGAGATTGTGCGTAACGAAGTGGCCGGATTTGTTGAGGCCGTTGAAGTTTCCGCTGGTCAATGGGTGACTCCTGGTCAGCTCCTTTTACGGATTCGCAGCGACGAGCTCGGTGTCGAACTGGCCAGGGTACGATTCGCCGTGGCGGAAGCCCGGCTCATGGCGAGAGCCTATCACCAAGATAACGAATTGGCCCAATATCAGGCCGAAATAAAGACGCTGGAGGCGCTCCGAGGCCGCTATGAACAGCTCAAGAGCAAGAACGAATCACTACTCGTCCGATCTCCGATCGCCGGGAAAGTAATCGTCAGGAATCTCGACGAGCTTCTCGGACAACACATCGATATTGGTACGTCGCTGATGACGATCGCCAACGAGGAACACAAAGAGATTCACTTGTCGGTCTCCGAGGAACACATCGACGCGTTCACCCGTGCTGTCGGTACCGCGACCAGTGTCAATTTGAGTGGTTGCGCTGGTGCTTTCCAAGGATGTCCGCTGGTCAAGGTCGAGCCTCGCGCGTCTCTGTCGCTGCGCCAGCCCGCGTTAGGGGCACAGTTTGGCGGGCCGATTCCTGTCATGCCTATTTCCATGGATCAGGCACTCACGGATGAAACGGACGCGAGATATAAGCTAATACAACCTCGTTTCCACGGAGTTGTGGCCTTGCCGACGGAGATGGCTCAATCGTTCGCCGCCGGACAGATTGCCAAAGTCCGTTTGCACACCGAGAATGAGTCCGTGGGACGCTGGATTCGACGCAAGGTGGCCCATTGGGTTGACGGTAAGCTCAAGGCAAGTCTTGGCCAACCATAACGGCCGACTTTTTTGGGCGTCGCGATACAGGGCCTGTTTCGACAGTTTGATTAAAGACCCATCGGCCGCCTGCGACGTGTGCACGATTGCAAGGGCGGGCGGCAGCGGTCAAATCGATAGGCCGAATCGCAAAGTGTTCTAGCGCTGACGACTCATGTAGCGGACGAATTGGTCGTCCAGTTTGACGAGGTCCGCACCAAAGCATTCTTGAAACAGCTCCAATCGCTGCCGCGGTGTGTCGTAGAGCAACGGTATCTTCGCCGCCAGCTCCTGGAGAAATCCATCGAACGCATCGGGATACTTACGAATTAGGAAATAGCATAGCGCCCACGACTCCGCATAGGCGGCCACCGCTGAATTACCGTCACTCATTCGTGCATCGTCGCTGATCAACGTGCGCAGAGAGTCTGATGGACGTATCGCCAGATACTTCTTGAATTGGCTCAGCCGGTTTTGATTGATGGTACCAATCCGCCGCCACCCTTTCGAATTGCGAATGTCTGGCGTCTCGAAGTACATGGCCAAGCCCTCACTGAGCCAAACCGGATTGTCCGCGTAACGCGTTTGCAGTCCACGGTTGTAGGCCAGTTGATGGGTGGCCTCGTGAATCAGTGTCGCCACGGAGGACGAAGCATTCGGTTGCGAGAGTATCGCCTTGACCAAAGCGGCGTTGCCGGGGCGTTCTCCCAACAACCGGGCGCTGTCCACTCCCGTCAGGTCGTACGTCGCGATCCGATTCGTTCGCAGGCTGTAATAGCCCACTATCGAACTCTCCGGACCCAACTCGCTAGCCGCATAGGCTTGATATGACTTCTGGTCTCCAAACACCAACGCCACCATCAGTGCGGGCGGCTCGGACAACGGTATCCGGTGCTTCTTCCAATAATTTTCAAACGATCGGTAGAGTCGTTCGTACAGCGTGCCACACCATTTGGCATAGGTCAACGTCGTGTTGTACGCGATGAGATAGTGAGGGGTCTCATGGAATTCAAACTCCCGTGGAAGAGTTTCGCTTAAGCGCTCACGTACGTCCACCTGATCCCACGGCACGAACAATGCATGGTTCGACCCACGCGAGACGATTTCCGCGGGTTGAAGCGTCCACAGGGTAAGATCACCGGTTTGCAGCAGGATTCCTCCGTCTGCAGCTTCCACCATCAGCTCACCGATTAGCGAGAGTTCTTCATCACCCCGGCGGGCTTCGACGATCTCGACTGCGGTCGCCGTGTCGACTGACAGGAACAGCAGCGAGGAAACAAAGAATACCGACCGCATCACTCGTCCTGCCCTCCCACCGTTTCGGGCTCGCTAGAAACTGGCAAACAGCACCTCATTTCAGTCCCTCAATTATATCATGCGTGGCGGGATGGTTTGGCGATCGCGAAACGCCGTTGTATTCGCTCCATGGCCCACACCAAGAGGAGCAGGATGACGATTGTGAATAGGCACAGCCCCGCCAGGCGGTCCTCGACTCCATAGTGGATGAGATTGAAGATGCGAATTGCAAGTGTGGTAACACCCGGCGGCACAACCAAGATCGATACAGACAGTTCGGCCAAGGACCATGCCAACGCTACCAACCAGGCCGACGTAATCACCGGCCATAGTGGTGGTACCACCACGAATCTCCAACATTGCCAAGTCGTGGCACCGTCGAGCCTCGCCGCTTCCCGTAGATGCTTTGGCAAGGCACAAATGCCATGCCAAAGCATCCACGTTACGATAGGCAGCGCCTTGAACACAATCGCCACGGTGGGCGCGAAAATGGATTGGTCGTACAAGAACACCATGGCCGGCACGGTGGGTTGATTCAATCCATGAATCATGAGGATTCCCAACACCGGTCCAGGAATCGAAAGAAGCAGTGCCATACAGAGCATCGTGATCCGATAATTCCAACCGCCGAGACTTGCCGCCACGGCCGCGCACCACCCGACGAGGACCGTTGTGGAAGCAGCAACCGAACCAATTAACAGAGACCATCCGTACTCACGACGATAGCGCCAGGGGCTTTCTACTACCATTTGCAGGCACGTCACCAGCGACCAACTGCGAACCCGAGTGTCCCCGGTCAGCTGGACCATCACGCCCGCTTTGTACGCCAAGCTTCCGATCGGAACCGCAGCCAGAAATACAAGGGTCATCAAAAGCACCAATCCCACGGGGAAAGCCCATAAGCCCATTCGGATGATGACCTTGGTATCCGCCGACGGGTCCCCAGCGACCGGTTGCAAGAAAGCCAACAAGCCGATCGCGAACATGCACAGAGTCATCGACAACATAATCGTGGTTGCGGTATTGGACGCAGCGGGTAACACGGTCCGGCCGTCAAATCCCGTGTCCATCGCGAAGCCAATGTAAACCTCCTCCGCGAAAGTCCGAATCTGGAACAGATCGGTGACGGTGATCTCGCTAGCCGTTACGACAGTCACCCACATGCCGCAGGCGATGCTAGTAGGCAGTAGTTGGGGCCAACTGAGGCGCCAGAACATCGTCCACCGGGACGCATCCAATCGGGCGGCCAGCTCGGACTCGTTGGGCATCGATCGTAGCATGGCCTGGGCGATGAGCGCTACCCACGGAAACATCGCCACCGAGTGGACCCATATGGCACCGGTCCATCCTCCCAACCACGGTGTTGCAAACCAATTGGGAAACGCAGTTGGCAGCCACCCCTGCAGCCCGAAGCCGGCTTCCCAGCCAGCCGCGAAGAGGTACAGCGGTATAAAGATCATCGCGAGTAAGAGCCAGCCAGCGGCACTGCGAAAACAGATGTCGCTGCGTTCCAAGAGCCAACCAACGAAAACTCCAGTCGGAACGGTCAAGGAGCATGTGGCCAACGACAGCCACGCTGTGTTGATGATCAGCGACCGTACCCGGTCGGTGGATCCCAACCAGCAGATGGCGGCGGCCAAAACTGAAAAGCCGAGCCACACAATCCAGCTTCTCGAAGCGGCGTAACGAGAATGCCGCATGGTAGCAACCCTAGGTCATATCATCCGACGGTCGTCCCGTGATCCATTCGGACGTGTCCGGATCACTGCCACGCGCGTTGACCTCAATCACCGACCGGACCAAATTGACCGGCAAATGCACCAGACCAATGAGGACCAGCAAGGCAAGAAATGCGCCAGCGGCAAAAACCCGATCGTACCCGTCCTGGCGCATGGCACTCAGGCCCGCCATCGACCAGCTGTAGACTACCAGGAGGCTCTTGAATTCGGTAGGGCCAAAACGGTTCAACGTGAACTCTCCAATCATCTTCGCTTTGATGTTGGTCAGCACGGCCGATGCAAACAGGCAGATTACGGCGGCCAACCCCAAGCCGAGTTGATCACAAGAAACGGCCAGGCCGCACAGCCAATAGGCAAAGGAAAGCGGGTCGGTGGAGTGATCGAGTAGTTCGCCACCGTTACGACATTGATTCGTCCGCCGAGCGTGCGTGCCGTCAATGCAATCCGCGGTGTGATTGCCGAAAACGCCAAGCCCCGCCACCCATCCGCCCCACCAAGTCGTGGTAGAATACGCGAAGCCCACCGCACCGGCGATGGCCAGTAGGTGCCCGACTCCGACAATTCCCTCCGGGGGAAACCATTTGGGAATTGGCAAGACGTTGTAGAGCGACTTGAGGAGAGAACCCAGCCATGGATCCAACATGCTTTTGGATATGCGTTGGCTCATCGAATGATTCAGCGGCGAGCACGGGCCACTCTCGGCTCGACCAGCGTTTCGGTCATGCGGCCGAGATATTCCATGCGGCTAGCGGGACCACTGAAACTAACCACGGTCTCGTCCCAATCGAGTTGTTTTGAGAGGACTCGTCCCGTGTCCATGTCAAACTTTATTTCACCTTTCGAAAGACGCTGGATCAACTGGGACTGAACTCTTGCATCATCGACCGGCGTGAGAACCTGGGAATTCACTGAAATCGTCGCGACACCAGCCGCCACTTTCTCCAGGCGATAGAGCTGGCGAATCTTGATTTGCTTGATCGTCATATCCTCCAAACGAACCGCCACCGTCGATGGGGAAGACCATGTATCCCCAATTTTGACCGGGTTCGACGGCAAGGGCACTGTGATACCGCCCATTCCCAAATCGATCTGCTTGATCTCGTCTTCGCGGCTGACAACCTCACCTGATGAGGTCATCGTCACCAGCGAAAGCGGCTTGCCCACAACGTCGCCGATCGCCTCGTATTGGACTGGCGGATCGTTGTCCTTACGACTGTCATAGCTTACCGGTTGACGGCCACTGGTCTCCGACCACATGTCGACATACTCGATCGAATGCGTGAACACGATCGACCCTTGTGTATCGAAATCGTGAACATCCCACAGCTTCATGGATTTGCTACGTGACTGGTTGTTTTGACCACTGCCCTGAACCTCGGTTTTGACCGTGACAAGGTGCACCACCTCGTAGCGAATCTGCTCGCCCGGCTTCAACTTGTATTGCAGCTGAAAAGACCGGTCGGCCTGATTCGGAGCCGCGTCATCCGTCGCCTGGCTGACAGAAGACAGGGCCGCCGCAATAAACGAAATGCCGATGGCGCATCGGTTCAGGCGCGTGGAGCCAGCGCGGACCAGCCAACGGGCTCTGCGCGCGATATCGACTGCAAACACTGCCAACCTCCTTGTAGTGTCGTGTTGCTTGGTTGGAAGACGTCGGTTAGAAGAATCTCCGAATTCATCATTCTCTTGGCGGACGCAAGCCGCGAAGTTCACCACCCCAACCCAACTTTTCTCGAAGCGTGGAGTAGTACGTCTGTCCGGCCACTTCGATCATCCTGAACTCAGCCGCCGCACGACGAACGGAAACGCGATCGCCGGCTTCCAACCTTTGAATCGTTTCACCGTCGACCACCACCCATGTCGACTCGTTGGGCTGGCCGATGACGATCTCGTAAACGCGATCGGCATCGTCGACCACGGGCCGAACCGTCAAAGTATGCGGGCCCACCGGCGAGATAACAAAAGCTTGCAGGTCCTTCCGCAGGATCGGCCCACCAGCGGACAAGCTATGTGCGGTCGAGCCCACCGGCGTGCTGACGATTAAACCGTCGCAACTATAGGAAGTCGCCAATTCACCGTCAACGTAAAGATCAAGATTCAACAGCGAAAATGGAGCCCCGCCGAGTATCGCCACCTCATTCAGACCGAGATGACTCGAGAGAACATGGCCGTTACGAATCAAATCGCAATGCAGCATTAAATGCGGAATCACCTGGCACCTACCGTCCACGACTGCTGGCAACGCTGTCGCGACATCTTCGGGCGAGAGATCGGCCAAAAAACCTAGCCGCCCCAGGTTGATCCCGATGACTGGTAACCCCGCCGAGCCGATCTGACGGGCGGCACGAAGCATGGCACCGTCGCCGCCGAACACCAGTGCCAGATCCGCGGTCTCGGCAGTGATCTCCTGCAAACCGCCAAAGTCTTCCAACACCACGTCGCAATGCTGTTCGATGACGGGACGCAGCTCCGTGGCCACATTGCGGACCGCGTTCGGGTGGCTTTGCCCCAGTAAAACGACCTTGGGTCGTCGCGCGTCTCGCCGCCACGGCAACCGATCGCCCGAGTTCAGGCCATGGGACGGTGCCATGACTATCCTCCGACGCTTTCGGTTCGCTCCATGGCTGATCTGCAGGCCCGCGTGATGCCAATGGCATCCAGCCCCAAATCCGCTAGCAGTTCAGCCCTCTCGCCGTGTTCGATGAATTGGTCCGGGACCCCCAATCGTTTCACGTGAGTCGCAGTCACCCCAGCGTCCGCGGCCACCTCTAATACGGCGGCACCAAATCCTCCTGCCAACGACGCTTCCTCCAGGGTCACGACAAAAGGACTCGACCGCAGCAACTCGAGCACCAGTTCACGGTCCAAAGGTTTCACGAAGCGAGCATTGACAACCGTGAGCTCAATTCCGTCGCCCGACATTCTCTCGGCGGCGGACAGACACTCGGATAACTGAGTCCCACAACAGAGAATCGTGCCGTCGGCACCCTGCCGTAGCATTTCCGCCTTGCCTAGGACAATCGGCGCCCGGCTCTGATGTGAATCGACAGCCACCATGGTTGCAGTCGCTTTGGGATAGCGCATGGAGCAGGGACCAGACAGCTGGGTGGCAAACGCGACCATATTCTTGAGATCGTGGCCGTCACCTGGCGCCATGACGACCATATTAGGAAACACGCGCAAGTAAGCCAGGTCAAAGACACCGTGGTGGGTTGGGCCATCGGGACCGGTGAGTCCGGCGCGATCCAGCGTGAAAACGACGGGGAGATCCTGCAGCGCCACCTCCTGGAATATTTGATCGTAGCTCCGTTGCAAAAACGTGCTGTAGATGTTTACGATCGGTCGCAAGCCGGCTTTGGCCTGTCCAGCGGCAAAGGCCACCGCATGGCCCTCGCAGATGCCGGTATCGAAGAATCGGTTGGGAAAGTCCTCTCGAATGGGCTCAAGCTTGGTCCCCTGGCACATGGCGGCGGTCAGCACCGTGACCCTTTCATCGATCCTCATCCGTTCGTAGATTGCGTCGCGAGCAATCGTCGTATACGGCGGTGGGCTGGGGGAGCCGGAGGTCGCCGCGGCAGGATCGTTGGTGATTCGCGGGGGTGTATGAAAGAAAACCGGGTCATCTTCGGCCGGCTTGAATCCATGCCCCTTCTCCGTCACCACATGTAGCAACACCGGCTCGTTTGCGTTTTGGACCATGCGGAGATATTTCCGCAGAATGGCAATGTCGTGACCATCGATCGGACCGATGTATCTCAGCCCCAACTCCTCGAAGAGCATGCCGCCATGCAACCCTGCCTTGATCCCTTCCTTGAGCTGGGCCAAAAACCGCTCGGCTGGGTCACCCAACACGGGTACGTGATTCAAAAGTTTAACCACCTCATCCTTGAGCCCTGAATAAAACGGATTCGAGCGGAGGCGATCCAGATAGCCACCCACCGACCCCACTCGCGGGCAGATGGACATCTTATTGTCGTTGAGAATGATCAAGATCGGCTTCTGTAGCCCGCCGACATTGTTCAGCGCCTCATAGACGATTCCGGATGGTAAAGCGCCATCTCCGATGACCGCGACCGAACGTCGATCCGACTCGCCCAACAGATCATCGCCTGACTTCAGGCCAAGCACGGAAGAGACGCTGCACCCAGCGTGCCCGGTCATGAACAGATCATAGGGACTTTCACCCGGGTTGGGATAACCCATCAAACCGCCGCGGGTACGCATCGACCCGAAGTCGTTATACCGCCCGGTCACCAGCTTGTGGGGGTAAACCTGATGCCCCGTATCCCATATTAGACGATCGCGTCGAAAGTCGTAAACGCTATGCAAGGCAATGCTGAGTTCGACGACGCCCAAATTCGATGCGAAATGGGCCGTACGAGTGGACACCAGATTGCAAAGAACTTCACGAATCTCCGTCGCCATTTGTTCTAATTGACTCAACGGCATCCCGTGCAGGTCTTTGGCTGACTCAAGTTTGGAGAGGATGTTTGTCATGAATTTCAGCGAATTAGCGGCTCAACCAATGAGCGGACTCAATGATCTCGCTCGACTACGTACCGGGCCAATGTCTGCAACGCGGCCGACCGCGGCCCCCACGAATCGAGCTCCGCACAGGCGGACTCGATTAGTTCTACGGACTTGGCTCGACTTGGTTCGACTCCCAACAGGCTAGGAAATGTCAGTTTACCGCGACCGTTGTCCTTGCCGGCCCGCTTGCCCATCGCGGCTTCGTCCCCCACGATATCCAGCAGATCATCCACGATCTGAAACGCCAGACCCAAATGGCCACCAAAAATGGTAAGCGCACGCATTTCATTGTCATCAGCCCCAGCGGTAATACCACCCATACGTAAAGAAACGGTGATCATGGCGCCCGTTTTACGACGATGAATCGACTGCAACAAGGCCACATCGCCGACGGACGATTCAATGGCTAAGTCGTCCGATTGGCCGCCGACCATCTGCGTCGCACCCGCCGCACTGGCGAGCTCCCGGCAACACTCTGCCGCAGTCGCGGGCGACAAATCCCCAGCCAATACTTCGAATGCGCGAGCAATCAACGCGTCCCCCGCCAGGATGGCCGTTGCCTCGTCAAATGCCGCGTGGCAACTGGGACGCCCCCGCCGCATGTCGTCATCGTCCATGGCCGGGAGATCGTCGTGGATCAGCGAGTAGGCGTGAATCATCTCCACCGCGCAGGCGGCAGGCATGGCCATCTCTCCCTTAGCTCCACATGCCTCCGCGGCCAACAAGACCAGCAACGGCCGAAGGCGTTTCCCGGGCGCTAATAGACTGTGCCGCATCGCCGACGATAGCCGCTCGGGACAACCGTCGGAAAAGTTGA
>Ga0310121_10000265_pt1 | contig 56942 bp, 48 predicted proteins | sample CB27_Tmax_986_MG_FD_203504 | JGI IMG/M metagenome (GOLD analysis project Ga0310121, IMG submission 203504) | Marine microbial communities from Western Arctic Ocean, Canada - CB27_Tmax_986 | ecosystem: Environmental > Aquatic > Marine > Oceanic | place: Canada: Western Arctic Ocean | collected... | reverse complement strand
GCACACCCATGACGACAACGGCGAGGACAACACTGAAACCTACAGAGAAACCTACGGATGGCCGCTCGACATCTTGCATCTCTTGACCCGGCTACGTGAAGCGAGTATCCCTCAGTTGTCCACCGCTGCCAACGGCCGATCGCCCAAAGAAGTTCGGCCGACAAGATTTTCGTAAATGCCGACTGCAGATTCGGCCATCCCGATAGCCGTGTAGTGCGACCGGACGCCCACAGCACCGGCGGTCCCCAGCTGAACCCGGCGAGCCGGATCGGCCTCCAGTGCTGCTAGTGTGTCAACTAATGCATCGATATCGTCAGGTGGCACCAGTACTCCTCCACCCGTGCGCTCGACCATCTCGGTGTAGGTGCCACGTCGTGGCGTGACGACCGGCACGCCGCAGGCCATCGCCTCCAGCAGAGCAAGTCCTTTGGGATCGTCGTAGACCGCAGGCACGACAAACAGATCCAGCTTGCGGAGAAAGTCGACCTTACGCGCCCGGTCCAGCGTACCCTCAAACGTCACGTCGTCCTCGAGACCCCACGCTTTCACTTGCCTCTGGAGACTCTCGAAATACGGGCGGTGCTCAGGACCCACGTAGCCAGCGATTCGTACCGACGTCGTCGCGTACTGACCACGCTGGCGAAGCCGGTGGAACGCCTCGCACAACAAATGCGTACCTTTCTCAGGGGCAATCCGACCGAAATAACCGATCACGCAGCGATCGGACGTCGTGTCCGCCGACGTGCGAGGCTTGTACCCGGTTACGTTGATTCCAAGGGGCACGACATCGACCTTGGCGCCGGGCACTCCCAGGTACCGACACATTCGCTCGGCATAGTAGTCGCTGACGGCTAGAAACCGGTCCACGTACGCCACGCTTTGACGGATGAGCTGCAGCGCTTGAGCTCGATATGGTTCATCCAAGTGGTTAAGAAAGATGTCTTCGCCCTGCAAGGTACAGCAGACAGGTACCTTAAGCGCGTCCTTGATCGGCCGCGCGAGCGCAATCAGCATGGAGTTTGAAAGGTCAACCACGTCAGGTGTGGGCTCGTGAGTCAACCAGTGGACAAGCTTATCGATTTCTTTGGCCTGGTGACCGTTCGGACCGGCCAGCACCGACACGGTGAGCTCTCCGAGCTCTGCGGGGCGGGTTTTCAGACCCCTACCAGAAACCGCACGAATCAGCCACGGCGCCTCCCATAGTCGGTCGAGTAGCCACGGGGTGTGCCGAAAGAGAGAGAGATGTTGCTCGAGGTAGACGCTGACCCCACCGAAAAAGACTCGTTCGGCGCTGACGTTTTCCTCGTCGGTCAACGTCGGCGTATACATCGGCAGCAGGAGCACATCGTGCCCCTGCGCCATCAAGGCAGCTGCAAGAGTATTGTCGCGTATGCAGCTGCCGCAGTACATGCCCCCGGCACCGGCCGTGATGTACGTAATGCGCATGGGAACGAAGAGTGATTATAACGTCAGGCATCCTAACAATAGGACCGACCCGAAATCGCGACGACCTCAGTGATACCATACGCACATGATTCAATCCATGCTTCCACAGACGGCTTCTTTTATCTCCATCGGTATCCTTATCTTTGGACTGGCCGCCGCCGGCCAAATCCCAGCCCCTGACGATGTGGCGGCCGCACCGAGCGACGCCGAGACCACCAGCTCCGGCCTGGCCTCCAAGGTCATCCAGGCCGGCACAGGTTCCGTGCACCCATCGGCAACGGACGAAGTGACAGTCCATTACACCGGGTGGCTGACCACCGGACAGATGTTTGATAGCTCCGTCGCCAACGGTGCTCCAGCCACTTTTCCCCTGAACCGTGTTATCAAAGGGTGGACCGAAGGCGTCCAACTGATGGTCGTTGGAGAGAAACGGCGCTTCTGGATTCCGTCCGAACTTGGTTACGGCGAGAGCGGTGCGGCTGGAGGTGCCATCCCCCCCGGCGCAAGTCTCGTCTTCGACGTTGAGTTACTAGGGATCAGGTAGCGCCTGCACGAAGCGCGAGAGAAAGTCGAAGCCTCGGCGCTATAAGCTATAACAAGCACGCGCTGGACGAGCCCTCTGTCAGCAACAGACAGGTTAGCGTCGCTGGTTGTATCGACGATATGAACCGGCAACCGGAATGTGGTCGCAGACTCCGCAAACGACGTTCGCGTCCCCTCCCCCCCGATCAGTCTTCCTGACGCGAGGGCCGTCGAGCAGAGAAACCGGCGTCATGATGATCACTCAGGCACCAATGGGGCCCCAGCGACGACCAGTTCCGAAAAATTCAGACGAGCCTAGCCTAGCGCGTACGACCTGGAACCGGGTTGGGGACTCCACCGATGCGGAGGCATGGTGTGGAAACGAAAGCGGTTCTACTGTGCCGAAATCGCGCTACGCCCTTTCCGCAGCACGTACTTCTGAATCTTGCCAGTCGCTGTTTTTGGGAGCTCGGTCACGAACTCAACCTTACGTGGTGCCTTGAAGTTGGCCATGTGTTCGCGTGCGTAGGCGATCAACTCGGCTTCTGTGAGCACGGTATCCGCCGCCAGTCGCACAAACGCGTGTGGCGTCTCCCCCCATTTGGGGTCGGGTATGCCAACCACCGCCACCTCCTGAACTGCGGGATGACGCATCAGAATCCCTTCGACCTCGACGGATGAGATGTTCTCCCCGCCACTAATGATCACGTCCTTGAAGCGGTCACGAATCTCCGCATAACCGTCCGGATGAACCACCGCCGCGTCACCGCTGTGGAACCAACCGCCGCGCGTTGCTTCTGCGGTGGCCTCTGGATCGTTGTAGTAGCCGTCCATGACGACGTTCCCCCGAACCACGATCTCACCAAGAGTTTGACCGTCACGCGGGACCGGGTTGTCGTTCTCATCGACCACGCGCAGCTCACCCGACGTGATGAGCTCGACACCCTGACGGGCCTTGATCGTCGAGCGCGCCTCGAGACTCAACGCGGCGTGCTCCGGTCGAGGCTCGCAGATAGAAATGAGGGGAGCGGTCTCGGTCAAACCATAGGCCTGGGTGAGGTTCCACCCGAACTTGCCCTCGACCCGCTGAATGGTCGCAGCCGCCGGCGGCGCCCCTGCGGTCAAGACCCTAACCCCTGCAGGCACCTCGCCCCGGACCTCCGGCGGTGCCGTGGCCAGCGCGATGAGGACAGTCGGCGCGGCACAGAGCATCGACACCGATTCGTCTCGCATGAGACGGAACGCCATGGCCGGATCTACCTTGCGCAGGCAAACATGTGTCCCTCCGACAGCCGTCACGATCCAAACGAAGGTCCAGCCGTTGGCATGAAACATCGGCAAGGTCCACAAATACCGATCAGCACAGGTCATCGGTAGATGCACGAGTGTTCCCACCACGTTCATATAGGCATTTCGATGGGTGATCATCACGCCCTTCGGACGCGACGTCGTTCCGCTGGTGTAATTGATTGCGAGTAGTTCGCGCTCGTCGACCGAGGGACGGTCGACGCCTCCAGACTCTGCCTCGAGCAGCGTCTCATAATTAAGCCACCCGTCCTGGGTTCCTTCGAGAGCCACCCAGTGCAAGACGTCACCGCAAGAGCCACGGATCGTCTCAAGAGTCTCGAGGTAGTCGGCGTGGGCACAGACGACCGTCGCCCCGCTGTGCTGGATGATGTATTTCATCTCGCCTGGCTTGAGACGGAAATTGATCGGAACCACCACAGCTCCAATCTGCGGAACGGCGTAGAACGACTCAAGCTGCGAGTGTGTATTCGGTGAGACGTAGGCAACGCGGTCACCCTTGGTAACCCCAAGGCGCTGCAGCGCGGCAGACCAGCAGTCGCACCTTTCACCGAACTGCGTATAAGTGAGCCGTATCGACCCGTCGACGACAGCCTCTCGATCCGGGTAGAGTGAGCGCGCCCGACGCTGGAACTCAAGCGGTGTAAGTGGAGTCTCCATGGCTCGCCCTCGAACAGTCTACTGTTGCTTCGGTCCGACCGTGTTTCGCAGCACACCGACGTGCTCGAGCTCCACCTCGACAACGTCGCCGGGCTGCATGGCGCTTGTCTCCCCCGGAGTGCCGGTGAAGACCATGTCACCGGCTTCGAGCGTCACGTATCGTGACACATAACTCACGATCTCGGCCGGGCCAAAAATCAGGTCTTTAGTACGCTGCGCCTGCTTCACCTCTCCGTTTAACCGTGTCTGCAGCATCAGGTCGTTGTAGTCGGCACCGGAAACCATGACCGGCCCGACCGGGCCAAACGTGTCCGCGCCCTTCGCTCGAAACCACTGAAGATCGCCCTGCTGCCACACACGTTCACTCACGTCATTGCCAGGTGCCACCGCAAAAATGTACTCGTGAGCCTCTTCCTTCGTTACGTTCTTGGCAGTCTTGCCGATGATCAACACCATCTCGCCTTCGTAGTGCAGATCCGTCGCATCCGGGTAGTAACTGATCTCGGTGTCATGAGGAATCAGCGACGTCGGATACTTGGAAAAGAGTCCGGGATACTCTGCTGGATCGGCTTCGTTCAGATGACTGCGGTAGTTGAACCCGACCGCGATGACCTTACCCGGTGCCGTTGGGGTCAGCAGTTTTACTTCTCCGAGCATCGCGATGTTGCCGGTACGCTGGCGAGCAGTGAAGATATCGCCCCGAAGCTGATGGATCGTTTCGTCCTCGAGGATGCCGTAGGACACGTTGCCGTTGTATTCGTAGCGAACGTAGGTCGTGGTCTCCTGTGCGAAGATGGTGCCACTCACCGTCAAAACAAGTATCGCGACCACAAACCGAACTGTTTCTTGCATTTTATTTCTCCTACGGGCGACGGCCTGGGGAGTCCGGAATATAGCACCGATTCCAGATGGATCCCAGTTGCCTTGCCGAAAAGAGACGTATGCTATTCTGCCAGCTAAGAGTACCGGCTTATGCCAAACGTCACCGTAACACCAAGCACCACCCTCCTGGACCGAGACATCGCCCACCTCATCCACCCACTGCACGATGCCGCACTCCATGCGCACGCCAAAGTCTGGGTTAAGGGTGAGGGCACGATCCTGACTGACGCCGACGGGCGGGAATTCATTGACGGGCTGGCAGGACTTTGGAACGTCACCGCTGGGCACGGGAGAACCTCGCTGGCCGACACCATGCGTGATCAGGCAGCGACACTCGCCTATGTCTCAGGCTATAGCGGGAGTTCGAACGAGCCTGCCATCGCTCTGGCCGAGCGGCTCTCCGGTCTCTGTTATCCGTCCATTAATCACTTCTTCTTCACTAGCGGTGGCGGAGAGGCGACCGAGAGCAGCATCAAGATGTCACGGGCCTACTGGAAGCTCAAGGGGAGACCGAACAAGACCAAAGTCATTTCGCGCAACGAGGCCTACCACGGCGCGACCATGGCTGCGATGAGCGCAACCGGACTCAGCATCTACTGGCCACTGTTCGAGCCACGGGTCCCTGGGTTTATCCACATCCCATCACCGTACCCCTATCGCTACGAGGCGCCGGCAGGGACGAGCCAGGGTGTGACTGCAGCGAACGAGCTGGAGCAGGCAATCCTTAAGGAGGGGCCGGACACCGTCGCGATGTTCATTGCGGAACCGGTTCAGGGTGCTGGCGGCGTGATCGTCCCACAGGACGACTACTTCGCGCGCATTCGTGAGATTTGCACGAAGTACGACGTGTTGTTCGTCGCGGACGAGGTCATCACAGCGTTTGGTCGAACGGGCAAGATGTTTGCCCTCGATCACTGGGGTGTCGAGCCTGACATCGTTCAGTTCGCCAAAGCGATCACATCGGGGTATTTCCCATTTGGAGGGATCGGCGTGAGCGACGCAATCTCTCAGGTCTTGCGGGACGACGGTCGAGCGTGGATGCATGCCTATACCTATAGCGCGCACCCGGTGGGATGTGCGGTCTCTCTGCGAACACTGCAGATTGTCGAAGAGGAGCGCTTGCCAGAACAGGCCGCCACCAAGGGTCAGTACCTCTTCAATGCATTGACGGCGGCGCTGGCCCACCATCCACACGTCGGCGACATCCGCGGTAAGGGCCTGATGTGTGCGGTGGAGCTCGTGCAGGACAAGACCACCAAACAGTCGTTTCCGCCCGAAGATAAGATCGGTCTTCGCTTGAACCGCGCGGCGGTCGAAAGAGGCCTATTCAGCCGAGTGAAAACCGACTGCTATCTCCTCGCACCACCGATTGTGATCACGACTACACAGATCGACCAGGTCGTCGAGATCCTGGCCGACTCAGTTCGCGCCGTGGTGGGCTGAAGTGCTCACTGCCGGCCTACGACAGACCTCCGACCTATAATGCCGCCATGATTTTCGACTCTTCCAGTAGAAACGACCTCGTGCACCGCGAGCGTGAGCTCTCCACCGAGTATGCCCGGCTTAAGAATATCGGTCTGAAGCTAGACCTGACACGGGGGAAGCCCAGCCCTGAACAACTCGCTCTTTCGGATGACTTGGATACCATCCTCGACGGTCAGTACGTCCTCGATGACGGTACGGATGTGCGCAACTACGGCAGCCCGACCGGCATCCCAGAAGCTCGTCGGCTCGGAGCCGAGCTGCTTGGTGTCTCGGAGGATCTCGTGATCGCGGGCGGTAACGCCAGCCTGACGTTTATGTATCAGTACCTGTCAAACTCGCTGTTCTACGGCGCACTTGGCCCAGGCACGGCGTGGCGAGACGAAGGCAGTCGACTCAAGTTCCTTTGCGTCGTGCCCGGATACGACCGTCACTTCACGATCACGGAAGATCTGGGCTTCGAGATGATCAATGTCAAGATGCTCGACACCGGTCCGGACATGGACGCGATAGAGCGACAGGTTCGGAAGGATCCACTGATTAAGGGAATCTGGTGTGTTCCCAAGTATCAAAACCCAACGGGATATACATTCTCCGACGAGGTCGTTGAGCGGTTCGCTCGACTCGGAACAGTCGCGGGACCTCACTTTCGCATCATGTGGGACAACGCCTACGCCGTCCACGACCTCTCTGGTGACGGCGACACCCTGGCAAATCTGATGGAAGCCTGTCAGGCCGCCGGCACCTCCGATTCGGTCGTCATGCTAGCGTCGACCTCAAAGATCACCCGGGCTGGAGCGGGTGTCTCGTTCCTGGCCTGCTCGCCAGACAATTTGAACCACTTTGTGAAACGGCTCGTCGTGCAGACCATCGGTCCGGACAAAATCAATCAGTTGCGGCATGTCCGTTTCCTGAAAGATCGCCAAGGTATCGAGAACCACATGCAGCGTCAGGCCAAAATCGTGCGACCGAAATTTGAAGCGGTGCTTGAGTACCTCGCCAACGGTCTTGACGGGGTGGCTACCTGGACGCGACCGCGGGGAGGATACTTCCTCTCCGTCGAAGTGCCGAACGGGACCGCCACCAATGTGGTGCGACTGGCCGGCGAGGCGGGCGTCAAGCTGACACCGGCCGGGTCAACTTTTCCTCTTAGGCACGACCCAAACGACTCCAATATTCGACTGGCACCGACCTATCCGAGCCTGGCAGAGCTCCACGAGGCTATGCCGGTGTTTGTGACTGTCACCAAGTTGGCTGCCGTGCGGCAGCGCCTCGATGACTGACTATCACTGAGCGGTTCCCGAACCTTGTATCACATGCGCACTGACGAAATTCGTGATCTCCGAAAAATCCAGCGTCACAAGGATCTCGCTGGGTAGCTGTGGGATCTCGTCTCGGCTCTCCAGATACGCAACCGCTGGAGTCCGATAGAGAAGAGCCAGCCGCGCCTCGCTTGCGGTCCCCTCGCCACCGGGCAATAAGATAATCGCGGATGAGGTCAGAACGTTGATGTGGTTTCTGGATGCCGGTTCGTCACCAGTCTCGCGTCCGACGCCGAGGTGGGTAAAAATAGGAATTTCGACCCACGGATTAGGGTGCCCAGGCACGGGCGATCTCAACGGATCCTCGGACATGGTCGGCACAATGCCGATGACACAGCCAGCACGTCCGTCGACCGCGACGAACGCCCGAGACGCCTCGCTCATAACCCCGGCACCTGCCCCGGTCAGGAGGTGATAGCCCTGGCTTGCGATCCACGACCCCACCCGCTGCGCGCGCTGCTGACACACGTCCGAGTGTGAGCCCATCACACCGATGACGGGCCGGCGCACAACGTAAGGGTAGTCCCCGGGTTTCGTCAAGGCGAAGATTGTACCCTCACACCTGATCAATCTGGGATCCGGAACCCGTTGACCAATATAATCCCAACTGCATGGTCACACGGATGCTCGTCCCTCTCCTCGCCCTTCTGGTGACGGGATGTGCCGCCGCCGACTCAGGCTCCGGTAACGACCCGACCAACATCGGGACCGAAGCGGTGCTGCTCACGGTCGAGACTCGTTCGGAATGGCGGGTGTTGTGGGTCGAGGGAGAGACGGATCTCCCAGACGGTGCTCTAGTGAACTACAGTGCCACCCACGCATTGGCACGATCAACCCCACCCGGAGACTGGCCAGCTACCAACCTGATCGATTCAGGTCGAGCCACGGTCCAAGGTGGACACTATTGGGCCCGGGTTAACACCATCAACTGGCCCGAAGGCGAAGTGGAGGTCCTGGTCCAGTTTCCCCTGCCGCCGCAACCCCAGGAAATCGACGCACGCTACGGTGAGTTCGGAGAATATCTCACCGGCAAGAATGTGATCGACCTTGGGGGGATGAAGGCAATTGAAATCGAGTACAGCTTCCAGCACACCCGATAGGGACACTCAAGGCTCGCATCTGGCTAGCGCCCCCTGTCACTCCGAGACAACATCGGCGAGAACGACTGACAATCAACGACCGTTGTATTCAGCGTTAGTCGTCTTGTCGAACCATTCGGTCCCCGAACCAAACCCGACCGCAATTTGTATGAAATGCTCGCCTAGCGCTGCGCCATGCCAGTGCTCGATTTCGGGTCCAGTGTAGTCGCTCTCACCCGGACCCATCTCCCTGAGGCCCTGACCACGCTTCTGCGTACGGGCACGCCCCGCCTCGACATGCAGGAGCTGGCCGAAGGCATGGCTATGCCATGCAGAACGTGCACCCGCCTCGAATCGTCGGCGTGAGACTCGGAGTCCTTCGGAGTCCATCGACGAGCTAAGACCCGTGAACCGTGGATCATCGGCCGCCTGGTTCTGCGCGCTGATAACCCAATGTGAGGAAATCATAAGGGCCGCAATCGCCCACATCACGACGCCGACAACTCGTCGCACGCGACTCTCTGCCGTCATCTTCGTGCTCCTCCCAGTTCTGACAATTTAACCAGTGCCTATTCGTGACCCACGCTCCCAGTATCAACCAGCGTGGCACAATTTCCGCTGTCGACACGCTGCCGTCAGTTCGTCAGGGAAAAATCTGTCGCATCCATGTATACCGACTCAACGTTAGCAACGATACGACCATCACGTTGTGACTCCTCGGCCACTCGGCTCCATTCGGGGTCATCGCGAAACGACTGCCAACTCTTTACCGCTGCATCACGGCTGTCGTGTGAAATGATGTAAATCAAGGTGCTATCAGGATGGTCTTTTGCATCCTGAGGAACCCAGTAGCCAACATTGGTCATACCGTGTTTTTCAAAAATCTGTGTAGTGTGATCCCGGAAGCGAGCCAAAAGATTCGGAAGCTTCCCATCATTAGTGGTGTAAGTCCGCAGCTCAAAAACACGGTTACTCTGCGCGCTGACGGTCGATCCAGCATCGAGCAGATGGCCAAGGGTGAAACCGGCTGTAAACACCGCGACGGTAAAGGCAACGAATCGAATATTCCTCGTCATGAGACTCTCCTTGGCTAACGAATGACTGGCAATGTCCGGCAGTATATGACGGCTAGGTCCTCGACACCAGACCGGAGATCCGACATCGCTCCGACGGGTATTGTTCCCTCGACGAGACATAGCTCGAACAGAAGCCATGGGATGATAGGGTGGAGGTGGCACTGAACACGAAAGGAACGACCTTTGAGATCGATCACACAGGTCTCTGAACGCATGCAGCCACTATTAAGAGTTATGGGTGAAGAAAGGCTAGCTTGGCACAGTTCGATGAGTCGTGTCTCGGAGTGGTTTTCACTGGACAATTTCCGTCCACGGTCAGGATGAATAGAGGAGTCCCAATCAGATAAAGATAATGCACCGGGCTCTATGACGAGCTTGCCGGGTTCCTGTGGGATAATCTGGGGAGTCTTGGGAAATAGCCAAAAAACACTTGTCCGAGCAACTACATCGATTCGCTAGAGCCCCTTGCTGTTACCCAATGATTTTCGACCTTACTTCGGGGCGTGGCGCAGCCCGGTAGCGCGCCTGCTTTGGGAGCAGGAAGTCCTCGGTTCGAATCCGGGCGCCCCGACCACTTCAACTCCTTGATCCATCAAGGGGTTCCGGCCGTCTCTGATTCGTCTCGGAGTCGGCCGTTTCTCTTTCCTTCGGTGTTTTGTGCGACTCACGTAGGTGCGTGGCGTCGTAGCTGCTACTAAGGCGTAGAATAGGCCCTGCCTGCACCCTAGTAGGGCCACAGCAGATCACGAGCCAGATCGATCACACCAGTGCAGTCCAGGCAGCTCTCGTCACAGCGTTCGCCTGTCTCGTGTCAATAACGGCCTCTGCCCAAGGGCCCGAGGAAGAGCAGGTCAACACTCGCCTGATCGGCACACACGATCTTTAGGCGCGGTCGGCGTACCAGCCACTTCCGGTTGCCCAGGCCTGGCGACGCCTGTTGTATGTAGGCCATCACGCCGGCGAAGCACTCAACCCACTGACAGGCAAGATCGAAGTTAACGGGACATCGATCCTTGATGTGACCGACCCGGCCCGGCCCGTCTATCTCCATCACATCTCGGCCACCGGGAGCGCGGAAGGTGCGCAGATGGTGCAAGTGTGCTCTGGCGACGACCTTCCGCGCGCCAATGCCGAAGAAACCTATCTTCTACGGGCCAACGGAAACCAAAGCCACGAAGTATGGAACGTGTCGGACCCTTCGGACCCCGCGTTTGTAACAACCGTTACCCGAATGGGACGGACACCGGAGGGGCAGCAGCACACCCACAAGACGTGGTGGGAATGCGACAGCGGCCTTGCCTACTTGGTGGGCACGGTCGATGGCTGGCGTGCGCCTCGCATCGTCCAAGCGTTCGACCTGGCAACCCCAGCCGAGCCGCATCGAGTGCGTGACTTCAGCCTCGACGGCGCACTTGCCCTTCGCAGAACGCGGACCATCAGGGAGCAGCGGAAGCCCCGTGACCCGTCTGCCACAACAAGAAGCTGACCGTATCGACCATATCGTCGATTTGCTGGCTGACCGGCTGGCCTCCGGAGTGTCCAGCCTGCGTGTGATACCTCAGAAATATCGGGTTGTCCGAACCATTCCTGGCCTGCATCAGCGCCGCCATCTTTCGTGCGTGCAACGGTGCCACACGGGTGTCGCCGTCTCCTGAGATATATAGGGTTGCGGGGTAGTCCCCGTCCTCCGTCACGTTGTGATACGGCGAGTAGGCGTGAAGGTACGCAAACTGCTCAGGGTCCTCGCTCGAGCCGTACTCTGGCACCCAGAAGTTTGCGACGAGAAACTGGTGATAGCGGACCATGTCCAGCAGCGGATAGGTGCAAACGACCGCACTAAACAGATCCGGGCGCTGGTTTGACACCGCTCCGATCAGAAGTCCACCGTTGCTACCCCCTCGGATCGCGAGATGTTCCGAGCTCGTATAGCGCTCCGTGACCAGATATTCGGCCGCACTGATGAAGTCGTCGAAGACCTGCTGCTTGTTTTCGAGCATGCCCGCTCGGTGCCACTCCTCCCCGAACTCTCCGCCTCCTCTCATGTTGGCCACCGCGTAGACGCCACCGCTTTCGAGCCACGTTGTCGCCAGGGCCGAAAAGCTGGGAGTCATGCTGAGGTTGAAACCACCGTAGCCCGTCAGCAGAGTCGGCGATGAGCCGTCGCGCACGAAGTCTGTCGCATGCACGACGAACATCGGGACCCGCGTACCGTCGGTCGATGAGAACCAAACCTGCTCCGCCTCATACGAGGCCGGGGCGACCGGCGTGGCCGCGGCGGCCCAGACCTCCCGGTGGCCGGACGCGAGATCATATCGATAGATGGTGCTCGGTATATGGAAGGTCTGAAAGGTGAGAAAGACCTCATCACTATCCCAACGGCCGGCGCCGCCGCCGATCGAGCCGAGCGTATCGAACGTGATGTCGCGCACCAACTCACCGCTGAGCTCATGAATCGCCATGCCCGGTTGCACATCACGGAGATACGACACGGCGAGCCGGCCACCACGCGGGCGCACAGCCTGCACCACGACATCTTCGCGCTCAGAAATGACCTCTTGCCAATGCTCGACAGCCGGATTTGAGGGGTCGACCACCATGACCCTCTTGTTCGGCGCATCGAGATTGGTGGTGATCACGATCCGGTCACCCGCGAACTCAGCCCAGTTCTCGGAAACGCCGTCGGCGATGGCCACCTTGAACGGACCATCGTTGGCGAGATCCTTGACGTGCACCTCAGTCGGACCGGACGAGCCCTCGATGACGTGGACCAGCAGCCAGCGACCATCGGGCGACATCACCGTGACCGGGATGTGGCGGCGCTGGTACCCCTCTCCGAACAGCATCAGGTCGTCGCCACGATCCATCCCGAACTCGTGATACATCACCCTCGGCGAGACGTCACCGTATCGCTCGTAGAACATGCCCAGATTGTCTGGCGTAATCCAGGTCGCGCCGTAGCGAGCCTCCGGGAGCACGTCCGGGAGATGCTCTCGCGTATCGACCTCCATCAGACGGATCGACACCTCGTCGACGCCGCCTTGTCTGACCGCATACGCAACGAGTGACCCATCCGCCGAGATGTCAGCATAGTTGACGCTGACAGTGTGGTCTGGGCTCATCGAATGCGGGTCGATCAGGATCTCGTCGTTGCGGTCGACTGCGTCGCGCACATACAGCACAGCGAGGTCCTGGTCGGCACCTCGTTTCTCGAAGAAATAACGCCCGCCTCGTTCAGTTGGAAGCCCCGCGACAGCCTGCTCAAGCACCCTGGTCGCAATCACGCGGAGCTGCTCACGACCAGGAAGGACCCGAAGGACGGAATCGGTGTAGTTGTTCTGGGCGTCTATCCAGGCACGTGTGTCGGGCGCCTCCTGATCCTCGAGCCAACGATAGGAGTCGGACACTTCGACGCCATGAAGCAGATCGACGACGTCCTGGATCTTGGTCGGCGGCGGTGATGGCAACGTGTCTTTCGACTCCTCTCCCGCGCAGGCGGTTAACATCGCCACGCACCACACAGCGCCGATCTTATACTCGCACGCCATAACCGTCTCCTCTTAGCCTGTCTGGGCTGATGCTCTCAGGGCTGGGGACGATGGTCAAGCGAGCGGCCAGTCTTGTCGGGAGCGGTTCCCAGAAATTAAGGAAAAGCGCAGGTTTCGACCCGGGCTTGGCGGGCAACCGCTAAACCCCTCGGGTGGGAAGCGTGGACGATTGTGGGATAGCAGAGTTGAATAGTAGTCGTTCAAAACTTGTTTGTGTCGTGACCGTGCTTGTCGTCCTGGCACTCGCGACGTGGACACCGTGGCGGGTGTCTGGACAGCCGCCTGACGGGTGGACGGTGCCGCGCACGCCAGAGGGTCGTCCCGATATGCAAGGTTCTTGGCTAAGTAATACTGCAACACCTTTTAGAACGGCCACCGGCCTTGGGCGACCGACAGCGTCTAACCGATAGAGAGGTTGCCGAACTACGGGAACGGACTGATCGAATCTTCAAGAGCGGCAGGAGCGCGTTCATTACGCCTCAGGATGCGTTTTGCGCGGTGTTACAAGACGTCGACACGCACGAAGCCTGGACCACCACTAGTTCTGTTGGAATGGTCGACCTGGAGTTTATTAATCGCACGTCATTGGTCGTCGAGCCTGTAAACGGACGGATTTCATCGAGAACACAGAAGGCACAAGCACAAGCGGCCGCAGTCGACGACGGATGGCAGTTTAAAGCCGGACCAGAGGATTTCAGCAACATCCACCGGTGCATCGCGACCGGTGTGCCGCGGTTGGGAGGGAACTTTGGCGCTGGCCCGTACACCTGCTATCAGATTGTGCAGACGACCGCGTATTTTGCTTTCCGCAACAAGGCGTTTCGCGACACCCGGATCGTGCCACTCGACGGGAGTCCTCATCTACCAGAGCGCATCCAGGAATGGAACGGTGACTCGCGGGGCTATTGGGAGGGCGACACTCTGGTTGTGGAAACCCGAAACTTTTTATCGGATAGCTACTTTCGAGGAGCGGCCGAGAACCTGCGTTTAATTGAGTGGTTTACCCGTAGCGGTCCCGATACGCTTACCTACCGGATGACGTTTTCAGACCCAATAACCTGGACGTTGCCATGGACGACTGAGCTGCCACTGAAGCACCGGAACCAAGAGGCGATCTATGAGTTTGCCTGTCACGAAGGCAACGTATCGATCGTGGGGATGTTAAGAACGGCGCGTCTCGAAGAAGAGGGTGAGAGAAGCACGGGCAGTCGCAGCCGTTAGCATCTGCCTATTGCGGACAGTTGTTAGACGAACGAAGGATAACGGCCCGCTTCTCCGGCGAGTCATGGAGCTGGCTCGATAAGCAGAAGCGAGCCGTCAGTAAGTAAAGGAACCCATCTGGACCTTCGCGTACTTCCCGGATACGTTGCCTGAGCTCAGTCAACATCGATTCGCGCCGCAGCTCCTCAGTCTGGGCGTTGAACACAATGCGTTCCAAGTGACCCGTACCAGGTGTTCCGCCCTGGCGTAGGGAATTCGTCGCCAGTCTAGACGGTCATACCTGCAGTCGCGATGGCGGACAGCCAAACCACCAGTGGTGTCTCCATTCCCTCGTGCGTCGGTTCGTAGAGGCGCGCGCCTGAATAGTTGAGACCGAAGCTCTCTTCGGGACTTCCGTCCTGGAACCACAACAGGATCGCCTCTTTGTGTCCGGGAACGGGAAGGAACTACTCCATGCGGCAGCTGGGCGATAGCGCCTACTTGATGACTTACCCGCTCGGGACTATTCTTGAACCTCGTTGGCGAGTCGGTCCGACGCGCCCCAACGGCTTTCAGAGAGTGAGGTCGGCATGAGTCTTCTGCAGTCTGTACGTGTTCTCGTCGCTGGTGGTCTGGTCATGGTGGGCGTCATCGGAACGATGATGGGGGCCGAGCGGTCCGCCTCGACCATGGCGTCGGCCGCGAATGACTTCCTTGCAAGCTTAACGGCCGAGCAGCGGGCACAAGCGACGCTCGGATTTCAATCCGACGAGCGCGAGAAGTGGCATTTCATCCCGACGGAAATGTTTTCCAGGGACGGGCTGACGATCAGGGCAATGACTGATGCGCAGCGGGCCCATGCCCACGATCTGCTGAGTGCCGGACTCAGCCAGCGGGGATACTTGACGGCCACCACCATCATGGGCCTCGAGACCGTACTGCGGGCTCTCGAGCAAGGCGGGCGGTTCGATCGAAGCCCCGAGCTGTATTTCTTCTCCATCTTCGGAACGCCGTCCCCCGAGGGCGCCTGGGGTTGGCGCGTCGAGGGGCATCACCTGTCGCTGCACTTCACGATCGTCGACGGGGAGGCCGTGGCCAGCTCGCCCTCCTTCTTCGGCGCAAATCCGGCTCAGGTTCGTACGGGACCCAAAGCCGGCCTGAGGGCCTTGCGCGAGCGCGAGGACGCGGCCCGGGCGCTGGTGATGGCGCTCGACCGGTCACAGCAAGCCGCGGCGGTGATCCTCCATGTCGCGCCGGATGACATCCTCACCGAGGCCGAACTCGTCGTCGATCCCCTATCGCCAGTCGGCGTGAAGGCGGCCGCGCTCAATTCGGATCAACGTGCGCTGCTCATGGGTGTCATCGACGCCTACACCTCGATGACGGCCGCGGACATCGCCGCCGCGCGGATCGCAAGCATCCACGACGCGGGACTCGACGAGATCGGATTCGCGTGGGCGGGGCCGACGGAACGGGGCGCGCAGCACTACTACCGCGTCCAGGGACCGACCTTCTTGATCGAGTACGACAACACGCAGGACGACGGCAACCACATTCACTCGGTGTGGCGTGACTTCACCGGTGACTTCGGTCGCGACCTCCTGCGCGAGCACCTGCAGGGCTCAGCCCATTGACGGCGGAGCCCACACACCCGACTGCTGGCGCCACCGACTCAGGGCACGATCTCTCTGATGAGGCCGTCGTGCTTGTTCATCAGGAAGACCCGGCCATCGGGTCCCACGCCTAAGCGCAGGTCGACGCGAACCGCGGGCTCCCGGCCCTGCTCCTTGGTCTTTTCCACGACGAGTTGGAGAAGTCGCTTGGTGTCGTCGCCGTCCCGTAGGAGCACGCGGCGGATCGCATCCTGACCGCCCTCTGGCAGGTCGTCCGCCGGGAGATGGAAGAGCTCGCCCTGCGGGAAATCGGCAAACAAGACGCGGTCCTGAAGCTGGGGAATCGCGTCGTCCCGGTACACCATCACACCCCCCGCCGCCGACCGGGGCTGGAGCAGCGGATCGAGCTGGCCGTATTCGGCGATGGGATAGGTGATCCCCGACTCACTGCGCGCGTCGGCGAGGTCGACTGCCTGGCGGCTGATGAAGCGGAAGCTCCCCTCCCAGCTGCTCCACCCGAGGTCGGCACCGGCGGTCACGAGGTTGAGCTCCTCGACGATGTTCTGGCCGATATCGGTCACGAACATGTTACCGTTCGCCCGGTCCCACGCGAGACCCTGGGGGTTCCGGAGACCGGACGCGAAGATCTCACCGAGCGTCCGATCGTGACCGTCCGCGGCATACGGGTTGTCCTTCGGGATGCCGTAGCGGCCGTTGCGGCTGTCGGATCCGAGCGGCTGGATCCGCAGAATCTTGCCGAACACCGCGCCGAGGTTCTGGCCGAGATCCATCGGATCACCCCCGCTTCCGCCGTCGGCGACGCCGACATAGAGCATCCCAAAGTCGCGGTCGCCTGGCGACGCGAACGGGTTGAACGCGATAGATCCGCCGTTGTGGTTTCGGAAGGGCTGCTCGACCCGCAGGAGCACCCGCGGCGGCCCACCATCGTATGTCGCAGCCCGCGCGTCGCGAGCGGCAAACTCAAGTAACACCGTGTCGTGGGAGTTCTGCCCGCCGCCCGACACGAAGTCGGGCTCGGGCTGCTTGTCCCGCGTGTCCATCCAGGCGTACAGCTTCCCGTAGCCGGCGGTCCCAGGGACGCTGAACTGGGGGTGCAACGCAAAGCTTTGGACTCCGCGCTCGCGCCCGGTGAACTCGACCGGCACCCCCCACCCTGGGGCGTTGATGTCCAGATAGCGCGCGACCTCGCCGTCGTAGCTGATCGTGTAGATGGGGCCCTGCATGTCGTTGACGAACAGGCGCTCTGAGCCAGACTCGTCGACGAGACGCATCGGGCGGGCGCGCTCCCCGCCTACGTCGGGAAGCGTGGCGAACTCGGTGTACCCGACGACGATTACCCCCTCGGTGGCCTCAATCGGGTCCGGAAAGGGATCGTCGGGGGTCTGCGAGAGGGCCGAGGTGGCGATCAGGAGGGCGCCGAGGGCCAGAAGAGTCGCGTACATGACGTGAGCGTGCGTCGATGCCGAGGGGCTTCCTCCGCGTTTAGAAAACATGCCTGATGAACTAAAGAGCGGCAAGTTATTGAAGGAACGGCCTTGGAAGGCTGCGCACGTCTAGACCTCCAGTGAGTCTTGACCTCAAGTTTGACAGCCAAACTGACAGCCGAACCAATACAGCTCAGGCTAACGATCAAGGACTCCACGAAACTCATTTCGCGTTTTCGTTAGGATTAATGACGCTGTGGATCCTTTCGGGACAACCTCAGCTTAACTCTTAATCTGCGGGTTTGGGGTTCGAGTCCACGGCAGCGACTACTCCCTCTGCCATTTCGAGCACCGTCACGCGCTCGACTGGAGACCGATCGGGCCTCGGCGATTTCCACAAGCGGCGATCGTCGAGCTCTTCTCGAACCTCGAACTCCGTGAACATCGTGCCACAATCGTGAAGCTGTCCTTCCCGATTGGTCCGACGTGCCAGGTTTGGGAGCAGGAAGTTCTCGGCTCGAATCCGGGCGCCCTGACCATTCTTCTGCCTGACGTAAAGTCCTAACCCACGATAGGTTCGGCTCTCGCGCACCTATACGAGATGCAAGGAAGACAAGAACTCGCCGCCGGGCTCACTTCACAAACGTCTTACGAGATTCCCGCCAGGCTGCTGGCGCGCAAGAGCCCCTCCCGGTGTAGGTCATCTCATCTTAGCGCTTGGCATGATTCAGGAAAGCACTAAATGAGCTCAGCAGGTTGCCGGAGCGGCACGAGTAATTAGACGTTCCAGATGCCCTACAGATCCGCACCAGCGGCGTCACTCCCCTCCGTCATCGTCCGACTTGTGTGGCAGCCTTCTCTTTAAGACGAGCACCACGAAGGATGGCGTCCATACTGTAGTTCCCCTCATGGCAGGCGTACTCGTATATCTGAGGAACCTGGTCATCGAGCTGCATCAGCGGAATCTCCGCAGTCCATGACCTCGTCCACGTATCGGGATTCGTAACCGTCACGGCATAGGTAACCATCTCAGCATTCACCCGCATGAAGCGTTCGATCAGATGCATCGAGGGGCTCGATCCGTTGAGGCTCGTCTCGCCGGAAAAGTTAATCGTGTCGACCACCAGAGTGTCCCCGTTCCACCGACCACGAGAGTCCCCAGACCATTGGCGGACCGTACCATGGGATCCTCCGTCGAGGGGAATGACGCGGGCGTTGTGAATCATCTCGTTGTAAACGACAACGTAGTCGGCTGTCTGGAAAATTTAAACATTTTGGTTGTACCCACCAGGAAGCATTGGCGGACCTGCGTTGAACCCCAGGATGCACCGGTCGCCCACGTCGCGGTCCTCCGGACCATCTGCCAGAGGGCGGCCACGCTGCTCTTGACGGCCAATCTCCTGCTACGCATCCGCTCGTCGTTGCCCTTCGGTCGTAAAAGGTGGCAGGCGGCCATCGGGGGGATCGATGATAAGAGAAGTCCGCCGCGAGGCGATAACCGTTGTCCCGCGGTCATACCAGAACTCGTTGTAGGGTACGATACCTCCCTCTGACTCAGAGGGCGTAGTTGAGCCCACCCTGTTCAGAATCAATTAGGTCTCGATTCTGGCGGCGAGCCTCTTGCAGTTCATAAGCCGCCGCTTCCTCCTCCGTCAGCTCCTGCTTGTCGGCCAGCTCTCGGGGTCGCTCCAGCGGTGTGATAGTCCTGAACGTCCAAATACCCTGCAGGTCTGGGACTCCCCACGACGTCCGGGGCACCGTCGCCGTGTCTTGGCCCACGGCAGAACGCGGAACGACAACCATAGTCGTAACCACGATCACGCATACACCCAAAAACACGAATAACTGACGGCGCATCGCTCCTCCTCTTCCATTTTTCTGAGATGAATCCTACAAGCAAAGCCCGGCCGACGTGCTATCCACTTGACCTTTTTCCGCCGCGTTGGCGGTATAGTCCTGCAATGCCACGCGTGACGAGGACACAGGCTCTGTTGACCCCACTTGCCCTTTTGGAAACCATCGTGGTCTCGGCGTGCCTAGCCACATCTGAACCGGTCACGCTCATGCGGATTCCTGATGGTGGACGGATGCCAGAGGCCGCGATCGATCGCGACGGTACGATCCATCTTATGTACTACCGTGGGGCGATGACCGGCGGCGACCTCTTCTATGTAAATCGCTCGCGTAATGCCACCGAGTGGTCGACACCGACTCCCGTCAACAGCACACCACATTCGGCAATCGGCATGGGGCCGATGGATGGTGGCGACATGGTTTTCGACCAGGGACCCACCGATGGTGGGCGGATCCATGTGGCGTGGCTCATAAACGAACCGATCCGGTTCGTCTACACGCGAAATACAGAGAACCTTGCAGGCTTCGAGCCGCAACGAGTCCTCCTGGAGCGCACCGACGAGGTTGTCGAGGCACGCGCAAGCGTGACAACGAACGGACGCGGACGCGTGTTTGTCGCGTGGCACGGTGCAACCATCGAAAAAGCCGACGACGCGCACCGTGCGGTTTTCCTGATGACCTCCCAAAATGGCGGCGACAGTTTCGGGGCACCGGTCGTGATCTCTCGCCAGTCAGAGGGCGCCTGCGGGTGCTGTAGTCTCGAGATATTCGCGGTAAACGACACGGTGCTGGTGTCATATCGTGGGGCTGGAGAAAACGTGCGCCGCGGTCAGCGTCTGCTGAAGTCGACCGACGGAGGTCAGACCTTCGTCGACACGTTGATCCAACCGTGGCCGATCGCAGCGTGTCCGGTGACCACGACCACGTTTGCGCGCGGGCCCGACGTAACCCGCGTCGCCTGGGAAACTCAGGGTCAGGTCTACTTTGCTTCCATCGATGGACTCGCCGACGCCGTCTCACCAGGGGGAGAAGCCCGCTTCCGGAGGAAGAACCCGGCGATCGCAACAAATCAGCAGGGAGAGACGCTCCTGGCTTGGGGCGATGCGCCAGGCTACAGAGCAGGGGGGACCCTCAACTGGCAGCTGTTCGACGCCGAGCACCATCCGCTCTCAGACCCGGGACCCGCAACCGATACAATCCCCAGCGGTAGTACCCCGGCGATCGTGACCCAGCTAGACGGAACATTTGTCGTGTTGTACTGAACCTCACGACTCTTGGTACCCTTAGAAAAACGCTTTTCCGTGCCACGATTGGGCGGCGCTCGTCTCCCACCGCCCATCTCTCACGTCGCCTAGACTGGTCAGCGTGTTGTCGAAGACGGTTGTCTCTGAACCGACCTCGCCCTGAGCCGCCAACGCCGCGAACTCATCGCGCTCCAGACGGGTAATTTGATCACCTCGACGGAACAAGACTGGTGCGTTGTTGACCAGTTCGACGCTAATTTCCTGCTGGAGGGCCTTCATTTGTCTGATCAGCGCGTCGACCGAACAACCCGACGGCCCAACCCGGCTTTGATCGACAGCAATAAACAGAAAACGGTCGTATCGAATATCGCGGCCGGCCGTCAACGGCATGTCGTGTGCGCCCCATTCGGAAAGAAACGCATCAACCACCTGTAACAATCGGGCCTGTTCATCCTGCGTTAGCGCCCGCTCGGCCGAGAAAATCCAGACGCGAGCGTCTGAGGGAAGCTGCTCAAATTCAACTCGTGGCATAGACCACTAGAATACATCTCATGACAGGAGAACCGAAACCTGAAGCGATCGACGCGAGAATCAGGGGACACTACCTCGTTCGGTCACCGGTAAGTGATGTCCCCGCACCGCTCCTCGTCGGATTCCATGGGTATGGCGAGAACGCCGAACAGCACCTCCGTGAGCTCTCATCGATACCCGGGTCAGACGACTGGATCCTGGTATCGGTACAAGCTCTCAATCGGTTCTACGAACGTAAGACTGGCATCGTGGTCGGCAGCTGGATGACCTCAGATGACCGTGAGCAGATGATCCTTGACAACCTGGCGTATGTCGACTCAGTAGTGGCAGCCGCATCAGAGGCACACGGAACAACTTCAACGGTGGTCTATAGCGGTTTCTCACAGGGCGTGGCGATGGCCTATCGCGCGGCGATTCTTGGACGGACTCCGGCAGCGGGCATAATCGCTCTGGCGGGGGATGTTCCGCCAGATCTACAAACGGACGAACCGGCGAGCTGGCCCCAAGTGTTAATCGGACGCGGAGCCAATGACTCGTGGTACACGGAAGAAAAAATCGAGTCTGACGTCGCATTTCTGGCCACAAAGAGCGTGTCGGTCGACACGATCGTGTTCGACGGTGGCCACGAGTGGCATGATGATTTTCGCACCGCGGCCGGGCATCTCCTCGACGCGGTAAAGAGCTAGTCGGGTGTCTTGACCAGTGGTAAACCGCTTCTACATCGACACGGGTTCGACTGGCATCGTTACCGGTCTGCATTACATGGCTGAATGGATCACGACGCTCTAGCCGCACACGGCGCGCCCCGCCGGATCGGCTCGGGGTGAAAAGGCCCCGTAAGCGACGGCGGCGGTAGCCTGCCAGCAAGCCCCGTCCAAGACTAGACCGACTCCTTTAGCGTCACGGAATCGAGAAACGGCATCATCGCGCGTAGGCGAGAGCCGACCTCTTCGATCTGATGCTCCTGTTCCTTCTTGCGCGTGGCCATGAACGACGGTCGGCCAGCCTTATCCTCTTCGATCCACTTGTTTGCGTAAGTGCCGTCCTGAATCTCAGCGAGAATCTGCTCCATCGCCGCCCGTGTTTCCTCGGTCACCACTCTCGGGCCACCCGTGTAGTCCCCGTGCTCGGCGGTGTCGCTGACTGAGTACCGCATATAGTTCAGTCCGCCGCGGTAGAACAGGTCGACAATCAGCTTCAGCTCGTGCATACATTCAAAGTAGGCGATTTCTGGTTGGTATCCAGCCTTGACCAACGTCTCGAAACCGGCCTTAACAAGCGCGCTGACCCCGCCACACAGTACCGTCTGTTCGCCGAATAGGTCGGTCTCTGTCTCTTCCGCAAAGGTCGTCTCGATGACCCCGGCACGTGTAACGCCGAGTCCCTTGGCATACGACAATGCGAGCGCCTTGGCTCCACCCGTCGCGTCCTGCTCGACCGCGATCAACGCTGGTGTTCCGCCTCCTTCAAGAAACACCTCCCGAACGCGGTGTCCAGGAGCCTTGGGCGCGATCAAGGCCACGTCCACATCCGCAGGTGGTTGGATCGTCTTGAAGCGGACGTTGAATCCATGTGCAAACATCAGCATCTTTCCCGCGCTTAGCTGTGGGGCGACCTGGCTCTGATAGATTCCGGCTTGTGTGGTGTCGGGGGTGAGGATCATTATGACGTCGGCCCAGGCGGCCGCATCAGACCCCAACATGACGGTCAACCCTGCGGCCTCGGCTTTCGCCTTTGACCGGCTGCCCTCGTGCAAGGCGACCCGCACGTCGACCCCGCTGTCTTTCAGGTTCAGCGCATGAGCATGTCCCTGAGAACCATAGCCGAAGATGGCGACTTTCTTGTTTAGGATCAGTGAGAGGTTCGCGGAATCGTCGTAGTAGATCGTAGCCATTGCAAACAGTCCTCGCTTGTTGGGTTCCCGTGTCCGGAACTGGACGCCGCCCCGGATTCAGCGCCGAACGCAGCGACGTACTATACCGAATAGGAGACGTCCTCGTCGTCGTCAGACGGGAGACGGATGGTTCGGGGTGCTTCTGGCGACTCGACCATGACGCTCTCCGCCCCGCGTACCATCCCCACCCGACCGGTGCGAACGAGCTCGAGAACACCATACGGCCGAAGCACCTCCAGCAGACCGTTGACCTTACCCTCTGTGCCCGTGGTCTCGATGATGACGGCGCCGGGAGCGACATCGACAACCCTCGCGCGAAAGACGTCGACGAGCTGCATCACGTGGCGGCGAGCGTCGGGGGAAGCGGTCGCCACCTTGATCATCGCCAGCTCCCGATAGATCGACGCCTCGGGAGTGATGTCATGAACCCGTAGCACGTTGACGAGCTTGTATAAATTTGCTTCCAGCCTACGGGCGCCGTGGGCGTCACTTTCGACCAGCACGGTCATCCGTGAGACGCCAGGCTGCTCGGTGTGGCCGACGGTTAACGATTCGATGTTAAAGGCACGCCGGCGAAACAGTGAGGCAATGCGGTTCAGGACACCGGGCTTGTCCTCGACGTAGATAACGAAGGTATGTTTCATCTCTCGATACTCATGAACTGGGGTCGCAACGATGACTCATAACTACACTAGTCATCATTCGCCAGGCGTTATTCGTCATTCGCGGTCTCGACAATCGGAGCGAGGCTTGGTCGGCGGATCATGTCGTGTAAATCGGCACCAGCGGGCACCATCGGATAGACCGTATCCTCCTGCTCGACCATGAAGTTCATGACGACCGTGCCCTCGTGCGATCGAGCCGACTGGACCATTGGCACAACGTCCTGACGCTTGTCGACTGTGACGCCCTTGAGTCCAAAGCATTCAGCTAGCTTCGCAAAATCAGGGCTCAACAGCGGTGTCGCCGCGTATCGCCGCTCGTAGAAGAATTCTTGCCACTGTCGCACCATGCCGAGATACCCATTGTTAATGATCGCAACGTTGATATCGAGATTCTCCTGGGCAATGGTCGCCAGCTCAGCCATGGTCATCTGGAACCCGCCGTCACCAGCCACGACCCACACTTCCTTGTCTGGACAGGCTAGCTTGGCTCCGATCGCAGCCGGCAGGGCAAACCCCATGGTCCCCAAACCACCCGACGTGATCAGTGAGCGCGGCTCTTCGTGGTGGTAGTACTGAGCCTCCCACATCTGGTGTTGTCCGACGTCGGTCACGACGATCGCCTTGCCCTCTGTCAAACGCCAGATGTCGCTAATGACGTGCGCCGCATACAGGTGTCCGCTGTCAGGGATGTTCTGAATGTCACGCACCGCGACATCGCCCTTCATGTCATCAATCGTCGACAACCAAGTCTTTCGGCCGCCAGACTCGACGTGCGGTAGGAGATCCTGCAGCACATCCGATAGGTCTCCGGCAAGGGCGAGGTCAACTTTTACGTTTTTATTGAACTCGGCGGGGTCGATGTCGACATGAATCTTGCGGGCGTTTGGCGCATAGCTCTTCACGTTTCCCGTGACTCGGTCGTCGAACCGCATCCCCAGCGCGACGAGCAAATCGGCTTCCTGAATCGCTTGGTTCACCCACGCTTCGCCATGCATACCCATCATGCCCAAGTTGAGTGGGTGCGACGCCGGCACACCACCGATACCCAACAACGTCATCGCGATGGGGATCTGTGCCTTTTCAGCGAGCTGCCGGACAAGTGTGGTGGCGTCCGACAGTAGCACGCCGTGGCCAGCAAGAATGATCGGGCGCTTCGCGCCGTTGATGAACTCGGCGGCTCGTTTGTATTCGTCAGGGGTCGGGCTGAGATCCGGACGGTATCCAGGCAGCTTAACGTCGCTCGGGTCCCAGCGCAGCTCGGTCGTCAGCTGCTGGGCGTCCTTTGTGATGTCGACCAATACGGGACCCGGACGCCCCGAACGCGCGACATACATCGCCTCGTGAATCGTCGGTGCGATCTCATCGACGTGCGAGACAAGGTAGTTGTGCTTGGTAATCGGGAGCGTGACACCGGTGACGTCAGTCTCCTGAAACGCATCGGTACCAACGACCTTGCTACCCACCTGGCCGGTGATGCACAGCAGCGGCGATGAATCCAGCATCGCAGTAGCAATGCCCGTGACCATATTCGTGGCACCGGGACCGGAAGTCGCTATCGCCACGCCGACCTTTCCGCTCGCACGGGCGTAGCCGTCGGCCATATGTGTCGCGCCCTGCTCGTGCCGAACCAGTACGTGGTGGATCGGATAGTCGAGCATCGCATCGTACGCTGGAAGAATCGCGCCGCCCGGATACCCGAAGACAGTGGTCACGCCCTCGTTGACGAGCGCCTCCCAAATGATCTGTGCGCCGGTTTTTATCGATGACATGAGCAATTTCCTTCCGGTCGTAGATCGTCAGGCGTCGGTCGAGAGTCGTAAGTAGTCGAATCGAACCCACGACCCTTGACTCACGACCTTCAACTCATGACCCACAACTATCCTGTGACCGCCCCTGTGGCGGCCGATGACACCAACCGTGCATACTTCCCCATTACGCCACGGTCATACCTGGCCGGGGGTGGCGTCCAGTCGATCATTCGTGCCGCGATTTGACCGTCGGTCAGCTCCAAAGTCAGCGTTCGCCGCTCCAGGTCAAACTCGACCATGTCTCCTTCGCGCACCGCCGCAATTGGACCCCCGCGGGCGGCTTCCGGCGCAACGTGACCGGCCATCAGACCGCGCGTGGCTCCTGAGAAGCGCCCGTCGGTCAAAAGCGCGACCGACTCGCCCAGACCTGCGCCCACGATCGCGGCGGTAACGGCCAACATCTCACGCATCCCTGGACCACCATGCGGACCCTCGTAGCGGATGACGACGACATCCCCGGCCTGAATACGGGTATGTTTAACAGCATCGAACGCCTCTTCTTCACTGTCGAAGACACGAGCGGGCCCCCGGTGTTGCAACATCGCATGGCCGGCGACCTTGACCACACATCCATCGGGCGCCAGGTTACCCTTGAGCACGACCAAACCCCCTGTAGGCTTTATCGGGTCGGCTGCTCGATGAATCACCTCTTGGCCAGGAGTTTCCCTGGCGGCGGCCGCTTCCTCCCCGACCGTCAGGCCGGTCACGGTCATGGCATCCTCGTGCAGAAGCCCCAGCTCCTTGAGCCGGTGCGCTACAAGACTGATACCACCGGCTTTATAAAGGTCGGTAGCCACGAAGCGTCCGCCTGGTTTTAAGTCAGCAAGCAGCGGAACCCGCTGGTTGATCCGGTCGAAATCGTCGAGATCGAGCGCGATCTCAGCCTCTCTCGCGATGGCCAACAGATGCAGCACCGCGTTGGTTGATCCCCCGGTCGCGGCCACCGACGCAATGGCATTCTCAAGGGATTCCCGCGTGACCACCTGCAGCGGCTTTAGATCTTTTTCAACCAGCTGCATCACAATCTCTCCCGCTTCGCGCGATACTTCGTCCTTTGTGGCGTCCATCGCCGGCACGGCGTTTGCGTGCATAGGAGACACACCGAGAAAACCACAGACGGTCGCCATAGTGTTGGCCGTAAACTGACCACCGCATGCACCGGCGCCGGGACAGGCACTGTCCTCGAGGGTGCACAGCTGGGCATCTGTCATCTTCCCCGCGGCATGGGCTCCAACCGCCTCGAACACATCTTGAATTGTGACGTCGTGGTCCTCCCAGCGACCAGGTGCAATTGAACCACCATAGAGAAGAAGTCCGGGAATGTTGAGGCGTACCAACGCCATAACTCCGCCTGGAATCGTTTTATCGCAGCCAACCAGAACAACGAGGCCGTCGAACAGGTTCCCACGCGCCACAAGCTCGATGGAATCGGCTATCACTTCCCGACTGACGAGAGACGCCCGCATCCCGTCGCTCCCCATCGTGATGCCGTCGGAGATCGACACGGTGTTAAACTCCATCGGCGTCCCTCCAGCCGCCCGAATACCTTCCTTGACTTCATTGGCGAGCCGACGCAGGTGGTAGTTGCAGGGCCCGATCTCGGTCCAGGTATTGGCGACGCCGATGATCGGTTGTTTCAAATCGGCGTCGGTAAAGCCGACCGCTTTGAGCATCGCCCTGGCCGGCGCTCGGCTCGGGCCTTGTGTGATAGCTGCGCTTCGTTGCGTTTCCGTCATAGTCTCAGCTTCGCGGTGACCCAACAAAAAAGGCCATCATCTGACAGATGATGGCCTCTACTTCTTTCGAACTATCTCGTATGGACACATCATCCGCTGCTTGCCGCCGGCGTAAAAACGCCGACGGTGCTAACGATGACAATGCGAGAGAAAACCCTATGAAGCGTCATAACTACATCTGGGCAGGTTCTCGTATCAGCCCCAGTACCCGAGCATTCTACCTCGCCTGATGGGATAGAAGCCAAGATTATATAAATTACCACAATATAATATATTATTATTTACGTGTAAGACGAGTCGCTACGGTATCCTAGAATTAAGTTTTACTACCCAGACAACCGCAAGAACCTGTGACGTATCGTGACCCAAGACTAATCATCGCGCTATTGGCCTGCGTACTCACGACTGCCTGTGGAACTTCGGATGGTACTGTTTTGGTGGCCATCGCCAAAGGCGATGCGCCGGGCCAACGTTTGATCGACTTCGAGGCACGTGCCGACAGCGGCCGACTCCTCCTCGGTGTGCCCGGATACGATTTCGATCCAGCGGCATCACGAGAGCTATTGCTGGACGGATGGTCCAGCCCAGAACCAACCGATGACGGGAGTTCGTGGTTCGCGTGGGCGATCAGTGAGCGAGCCCAACTACAATTACGACTGCTCGACCGAGAGCGTAACTGGTTGCACTTTCGTGCCCGCCCATTTCTGGTCGGTCCCAATGTCACCCAGACCGTGTCCGTCGAGATGAACGGACTGGCCGTCGGGAGTGTCAACCTCACTAGCGCCGACTTCGAAAACTACACGCTTCGTCTGCCGTCGGAGACGCTGACTAGTGGAACCGGTGTCGTATCGTTCACCTTTGCGTATGCCACGTCGCCAAACAGCCTCTCTTCATCGTCTTCGGATCCGCGAACCCTGGCTGCGGCTTTTGACTATGTGGTGACAACACGTGACTCCGACCCTCCGGAACGGATAGTACCCACATCTCCTGCACCAGCGTATGGTCAGACGACTCAGGGATTAAGACTACCAACCGACTCTGAAGTGGCATTTCCAGTTACCGTGCCCGCGAACGGTATCGTCGAGTTCGGAATGATTCGGCACGGCGACGATGGGTCACCGCTACGCGGGGAAATAGCCCTTCGGAGCCCCGAACGCGGAGAGGAAATCTTTTTCAGCGAGCGGTCTGGGAACGAATCGATAACCTGGCGGGCCGAGCTAGGTCAATGGTCAGGCGAGGAGGTCAACCTCGTGTTCCGAGCCGTTGGCGGCGAAGCCGGTGAGAGCGTGACCTGGATTCAACCGGTTCTCCACGGCGAAATCGGCGCGATGAACATACACTCCAACGTCGTCCTTATCGTCGTCGACACGCTACGGGCCGACTATCTCGGAGTATATGGCGGTGAGGTCGAGACCCCCAACATGGATGCCCTCGCCGAGCGTGGGATCTTGTTCGAACATGCGTACAGTCATGTTCCAATCACCGTGCCAAGCCACTCGTCGATGTTCACATCACTGATTCCAACCCAGCATGCGGCTCTGAACAACGGGAGCATCCTGGGCGAGCATCACTTGACTCTTGCCGAGTTGATGCGTACCTCTTATCGCAGTACCACGGGGTTCGTCAGTCTCGGTGTACTTAAGAGCGAGTTCGGTGTGGCGCAGGGTTTCGACCGTTACTATGACGACTTCGAGTTGGACTGGTGGAAATCAGCGGGCGAAGTCAATGCCGACCTACTCCCATGGCTGGACCGCCAACCGTCAGAACCGTTCTTTCTCTGGGCCCACTACTCGGATCCCCACGAACCCTATACACCACCGGGGCGGTTGTATCCGACCCTAAACGCACAGGACGGAGACGCGCTGGACGTTGACATCACCGCTGATGGAAAAACGGTTGGAATCGAACTCGATTGGCCAACTGGTACCACGGACATCAATCTCTCGTCGACGTCGGCACGCCCGAACGTTAGCATTCGACAACTTCGCGCGACCGGACAACTCGTAGCCACCTGTTCAGACGGGTGCACCGAGCGACGCCCCAACCCGTCGGCCATCGAATACGTGATACAACTCCCGACCACGATCAGGGTCACCAATCCGACCGAAAACGTGGTATCTGGGTCGGTGCGGTTTCGTGTCTCAGAGCGACTTTCCAACATCGAAAGTCGTGTCCGCTATCGAGAAGAGGTCGAGTATGTCGATCAGGAGATCGGACGGCTCCTCACCGCTGTGACAGCCGCAGCCACCGGTTCAGACACCCTCGTCATCTTGACGGCGGACCACGGAGAAGATCTTGGCCTGCATGGGCCTCCAGGCCACGTCAGTCGACTCTATGACACGGTGCTCAGGGTTCCGCTGATCATGAGCTGGCCTGGACAACTTCCCGAAGGAGTCGTCGTCAGCGACCCAGTGTCCCACATCGATCTACTCCCAACCATCGCCGATTTGCTAAACATCCGAGATTTAAGCGTACGATCCGGTCGCCGGCTCACCCCGTTGCTGGACTCCACACGACAGAACAGTGAGATCATTCCGATCGTCGCCGAGACGTTCAAGCCTGAGTCACCCAGAGACCGCAAGGCTCTGATCTCTGACCGGTTCAAGCTCATCCTCACGCCCGAGGACTCACTTGAGGAGCTCTACGACCTTCGCACCGATCCCAACGAACAACAAAATATTGTGTCGGATCACCCAGAGACGACGGCTACGCTCACTAAAATTCTGCTCGCGCGCTTAGCCGAAGCAGAATCAAAAGCGACCAGCTCGGAACAACAGATGCTCACCGAAGAACAGCTGGAACGACTCCGCTCTCTAGGCTATGTAAGGTAAGCACTCAAGTCGGCACTCCGGAATGCCGATTCAGTGAGTTCGAGGATTTAATCGCTTGTCGGTCATGTCGAAATGAGCAGCGTGAAGTAGCCCCCAGTAATCTATTGTCTTCAGGCGCTAAAGACCCGCCTCAGAACCGTCCCCTCGAGCCCACAACGGTGAGCGGCTGGAAGAAACTGCCTGCACACTCGGTGATTTGCTGGCGCTTCGCGCCATGCGACTGGACGAGCACCCCGAGTAGAGACTCCACGAGTTCGAGGTCACGATTCGCCGCGGTCGAACGCTGGCGGCAAGACTCCTACAATTTACCAACACTGCGCGACGGTCAACCTCGCCAACAGCATGTGCGCCAAAGCCGAGCTGGGACCGGATCAGTGGCCTGACCTCGGCTTGACCACACTCGCGAGTACAGAGATCTTGGGTTTGGCAACCCGGTCGATAAGCTGTGGAAGCAGGTACCGCGTCTCGTCCAGTAAGCGTCGGGACACACTAGCAGCCGTCAGGGGTTGGTTCCCCACAGAAGCTCTGCCACAAAGCCGGCAGGAATCCCCACCACGAGCAATACCATGCTGACCAGGAGAAACCTTGCATAGATCGGGACTCTCTGTGCCCGGTGTGACACCTCCACACGAACCGCCTCTTGTTCGTCGATCGCTTCGTACGCGCGGTCGAGACTGTCCTGATCGGTTACATCGAAATAGTCGCCCCCGAATTCTCGAGTCATTGCGATCAGGGCTGGCAGCTCGGGTGTCTCGGGCGTGTCGGTCGAAGCGCTCCCGGCATTGATATAGATGACATACGGAACGATGTTCCGCATTTCGAGCTGCACGAGTTCGGCCCGTGGAATCTCGTCCACGTCGGCATCGGTCACGATCAGCACAGCACGATGCTGGTCGCTGAGTCCTCCGACAGTAACGGCATCCCGGTCGAAATGTTTCGTGACCGCCCGGAGCGCCTGTACAATATCGGTGCTGCCTTCGCTCGGGATGATTCGGACCTTGTCAGGAGGAATGAAGTATTCGTTGAGCGACGTTCCAGGCTCTGGAGCCAAGATTTTGACGGTGGCGTAGGGCGCCTCCATAACCTGGAAGAAGTACAGCTCGTCGTCAAGGACGAAGTCGTCAACCATGTAGGGATACGAGGAGAACAGCCATAGCGACACCCGGTCGTTCTTCTCCCGTCGCATTTCCAGGAACCGGAGGTGCGCCTCACGCGCAACCTCGGCCCTCGATTGCCCCGAACGTGCGAACTCCCAAGCCATCGACAAAGACGTATCCACAAGGTCGATGCGCACTCTCGACTCGACGTCGCCGGTCACTTCCTCGGTGGCGGTGAGGAATGGGTCCGAGAGGGCAATGGCCACACCGGCGACGGCGAAGGCAAGCAACAGCTTTGGAGTGTTGTACAGGAGCTTCACCACCCGACTGCGATGGAACTTTGGATCGACGAGGTGACCAGAGTGAAACCGGGAATGCCGTCGAGCCGTGAGCGTCATCCGGGTCACAGTGAGCATCACGGCCAGTCCCAGAGCGATCGACAACAGGTACGCCAGTCCGACATCGGCGTACCGCACCTGGTCGAACTCCGTCTGGACGAGCTCATGCACCCGCGCCCAGATAAAACTGACAAACTCCGTCCATTCCATCAGCATGAGGACGCCAGGAGGGAGACGCTCGAGGGATGCATCGCGGGCATAGCAGGGGCGATTGTAGCCCAGGTAGTCACGTGGTTCTCAGGCCGAGGTCCAGTGCCGTCTGCCACGGGGCACGGGGACATATCCTAACTAAACGAGAATCGAGGTCACGGTCTCCCCTCACGTTATGAACTGATTCCGTTTCACACTAATATGGTTTTGGCACCGATTTGTAAGAACGGTGACCACCTTAGGTGTCTTCCCGGCCATTTCCAGAGGACCTGATCAATGCGACAGGTACCGACGTCAGGTGTCCCCCGTTTATACCCCTCCACATCACCTCAGCAGACCGAGGCTATTTCGACAAGAAGGACCGGCAGCAGCTTGCACCACCTCTGGGAATGGTCTCGGCGTTCTTCGTGCCCAGCTCAATTGTCGTGCGCGACGCTCCGAGAAGCCGTGCACCTTAATAACGTTCCTCTTATTGACAACGCGCCCCTTGGAGACCACCCGTGATCCTCACGCTCGATGTTGGTAATAGCCAGGTGTTCGGCGGCGTGTTCGATGATGGAAAGCTGACGCTCCGGTTCCGAAGAACGGCCCAACCGTCACTCTCATCGGACGAGTTCGGGCTCTTCCTGCTCGGGGTCCTCCGAGAGAACAAGGGCGACCCATCTAGAATCGATCAGATTGCGCTGTGTTCCGTGGTCCCGGATTTAATCTACTCGCTGCGAAGCTGTTGCCGGAAGTACTTCGGTGTCGATCCGTTTATTCTGCAGGCAGGGACAAAAACAGGCCTCCAGATTCACTATCGGAACCCTCTTGAAGTCGGTCCAGACCGCATTGCCAACGCGATCGGGGCTATGCATCTGTCTCCCGGCCGCAATTTGATCATTGTCGATTTCGGGACCGCCACAACCTTCGACGTAATACGGGCTCCCAGCGACTACCTCGGCGGTATCATTGTGGCTGGGCTCCGGATCGCCATGGAGGCACTCGAGAAAAACACGGCGCGCTTGCCCACCGTGGAGATCGTTCCCGCCACCACCCTCGTCGGCCGATCGACGGTCGAAAGTATCCAGTCAGGGCTCTACTTCGGGAACCGAGCAGTTGTGAAGGGATTGACCCAGGAGATCCGAGAGCAGATGTTCCAGGGCGAGCCGGCTGTCGTGATCGGTACCGGTGGGTTCTCGCGGCTGTTTGAGCACGAGAACCTGTTTGATCTGATCCTCCCAGACCTTGTCCTAGTCGGTCTCGAGCGCGCCCTGTCTCTCAACGAAGGGACCAGCCGACGGTGGAGTACAACGGCAACGGAAGCAGCTAAGCCCCTACCCAGGGACCGTTCGTCTATCCGGAGTGGCGGGGGTCAGGAGTGAGCAGGAAACGATGAGAACGTTGACCATTGATATCGGTGGGACCGGCATCAAACTTCTACCGATCGACGACGCGGGCCAGGCGTTCACCAAGCGTCACCGTGAGCTGACACCCAGACCGTCGACGCCCGATGCGATTATGGCTGTAATTCGCGAGATGGTCTGTGTCCAGGATCCGTTCGACCGTGTGAGCGTCGGCTTTCCTGGCGTCGTCCGACACGGTGTCATCGACACGGCACCGAATCTTGGCACGCCCCAGTGGAAGGGATTCGACCTCCAAAAGGCCGTCACCGACGTGTGCGAAAAGCCGGCACGGGTACTCAACGACGCCGAGCTACAGGGATTCGGCGTCATCAACGGCACGGGGGTCGAGATCGTTCTCACACTCGGCACTGGTCTCGGTTCAGCCCTTTACATCGACGGCCACCTGGTGCCGAACCTCGAGCTCGGCCACCACCCGCTGCGCAACGGCAAAACCTACGAAGATCTGGTCAGCGACGTGGAACTCGAGCGCGTCGGTAAACAAGAGCGGCGCAAGCGAATCACGTTTGTCATCGAAACCCTCGACCGGATCTTCAATTACGATACTCTGCATATCGGTGGGGGCAACGCCCAGAAACTCAAGAGGCCGTTGCCTGACAACGTCTATCTGTTTAACAACGTTAACGGGCTCGCCGGTGGTGTTCGTCTGTGGCAAGGCGATTGACAGAACGGCAACTCCCAGCCACAGTGGCACACTAGGGAAAGTCTCTAAACCTAGCAGGCGTTGATTCCTCAGACGGTGACCACGGGCGACTTCATGCACGACACTGGCAGCAGTTTCGGCAACCACGTCGTTCCCGCGTAGCCCAGGAACGTCAGACCACCTAATGGCCGCCGGTGACGGTGCTCCATGAGGCCATCACGCGGTACTGGGGCTATACAAGTTTCCGGCCACTCCAACTTAAAGCAATGGACGCGGTGCTCACCGACTGCGATTCGCTGGTCGTGCTGCCGACCGGTGGAGGTAAGTCACTCTGCTTCCAGGCGCCATGGTGCGCCCTGGACTTGCGGTCGAACTTCTCTCCGCTTATCTCGTTGATGAAGGACCAGATCGACTAGTCGGGAACGGCGTGCCGGCTGGGCTCTACAACAGCTCGCTCGCAGCTCATGATAATGAGAAGACCGCCGTCCTCGCAGGAATCCGCGAGCGGTGTCCCATCGGCTGTTGGGAATCGTGCCGCGCTCGACGAAGCTACGTGAGGTACATATTGCCGAGCTTAAGGCGACCGCAGCCGTGTCTTGATGAAACATCTGCCACCACCGCGAGGCTACTGCGCGCTCACCTTCGTGCTTTGGGTTGAAACGCATTGCCACATGCCATCGCGAATTACCCACACGTCGGTATAACGAAGCGTCACCTCTGCTGGCTGCCCTTGCCGAAGACCGACCAGTCGTAGCGTGAACCAGACGACTGCCGTGTCCCCAAAGACTCTAACCGTGAATTCGTCAGGAATGGCTGACTGCACCTGCTGATCGAACTCGGTCACCAGCTTTAGCTCTCTCGCCTTGTCACCCCGGCTTCCATCATCGTAGGTTGCCATGAACTCGTCGGCCAGGATCCCTTCGATGAAGTCAAGATCCTTGCGATAGAACGCCTCGTTCCACGCCTCTTCGAGCTCGATCAAAACTTCTTGATCAGACTTTACCGGCGGATCCTGCAATCCGGACACCGGAACGGTGCACGCGGCGAGCAAGGCACAGCACAATAGGTAACGTGGCCATCCCATCCTTCACCTCTTTTCTAAACTCTTCTGCCCACAGTCTACGGCGTCGGCGCACTCAAGAGCCGGTGCCAGGTGTGGGTGCTCCCCTCCGGTGAGCCGCGCGAGACGATCGGAGCGATCAGCGGGGCTGAGAGCGACCACTAAACTACGGCGATGCTGTTGACGGACGGTGCACGAGGCACCTGTTTCCGGCTCCTGCGTGAAGCAGAAATCGCCAGGGTGCGTGTAACCGACCAGTGCCACGCACCACGCTGCTGGCCTGTATCGACGGTATCAGTGCCGTGCGCCGGGTGGACGATCCCACACTCCAACGCCGCGTCCACACATACACTCACTCCAGGCCGCTAGTTGATCGCGAAGCAGTAGAATCGTCCGGCACCACCGGTGCGTATTAGGGCTTCCTGGCTGCACCCGCGACTCGGGTGGGTTGAATTCCACGAGCTGTTTCCACCCCCCTGCTTGTCGGAATGACCAAGCTGCGCCGTCCCTTCACCGTTATTCGTCCAGTTGCTGCAAGTGTGGTCCATACCATCGGTGTAGGCCCGGCCGTCCGGCTGGGACCCGGTCAGAATATCGTGTTCATTCGGCGTGTCACCCATACCGTTGACGCGCTCCCCCTCCTCCGTGAGAGAAATTGCCAACCCAAGGGCGTTCCCGAGCCGCGCCTGCTCGAGCGTGTCTCCGTGGAGCTCGCCGACATCCTGAGCGATGCGACGGCGCCCACCATGGGCGTACCAGGGGCCACTTCCGATGCGGTCACGCGCATCGACGGCGTTTGACCCTTGCGTGCTCAGATAGGCATTCCACGTGGAGTCCCCACGGCCGGCTGCCTCCGCGAGCATCTGGCAGTGCGCGTCGGCCCCGCTGAGCCCACCAAGATTTGCGCCATCACCCATCCCAACGCTCGTAACAAAGAACGACATCGGCTCCGGCTGGGCCTGTTGCCTGCCCCCGCGCGCCACGAGGTCGGCATCGAAAAAGAGGGAGAAGGATCCGGCGATCGCGACGGTAAACATGACGAGCATGATTTTTATATTTCGCATCATTTTTCCTTGTTTCGTTGGTTGGCCTTGGTCCGTGGAGATGCCGCCAGCGACGCACCGCGTCAACAGCTTGAAGCCCAAACGCCTGAGAATGCTCCGGCACGCCCGTAAAGTCAAGAAGTACGCGCTCGAGCGCGCGACACTAACTCAGAGACTGGAGGAAGCTGTTGACCAGTGTGCGGAACTCTGAATCCCTCTTACAGAGTCCTTCGATTTTTTTAATGGAGTGAATGACGGTCGAGTGATGCTTCCCTCCAAAATTCTTACCGATCTGAGGCAGTGAGTGATTCGTTAAAGATTTCACGAGATACATGGCAATCTGCCTCGGCAGAATGACGCCCTTTGAACTATTTCTCGATTTCAGATCGACGATTTTCAGTTTGTAGTAATTCGCAACGAACCGCTGCACCGCCTCTATCGTCACAGTCTGTTCGTCATGGTCGAGCAGATCACGCAGTACTTCTTGAGCCAACGAAAGAGAAATCTCGGTGCCGGTCAATGACGCATATGCGATGAGCCGAATCAGGGATCCTTCAAGCTCCCGAACGTTTGACCTGATTTTCCCGGCGATATAGAGCGAGACGTCATCCGCAAGCGGCACGCCCTCAGCCTCGGCCTTTTTTTTCAGGATGGCGACCTTGGTCTCCAGATCGGGCGGCTGGATGTCGGCGATCAAGCCCCATTGAAAACGCGACCGGAGTCGCTCTTCAAGCGAGGGGATTGCGGCTGGTAAACAGTCGCTGCTCAGGACGATCTGCTTCTGCGCGTCGTAGAGCGAATTGAAGGTGTGGAAGAACTCGGTCTGGGTGCCGACCTTACCCGCGAGGAACTGGATATCGTCGACCAGCAGAATATCGATAGTTCGATAGCGCTCGCGGAACGTCAAAATCTTATCGTAGCGAACCGCATTGATCATTTCATTCATGAACCGCTCGGACGAGATGTACGTGAGCTTGGTGTGCGGCGATTGCTGGAGTAAATATTGCCCAATCGCGTGCATGAGGTGGGTTTTTCCAAGCCCGGCACCCCCATAGAGAAAAAGGGGGTTATAGGACCGAGACGGGGCCTCGGCTACGGCCAGCGACGCGGCGTGGGCAAACTGATTCGAAGAGCCGACGACGAAGGTATCGAAAACGTAGCGCGGGTTCAAACCGGACGGGGGCGACCTCGGCTGGGTCTCGGTCTCGTCCTCTGGCATCGGAGACACCACCGGAGGCGGTTCCACCGACGAGGTCTCGCCGGCTGCCACGAACTTAATCCTGATGCCCTTCCGCCCCATCTCGCTCACAGCCTCGCTGATGACCCCAGAGTAGTGAGTCGTCAGCCAGTCGCGAAAGAGACCGTTCGGAACCCTGACGGTGATCTCGTTATCGGTCTCACCCACAAACACCGTAGGCTTGAACCAGGTGTAGAAGCTGTGACGGTTGACCTTGGCTTCAGCCCGACTCAGGATTTCATCCCAGACGTTGGTCGTCATCTTTAAACGTCAGATCCTCGTTGATTCTCTTGGAGCATGGATGGGGAGCATCCTTATGCTTGAGGTCATTCTATGCTCAAGCTCGGTTGTGCGATCAGAGTTTGGACCTACAATCCGAAATGTCTGAGTCGCCGGCTGAAGGCTCCAGTGGTCTCGGACGCCCCCGACGCGCGGCGAGACTTGGCGCTAGCAAGCACATTCCGCAATACTGTAAGACGTCATTTTCTATCAAACCGCGAGGTATACGCCATGACCATCCGGCCGCTCGTAATTTTTTCCAACTGCTGTGCCCTTGCGTTACTGCTCTCGCTCCCAGCCGCCGCTCAATCTGACGGCATTTCGATGCCGTTGCTTACGCCAGACGGGCAGCCGGATCTCAGCGGCGTGTGGGATTTCAGGACCGTCACACCGGTGGAACGCCCCGAGGAGTTCGCAGACCAGGAGTTCCTCTCTGAGGAAGAGGTCGCCGCGTACGCCGCGGAACAAGTGCGGGCCAAAAATGCCGACCTAAACCGAGAAGAAAAAAAAGGCGTGACGACAGAACGTGGCCAAGTGAACGGAACTCGTGAGAGTAGCGACCTCGCCCTCGCCTACAACGACTTCTGGTGGGATCGGGGGACGGTAGTCGTCGAAACGCGTCGCACGTCCCTCGTTGTCGATCCATCCAACGGACGGATTCCACCACTAACCGAAGCGGCCTCTATGCGCGCGGCTGAGCGAACCCGGATCAACCGACGTCTGTCGGAAGGCCCAGAAGATCGACCGCTCGGCGAGCGGTGTATCACCGGCTTTAATTCAGGACCCCCGATGCTACCCGCGGCCTACAACATGAACGTGCAGATTTTTCAGAGCGCGGACTACGTCGTTTTGCTAAACGAAATGGTCCACAACGCCCGTATTATTCCGCTCGATGGTAGTGACCATGGCACCGTGCCGATGTGGACCGGTGTGTCCCGCGGACGTTGGGAGGAGAACACGCTGGTCGTCGAAACCAAGAACTTCCTGCGCGAGACAAGCTTCCGAAATTCTAGCAAGAACCTGCATGTTATCGAGCGGTTTGAGCGACTAAACGAAGGCACGCTGCTCTACACCTTCATCGTCACGGACCCCACGACCTGGGTTCGACCGTGGGCGGTGGAACTCCCGATGCGCCAGAGCAAGCTACCCCTCTTCGAGTACGCGTGTCATGAGGGGAACTACGGCATGGATGGCACTCTGAGCGGTGCCCGGGCCCTTGAGAAGCAGTCGGGCGAGTAGCCGACCGGCCTCCGCCGAAACCGTTGGAGAGATAACCGCGAAGTTGTCACTCCGGGGACGTCGGGTGTATAAGGGACCCACATCCACGTGATCAGAGGAAGGAACTGAGCATGGCGACCTTGAACTCACGGCTTGCGGCTGTGGTCATCATCAGTGTTGCTCTCGCCCGCATCGGTCCTGACGTTGCAGCAAGCAACGAAGACTGGTCGCCAGGGCCAACCTCATGGACCGGCGACCTGCAACCGATCACCGAAGCTGAGTGGAATTATGACCGCGCTGCGCACCTGCTGGAGCGAGCAGGCTTTAGCGGCACCCCCAAAGAGATTCAGAAGCTTGCGGACATGACCCCGGAGCAAGCTGTCCGGTCGCTTGTCTATTACGACGACATCGACAACGACCACCTGTCGCCATTCGAGCACTCGGGACTGTGGGATGAGACACTCCTCAATTTTCCACCGAGCCGTCCTGCAGCCACCGACATGGCACTAAAGCAGGGCAAGGGAATGGGGGTTCGCCTCAAGCCCGATCACGTCAACCGCTACGCACAGCCGGCGTCCGACCGGTTCTTCTACTGGCTCCGGGCGACACGGCTCGAAACTCGACGCGTCGGGTACTGGTGGGCCGAGCGGATGCTCGATACGTACCGTCCGCTCGAAGAGAAAATGGCGCTGTTCTGGCACGGGCATTTCGCGACCGCCGAATCCAAGGTGCGCGACTATCGCAAGATGATCAAGCAGATCGAAACCTTCGAGCGCCACGCAACCGGAAACTTCGGGAACCTGGCGATCGCCATCGCCCAAGATCCGGCAATGTTGTACTACCTCGACGCGGGCGTGAACGTGAAAGGTGCTGCCAACGAGAATTTCGCTCGTGAAGTAATGGAGCTCTTCACGATGGGCGTCGGCAACTACAGCGAAAAGGATGTCCGGGAAGCGGCCCGCGCCTTTACCGGCTGGAATTTTAAAAACCTAGACTTTGTCGTCGACTCAGCGCTACACGACGATGAACCCAAGGACTTTTTGGGACAAACCGGAAACTTCGACGGCCGTGACGTCCTCAACATCATCCTCGAGCAGCCGGTGACCGCCGAATACATCGCGACGAAAATCTTTCGCTTCTTCGTTCGCGACGATGTGTCGCCACAGCTGGCATCCGAGCTCGGCACCCTCCTTCTAGACAACGGCTACGAGCTGAGACCGCTGCTGGCAACGATGTTTCTGTCGCGAGATTTCTACAGCGTTGCCACGTACGGCGCTCACATCAAAGGCCCGGTCGAGCACGTCATCACCCTCTTGAAGCATCTGGGTGCCGAGGACGTACCAGGCATACCCGACTTCAACGCCATGACGGTCGCCCTGGGCCAACACCTCCTGAATCCACCCTCGGTCGCCGGATGGGCCCAGGGGCAGTCTTGGATCACGCCCGCGCTGATCCAGGAGCGTGGCAATGTGGCGTTCGACTTCTTGTTTCCAAACGTCACGCAATTCCAAGAACCGACTCTCCTTTACGGTAGCGCTGGGGAGGCCGGTCAACGGCTTCGCCGTGGCTACGACATCCTGTCGGCCACCGCGCTCGACGATCCGGGCATCGTGTCGATGTTCGACCTGGCCGCCAGGGAGCGGGACGAGCTCTTCAATACACGTATTTCGAGCTTTCGTGGATACGAATTGGCGATGCGGAAGCTGATTCCAACACTCCGCCGCGCCGCCCAGATCGATCTAACACAGATGATTCTCGATTCAGGATCTGTCACGACGAGCGAGGCGGTGGACTACCTTCTGGGTCGATTCGTGCGAGTTCCCGTCTCGGTAAACACACGCGACGTGTTGGTCACGCTCCTAGATGAAGAGCTTGGCACAACTGATATCAACCGCGCCGCGACCTTCATGGAAGAACCCCTGCGTATGGTGACTCACCTCATCATGAGCACGCCGGAGTACCAGCTCAACTAGGAAAGAAGCTATGACGATCAGAAGCAATAAGTTATATGACGACTCTGGCGTATCACGACGCCAGGCCCTGAAGATCGGTGCCCGCGGTATCGCTCTCGGCCTGGTCGGGCGAGGCATCAGCGCACTACCCCCGCTGTTCGGAGCGACGTCCGAAGCGGTGGCCGCCACGCCCGGTAAGATCTTGGTCGTGTTCGAATGGTTCGGCGGGTACGATGGTCTGAGCACATTCGTTCCGTATGGGGACGACGCGCTCTATCGCCAGCGTCCAAATATCGGTGTCCGCGAAGCAGACGTGATCAAGGTCGATGACCACTTCGGCTTTCAGAAATCGATGCTCGGTATGCACCGGTTGTGGGATGAGGGAAACGTCGCCGTGATTCACGGTGCAGGATATGACCAGCCCTCGTTCTCTCACTTTACCTCCAGTTCGTATTGGCACACGGGCGCGCCTAACAGTGGAGAGGAGTACGGCTGGTACGGCCGAACAGCAGATGCCTTAGACCCACACGGGACGCCGAATTACCTGGTGAATATCTCGGCGACGCAGACGTTGGCCGTGCGCGCACGCGAGCATGTACCTGTCGTCTTCGACGACCCGTCGTCGTTCACGCGTGCAGTATTTCATCCCGAACGCTCGCTCATCGACAATTTGGACCGCGGCCAGATCGCTCGGAATGACACCCATCAGTTTATGCTGGATGTCAATCGCAGCGCCCGTGACGCCTCGGCCCTGGTGAGCCAAGCGTGGGAGTCGTACAACGGCAGCCGTAACCCCGATCTGCGTCTTCTTGACCTCGACAAGGTGGTGGCGCTCATCGAGAACGACTTCCCAGCACGGCTCTACTATGTCCGGCTACAGGGCAGCCTCTTTGACACACACGTCAATCAAGAAAGCCCGCACAATAGGCAGGTGCAGTACTGCTCCGACGCCGTCTGGGGCTTCTTCGAGGAAATGAAGCGCATCGGCAAGCAGGACCAGGTCGCCATCTTCGTGCACAGCGAGTTTGGCCGACGGGTGCCTGAGAACACGAGCCTTGGCACCGACCATGGCACCGCAAACGTCGCGTTCGTGTTGGGGGGCGGCGTCAAGGGGGGCCAGTACAGCACACCGGTCAGCCTCACCGACCTGGTACTCGGGGACAACCTCCAGCATACCGTAGATTTCCGTAACGTATACGCGACTCTTATCGAGGAATTCCTCGGTCACAAAAAGTCAGAGGCCATCCTGGGAGACAAGTTCAAGACCCTCGGGATGTTCGCGTAAGACTGCCGCGCATTGTCTGTATTCGCTTTCCTTTGTACAACTCGGTGGGCCGAACCCGCAGTCTGCCCGCCAACCCACCGAACGCCTGCGCGCCGAGTCGGGTTGTCAAGTCCTCCTGCACAGCACATCGACAGCTGACCGCTCTCGCTTTTAGCCGTCTTCGGCTGCCCTACAGCACTAGCCGCCGCCCATCAGCAGATCCCAATGTTGGGCGGCGCGATCGAGAATACGAGGCCGATCCTCATCCAACAAGTAACGCTGATCGACCAACTTTCGCGTCGCTGCTTCAATCCGGTTAAGAAAGTCCTTGCGCGAATCATAGCGCTCCCCGATCGCTAGCCGTGGGTCCTGTTTGCGCTCCCGTTGGGCACGTGTGATCGGGAACGGAATGTAGGACCCGGCGAGGGCGGCGAGAGTGTGGGGGTCTCCCGCGTCAGGATGTGTGAAGTTCCAGCCCGTGTAGGTAGCCAGTGGAACCTCGACTTCAGGGTGACGGATGCCAGAAGTTTCATTGCCGTCGGCGTCGACCTGTGGCACGAACATTGGCAGCCCCGTCCCTTCCCCACCTCTGCTATCCAGCCAGGTGTTAGCCACCCGGACTCCCGCGGTGAGATCATGCGGAGAGCGGACGTCTGGGATCACGGGAAACTGGACCTGCATCGGTGGCACAAGGTTGCCGTCGGCAAACCGAGGGTGCCGACTTGGCGGCGGCTCGATGCCAGCGACGACCCAATCTTTCATCGCCGTTAACAACGCTCGCATGTTCCACCAGTAGTCAGTGGGATTTCCCATTTCTTGTTCGCTTTCCCGTGTCCTAGGCGGAAACGCACCCGGGCCGTGCTGAGTGCCAGCCAGAAAATAAAAGCGGACATTGTCCGGCAGGGCAAGATCCGTTTTGCCGTCAGGTGTGGAATGAACCAATGACGCCACACGGCCACCACCCCAGTACTCGACACCTGTATTCGTGTAGAAGATGTGAGGCTGGTTACCTCGACTCCGGTCGTTACCCAAGGTCCCGTCGACGACACTCGTCACAGGGTCGCGTAACGCGGCGTCCGCGAACGGAAACGACGTAGCCGTGAACATACCCAGTGAGACCGGCTCGGCCCCAGGACGATTCAGGTCAAGCCGCGACGCTCCGGCGATGTGCGGCATCATGCCGTCGAAGACCTGACGTCCGGACTCGTCAGTGTTGAACCCCAGATAGAGAAAGGTTCGTAGAAAACGACCGCTCTGAGACGAGCCAAACGAAAGCGTGTGCTCGGCTTGCGCTAGAGCCTCAGGGTTGTGCTTGATCCAGGAAACCGCATCGCGGACGGCGGCGAAACCGAGGCCGCCGACGGGAAAGCCCTCGGCCGACGGTACCGCTAGGTGGATCGGACGCTCGCTCGGCGCGTCAAACTCCCAGCCGACCCAGACAATGGTATAGCCTTCGCGCATCAGGAAGCCGTCACCATACGGCCCGGAACCGCCACGGTTGAAGCTAAGTGCGCTCAGGCGACCTCGGTTAGCGATATCGACCAGCGCAACACCGTTCCCGAGCTGCAGGTTGGTGGGCCTCAGGATCAACAGGTCACCTATCGCTTCGACCATTCCTCTCCGGTTACGCTTCGCACGGTCGAGGCCGACAATGACCTGATTTAATGGATTACCAGGATCGATCGCAAACGTAATCTTGCCCTCGATCCGTTCGTAGGTGCCGGTGTCGCCAAATTGGCGACCGTCCTCGATAAGATACCGATCGGTGAGCTTGACCGATGTGACCTCGGCATACAGCGTCGGAGCGCAGAGTGTGACTAAAAGAAAGGCAACGGCCGGTGTTCGCAGCATGAGAGTCATGATCAATTGTCCTGACTGAGGTCGCTCTCCTGATGGTCGACGAAAGTTAAGATTACACCAACATCTCCGGGCCCTCACAAGGATGTCCTCTCCCGCAACTGGAACCACGATGAACAGGCGTCGGGTTACTATAGCGGCGCATCGGTGACCAGAAAAGAGGAGGACGAGAGACGACCATGAGTGTGTGGAATCAGTGGATGCGAGCACCCCAGACACTGTGGGTGCGACGGGCCGTCTTTCAGATTCATCTATGGACAGGAATCGGTATTGGACTGTATCTCCTCATGATCTGCCTGACAGGCAGCGCCTTGGTCTACCGGAATGAGCTCTATCGGGCGTTTTCGCCCGAACCGGTTATCGTTGTCGGGTCCGGTGAGTCACTGACACCGGAGACACTGACGGAAGCCGCGCAACGAGTCTACCCGGACTACGACGTCACGGACGTTCGGACGGGCGACACCCCACAACACGCGGTCGAAATTTCTCTCAGAGACGACGGCGAGACGATACGACGGTTATTTCACCCCTACACGGGCGAGGACCTGGGGGACCCACTGCCTATTGGTTATCGCGTCTCGGCATGGATGCTGGACCTTCATGACAACCTACTGGGTGGGCGAACAGGGCGGAAGATAAACGGCATCGGAGCGTTCTTCTTTATCGTTCTGGCGGTCACAGGAATATTTGTCTGGTGGCCAGGTATTCGTAGCTGGCGCCGAAGCCTGACCATTGACATGAAGGCAAATTGGCGGCGCCTGAATTGGAACCTTCACAGTGCCTTCGGCTTCTGGTCTATGCCGTTTATCCTGATGTGGGGCATCACAGGCATCTACCTCGCCGTACCAGAGTGGTTTCAAGCAACCGTCGAGTACTTCGATCCGTTTGACCCGTCCAATCCTGTCGATCGATTCGGTGACCGCGTGCTCTATTGGCTCGCCTACTTGCACTTTGGCCGCCTCGGAGGCCGAGGGATTCCTGGCTGCGGTCGTCCCCTCTGCAATGAGATGACCAAAGCTGTGTGGGCCGTCGTCGCACTCATTCCACCAGCGCTATTAGTGACCGGTGTGTTGATGTGGTGGAATAGGGTATGGCGTCGCACACCGGAATAACTCCCAGGCTTAACGGTTCACATACTCACCAGATCGACCAGACCGTGAGCTCCTGGGACCAAGCGTAGGTTAGGTCGTTCATCGTTAACGTTGTGGGTCAATGTCACCGATCGCTGTTCCCGTTGTACTGCTCGTCCGTCACAGGCTCAAACCACTCAAATTCTGGGGCGTCTTCTTCGGTGAAGGTCACGGACACCTGTAAAAAGTCTTGATCCGGAACGGCACCGTGCCAGTGCGCGATACCTCTGGTCAGATAGGCGCTTTCATGCAGGTCAGCTTCCCGCATTCGGCTCCCCTCCACCTGGTAGCGCATCCGCCCTTCCTGGACAAAAAGCAACTGATCTCCCCCATGTACGTGCCAATGGGACCGCGCACCAGCGTCGAAGCCGAGGCGCGAGAGCCCGACTCCCTCGTTGTCCACCCTGAACGAATTTCCAGTGAAAGTCGTCTGCCCTTGGGCAAACGTCTCCCCCGTGTTGTTCAGCCACACGAAAGACGCCGTTAGGACCAGCAGCAGCCACACGAACACCCCTGCAATCGCACGTAACCGTCCGTTCATCTCACCCTCCTTTACCTCGTCTAACTCGTTTAACTCTAGATCAGAACATGGCGATCGGATTGACTGGCGAACCGGTACCGTTCGGAATCGGTAACGGTGCGATGGTCACCATAAATTCCCAGCGGTTGCGCGCGGCGGTTTCCAGGGCCAGCCTTTGGAAGTCGGCGCGGTCGAGTACCTGGATTCCCAGTATGGTCAGCGCAAAATTGTGAAGCGCGGTCCGAGACAGGTCTCCTTCTGGCTGCGGCGCATAGCCAGGAGTCTCCCATCCTGCAACCGCAACGTCGCGTGCCCGGAGCCACGGAATCACGTTGTTGTCGAGACCGGCTGCTTCTCGACCAGTGTCGAACGGGCCGATGGCGTCCTGCCTGGCCCACCGACCCCACCGTACAAGGAAGGCATCGCCAGGGCCTACCCTGACTCCAGTCATCTCTTCCCACTCCTCAAGGTCCTCAACGGTGATGCGGGTGCCAGGTTCGAGGTAGGGCACATCTTTGAGACGTGGAATGTCGTAGAGCACTCCACGCGTCACGATCCCGTCCTTCACGCTGAGGATGGAGTTTTTCATCGCGCCATCCTCCATCGTTACCAAGTCTTCCACGTCATAGCCGTTCCACATCTTACCGTCGAAGAAGACATGGGCAAACGCATCGAGGTGAGTCGTGCCTGGGCCGTGGATGCAAGGGTAGGCGATCTGGTCGCCGGCAGAAGTTCTCGTCGCGCGGGTCATTGACCACTCGACGGGGCAAGGCACGTCGAGGCTCTCGTAGTTCTGGGCCTCCGATGCCAGCGAGACCGTGAACCCTTCGGTGACAAGCGCGGCCGCTGCAGCCCGTCTGGCTGGTGTAATCAGATTGAAGGCACCCAGCTCGTCGTCCGGGCCCCAACGGCCCCAGTTCGAAAGCTCATCGACCCAGCGATCGTATTGTGCCTGGGTCACAAGTGGGTGTTCTGACGCTTGTTCCGTGGACACCAATTCCACTGCTGTGGTCACGATGACCATGGCGACGGCACCAATCACGACTGCGAAATACTTAACCGTACGCATCGCACTCCTCCTTCGTCCCCCGCGTGAGGTAGACGGCGGCTCGGCACGAAAATGACACGCCACATGTCAGGTTGTCATAACCTATCCACATTATACGTTCCGGCCAGGACACCCTAGGCAATTCTTATTTAGTGGCAACGGGACCTCTTCGGCTTCAAAATCTATAAAAAAGCCTTGGAAAGTGGCCGACCGTGGGCGATGATTGGTGCGCACTTATACTGACTGGAACCAGCAAGGAGGATCAAATGGGTCGTTGTTATCTTGCTGCCGCGGTAACTGTCATTGCGACCGGTTGGCTAGCTCCGCCTCCAGCCTCCGGTCAGAGTCGAAGCCAAGATGCAGCCGGATCACCGACCTGGACTGTACCTCGAACTCCTGACGGTCGGCCGGATCTGCAAGGGTACTGGACGACCCAGACCTTTACTCCGCTCGAACGCCCAGACTACCTCGGCGAGAAGGAACTCTTCACCGAAGAGGAAGCAGCCGAGCTACACCAGCAGTTCACCGCCGACTCGGTCGACCCGCTCGCGCGGTTCGCCATCGATCTCGAAGATTCGAACGAAAGAGAAAAGGTACTGGATCAGACCCATCGAGATGAGACATACGTCCACTACGACAATGCGGTCTGGCTGCGCACACGCGTGCCCAAGGGGTTATCAAGCCGGCGAACATCACTCATCACAGAGCCGCCCGATGGAAAAGTCCCGCCCTTGACACCGGAAGCCGAGCAACGCCTCGCTGCCAGCCGCGAAGCGCGCCAGCAACGCGGCGCCTTCTACGACCATAAGGTCCGCCCCCTGTCGGAGCGATGCATTGCCTGGCCACACAACGGTCCGCCGATGCTCCCAACGGCCTACAACGATGTCCACCAAATTTTTCAGACCCCGGACTACGTTGTACTGTTCACCGAGTTAAATAATAGTCTGCCACGCATCATCCCGCTCGATGAGCGACCGCCCATCTCAAACAAGATCCGCCTGATGCATGGAGACTCGCGCGGCCACTGGGAAGGCGACGTTCTCGTTGTCGAGTCGAGACACTTCACCGACAAGACACGCTTTAAGGGCTCGGGAGAAACCTTACACGTAGTGGAACGCTTCAGCCGGGTCGACGCCGACAGGATTCTCTACGAGTTCACGGTCGATGATCCGACGTCCTGGACTAGCCCCTGGAGCGCAGAGGTTCCGATGGTAAAGACGGAAGGTCCGGTGTATGAGTTCGCCTGTCACGAGGGGAACTACGACGTTCGCCACCTTCTTGAAATTAATCGCAACCTCGAGAACCAGGAAAAGGACAAAAAAGCGTCTGGCGAAATCGAACTTAAGCCTGGCCAGCGGTAGTCTGCTAGAGGTTTGCGACCATTCTGCACAGAGCCAGGCGAGCTCGCGGGGCTCAATGACACGCGTGTAGTTCAACGCAAGATCTAGGCGATCATCACCGTCCGCGGCACCTGCGAGTGCTGCTCCAGCCGCGTCTTCTTGACGTTGTTGAGTTCAGCCTCGGTCGGTTGGACCTTCCCATTGACGTCGGTCACCCGCGAAGTGACTGTATGCGCGCCTGGCGTGGCGCCTTGCCAGGTGTAGTTGAAAAACTTCCACGCGTACTTCTCACGCAACGTCTCGGGGTCGAGCGTCGCCGGCTGCCACGGTCCGTCGTCCACCTTCACCTCGACCGACTCGATCGGAGTGCCGTCGTGCAGCACGACACCGAACACGTTATGCTGCCCGCCTCTCTCCGTGACTCGCGCGATGAACGACTTCAGGTTCATCCGGGTGATGGCCGTTTCCTTCCACTTCATCTCTCCATTGACCATCTCGCCTTGCAGGGTGCGATACCAGCGCGCCTGATACTTCCCGAGGTATTGGTCCTCCTGGACATGAATCTCGGCAAGGAACTTGACATTGGGAGCGCCATACCAACCCGGGACAAGCAGCCGGAGGGGTCGCCCCTGGTGAGCCGTGAGAGGCTCGCCGTTCAACGCATAGGCGAGTAGCGGCTCGTCCGAGAGCGCGATGTCGCGTGGTAGGCTCCGTCCGTACTGCTGGTCGACGGTGTAGTTTCGTCCACGGAACTCCACTTCCTCTTCGCCATGATCGGCGCCAAAAAAGACAAATTCCCGTGCTTCGGTCGTTACTCCTGCCCGCTCAAGCACGGCCCGCAGCGGCACACCGGTCCAGCGGCCGTTGCTCGACAGCCCGTTCAGCGGCCCGCGATTGCCCGAACACTCGAATCCGAAGACAAGCTCCCGGCTCGGCATGGCGCGCAGGTCGGCGACCGATAACGCCAGGGTCTCATTCACCAAGCCAGAGACACGCAAACGGTACGTGGCGGTGTCCACCTCAGGGTGGCCATAGTGCTGTGTCGTGAAGAATTGGTTAATCGGCGTAAACATGCCGTCGATATGACGAATGTCGATGATCCGCCGATCGGGTGTACGTTCCAAAGTGATCGGCTCCTCCAGGTCGGTGAAGGGCACGATGGTTTCACCTTGTGCCAGCGCCGGAAGCGCCCACTTGGGTACGCCGAGGACACCGAGACCCGCCATGGCTAGGCTCCCTTTAACTATGCTACGACGGCTGGTCATTTTCGTCATATCAGTCCTTTCCGCGAGCGTCTCACGCCCTTCCAAGCTGATTCGTCCAGATCTGTTCCAAGCACGTTGTCTCGAATCGACAACAGATCTGCATCACCCTGTCAGGCTGTTGACTCACTCATATACTCCGATGAGTGCGTCGCAAGGTGACGTACTCCGTCGAGAAGTCGATCGATTTCATGCGGCATATTGTAAATGTGAGTCGAGGCTCGCACTGCGTTGAGATCACCTGTTCCCATCGTACGGATGTAAATACGATCGCGATCCATGAGAGCCTTGGTGATGTTTGCCATCGGAATGTCACGAATCGAGAAGAGCGTCAAGCCGGCACTAAGCTCCGGCTTCATGGAGGTCCACAACTTGACACCGTCGATCTCCGCGAGCCCGACTTTAAGCTGCATCGTCAACTGACGCACACGACTCTCGATCGTCTTCTTTCCAATCGTGTTTTGGAAGTTGACGGCGGCACTCATCGCGAACGCGGACGGCACGTCGCGCTGACCGCAGTCCTCGTACTTCCGAGAGTCTTGATAAAAGTCGAGCGCGCCCGTGTCGGGATTCTGATAGCTCCCGGCACCCATCAGTGGCCAAACATTCGGCATCACATCGCGACTGACGTAGGTGAGCCCCGTTCCCGTTCCGGCCATGATCCACTTCTGGCCAGCCGCTGCGTAATGGTCGCACCCCAGGTCGTGCATGTCGAGTTCGATCATGCCAAGCGGATGCGCCCCATCAACACTAATCATTAGCCCATTCCGATGCGCCAGCTCGGAGAGCTCTTTGACGGGCATCAAGAGCCCGGTCACATACGTCATGTGACTGACCATGATGCATCGTGTCCTCGGCGTGATCGCGCGTTCGTAGAGATCGACGATCTGGTCGATGCTCTCGGGCGGAGACGGAATCTCGATCCGGGTGATCTTGATGTGCCGTCGCTGTTCGAGCGTCATGTAGGGCTCGATCCCGCCATTGTGCTCATGGGTACAGATGAGGATTTCGTCGCCCTCGTTCCAATCCACGCCCATGGAAAAAATATTCATGCCTTCGGTCGTGCTGCGTGTATACGCGACTTCTTCGGGTTCGGCTCCAACGAAGGCTGCTAGAAGCTCTCGGTTCGCGTCAAGCTCGTCGCGCCGGTAACCGTTTGTTGGATCCGACGCGATCTCGCGGAATACGCGATCATGCTCATCCATCACGAATTTCGGCATCGGCCCGAGCGTGCCGTTGTTCATAAAGGTGAGGCCGTCAATCAGGTTGTACTGCGAGCGCACCTTCCACCAGTAAACTTCGTCTGGGGATCCCGAGAGTCGTAATTCATCGAGCGGTAAGGTCGGAACCGCACGCTGACCCAGGACCCGCGGGGCAAAGTTTCCCAGATGCAGACCGCCCACGGCCAACGCGGCGGTGCTGCCAATGAATTGGCGACGGGAGGGACGAGAGACTGTATGTCGCACGAAGCATCCTCCGGCAGATAATTAGGTTATTATTGCAGCCACACCTTAATAAAGTCGCCGAGAGTATACCAGCTCCCCGTGGGGGGCGAAACCGCATATCCAGCCACATGCCGGAGGTTTCTGATAACTTAGCGCGGTAGCCCGTTCGACCCAAGGCATTTGAGCGCAAAAAATGAGGTGATTCATGTCAATAAGGCTTCTTGCTGGGCTAGGCTTTGCATTCGCGGTAGGCACACTTGTCGGCGTCAATCCTTCGGCGCAAACTGGGCACAAAGCGATCTACGGCGGTGCACCGCCTGTGGCGCCATACTCGCCGGGTGTCGATACGGGTGACAGCCTCTATCTGTCGGGACAGGTCGGCGTCAACCCAGAAACCGGCGTACTGCATGAGGGAGTCCGAGCACAAGCGCAACAGGCGCTCAACAACCTAAATACCCTGCTGACAGAAGCGGGCCTCTCGAAGAGCCATGTCGTGCGCGCCACCGTCTATCTCGACGACATCGACAACTACGGAGCGCTGAATGAAGTGTACGGAGAGTTTTTTGAAGGCGTCGAGGTTAAGCCCAGTCGCTCGACGGTCGGCGTGACCGCCTTGCCGATTGGCGCAGCCGTGGAGATCGACTTCATCGCAGCGAGATAAAGACGTCAAGAGCCCACCTCAAGGTCCATCGTGAACAGCTGATTTTTATATTCGCTCTCGGTACCTTGCGTCACTTTCACCACGGACTGCTAGGTCGTACCGAACGAGAGCCAATTATCCGTGAGGAGTGCGTTACCCACCCCAGACCGTGACCAGTCGCACACGCCCTCCGGGAACGTCTTTTCCAAGCGGTCCATCTCGTCAACTGGAACGCTGACCGTGTCGTCACTCGGGTCGACTGGCTTGATAGGTTCGTTCGAGACGAGGCATGAGCACTAGGACACAACATGCAGAGCGAGTCGACCTTTCAAACGACAAACACGGTGCGGGTCACGACCGCGAACACAACGGAAGACCAGAACCAGCACATGTAGGTCGTCTGGGCCGTCCGCTAATTCTGGTATCGGCTAGCCATCGTATCGCCCAGTGAAACCTAGATTCGGACGGTCCTCGCGCCTACGCTGCCAGCTCTAAGATTTCCATCACTTGGGCCAGGCCGTCGATGGGGCGCGGGTTGCGGGGCACCCATGGCGTGCCCATCGCCTGCTCGGCAATGCGTGCAAAGTGCTCCGGGCCGATGTCGACCGCGCCAAGGCTTCGCGGCATGCCGAGGTTGCCTATGAAACGGTCCAGTACATCGCCGGCGTCCTCGCCCTTATGACCCATCGCGGCGGCGACAAGCTTTTGGCGCGCCCCGTTCACTTTTTTATTCCAGTGCATCACCGCCGGTAGCATAATGCAGGACGTATAGCCGTGGGGAACGTTGAAAACCGCACCCAACACATAACCAATCCCGTGGCTGGCACCCATGGGGACACCGCTCGCCAGGGGTGCCATAGAAAGCCACGTGCCCATCTGGCAATCGAGTCGCGCATCCAGGTCACCCGGGTCGGCCTTGACCCTAGGTAAGCCACGCGACAAAAGCTTCAATCCTTGTAAGGCTTGGGCGTCTCCGAAAATATTAGCCTCGTTCGCGCAGGTGCCTTCGACGCAATGGTCGACCGCACGGATGCCGGTCGACAGCCACAGCCATTCCGGTGTGTGAACGGTCACGGCCGGATCCAGAACCACGGCGTGTGGGATTATGCCGGGGTGACGAATCAGTTCCTTGACCCGAGTGCGCTCGTCGGTAACGCCCGAGATGGCACTGAACTCTCCACCTGACAGTGTCGTCGGCACGGCGATCTGCTTGATCGTTGGGGGCCTGACACCCGCCGCCGGTCCCGGAGTACCGTCTGGCCCAGGGACGGCACGGAGTGCGTCCATCCCATCGGGACTCTCGATGTCGTTGGCCAGGCACAGCATGACCGACTTGGCGCCGTCTGTGATGGAGCCGCCGCCGATAGTAACGACCAGGTCCGTGCCGGCCTTACGCGCGGCAATGGTGGCCCTGATCACGTCGGTCCTTGGGGTGTGCGGAGTCATACTGTCGAAGGTCCCCGAACACAGGTTGCCAAGAGTACGGCGGACTGATTCGATTTTGTCGGTCTTGTTGTTCAGCGTGCTAGAGACCATCAAAAAGACGCGGTCGGCGCCCAGCTTGTGCGCCTCTTCGGTAATCACCTCGCCCGCCGGACGACCAAACGACACCGAATCCATACGGCTAAAATTAATCTTGCCTGTCACTGCCATAATGTTTCCCCAGGAATTTGAGACAGCTCACGTATCTCAGTGTGAATCAGACACGCTACGTCTCCCCGACTTCGTTAACTCGTATAATTTCAGTCGCCGGAGCCGAAACCGACTACCGATCCCATCAGGCTGAGACAACAGATGGAAGTGAGCCATCCGAATTATGCTCGCAACCGAACGTTAATTAGTAGATTAGTAGCGAACGGCATATACCCGCTCCGTGGCTCAGTCGTGAAACTCGACCCTGGCAGGAGGAACGCGCCGGACACACGCGTCGATACAGCAATGCGAAAAAGCAACATCCTTTCCATTCGAGCGATTTTCGTGCTCGTTCTGATGGTGTGCACTGCTGCTGCCGCCCTTCCCACGACTTCGCTTCCCGTGTTCACGGATGTCACGGCGCAAAGCGGCATCCGCTTTGTGCACAACAACGGCGCATTCGGAAAGAAATACCTCCCGGAGACGATTGGAGCAGGTGTCCTTGTCCTCGATGTCGACAACGACGGGTGGCAGGACTTGCTGCTGGTCAATTCGATGGACTGGCCGGGACGTGGCGGCGTCGAGCCCTCGCTTCCGGCTCTCTATCGCAACAACCGTAACGGGACGTTCAGTGACGTCACGCGTAGCTCCGGGCTGGACGTCGAACTCTACGGCATAGGCGGCACTGCCGCGGACTTCGACAACGACGGAAACATCGATGTGTATATCACGGCACTCGGCGGTGGCCGGTTGTTTAGAAATTTGGGCGACTGGAGATTTACCGACGTGACGGACGCAGCCGGCGTTGCCAACGACAGATTTTCTACCAGCGCGCTCTGGTTCGACTACGACAACGACGCCAGGCTGGATCTGTTCGTGGCGCACTACATCGACTGGACGATTGAAACCGACCGACGCTGCACGCTCGACGGTAACAATAAGTCCTATTGCGGCCCAGAAGATTACCCAGGGCAAAGCCCGACGCTCTACCGGAATCGCGGTGATGGCACATTCGATGACGTGACCAGGCGCGCGAAACTCTATGACCCTGATTCAAAGGGCCTGGGCGTCGCCATCCTCGACTTCGACGGTGACGACCGAGTGGACCTATTCCTGGCCAACGACACCTCTCCCAATCGGTTGTTCCGCAACAATGGCGACGGGACGTTCGTCGACCAGGCGCTGGAAGCCGGCGTGGCGCTAGGCGAGAGTGGCAGGCCGCGAGCTGGAATGGGTGTCGACGCCGCAGATTATGACGACTCCGGACGCCCAAGCCTTGTCATCGGCAACTTCCCGAGCGAAAAAATGGCCTTGTACCAAAATCACGGGCGGGGCCTATTCGTCGACATGGCGGCACGAACGGCGATCGGCCGGGCGTCGCGTCTCAGTCTCACCTTCGGCTGCTTCTTCTTTGATTACGATCTTGACGGCCGGCTTGATATCTTTGCCGTGAACGGACACGTTCAGGACGATGTCCAGAACGTGCAAGCCATGATTTCCCACGCACAGCTCCCACACCTATTTCACAACGTGCGATGGGGACATTTCCGGCATGTGACCGCTGCCTCTGGCGACGCGCTGCAGCGACCAATGGTCGCCCGCGGCACCGCATACACAGACTACGACAACGACGGTGACCTCGACATTGTGGTCACTGTCAACAACGGTCCTGCCCGACTGCTGCGCAACGACGGCGGTAACCGCAACAACGTGCTGCGCGTGCGGACCATCGGAACGATCTCGAACCGCGACGGCATCGGCACGCGGGTTGATGTGACAGCGCACGGTGTCAGCCGATGGCAAATGGTCAAAACCGGGTCGAGCTACGCCTCGCAGAGTGAGCTACCTCTCACGTTCGGACTGCACGCTTCAACATCGGTCTCCCGTGTTCAGGTGCGCTGGCCGTCCGGAACCATCGATACAATCGAGAACGTGGCAGGCAATCACCTCGTGACGATCGAGGAAGGAGCCGGCGTGCTGAGCCGGACAGCCATCATCCGCGATACACCGTGATCAGAATCGGGCCGGCGGATCGGATTCGGACGGTCTACGCCAGTTGTCGCCTACGGATCACCCGCTGCCACCACATCGTGAAGCCGGTCACGAAGAGCAGAGTCGGTGCCAACCCGACCACGACCCACAGCCAGCCGATGACATCGGTGTAGGGCGGACTGCCAAGCTGACGGCCGAAGTGCAGTCTGACCAGCCACGCGAACATCCACTCACCCCAGGACACCTCGGTCGGACCGAGCAACTCGGGCGGCTCCACATAGTCGGCGACCGCCTGGAACGTCGTCGGAAACACGAGATACGCCCCGGTGAACGCCCAGATAAAAATGAGGACGACCGCCCAGAAGCCGATCATGCTATGCACGTCGAACGTGAAACGTCTCCAGCTCGTTCCCCGCTTGACGATCAGGCCGCGGCGCCAGGCGCCGATACCGGGCCACCAGATCAACGGACCTGTCAAGCACATCACCAAAAGCAGCAGCGCGCCAACCCCGTTGACCGTACGTCCGGTCTCGCCGCCAAGAAGGTTGTGATGCAGGTCGATCAGCCAGAGGATCTGCGGTGTTTCGTCTCCGGCGAGGCCAAGATCGGCTGCCGTATACGGATCGAGCAGCCGAAACTGCTCGTATCGGCCACGGACCAGTGTCACGACGGCCGGTCTGTCGGGGCGGTCTGGTATTTCGATGCGGCCGACGCGAAAGGGTGGGAACTGTTCCTCGGCCGACCGGCGCAGCTCGTCCTCGGACTTGAGCGGACCGGACGGTGTAACAACCGTCGGAGGCGTGAAGAGCGCGTTCAGTTTGGCTTTGTAGACCAACGCGCTGCCGGTGACCGTAACAACGACGACGTATAGACCGATGGAGATACCGGTCCACAGATGAATCTGGAACAGCCCTCGGCGCAACCACGTGCTCTGTGGCTGTCGCACCATCGCCGCCAGAAACTCACTGCGCACGGGGTGGTCCGCTGGGGAACCAGTAGGTCTTGTGGCACGCTTCGCAGGCCTCGTAGAGCACCGCCCCGGCATCGTAGAGCCCTTCCGCGTCCTGCGCGTCGATAACCTGCACAACGGCCATGCTCTTGTCGTGAAGGTCATGAGCAAACTCGTTCCACGCGGCCCTATCGCTGTCGATGAGACGCTCAATCTCGTCGAATTCGAGGTCGACACCTGGGAACTGCGGTGTCTCGCCTGGTCTGGCAATCGCACGACCCGGTATCTGGAGCAGATTGCTCGCCTCAGCGAGTTGGATGGCATAACCGCGTGCCACCTCCCACTCCTCATCAGTCTGTGGCACCTTCTCAAGTGTTCCGTGCTCGTCGATCACGACCGACATCGAGGCCCACAGGGCGTCGGCGGGCGGACCGAGCACGTAAACCATGAGCTCCTTCAACGTCGATGTTGGCCGATATGCGGACTCGGACGATGGGGATAGGTGTTGCGGTGGTGACTGACACGCAGCGACAACAATCGCTGCGGCACAAAGAGTGGCTCGAATGAATGCAGCTTGAGGCAAGGCTCAAGCCGGCCGTCGCGCGGGACGGCCGGCCTCACGATCCCGGGCTCAGTTACCCCGTTCGGTGTTCAGGTGTTCGCTGTCGTAGTCCCTACACGGCGCCTGTTCGAGAATGGCAGCGTTTGGGTCGGGGTGTACCCGCAAATACCATGGATTCCACACCCACGGCTCAAGAAACGCTTCTTCATCTTCGACTGTTGCTTCCCACTTGAGCACGTCGCCCGTCCGCGTGTAGCGCTCGGTGACACGCATCTCCATGCTGTGGACATAACCTGGAAATTCCAGCCAGCTGAGCTCCCCGAAATCGACGCTCTCGATGACGAGCGTGTCACCCTCCCAATGGGCCGACGGAATGCCCAGCCAGGACGTGCCTTGCCAGTCGTCATACGCAGGATGCGGTTTGTTCATCGGGATGAGCCGTGGCTTGGTGTATCTCCCGGTTGCCGATCCTCCACCCGTATGCATAAAAATGTATTCATCCGGACCAAGCATCGCGATCCGATCGGGCGGCCCCTGACGAGGCACGCCGAACGGAAGGCAGCTCATCGTCGGGTCTTCCTGATTGCCATACAGATCGTTCCACTGCACACGTTCCCACCATTCTGGCTTGTACTGCGGCTTGTTCGTGGCCGCCCGGAGCGAGACACCGCTGTCCCGTTC
>Ga0310121_10000263_pt1 | contig 57129 bp, 40 predicted proteins | sample CB27_Tmax_986_MG_FD_203504 | JGI IMG/M metagenome (GOLD analysis project Ga0310121, IMG submission 203504) | Marine microbial communities from Western Arctic Ocean, Canada - CB27_Tmax_986 | ecosystem: Environmental > Aquatic > Marine > Oceanic | place: Canada: Western Arctic Ocean | collected... | reverse complement strand
GGTGAAATCCGCCATCGCTCTAGGTGGTTTTGACCCTCAATTCCGCCGGGACAGCCACTTGGGTACCGGCTTGGGAAGTCGCCATCTGGTTCCAACGCAATTGACTCCAGAAACGGTGGACAATCTGTTTTGCCAAATGAACGAATCGTGGAACCACTCGGCGAGCGTTTTCTCACACACTCCGCCGCGAACTTAAATATTCGCCGTTCCCGTCGGCACCCGTGCGAGTTTCGAATGTGGAGCCAATGATTTTGCACTAAGCGACAACCGAAGCCAAACGCCCCCGCCGAATTCATTCGGTGGAGCGAAGATTTTGCACTAAGCGACAACCGAAGCCAAACGCCCCACCAACGCAAGATTCGTGCCGAACAGTATTGGCTGAATGCCACCGCTACCACGCCTTCGGCGCATTGATACGCGGCCGAATACCCGGCGCTCCTACCCTGCAAACTTTGTCCACGTCGAGGCTACTTTCGCCCAAATGGACACAGCCGCCGCTGCGTTGATCAGCAAGGCAGCGGCCAAGGTGGCCCACCACAGCCACCTCGCCGCACGCTGCTCCAATGGTAGTTGTCGGTCCAACCACAGTGCGCCAATGCAAACCAACCCCACGCCTAAGTTGGTGCTGAACAATGCGACCAGGTCCATCAGAAAGATCGGTTTAAAACCCGTGACGATCAGCAGCCAAATAAGTGGCATCATGATCCACGCGAACCACTTCATGACCGTGTTAAATTCCAGTTGAGCGGCTGACGGCATCAACTCCTTGAGGAAACCGTGCGTTCCCCGGGCGTAAATCTCAGGCAAAGCATTCAGCGTGCCCCACAAAGCCGCGATGATCACGATGTAGTAAATCGGCACCAACGCGGGTGATATCCGGGCAAATATCTCGGCCTGTTCAGACAATAGATCATAGCCAACGGGCATTTTCTCAATCGGACGCAGAATGCAGACGCCGGCAATAAAGAAAGCTCCCGTCACCAATAGGACGAAAACGGCGTTGATCCCAACGTCCCAACGCAGCGGCGAGAGAACTCGACTCAGATTCGATCCGTCCCTTCCGCTGGCGGCCGTCCACCCTTTGAGGAGCACCCAGTTCGAATAGACCACGTAGTTCATCGAGATGGTACCCGCGAAACCGAAAACGGTGGCCATCTCCAATGCGGGACTCCGCTCGGGCATTTCCGCCCGGACCCAATCTGGAAACTCTGGAAAATGGCCAAAATTGACCAAGCCCCGTAGCACGTCGATCAGGAAAATCAATCAAACCGGCCGCGGCCTCTTTTCCCGTGACGGCTGAATAGCGTCCCAGCAGATAGAGCGTCAGGATATTCTTGCCCACGACCGCCAAGAGAATGAGCCAAAGCAGGTCATAACCACCCCAGGCACCAGCCCGCACGGCGAGCACAGTCTCGCCGGCCCCGATACTGGCCGATGCCACAATCGCTCCCGGACCGATCTTCTTGAGAATTCCATACATGTGCGACGAGGCTTTACCTTGGACGCGACTGAGCCAAAGCCCGGCAATAGGAAGCGACTGAGCCAAACCCGGTTACGGGTCGTGGTTTTAGGTTGTCCAAATTGGATACGTCCTGAAATGACGACCGAAGTCCCACCTGGGCTGATTTACGCTGCCTGCCATTTTTCGTCCTCGATGATTTCAATCTGAAGCGGTCGGCTTCCCGCGAGATGGACGTCGCGCTGTGGAAACGCGATCACGACGCCCGCTTTGCGGAACTTTTCATCCACTTTGTAACGCACTTCGCTTTCCGTCTGCCAGCGTTGCATGAGCGAGCGCATGTGCAGCCAAAAATGCGCCTCGAAATTGAGCGAGTCGGGACCGAATTCGGAGAACAGGATGGTCGGCCGAGGAACATTCAGGACGCCGACGGTGTCTTCTAACGATTCCAAGAGCAGCTGCTTCACCTGGTCCGTCGGCGAACCATAGGCGACACCGACTTTGACTACCGTCCGCACTCTGTCGTCGGTCAACGTCCAATTCACCACGTTCGTTTCCAGAAACGAGCTATTGGGAACGATGATTTCTAGGTTCGCACCGGTCTTGATTCGCGTGCTGCGAGCGCCGATATGCTCGACGTTGCCATAGAGATCGTTGATCTCGACCAGGTCCCCGATCTTGATGGGACGTTCGGCCAGCAGGATCAGACCGCTGATGAAGTTATTGATGATGTTTTGACTTCCAAATCCAAAACCGAGTGCGAGAGCACCTCCCAGCCGTGTGAAAGCGGTTAGAGGCACGTTGACCACTTTCAATGCCAACAATCCAAATGCACAGATCATCGAGTAGCAAACAATGGTCTGCACCGTGGCCGCTTCACTGGGGTCCATCCCGAGTTTCGGCAACACCCTTTTGCCCACCGCGCGGGTGGTACGGCGAGAAAACCACAGTCCGACCAGAAACAGCACGCAACCGATCGCGATTTTACCGACGGTAATGGGCCGATCCTCGATGTCTCCCAGTCGATAGTTCCAAACTTTTCGCATCCGTAACCAAAGCAGGTCCACGCGCTCACCCAGCGTTGGCGCGACACCGTCGGTTAGTTCGTGCAGCAATTTTTGGTGGAGCTGGCGCGTCTGTTTGATATCCTCGGTGTTGTCTTCGTAATACTTCAACAACCTCACCATCGAGTGAGTTTGACGGTGCACCCACTGCTTGGCTGCCGCCGACTCGGACTCGATGCTATCCAACTTGTGTTGAATCACGTTTTGGTTCTTGCGGGCCTCGTCAATCCGAAAGGCTTGATGGCTTAGCTTTCTTTCCAGCTCCGCAGTCTTTTCCTTCGTCTCTTGGAGCCACTCTTGGCGTTGTTCGGCCGACGAATTGCGTATGAATACCAGGTATCGGTTGAGCCATGTGGCACGCTTGTCTTGCAACCGCTCGATCTGTTGATTGATCAGCCGGACTCTCGTTGATTGGATCTGTGCGTCCAGTTTGAGTGCTTCGATCTCTTCTTTTAATTCCACCGGCGGTACCGTGGATGTCTCCCAACGCCGTTGCGCGTCGACGAGCGAATCCGTTCGAAGCGGACACGTTTGCTAGCGCAGGCCGAATATCGAAAAAGCCCGACAGGATGATCCGTGCCGGAATTCTTCGAGAAACGCTAGCACAACCGGTCTTATGGACGCCATTTCCTCACCGTGCAATCCATGTCGCGGGACGCTACGACCGTGAATCTTGCACCCCGCGGCGACGGGTGCCGGAGCGATCTTGTCGAAGTACAACGTGATTAGCGAAAATTCTTAATCTTAATCTGACGCGGATTAGGATTAAGATTAAGATTAAGCGGGAAAGAGTACGTTCCTGCACCGACTCCCTCGCCAAATCGGCGTTGGAGCCTGCCGTGAGGCGCAGTTAAAATCTGGAGCCTGGCCGATGGCCGGCCAGCTTGCAGGGGCGCTGAGTATTCGCCGCGGCCAACGATTTTGCTTCGTAACCCAAGGCATCGTTGGTCGCCTGACAAGAAGGACGCATGGAGGTGTTCATGTCGGGTCGGCCATTTCGTTTTTTGCACGCCAGCGATCTGCATCTGGAGTTGCCGCTGCACGGATTGGCGGAGGTACCAGATCATTTGCGCGATCGGTTTCTCGACGCTCCGTTGGCGGCCACCAGGCGAGTCTTCGATTTGGCAGTATCCGAAAAAGTGGATTTGGTGGTGTTGTCTGGTGACGTACTCAACATCCAGTCGGCTGGGCCTTGCGCCTTGGATCTGGCACTAACCCAATTCGAGCGGCTTTACGAACATGGGGTTGAGCTGTTTTGGGCGGGTGGATCCGTCGACAGGCCGATGAGTTGGCCAGCGGCCGCGCCGCTACCGCCGAACGTTCACATTTTTGCCGATGCTGAGACGCTGGCCTATTCGGCCCGGCAGGACTTGGGCACCGTCGCGCTGGTCGTGGGCGCGTCCAACCCCAACGCCGAGCCAATCCGCGCGGCCGATTTCCATCCGGATCCAAATCTCTTCACGATCGCGGTCGCGTATGGCCCGGTGGATCTGGAGAGCCTCAAAGGGCGCGGCATCGACTACTGGGCGCTGGGCGGCAAACACAACCCAGCCACATTGTTCCACTCGCCCCATGTGGCCCATTACAGCGGGACCTGTCAAGGACGCAGCCCGAGCGAGTCGGGACCGCACGGTTGCACGCTGGTAAGCGTTGATTCCGCGGGAAAGATGCATCGGCAACAGATCCCGACGGACGATGTGCGATGGCGCAACGAGGTGTTAGAGCTACCGGACACCATGACCGAAGACCAGCTTTTACGTCTATTGCGTGACCAGTGTCGTGAATGTGCGATTCAGGCGGAATTGGATCAACTGACCATCCTATCTTGGTTGGTGACGGACAGTGACCAGTTGACGGACACGCACAGCGATCTCGTGGCCGCTCGGCTACGAGCGGGCGGTTTGGACGTTGATATCCTGGCGACCCTACGGGAAGAATTTGGCGACCAGACACCCTGCGTGTGGCCCGCGACGATCGAAGCCGAGCCGCCGTCTGTATTGCCCGCGGGTTGGTACGAAGAAGACACCGTGCTGGGGGACCTGCTCCGCCGCGTGCAACGCTTCCAGCACGAAGCGGAGATTGAATTCGATTTGGAAATGGAGGACTCGGAGACGGCCGCGTTCAGCGAGCTACGCGCGGCGTTGACGATTTCCTCCGTTGCCGAGAGAGAGCAAATTCTACGGCGCGTGGCGTCGCTGGGAGTCGATTTACTGCGTGGAGACCGTGTGCTGTCCGATGAAGGATTTCCGGAGCAGACGGGATACTCGATGCAGGGCTGGGGAAGTGTATGAGGCGGTTGAGAAAACTCCCATGTTGCGGTGGAAGACTCACGAACACACCACGGGCGTGAAGGAAAATCGAAATTGAAAATCACGGGTCTACACGTCGAAGAGTTCGGAATCTGGTCCGACCTGCGCATCGACAAGATTTCGAACGGCCTCACCCTGTTTCACGGCCCCAATGAAGCGGGCAAGACCACGCTGATGCAGTTTGTGCGCGCCGTACTATATGGCTTCGGCGCGGACCGGGCCAAACGTTACTTAGTTCCGGTCGCTGGACGCATTCGTTCCTCTCACACGGGTGGTGTCCTAAACGTGGACGCGGGCAAGGACGGCTACCAGATTCGTCGCACGGTCAATCCGAGCGAGCCGGACTCGGAGGAAGGGATCCTGCAGGTTTTGTCGGAGGAGGGGGCCCGCGTCGGCGGCCACCGCCTGCAGACACTTCTCTCGGGATTAGATGAAACCATCTACAACAACGTTTTCGCCGTCGGGCTGTCCGAGATTCAGCACCTCGGGGCACTCAACGACACGGCTGCGGCCCACGAGCTATATCGGCTCTCAACCGGCGGTGACCGCGTATCACTGGTCGAAGTCATGCGGCAATTGCATGATGCCCGCGCAAGTCTCATCAGTGCGGATGGCCAAAGCTCGCGGCTGGGCCAACTATTGGACCTGCGTGGGCACTGTCGCCAGGAAGTCGCGGATCTGTCGGCGGCCACCAACAAGTGGGCGAATCTCAAGGCGGAGATACGCGGATTGGCGGAAGACATGCGGCGTCACGAAGCGCGGCGCGACCAGCTACAAGCCAAACTGCAAACCACCGAGCTGGCCGAACGAGTGCGGCCTAAATGGCTCGAATTGCAAAAGCTTGACGAAGAGATCGACGCGCTCGGCTCGCCGCCGAGCGTCCCTGACTCCAAGTTCGAAGAAATCAAGGAGATCAAACAACAGATCAAACAGCGGCGTCAATCGTTTACAGACCTAAAAAAAAGACGGTCCGGATTGCGGAACCAGGCGACGTCCTTGCCGGTGAGCGAAGTACTCCGACTGCGTTCCAATCGCATCCAAGCGCTATTGGACCAAAGACCCTGGATCCAATCGCTCAGCTCGCAGATCGATCAGCTCGGCAAACAACTTTCCAGCGCCGAAAATGACATTCGCGGCCATCAGACTGAATTGGGTTTGACCGCACAATCCGACGACGACATTGTCACGACACTGGATCGCCAATCCGCGTCGGCGTTGCGCGGGCCGGCTCGACAGCTGAGTCACGACCGGCAGTCGCTCAAGAAGACGAAACAGCAGGTTGCCAAGCATCGCGTGGAAGTACAAAAATACCAGCGGCAAATGGCATCACTGGCCGCCCGAGACAAGCTCGAAGGCAAGAGCGTGGTGCGAACGGTGGATTCGATCCGCCAGCGAATCGGCGGTCTCAAGCATCGCCTGCAACTGGATGAATCGATCCAGCAGCTCACGGAGCAGATCCAACCGGTGGCCGAACGACGACGCTCGCTGCTGGATCGCCAGTTCGCGCCGCCTCACGTCAACGGCGCGCTTGGATTTTCCTTCGCCGTGGGCTCGGCGGTGCTGCTGTGTGGGGTTTTCATAGACCGATTGAATATCGATGGCGGTCGCCGCGAGCTTTTGATCATGTCCGGAATCGCCATTTGTGGATTGGTGGCGATGATTCGATTTCTGAGCACCTCATCAGCTCGCGTGGATCTGGAGGCCTGCCAACAGCAATACCGATCGCTGCGCTCGCGGCTGACTGAATTGGAATCCGAACGCGAAGCGTCACGGGAAGGGATCCCGGCAACCACTCCCGAAGTGCGACTCGTGCTGCGCGAATCCAAAGACCGCTTGGAACGACTGGAAAAGCTGATACCGATTGACGCCCGGATCCAAGAGACGCAAATTCAGTTGGACGTGGCCAAACGCAACGGAGTCGAGATCGCTCAGAGAATGAAACGATCGACCGAACGCTGGCGTCAGGCCCTTACGTCATTGGGACTCTCCTCAAAACTGACACCAGCCGAAGTGCGCAAAGCACTGAGTCCGGATAGTCCATTTGGTACGATGCGGCGAAACCTCGGCCAGATCGAATACGAGCTGAATCGCAGTAAGAGCGAGATGTCGATGTTTCAAGACCGTCTCATCGATGTCTTTGCCGAAGCGAAACTGGAACCGCAAGGCGACGAACCTCTCGAACTGTTGCGCCAATTGGAAGCAACCATTTTGGAGCAACAGCAGCTGCGCGAGCAACGAGACGAACTGGGACGCGATGCACGCAAACTGCGACGCGATCAGGACGGATTCGCCTCGGAAATCCGGCGTCGGCGGCGTCGCATTGGGGCGATCGTTTCAACCGCTGGCGCCTTGGATGAATCCGAGCTTCGCACGATGAAACAGCAATACGTGTTGGCGCGGAAACTGGTTCGCCAACGAAAGGATCTACGTCGCGATTTGGATCGGATCTGGGGCGACGAAAAATCGCAGGTTCCGATCAAAGCCTTGCTCGCTCGATTCAGTAAGGACGAGCTCGACGGTCAACTGGCCCGTTTACGCAGTGATCTGGAGTCCGTTCACAAGACGCTGACGAACTTGGCCCACCGCCACGGCGAGTTGAGCCAACAGCTCAAATCGATGTTGGAAGAAAAGGAGTCTCCCGAAGCACACTTGCGACTCTCGATGGTGCAACGGCGATTGGAGGAGGGCATCTCCCAGTGGAAGGTGGTCAGTGCGATTACGTCATTGCTCAAGTCGGTCTACAAAAAGTACGAAAAGGAACGCCAACCTGAAGTTTTGGCGCGAGCCACGGAATACCTTAGCCGCATGACGGAGGGCCGCTATTCTCGCATCTGGACACCGTTGGCCGAGGACGTATTGCGAATCGACGACGCGGACGGCAATCCGTTACCGGTGGAGCTACTGAGCCGAGGGGCGCGGGAGCAGGTCTTCCTATCGCTGCGGCTGGCGTTAATTGATAGCTTTAACCAGCGGGGAATTCGGATGCCAATCATCCTGGATGACGTGTTTGTGAATTTTGATCGCCAACGCACGTTGGCGGCGGCACGCGTGATCAGCGACTTTTCGCAGGCAGGTAATCAAGTGTTGATGTTCACCTGTCATGACCATTTGGTTGACATGTTTGGAAGTTTCGAGGTGGATTTGCGTCCCATACCCAAACGGTCCCAAACAATCACGTTGGAACGTCGAGCGGCTGAACTGCCGGGTTTCCAGCCAGTACCCGACGCCGTGGTCCCGCCGTTGGAACTGTTGGCCGAAGTGGACGCCGCATGAATGCGCCGCCTGCCACTTTGAGCGAGTTAGAGCTCGGCATCGGTCTCCGGTGCATGTCCAGCGTCAACCACTTCGATGACGTAGCCATTGGGCTCACGGAAGAAAAACCGCTGGAATGGCGTTTCTCGCTTCGGTTCGATCAATTCCGCCCCATAGCGAACGAGTCTCGCCTTGAGCGCGTCGAATTGGCCCAGTGGGTAGCGGACGGCAATGTGGCGTCCGAATTCCGCCTCGAACTCCGAGGCTTTAAAACCAGCCACCTGGATCAGATGAAGCTCTTGACCGGGGGAAATCGCCAACCACGCCGCTGGGCAGCCAATGTTGACCGGCCGATGAATCGGTACCCAACCCATCGTCTGCTCAAAAAACTCCGCGGTTCGGCTTATGTCCTGAGTCGCCAGGGTCAAGTGAGCAATCGAAGATAGCCCCACTGGTCTCACCTCGCAAGCCTCGCCCGGTGACGCTCCCTCAGTCGTCTGATTTGAATCTTGCATGATCGACCCTTGATGATCTTCGACAACGAAACGCCAATTCTTCACTCTTCGTACGGCTGGCGAAGAGGTAGCTTCCGCCCCCCCCCATTGTCCTCACCATTCGATCCTTTCTCGGTTCAACCATCGCCGAGTGGTATCGTCGATATTGTAACGCGTGCGCGCGCCGAGTTCGAGGTGGTCCTCATGATCTTGACGCTGGCAACGAAACGGTCATAGTCGAGCACGTCCGTTTATGTTTAAGTTAGATGACTCGTCCGACGGTCGCGCCGTTCATCGAGGCCACGTAATGACTCCAGGCCGAGCGTCCCAATCCGTCCTTTTGGAGGCCAGACCCGCTTGAAAACGTTGCCGGTTCTTGAACTCGCGCGCGTGACACGCACCTTTCCGGGTATTGTGGCACTCCGTGATGTATCGTTCGAATTGGTACCCGGAGAAGTGCATGCCCTGGTCGGAGAAAATGGGGCTGGGAAAAGTACATTGATCAATTTGGTTTCAGGCGTGCTCAAGCCAGACCGAGGCGAACTTCTCTTTGAGGGCCAGGGCCGACGAATCACCGACCCGGTCGCGGCGCGGGGGCTAGGAATCGTCACCGTGCACCAAGAAGCCGATTTCTTTCCGACACTGTCCGTGGCGGAGAATCTGGCGCTCTTGCATGGTTTGCCCACCAATCGCTTTGGCACCGTGAGTTGGCACCAGATTAACGAGTCGGCACGGCGGTCGATTGAGGCGGTCGGCGAGGCCATCGATGTGACCGGTGTCGCGTCCGGACTCAGCGTGGCCCATCGCCATATGGCCCAGATCGCGGCGGCCGTGCTACGGGAGGCCAAGATCGTTGTCCTGGACGAACCAACCAGCGCGCTGACCGCGGTCGAAGCGCAATGGCTGTTCGAACAGGTCGCCCGGCTCAAGACCATGGGTGCCGGAATTGTCTACATCTCTCACCGCCAGGAAGAGATCTTTGATCTGGCCGATCGGATCACCGTGTTGCGAGACGGCGAAAGGGTCTGGACGCGGCCCAAGCAGAAAGTCACGCCGGACGGTTTGGTTCAAGCGATGATCGGTCGCGAAATAGTGATTGGCAGGCAACCGATCACCATGGCCGGCGGTGTGGAGACGGCCACCAGCTCCGGACCTTACCACCTTAACACGATCACCCCGCGTCTTGGCTTAATTGATTTAACGGACGCTGACGACCGATTTCGGCACATCACATTCGACGTAAAATCCGGCGAGATTGTGGGAATCTACGGTCTCGTCGGCGCCGGGCGTTCGGAAATTGCCCAGGCGGTGTTTGGTCTCACATCACTGGCCAGTGGAGAAGTCAAAGTCGATGGCCATTGCTGTGACATTCGCAAGCCCCAGGACGCCGTGCGGGCGGGGATCGCCTATGTTCCGGAAGATCGACTGCACCAGGGCCTATGCCGCACGCTCAGCATTCGCGCCAACATGGTGCTTTCCACTTTGGCTCAGTGGGGTCTGGGCCCGCTTGCCAGCCGCCGTCGAGAACGGGAGGCGACCCGAAAGATGGTCGGACAACTCGGCGTCCGCCAGCGAACGATCGAGCAACCGGTCAACCAGCTTTCGGGTGGTAATCAGCAGAAAGTCGTGCTGGGACGTTGGCTGCTGGCCAAACCAAAGGTCTTACTGCTCGATGAACCGACGCGAGGTGTCGATGTGGGGGCTAAAGCGGAGATCCATCAACTGTTGCGCCGTGTCGCCAAGGACGGATGCGCGGTGGTCATGATTAGCAGTGAATTACCTGAGATCATGCAGCATTCGGATCGCATTATCGCTTTGCGGTCGGGCGAGATCGCCGCGACTTTTAACGCGGCCGATGCCACGGCAGCCGAGGTCGCCAAAGCCGCACTGCCCCGCGGCCAGCTGGAGGACCAAGTATCGCCAGACTCAACGGCATGGCATCGCCAGAGATTGCCAAGTGGTGAACTTGGTTTGTTGGCCGTCGTGAGCGTGCTGGTGCTCTGGATAGGCCTCACCACGGACGGTTTTTTTCTGCCGAGTAACCTGGCCCAGCTGTTAGCGGATACGGCCCTCTGGACCATCCTGGGGCTCTCGGCAGCCATAGTGATCATTGTGGGGGGCATCGACATCTCCATCGGCTCGCTGCTGGCCCTGGCCGCGGCCTCCGCGGGTTTGGTCCTGAAACTACCACTGGCCCCCACCGTCAGCATACCGCTGGCCATCCTTGTCGGACTGGTGGTTGCCTCCGCGGGCGGATTCGTCAACGGGGCTCTGTCGCTCGTCGGACGTGTTCACCCGATCGTGGTGACGTTGGGAATGATGATTCTTTACCGAGGTTTAGTCATCGCCTTGCTCCGAGGAAATCAAATCAACTACCTCCCCAGATCGTTTGGCCATATCGCCATCCACGCCGCCTCGGGTTTTCGTGGCACGATCGTTCTAGGAGCGACGGTGGCGGCCGTGGTCTATTGGTTCCTTGCATACTCTCGATTTGGACGACACATTTATGCACTGGGGTCCAGTCGCTCGGCAGCTCGACTGGCGGGAATCTCGCCTGGTAAGACCTGGATGATGGCTTTTACAGCCAGTGGCTTGTTGATCGGACTGGCGGCTGTTTTTGAGCTATCGTCCAGCATGCAGATGCAGGCACAGTTGGCTCAGGGATGGGAATTGCAAGCGATCGCGGTGGCCGTGATTGGTGGCGTCAGCATTACTGGTGGACGAGGCAACGTATTGGGCGTCATGCTCGGCGCACTGTTGTTACAACTGGTTAGCAGTGCCCTGATACGTTGGGAAGTTAGCGGAGACCAGACTCAGGTCGTGGTGGGTGGCATGATATTGGCCGCCGTGCTATCGGACCTGATCTGGCGAAAGTTGGAGAGGAAGACCTGTCCAACAAGACCAACGAACCAACGTCACGATTCTCAGGGTGGTTCATGATCACCAGACCGAGCAAACGCCAATTGGCCATGGTCATTCCTTGGTGCCTGCTGGCCTGTGGATTGGCATTGGTTTACAGCCAGGTAGAGCGCCCAGCGGCATTGGTCAATATCGGTGTACCTTGGGCACGAATTGGCGCATTAGCGGTGGTGATGACGCCAATTATTTTAACCGGGGGCATCGATTTGTCCGTCGGTTCGATGATCGCATTGGCGTCGGTCGTCATGGGAGTCTGTTGGCAGCATGGGAGCCCGGTCGAAGTCGCGGCATTGCTGGCCATGGCGGCGGGGATGTTGGCAGGCGCCGTCAACGGACTGCTGGTCATTGTCGGGCTATCACCTCTCGTCGCCACACTGGCCACCATGGCGTTTTATTCCGGCTTAGCCATGATGGTCTCGGGAGCCCAAAAGATCACGGACGTTCCGAAAGCCGCGGTTAACATCAAGACGCTCGCGGGCATTCCCAGCGAATATTGGATCTTGGCGATCGTCTTCTTGGTGGCCCTGGTGACGATTCACTTCACACGTTTCGGTCGTTGGTGCCACGCCATTGGAGACAATCCAATGGCGGCCCGCTTCGCCGCCGTTCCTATCTATTGGACGCAGTGGTGGTTGTATACGGCCAGCGGACTTGTGGCGGGCCTATTGGCCGTCGTCTATACTACGCGGCAGGGTGCCAATCCGACGGAGCACCAGGGAATCGAATTGGGAGCGATCGCTTGCGTCGTGGTCGGCGGCACTTTGATTACGGGAGGGCGTGGTGGTATTGGCCTCACGCTATTGGGCTTGGCCGTGATGTCGAGTCTTGATATTGGGCTCAGTTTTCTAAGTTTTAGGGTCAGCTTTCTGACGGCCGATGCACGACTGATGGTCATCGGAGCGTTGCTCATTTTGATTGCGGTTGGGAATGAGTGGTCGGCTCGAGGCGATCACGTTGATCCCGAGTCGACATAGAATTGAAGGAATTGGCATGAAGGATTTGGGTTGCGTTTGCGTAATATGGGCGGCGACCGCGGTGATGCTGGGATGCCAAGGCAAGAGTGGACCGGATCCGGACGCGTCCACATCCAATGGTTCCGCGGAGAGTCTCAGAATTGGCATGATGCCCAAACTGATGGGAATATCTTTCTTCGATGCCACCGGACGAGGCGCACAGCGCGCTGCCTCGGAATTGGGAATCCAGGTTCACTATGACGGTCCGGTGAAGGACGATCCCGAAGAGCAGATCAAAATGATTAACACCTGGGTGGCTCAAGGGTTTGACGTCATCGCGGTGGCCCCAGTGGACCCGGACTCCGTGGCACCGACGCTGGCAGACGCCCAGGCAGCCGGCGTGAAAATCCTGACATGGGACACGGACGCAAATCCGGAAAAATCAGGCCGTTCTATCTTCGTAAACCATACGCCCAACGAATCCATCGCGAATCGCCTGGTGGATGTAATGGTAGACGGTGCGGGTGTCGACGGGGAACTTCAGGGGAAGTACGTCATTATCAGCGGCAGTACCACCGCGGACAACCAAAACAGCTGGATGGATCTCATGATTCCTCGGTTGCGGGAGGAACATCCACAATGTCAGTTGCTCGAGACCCTCTACCCTGGTGAGGATGAGCGAGAAGCCCGCGTCCAAGCGGCCAATGCGATCAACGCCCATCCAGATCTAAAGGGCCTCTGGGCCATAACCTCCGTCGCTCTACCGGCTGCGGCCAAGGCGGTGCGGGACGCGGGAAAGTCGGATGAAATTTACCTTACTGGACTGAGCATGCCTAGTTTAATGCGTGAATATGTTCACGATGGGACGTGCGAAAAGTTCATCCTGTTTAACGTCGAAGATTTCGGATATCTCACCGTGCAGATGGCCAAGCAGCTCAGTGACGGCTCCATCCAAGAAGGAGTTTTCGACGTCGGGCATCTACAGGGTGTGCGGGTCGTGGGAGACCAGGCGATTCTGGGAGAGCCGTTGGTGTTTGACAGGGAAAACGTCGACGATTTTGATTTTTGAGACTTACCGAGCTGGCGGAACTCATCCCATATTAGGTCGCTGAAATCGATAGCCGCCACGAGCAATCGGTCGCCGATGGTTTTGTGGAAACCGTTCAGCGCTTTTGTTATCATGACCTGGATGGCTGCAAGAGCTCCGCGCATGAACCTTCTACTCATTCACCGATTGGCCGTTGTTGGTCTCTTCGCGACGATCGTTGCCACCTCAAAAGCGGATGAAGCACCACCTCGGACTGTCAATTTCGAGGAAGAAATCGCGCCTATTCTTGTCAGACGGTGCCTGGAGTGCCACAACGAAAACGACAAAAAAGGCAACCTCGATCTTACGACGCGACCCACCGCATTGGCTGGTGGTGACACCGGAGTGGCAATGATTCCAGGCCATGCGGACCAGAGTCCACTGGTCCAGCGCACGGCCAATGGCGAGATGCCTCCCGAGCTGAAAGGACAGCCACGGAACCTGCCCGCCAAAGAAGTCGCAGCGCTACGACTCTGGGTGGAGGCCGGAGCCAATTGGCCCGCGGCCAGGCAACTTGGGCTTTACGAACGAACCAGCGACGTGCGAGCTGGGATGGATTGGTGGTCGCTGCAACCGGTCCACCGTCCCGAGATACCGACCGTCCAAAGCCAGAGCCGCATCTCCAATCCCATCGATGCGTTTATCCTGGCCGAACTCGAACGGCATGGCATGTCGATGGCACCGGAAGCGGATGCCCGCACTCTAATCCGACGACTCTATTTTGATCTTGTGGGGCTCCCCCCGACATCTGAACAAATCGATGCCTTTATCGCGGACAAGTCGCCCAGCGCCTATGAGAGGTTGGTGGACCAACTCTTGCAATCTCGCCACTATGGGGAACGTTGGGCCCGGTATTGGTTGGATCTCGTGCGATTCGCGGAGACCTGCGGATACGAACGAGACCAGCTGAAACCGAAGATCTGGCGGTACCGCGACTGGGTCATCAATGCGTTGAATGAGGACATGCCGTATACCCAGTTCGTCACGGACCAGTTGGCGGGGGATGAAGTTTCGTACCGCGACGAGCAATCCGTCATCGCCACGGGTATGTTGCGTGCCGGCACGTGGAATGACGAGCCGAATGACCCAGCGGACTATGTCTACACGCGTTTAGAGGACATGGTTCACGTGGTCAGCTCGGCCTTCGTCGGCCTGACGATTAAGTGTGCTCGCTGCCACGACCACAAGTTCGACCCGATCAAGCAGACGGATTACTACCGCGTGGCCAGTTTCTTTTGGGCCGGGCACATTGGGCAGACAAATCTGGGTGGCCCCAGCGCCGAGGAATTAGGCTACGACGCCTTCGGTTGGACCGATCGCGGCAGCGACGTAGAGCCGATCCATCTGCTCATTAAGGGCGAACGCCGCCGGCCTGGTCCCGTGGTCGAACCAGGTTTCCCGTCCTTGGTGCCTGAATTGGACCGGTCTCTTGAGCTGCCTCCGCAGAGCAGTCGCACAACACACCGGCGTCTGCAATTGGCCCAATGGATCTCGGATCCGAGCAATCCTCTAACGGCCCGCGTGCTCGTCAATCGGCTCTGGCAACATCACTTCGGACAAGCGCTTGTTCGCACACCGAATAATTTTGGCTTCAAATCCGACGCGCCAACCCATCCCCGATTGTTGGATTGGTTGGCAGCGGATTTCATGGAGGGACACTGGAAAGTCAAACGGATTCACAAACGGATCATGATGTCCAGTACCTATCGACAGGCATCGGTGCATCCCAGTCAACACGAATACGAGGAAGCCGACTTCCTGAATCGTCGTTGGTGGCGGCAGAATCGACGGCGACTGGACGCAGAGGCTGTGCGCGACGCTATGTTGGCTTCCAGCGGCCAGTTGAATCGCGAGTTTGGCGGCCCGAGTTTCTATCCACGCATGAGCCCAGAAGCGTTGGAAGGACTGTCCAAAAAAGGCGCCGCGTGGGGACATTCGAATGCCGAGCAGCGTGCGCGGCGCAGTATCTACATGATGACCAAACGTTCGCGGCTTCTTCCGATGATGACGACGTTTGACTTTTGCGACACGACCGGTCCGTGTGCCCAGCGCGACGTGACGACGGTCGCGACGCAAGCCTTGGCGCTCTTGAACAATCATTTCGTTCATGAACAGAGCGAAGCCATGGCCTCGCGGATATTGAAGTTGGCTGGAGAGGACGAACCAGGGCAAATCGAACTCGTGTGGAGAATGGCCTATGGTCGCGATCCCAGTGAGAATGAGGTGACGATGGCGCGAGATCACATGCAGCGCCAGCTGGTCGACTTTTCCGCCGCCGCAATGGAACCCAGTCAAACGGGCCAAGACGACTCGGAAGATGTCGATTCGCTTAAGGTGCGAGACAAGCTCCAACTCTGGTTGCGTGCCGGCGACCGGGTCCGGACCGACGAATTGGGACGAGTCGAGTCTTGGGGGAGCCACTGGACAACGGTGGACGGACAATCGCCTGAAGCAATTCAAGAGGAATCCGATTTTCGGCCGTTGCTGGTTGCCCAGGCTTTCGGAGACCAACCAGCGGTGAGGTTCGACGGAGTGAAACAGTTCCTATCCTTGCATGGCCAGGTCGTCACATCTCAGCAGTTCACGATCATGGCAGTCGTCAGCCATTTAGGAACCAGTGATGGTCCGCGAGAGATCCTTTCGAATTGGAAACGAGCCGGTCCCACCGTCACGTCTGTATTTCTCGGATCGGACGGCCCGACCGGTGTACGTTTTACCGACGGATTCGTGGAGGCTGGACCCATTCAAAATCCCGCGGAACCCTTTTTCATCACCGCCGTCAATGCGACGTACGCAGCAAGCACCTACCAAAATCGCGAGGTGATGGCCTCCGCCAGCCAATTGAGCGAGAGAGATTTAAGTGCACCTTATGTGATCGGCACCCAGGGCGATTTTGGCAACGAATACTGGCAAGGAGACCTCGCCGAAATCCTCGTCTACGATCGCGCCTTGACGGAAGACGAACTCAATCAGGTATGGTCCTACTTCCGTGCTCGCTACGACATTGACCGACGCCAGCCAGCCAATCCGCGAATGTTGGCCCTGGCCTCGTTATGCCACGTTTTGATCAACTCCAACGAGTTCGTCTACGTCGATTGAGGCGACGATACGTTGGAGATGTGAGGTCCGTCATTGAGAATCGGTCGTTCGAGTGCAGTTCAACACGTCGTCCGGATGGGTAACGCCGTTACGGATTTTGATTCCATGATGCGCCGGCGCGAATCGTGAGAACGGACGTCGCTGGACCGGTGCATTCGACACGCATTGTCGGTTGGGATAGGCTTAATCCGTATGTTTGTTCGCACCAGACTGGCACGCCAACGTCTGAATTGCGACGGTGTAGCATTTAGATACTATTGAAAGCACGGTTAGTTATGAAAAGGACTTCTCGGTCGGCATCGTTGTTGATTTTCCTGTGCGCGGCGTGCGAAGTGTCGTTACTGGCCGCCGATCGCAACATCGTCCTGGTTGTTACCGACGATCAGAGCCCGGACGCCGGGTGTTATGGTAACGAGGTTTTGCAGACGCCCAACCTCGATGCACTCGCAGCCGACGGAATTCGATTTGATCAAGCGTATTGTACGACGGCCAGCTGCAGTGCCAGCCGTTCGGTGATCCTGAGCGGACTGCACAACCACGCGACGGCCCAATATGGTCACCAGCACGGCTATCATCACTTTCGTACGTACGAGCGAATTCAGACGTTGCCCGTCCGCTTGAAAGCCGCGGGGTATCGAACGGCCCGAGTAGGAAAATTCCATGTGGGACCAGAGGAAGTCTACAGGTTTGACCAAGCGCTTTCCGGGAGCGGTCGCAGTCCAGTGGAAATGGCCGAGAATTGCCGAGACTTCGTTTCGGCTCCGGACGACCATCCATTCTTTCTCTACTATTGCACCTCGGACCCACATCGAAGCGGCGGGGTCGATGATTCGTCACCGCACAAGCCAAATCGATTTGGCAATCGCCCGGAAGGCTATCGCGGCGTCACGGAGATGACTTACTCGCCGAGTGAGGTCCACGTCCATGAATTCCTGCCTGACACACCTGTCTGCCGCGCCGAACTGGCTCAATACTATCAAAGTGTATCGCGGGTGGACCAAGGTCTTGGTCGGTTGGTCGACATCCTCAAGCAAGCGGATGCCTATGACAACACGCTGATCGTCTTCACGTCGGACCATGGGATTGCCTTTCCTGGAGGAAAGACAACGCTTTATGACGGTGGCATGCATATTCCACTGGTCGTCCGCGCTCCTAGTCAAGAGAAACGCGGCATCCAGACCACGGCCATGGTGAGCCTGGTTGACGTCACTCCCACACTCTTGGATTTTGCCGGCGTTTGGGAAGGCGGCGAGGCTGAATTTCACGGTCGTTCGTTTCTCGGCATTTTGGAACCAGGCCAATCGAACGGTTGGGACGAGGTCCATGCGTCGCACACATTTCACGAGATCACGATGTACTATCCCATGCGTGTCGTGCGGACTCGCGACCACAAACTGATTTGGAACATCGCCCACGCGCTGCCGTACCCGTTCGCCAGCGATTTATGGGCCGCGCCCACCTGGCAAGACATTTTTCGCCAGGGACCGGACGCGCTGTATGGCAAACGGACCGTGGACCAATACATCCATCGCGCGGAGTTTGAACTCTACGATCTCAACGAGGATCCTGACGAAGTCGTCAATCTAGCGGACGACCCGCGGCACGCGGAGCTGTTGGCGACACTCAAGCAAAAACTCAAGACGTTTCAAGACGAGACCGATGATCCATGGATTCTCAAATGGGATTACGAGTAAGACCATGCTGAACCGTTCCGCGCTGCCGTCGATCGCCATGTTCGCGTTGATGTCACCGTTGGTACCATCCGGCATCGCGGGCGACCACGTCGATGGCCGTTTTCCCAACATCGTCGTTATCATGGCGGACGACATGGGTTATGGCGATCCAGGTTGTTACAACGCGCAGTCGAAGATTCCGACGCCCAACATCAATGGGTTGGCGCGCGATGGCATGCGCTTTGTCGACGCCCATTCTCCGGCTTCGTGGTGCGTGCCCACTCGATATGGGCTGTTGACGGGGCGATATCCCTGCCGACTACAACACCAACAATGGCGACAGCGAGCGCTGATCGAGCCGAACCAGCTCACGCTGGCGACACTGCTGCTCGATCGCGGGTACGCCACGGACATGGTCGGCAAGTGCACCTTGGCTTTGAAGAAGGAGATGACAACGACTACACGCGGTCGCTGGAGGGCGGACCCATCGATCGCGGGTTCGAATCGTTTTTTGGTCTCCGCTCATCGCTCGACAAACCACCTTATTTCTACATTCGCAATCGGTTGGCCGTCAAACCTCCGAGCGTTCCGATTGAAGCCAGTCATACCGAAGGTTGGCGTGATATCCAAGGGGCTTTTTGGCGAGAAGGCTTGATCGCCCCTGGCTTTCGACATGCGGCGGTCACGCCCGACCTTTGCGATGAGTCCTTGCGCGTGTTGACCGCACGCGCGGCTGGCGACCGTCCTTTTTTCTTGTACGTCGCACTCCCCTCGCCTCACACACCTTGGCTGCCAAGTGATGAGTTTCAAGGTACCAGTGACGCCGGCATGTACGGGGATTTCACGGTGATGGTGGACGACTGCGTCGGGCAGATTCTAGCGCGACTCGACGAGCTCGAGCTGGCGAACAATACGTTGGTGATCTTTACCAGTGACAATGGACCAGTCTGGTATCCCGAAGACGTGAACACGTTTGAACATCGCAGCGCCCACATGCTGCGGGGCAGGAGGCTGGGTCCGTATGAGGGTGGACACCGTGTGCCGTTTATCGTCCGCTGGCCAGGTCTCGTTCAGGCTGGGAAAACAAGCTCGGATATGATTTTCCACACGGATGTCTGAGCAACCATCGCCGAGCTATTGAACGTGCCGATCCCCGACACCGTCGCGGCTGACGGCTCAAGCTGGCTTTCGGTACTACTGGATCAACCACGACAAGATCCCGTGCGCACGACATTGGTCACGGAATCTCCGCGGACGCGGATCTTTCGCGAGGGTCCTTGGAAATTGATTCCACATCCCGATTGGCTCACCATGTCGCCCGAGAAACGCAGGGTCGTCACGCGTCAAGAGCTCCCAGGAGAGCTCTACAATCTGAGCGACGACGTTGAGGAACGCGAGAATCAGTGGGCGGCACATCCAGAAATCGTGGCGCGGTTGCTGGCGCAACTCGAGCGTTATTTTTAGGAGTATCATACGCATCAAGACGCGTAGCCGTTCTCGGTTCAGGGTTCTCGGTTCAGGGTTCAGGGTTCAGGGTTCAGGGTTCTCGGTTCAGGGTTCAGGGTTCGCGGTCCTCGGTTCGCGAGAAAGAAACCGGCTTGGCTCGTTGCCAGCCGCCGGGCCGGCGAATTACAATGCAACTAAATGGGATATCTGGCTCCGAGGAAGCATCATGGCGGCTCAACGGCACTTTTCTGACTGCACGACAAATCGGACTTGCAGTCTGTCGATCGGCTTGATTTGGTTTGCCTGTTTCGCCGTGACGCGTGTGGATTCCGCTCCGCCGGTCGACTTTCAGCGTGACATCCGACCGATTTTGTCCGACGCGTGCTTCCACTGTCACGGTCCTGATGCCGAGCAGCGTCAAGCTGATCTCCGCTAGGATAGGCGCGAAAATGCCTTCGCGCGACGTGACGAGCACACAACCATCGTTCCAGGCGATCGTTCGCGAAGCGAGTTGTGCGCGCGCCTCACGTCGTCCGATCCAGATCGACGCATGCCACCCACCGATGAGGATCGACAGCTCACCGCGTCGGAGATTGAAATGATCGGCCAGGGGGCGGACTGGAGTGAACTCTGGTCCTTGGCGCCGCCGCGGCGGCCTCGCTTGCCCAACCTCCAGCGGTCGACCTGGTCGAACAACCCGCTTGATGCGTTCATTTTAGCACGACTTGAAGAGGAAGGTTTGGAGCCTTCAACGATCGCCGACAAGGTTTCACTGATTCGGCGCGTGACGCTGGACTTGACCGGACTGCCCCCGACGTTGGATGAGGTGGATGCGTTCGTCGCCGACCGTTCACCCCACAGTTACGAGCGGCTAGTCGATCGGTTGTTGGCTTCTCCTCGGTATGGCGAGCGAGTCGCCGTCCAATGGCTTGACGCAGCGCGATATGCCGACACGAGCGGATACCAAATGGACGGCCCGCGTGACATGTGGCGTTGGCGAGACTGGGTTATTGACGCTCTCAACGCTGGCATGCCATACGACCAGTTCACCGTCGAACAACTCGCCGGCGATCTGCTGCCGAATCCGTCGCTGGACCAGTTGATTGCCACGGGATTTAACAGGAACCATCGTGGCAACGCGGAGGGCGGCATTATCCCTGAAGAGTATCGAGTCGAGTATGTGGTGGACCGGGTGGAGACAACTTCCACCGTTTGGTTGGGGCTGACCATGGGTTGTGCTCGCTGCCATGACCACAAATACGATCCGATCACACAACGTGACTTCTATCGGTTTTACTCGTTCTTCAACAACGTCCCGGAGCGAGGCAAAGCGAGGAAGTGGGGCAATTCGAAACCCCAGATTAAGGCCCCGACGGGTGTTCAGCGGCAGGCGTTGGCGGCGTTGGATCATGAAATCGCCGCTGCTGAACTTCGCACTCGGCAATTGGAAAACAAATTACTGTCAGCGCAGCGCCAATGGGAGGGTCAGCAGGAATCACTCACGGCCCATGGTTTCGATCAATTGCTTGGTGATCCCGTCGTCCACTTGACGATGGATAACGCGCATGCCGTGGCGGGCATTGCGACCACTGGCGCCGCGGTTTCCTGGGAGGGCGAACCTGAGATGGTCGACGGTCGTCTCGGTCACGCGGGTCTGTTTGACGGAACCCGTTATTTTGAGGTCGGTGACGTGGCGGGATTCGACTACGACACTCCCTTTTCAATCAGCGCATGGGTGTTGCCACATGGCTCGGCCGGTGGTGCGATCGTGTCCAAAATGCAGTCGGATACTGATGAACGCAAGGGGTATAGCATTGAACTGATCGATGGCCACTGGCACATCAACATCGTTCGTCGTTGGCTGGACGATTGCCTCCGCGTGCGTACGGTCCAGCCATTCCCCGCCGATGAATGGCAGCAGATACTGGTCACATACGATGGGTCCAAGTTATTCGAAGGAGCTCGACTGTACGTCAATGGCGATCCGTGTGAGCTGGAGATTATCGTCGACGATCTCCAGCAGCCGATCGTCGTGGCCGATCCCTTTCGCATTGGGGCCAGGGGCAGGCATCATCGTTTTCATGGATTGATCGACGACGTTCGACTGTACGACCAAGTATTGGCGCCCGAGCAGGCGAGATTGTTGGCGACCAGTGACCCGATCGACCGAATTACAGCCTTGCCGCCAACCGATCGAAATGCGAATCAATCCTACGCGCTGCGGAGATTTTTTATTGAATCTCAGGCACCTGATGACGTGCGAGCAGCCCACCATCATCTTGCCGGTTTGCGTCGTCAGCGAGCTCGGCTAGAGGATGAAATCGGCTCTGTCATGGTGATGCGAGAGATGTCGACGCCCCGCGACACCTTCATACTCAATCGCGGCCAATATGACGATCCCGGAGAGAAAGTGGCTCCCAACGTGCCTGAGTTTCTGCCGTCCATGGCGAAGGACTCCCCGCCTAATCGTCTTGGATTAGCCCGCTGGATTGTGGACTCAGCTAACCCGCTGACGGCGCGCGTGGCTGCCAATCGCGCCTGGCAATTGTTGTTTGGCGAAGGTTTGGTTCGCACGGCTGAGGATTTCGGCTCCCAAGGCGAGAAGCCGACCCACCCAAGGTTACTGGATTGGCTCGCCGTCGAACTGGTCGAAGGTGATTGGGACCTAAAACGACTACATCGCAAGATGGTCACCAGTGCCACCTATCGCCAGTCCTCAACGGTTTCACCAATCCAGTTGGCAGAAGACCCAGCCAACCAGCTATGGGGTCGAACTGGGCGTTTTCGCATGTCGGCACATAGGTTGCGCGACCAGGCGCTGACGACCAGCGGTCTGTTGGTTGAGCAGTTGGGCGGGCCATCGGTCAAACCATACCAGCCGTCAGGTTTGTGGGTCGAGTTGACGCTCGAGGAGTCGCGATATGTTCAGGACACTGGTGCGCAGCTTTACCGGCGCAGCCTCTATACCTACTGGAAGCGGACCGTCGCACCGCCGGGAATGTTGATGATGGATGCGTCACCGCGCGAAGCCTGCACGGTGAGAATGTCACGAACCAATACGCCGCTGCAGGCACTCAGTTTGATGAACGACGTGACCTTCGTCGAAGCGGCGCGAGCGCTCGCCGAGCGCATTCTGTTGGCGGGACACGCTAGCGATCCAGATCGTCTGGCCTACGCATTTCGTATGGTGACATCCCGTCTCCCCACACCCGCTGAGTCCCGAATTCTGAAATCGGCGTTGGATTTCCAACGTCAGAGATTCAGTCACGAACCTTTGCGCGCCGAACAGCTCGTCCAATTCGGTGACTCGCCCGCTGCTTCGTCTTTGGAGCCAGTGGAATTGGCCGCACACACGGTTCTGATGAACCTGTTACTGAACCTGGACGAAGCCATCACGAGACAATGACGCAAGAGACAATCACGCAAGAGACAATCACGCAAGAGACAATCACGCAAGAGACAATCACGCAAGAGACAACGACACCGCGGAACACGGTATCACGCGGCCCGCGACAAACGAAGGTGGAATGAGATGATACGTTCGAAGGCATGTCCCGGATTGGAAGAAGTAGACCGCCGCCGGTTCCTGTGGGGTGCCACAACCGGCCTAGGTACCGCAGCCTTTCACAGCTTGTTGGCCAGTGATGGGGTGGCGGATGTCGCCGACGAGGAGGAATCGGTGACGGCGGCCACCTCGCATTTCCTTCCCAAGGCCAAGCGGGTGATCTATCTGTTTCAGTCCGGGGCACCGTCTCAGCTCGACCTGTTCGACCACAAGCCAAAACTAGACCATTTGCATGGTGCGGATTTACCCGAATCGGTGAGGCAAGGCCAACGACTGACCACGATGACGTCCGGCCAGGCCCATTTTCCCGTTGCCTCGAGCCTTTTTTCGTTTGCCAAGCACGGACAGTCGGGAGCGTGGATCAGTGAACTGATGCCGCATTTGGCCGGCGTCGCCGATCACCTTTGCTTCATCAAATCGATGCACACCGAGGCCATCAACCATGATCCGGCGATTACCTTTTTTCAGACCGGCGCCGAATTGGCTGGGCGCCCGAGCATCGGCTCCTGGGTGACGTACGGACTGGGCAGCGAGAGCCAAGATTTACCGGCGTATGTGGCGATGATCTCGCAGGGCTCCGGCTCCGTTGGGCAGCCACTTTACGACCGTCTGTGGGGCAACGGGTTTCTGCCGTCGAAGTATCAAGGAGTCAAATTTAGATCGGAAGGCGACCCGGTCCTGTACCTGTCCAACCCGCCGGGGTTGGAGTCAACCGAACGGCGAAGGATGCTGGATGATTTGGCGAAACTCAACCGACTGCGACTGGCCGAACATGGCGACCCAGAAATCGCCGCGCGCATTTCACAATACGAGCTGGCCTATCGCATGCAGACGGCTGTGCCAGAATTGACGGATGTCTCCAGCGAACCTGAGCACATTTTTGAGCTGTATGGAAAACACTCTCGCACGCCAGGAACGTTTGCCGCGAACTGTTTGCTGGCTCGCCGTTTGGTGGAGCGTGGTGTGCGTTTTATCCAGCTGTTCCACCGAGGATGGGATCAACACGGCAAGTTGCCGGAACAGATTCGCAAGCAAGCGGACGACACGGACCAAGGATCCGCGGCACTAATCCACGACCTGGCTCAGCGAGGACTCCTGGAAGACACGTTGGTGGCGTGGGGCGGAGAGTTTGGCCGCACGGTCTACTGCCAGGGAAGAATGACGAGCGACGATTATGGCCGCGACCATCATCCTCGTTGCTTTACAGTCTGGATGGCGGGAGGTGGCATTCGGCCTGGCACGACCTACGGCGCCACGGACGACTTCTCGTACAACATTGTGAGCCATCCAGTCCACGTGCATGATCTTCAGGCGACGATCCTGCACTGCCTGGGGATCGACCATACGCGTTTGACGTTCAAGTATCAATCGCGACGTCATCGGTTAACCGACGTGGGCGGCGAGGTCATCAGAGACGTTTTGACATAAGCTGGACTCCTGGGGAATCGCCTGCGACATGGCGGTAAGCCGATGCGCAAGCAACTCGCCGATCTGTTGTCCGCCCGTGACGGGCACTTTCTTCTTGAATCGGGACATCACGGGGAGCTCTGGCTTGATTTGGAGCTACTGTGTTTACATCCGGAACGTGTGCAACCTTTGGCAGCGGAACTGGCACGGCGGCTGGCCCGCCTCCAGCCTTCCGCCATCTGTGGGCCGTTGATCGAGGGAGCGTTTATTGGTTTGATGGTCGCCGCGGCGCTACGCGTCGAGTTTTTCTATACCGAAAGGATCACGGGTACGACATCAGGGGGACTTTACTCGGTGGACTATCGGGTCCCGAAACCTCTGCGAACCGGGTTGCAAGGGCAACGGGTCATCGTGGTCAATGACGTGATCAACGCGGGCTCATCCGTGCGCGGGACGGTGTCGGATCTGGCCGAATGCGGCGCCGACGTCATCGGAATCGCATCGTTGTTGGTGCTCGGTGACTGGGCAGCGAGATTCGCGCGCGATGAAGGCACGGGGCTGGAGGCCCTCGATTCTCGCCCCAACCGACTCTGGACGCCGGCCGATTGCCCGCTCTGTGCCTCCGGTGTGCCGTTGGTGGACAACGCACTGGCAGCTGACCCGTAGCTCCGAGCTCTCGCTCGCAGTCCGGCTGACGGGCGTACCCAAGACCGTGCATCACGATCAGCGGATCGCAATTGGCCGCATGGTGAACCCAGCGGTCGAGCCGGCAATTTTATTCGTCATGGCGACGTAGCAGAATTCGTAGACCTTTTCGCGCGCCAGCTCCTCGAGGTAGTGAAACTCAGCTATATGAACCCCTTGGTCGACTAAGAGATATCGGTGCACGGGAATGAACCCATCTTCCTCATTGGTCGGAGGCGTGCATTCCAGGCCGCTCGTATCGGAACCGATCATTATCGAACCGCACTGTTCGACGAGGTATTTAGCGGTGGCGAGGTTAATCCCAGCCGAATCATGCGCGCCGATTTTTTCGTCATCCGCGCCGTCGGCGCCCCAATAACGCAGCGTTCCAGTCCGGAACAGCACCACGTCACCGGGGCGTAGCATAACCTTTTGGCGATGGACCGCGGCGTCAACATCCGTGGGTGTGATCGCGTAATGGGCCGGCAACGCCTCGACACCTTTCAAACCAGCGATATCCAATAACACGCCCCGAGCGATGACCGGCGGAATCGTAGTCGCGTCGCAACGACGAAGGCCAAAATCACCGCCGTAGTCGGCTTCCTTAAAGCCGTTGTACCAATGATTGTCGTCGCCCGCGACGACGTGTCCCAGCGAATCGATCTGTGTCGCAACATTGTCGCTCATGAACAGGGCACAGCTGTGCCAACCGACGGCGCTTGGATTAACTTCTGGAGCCATGAACGCATGGTCTTGCTGGGATTTCTCGCCGACAGGCCCGCGATAGGTCATCACCTCGCCTGCGTTATGACCTGGCCATTTGAAGCTGTTGCGGCTGTAGGTGATACCCAAGTCGTAGACTTGACCCGTTTGGGCTATTCGCATCGCCGCCAACGTTGTTTCCGTAGTCATGGCATTCAACGAGCCAACTTCATCATCATCGCCCCAAATCCAACCCCATCCGACTCCCTTGACCCAACCTTGGATCGACGCTGCTTCTTCGAGCGCCCGCACGTGTCGCGATGCATAGAGAGTGCCACACACAACCATGGCCACCATCAAAACGACTGGTGTTTTCGTACTTTTCCAATACAATCCGGTCATCGATTCGTCCTCAATTAAAGATGGTTTTGTTGGATATCGTGGTTCCGACTCTCCGTCCAGGGTCACTGCATGATAGTGTCAAACCTTTCTCTTACAAGCCAGGCAATCTCACTGGCCCTCAACCGTCGGATGTTCGGTTCATGGAGCCTTGTGGTGGATCGATTCGTTGCCAGCGACCCGCGCGGTCACCAATCGACAATCGGTAAAAATCTTGGCAGCGCGGTCTTGTGGCTGCTGCTCATGGCGAGTCTCGCACCCGCCCAACCTCCAGCCGAGCGGCTCCAGGAGGATCTGGCCAACACGCCGGTGGACGTCTTGGTAGCACGTGCCGAGCAACGGGGCACGGCGAAACAAGGCGCTTTGGTGTTCTACACATCGGCTGCGGGCTGCGTCCAATGTCATTCCAGTGGCCAAGCGAACTCCCCGTTGGGCCCAGATCTCGCGGAGCTCGGCAGAGACGTGACCGCCGTGCACGTGATCGAATCGATCTTGCACCCTTCCAAGAAAATCAGAGAAGGGTTTGAGACAGTGACGATCGACACGCACGACGGGAAGGTGGTTACTGGTTTGATCGTCCGCGACGAAGAGGATCGCATCATATTACGGGATGCGACGAACCTCGAGCAAGAGATCACCATCAAGAAAGATGACATCGACAGCCAACAGATCAGCAAGACATCCATGATGCCGCACGGTTTGGTCGATTCACTGCGGGGACGAGGCGACTTCGATCACCTGGTCCGCTACATTCTCGAAGTTGCACATGGCGGTGCCGAGCGGGCGGCGGAACTTCGACCCCGGCCCGAGAATGTGGCCGTCATCGACGACTCACGGAATCTTGATCACGCCGGCATTATTCGTTCTCTTGGACGTGACGATTTTGAGGCGGGCCAACGGATTTTTCTCGGACACTGCAAGAACTGCCATGGTGTCGACGGGAACCATCCGAGTCTTCCCACGGCACGCGCGTTTGGGACCCAACCGCTTAAATTTGGCGCCGATCTCTATTCGATGCTCCTCACCCTGACGCGTGGCAACGGGTTGATGGCCCCCATGTCACACTTGTCACCGAAAGAGCGATACCAGGTCGCGCATTTTATTCGCGAGCAATTCGTCAAGCCATCCAACCCCACATACCATCGGGTCGATGACGAATACTTGGACAGTTTGCCCAAAGGAACGGGCCAAGGAAGTTTTTCCGTCGCGGGTGAGCGAGATTATGGCCCTGTTCTCGCCTCCCAACTGGGAAATGACGTCAACAACTCGCTGACGTTTCGGCTGCCCAAGGAAGTAACGGTCAACTATGACCTACACCGCATGCGGCTGGGTGGTGTTTGGCAAGGCGGCTTTCTCGATCTCTCGCAGACGCATCACAACCGCCTGCGCGGCGAAGGGATGCCGGAGGTTGATGGCGAGGCGATCCCTGGTCTCGATGGTTGGGCCTGGGCCTTTGACGATTCGTTCGAGCTGCCACCCGACGTGAAACAACCGCGTGCGCCGGTCCGTTCTGATTACCTGCAATACTTCGGACACTATCTCTACGATGACCGGGCCGTGCTGAGTTATGGAATCCACGGTCGAAGAGTGCTGGAGACGATCGACGCGGCGGCCGACCGGGGGCTGTTGACCATTGAACATACTCTTCGGATTGAACCGGGAGATGTCGAACTCAAGCTGAGCGTCGGGCGGTTTGGAGAACCGGGCTGCCCAGCAGGAGTGATTGCCCGCGGTGAGATTGAACCTGAGCAGCGGTCAGGCAGCGTCCATCGGCAACTGGCCATGATCGATGACGGCGCAAGCCACGTCGTCGCTGGTATCGTCGGCGACGTCAAGTCTTTGACCTGGAGTATTGACGACGACAATCACATGGTGCTATTGATTCCGGCGGATGACAACGCCACGGTGATTCGGATTATTCGCGGTCACGGCGTTGGAGAAGACCACCTTTATTCGTTTTCCGACTATGTGACGGAAACGGAAACGAGCCAGTCACTCCTCGACCCCGGCGAGATGCTCGCCGGTGGACGAACTCGTTGGCCACAACGGATTCAAGTCCAAGGTACCTTGGGCGAACCGATCAATGGTTATGCCTTGGATTCCATACCGGTCCCGTTCGAGAATCCGTGGAATGCCTGGGTACGGACGAGCGCCTTGGACTTTTTCGAGGACGGTCGGGCGGTAGTGACGACGTACGGTGGCGACGTTTACATCGTCGACGGTCTGGATGACCAACTTGATCACGTCACCTGGCAACGCATCGTCTCAGGGCTGTTCGAGCCCTTTGGCGTGCGGGTAGTCAACGAAACGATCTACGTCACTTGTCGCGACGGTATTAAACGTTTGTACGACTACGACGGAAACGGAGAAACGGACTTTGTCGAGGTGTTTTGGAACGATGACGACGTCTCTTGCTCATTTCATGCGTTTAATTTTGACCTGCAAACCGACGCGGAGGGATATTTCCACATCGCCAAAGCGGGGCAATATTCAGATCACCGGCGTCCAGGGAGCATCATGCGAATACCACCGGAAGGCGGCAGCGCGGAACTGGTCGCCTGGGGACTCCGCACTCCTAACGGCATGGGCCAACTGGAGGACGGACGTTTTACGGTGTCCGATAACCAGGGACCATGGATGCCTGCCAGTAAAGTGTCGGTGATAAACCCAAACGCTTTTTTGGGAAACATGCCGATCAACAACGACCAGGACCGCTGGCTGCGTGCTCGACATGGCGGTGAATTGCCAGACACTTTCCAGGAGCCATTCATCTGGATGCCACAGGAGTTGGACAGTTCCAGCGGGGGCCAACTCTTCGCCAACGACGCACGTTGGGGACCTCTTGCGGGTCGATTGATCCATTCCTCCTACGGCAAAGGTTGGTTGAACTACATGTCCCTCCAGGAGGTGAGAGGCCAGCTACAAGGATCGATTGTTCGGCTGCCTCACCAATGGGATGCCGGCGTGATGCGATTGAGAACAAACCCACTCGATGGACAGGTCTATGGCACGGGGCTATCTGGTTGGCAAGGGCCGCCTGACGGGAAGGACGGCTGCCTCCAGAGGCTACGCTATGTGGGCGGCCCAGTGCGACTGGTTGACGATGTGCAGGTGACTGACTCGGGCATCCGGCTGACATTCAACTTCATGCTAGATCCGTCGACCTCGCTTGAAGCGGACAGATGGAAAGGGGAAATGTGGAACTATCTGTGGTCGCGGAAATATGGCTCGGACCAATTCTCCGTGATCAACCCCGCTGAGCAAGGTCGTGACAAACTAGCGATTCGCGCGATTCAACTTTCGGGGGATCATCGCACTGTCCACTTGTCCATTCCGGATTTGCAGGTATGTGACCAAGCCTTGTTTCGACTGGACCTGCGGGATGCGAACGACCAGCCCTTCCGGGAAGCCCTTTATCTCACGATTCATGGAATTCCTGGTCGACCGTAGTCCATCCATCGCGCATCGAGCCAATGAATCCCCCGCGTGAGCGACAACATCATTCCGATCGCCGAGTCCGCCACTTCTTCGGTGCCATGGTCCGGCACATTTGCCACTGGGATACCTCGCGCGGAAGCGAGGGCGATATCGAAGTTATCGGTGCCTACTCCGCGGCGAATGATGAGTTTGCAATTCGTGAGACGTTCGTCTCATGGTCGGCGCTGAGTCTGATCCCCGAAATCGGACATCCACGACCCGTTAAAGGAGATTCTTACTGGCAAGCCGCCAGGATCGCTCCATGAGGTCACATCGCTCGATCTTCCGCGAGCTGGATGGTACAATCCGCACGGCTTGCGGTCCTTGTGACGTTCAGAGATTCTTTCATTTGGACTCATCAACCGAAAACCACGATTGAACCGGAGACCCATTCATGAAGACATCCTTTAACCGACGTCAATTCGCAGTTACCACAACAGCCGCTGGAGCAGGAATCCTGTTCGCCACGGCACATACGGCGGAGGCTCACGAATCGATGAAGTTTCACATTTCACTGGCAGAATGGTCGTTGAATAAATCTCTGTTTGCTGGGGAAATGGACAATCTCGACTTTGCCAAGACAGCCAAGCAAGTGCTCGAAATCGACGCGGTTGAGTATGTGAATCAGTTCTTCAAGGACAAGGCGACCGACCATGCATATCTCATGGATCTCAAGGACCGCGCGGACGACAACGGTGTCAAGAGCCTGTTGATCATGATCGACGGCGAGGGCCAACTCGGCGATCCTGATGAAAAACAACGTGCTCAGGCTGTCGAAAACCACTACAAATGGGTGGAGGCGGCCAAAGTGTTGGGCTGCCATTCGATCCGCGTGAATGCCGCCTCGGGCGGGCTGTACCACGAGCAGATCGGGCGAGCGGCGGATGGTCTCCGCCGCTTGTCGGAATTTGCCGCCGATCACGACCTCAACGTCATTGTGGAAAACCATGGCGGCCTGTCTTCCAACGGCAAGTGGCTGGCAGCCGTCATCCAGACGGTGGGCATGGTCAACTGTGGCACGCTGCCCGATTTTGGCAACTTCAATCTAGGGGATGGCAAGATGTACGATCGCTACTTGGGCGTCGAAGAGCTGATGCCATTCGCCAAGGCAGTCAGCGCCAAGAGTCATGACTTCGACGAAGACGGCAACGAAAAACGCACCGACTACACTCGCATGATGGAGATTGTGTTGCGGTCAGGATATCGCGGTTACGTTGGCATCGAGTATGAGGGTTCCAAGCTCGGCGAATTGGACGGCATTAAGGCTACCAAACGGCTTCTGGAGCGGGTACGAGATTCATTGTCCTAGCGGATCCCATCGCGAGAGTTTGCCATGCGTCCTCTTTTGATTATGTCTTTTCTGATTCTCGCGGTATCCGATATCTCCGCCGAGTCCAACGCCAATCGTTTGGTTTATCTCGACGAGTTTTGCAACCCATACTACGCATCGACGACGTTTCCTAAACTGATCACGCCGCAGTGGGTTGGTGAAGAGGTTGTCGAAGCGGTCGTTACATGGGGTATCGACGACATGCGAGAAACCGCTCCGTACGAGTCGTATCTGCGCCCGATCCTGGACCGACTCAAGGCGATCGATGGGCGGGCACCCGTGAGCATCATGACGATTTCGATCGATCCCGCCGACCCACAGCTCCAGTTGTGGTTGAAAGAGGGTGTCTCGATTGAGACACATACGGCCGACCACCCCTGTCCCTGCCTGCAAGGTGGCGACTTCGCCAAGGCGAAGAGCACATACGATCGGTGTGTCGACCAAATCGCCTCCATCCCTGGGAACTCCCCGATCGCATTTCGCTTTCCGTGTATGGATTCACTGAACACTCCCAGTCCCCGTGCGTACGCGGAAATAGTCAACCAGACGACGGCCTCTGGCAATTTCCTGCAAGCGAGCAGTTCGGTGGCCACGCTGCTCACCGCCTTGGATCCGGATTTACCGGCAGACTTGGTGAGCGACGCCGATGGCCGTTCCCGCTTCGGCAAGTACATCCCTTTTCCATCCTACGTCAACAAGGTTGAAAACTATCCCTACCCTTTTCTCGTCGGCAAACTCTGTTGGGAGTTTCCTTTCGTCGTGCCGGATGATTGGGAAGGGCAAAACATCAACCAGCCGGCGAACCCCCAGACGACGGATGACATAAAGGCGGCTTTCGATGCCACGTTCATCAAACGGGGAATCGCTAATTTCACTTTCCATCCCCATGACTGGATTCGCAACGATCAGGTGGTCGAAATCATTGATCATTTGCAGTCCAAACACGGATCGAAAGTGAAATTCCTCAACTTCCGTGAGTGCCTGGACCGCATCCACGAACACCTGTTGGCTGGTCAACCGGTTCGCGATGCCCGTGGGAACGACAACGGCGTGCGGCTTGTGGACGTCAACAGTGATGGCTATCTCGATGTTTACATTGGCAACCAGCACATGACGCGAACACGCGTTTGACAGCCGCAAGATGAAAGCTGGTACGAGACGTCGTTTCCAGCTCAGATTGTTGGGACGGGAACTTCGCCATCAGCGCGGGACGCGGGTATCCGTTTTGGCGTGGTGCGTTCCAGTGGCCACATTTCCATACTGGTCTGCAACGAAGACCAACGTGGTAGCTGGTATTTTGACGGTAAGCGTTGGGTCGAAGACCATCGCCTGGCCCGCATCCCGAACGTCGAGGACCAGGAGGTCCTGACGGCGAGTGGAGGGTCGGACCGAGGCGTGCGGATGCGTGATGTCGATGTGGACGGCGACTGTGATTTGATCGTGGGCAATCCGCGGCAACAGGCTATCTTCGAGTGGAATGCTGATCAGGAGTCCTGGGAGCGTTGTGGTTTCTCGCTACCTGAATCGACGACGATCGTCAGCGCCGATGGCCAGGACGCTGGACTCCGGTTTGTCGATCTCAACGAAGACGGACGAGATGACATCGTATTCTCGAATGAGTCGTATTCTTCGGTCAGTCTTTTCAAATCGATCGAAGAGGGCTGGGTTACACTAGAACGTTCGGGCGACGCTTCGTCCATTCCGCGGATCACACGACGCGGCACCAACAACGGCGTATGGTTCGCAAACGGGTACATGTGGCTGCAAAACGAGGACACCGATCGACTTCCGGACGGCGTGGATCGCCGATCGTTCGCCGAGTTGCTGGAAAAACCAAAGGCCGATTGACCTACGTCATGTCGATTAGAATGTTCTGCCATTACTTAAACGAACGGCGCAGATCGAGCGATTGAATGCCGTACATCTTTCGAGTATCGCTCGCCGGGGGTTCCGCACGCCCGCTCGGCAACCGACAACACATCGTATAACCGCCGACCAGAGGAGCTTGGCGGGACACAGCTCTGGCAACAGGACGTGGCTGCCTTACCAGCCAGCCATCCGACACGTCTACGGCGTCGTCAGGCTCCGGCGGTCGGCGTCGCGGTTACGGAGCAGTTATCGCGCCGTTACCGCTCGGCGGCTGCACGCCTCGAGCGGCGACCGACAACGCGTCGTTTAACCGCCGACCAGAGGAGCTTGGCGGGACACAGCTCTGGCAGCAGGACATGGCTGCCCTACCAGCCAGTCATCCGACACGCTTACGCCGTCGCCAGGCTCCGGCGGTCGGCGTCCGGTTGAGGCGCAGTTACCGTTCGGACGCCACATGCCCCGCTCGGCGACCGACGGAGGCGCTGAAAACGGACATACCCATCCCCGAATACGACCGTCGTGAGAGCCTGGCCAGGACACACAAGCATTGCAGTGCCGCGATTCACAGTGACGTTGTTCGAGACGATTGCCTCACCCGGAATCGACTCACTACGGGTTGAGCGACACAACACCAGAGTCTATCCCCGTAAAGGGCCTCACGAATTGCCATGATCGACGCGGTTTACCCTCTTTTTCCGGATTGTGACGCACGTAGTTAATGGCACTCTCAATCGACAACTCATTGTAAAAATAAACCTTCCACATTCCATCGGCCCACGGCGATGGTGGCTCGCCTGGCTCGTTCGCATATTCGGCTAATGGGTGCACGCCACGCCGTCGAAATTCTTTCGTCGCTTCCCCTTTCAGCAAACCGGCCATCAATTCCACTCTGTATCGGTGTCTTCCAATCACCAAATGGACATGTTCAGAGAGGATCGAACACTCCCAAATCTCATATCCACTACTCGTGACTCGCTTTGCAAAACCGTTCGCGATTGCTTCGATGTGAGGCGCCTCAAAATGAACCTGCGGATACTTGAGCGAATTGCGTGCGGCTGCGAGCCAATTGCGTTCCCGGACGGTAAGTTCCTGAAAAGACTTGCGTTCCAGAGTTTTGGTCGCTTCACCGAAACGTCGTAATTCCCAAGCGGCGACGAACTCGGACCACGAGCCGCGTGGATCATTGGGCAACCAAAAGCCATAAGAACCGAATATGACGTGATAGCCGCGGATCACTGAATACCTCCACCGATACCTATACAGATGTATAGAATTTTATCAACTCCAAACAATCCGATTGACCCGTAACCGTTTCGTTCGGGCGACAACCCAGTTTTCCAGCCGGTCCGCAACCGCTTGAGAGGGCCGCGTTGCCTTGCAGCCACCGCACGATGACATTCGCAAACCGACGTCAGGCGCCCCGATCGGCGACCGACAACACGTCGTTTAACCTTATTTTCCGCTACCTTGATTTGCTTGCAACGGGAGCGCGACGTGACGGCGGCCAGGAAGTTAGCACGGAGGACGGGGAAGACGGTGGCTGAGAATTTGAGCTGGCGTCGAGAGCCCTCACCGCGCGAGCAACTCACGCTGCTCGGGTGCCGGTTGCAGTGGCTGAACGATGCGCCCCGAACGTGTCCGCGTGATCAATAACATAAACACCGCAAACTCGCTGAGGATCGTTCGAGTCGTCGTGCGACACTCCTTCGTCGATGCGTCTTTTTCGCACGTCGCCAGGTACGTCCGCTGCAGCACGAAGTACAACGTCAAACTCATCATCATCAGAAAGAAAAACGCTTCCAAACGATGAGCGTTTTGCAAAAAAACCGGACGCACCGACAACGGGCTCTTGAAGATGTGGTTCGCGTGCTCGGCGTACGTTTGTTGTTTGAACTTCGTGAACAACGCATCCGCCGAACGCTGCATCGCCGTGGTAACCAGCACGTTCAAGCCGTCATATTTCTCGTCTTGTTTCGGCAACTTCTTGTCGAATTGAAACTCGAAGCGGTGCGTCGGACGTGTGCGGCCGCGGCCGCGGCCGGGCGCGGGCAGCGCGGCTTGTTGCCTTTTGGTCAGCGGAATCATCTCGTACGAGAAGTACTTCGCCGCTTGTTTCTTACCGAACACACGCTCGACGCGGCGGGTGATCGAAGCCGGGTCGGTATTGCGATTGCCACTCGCGACGCTCTTTTTAATCTTTGCCAGTTCCGACCGGATCTTTTCGATTTGCGAGGTGCGTTGCTTGCGGGTGACTTTTTGATCGGCCGTGCTGAAGACGAAGATCACGCGGACGGGAAAGTCCTGTTTCGTTTCTGGGTCGGTCAACCGGTGACGCAACACGGCCAGTTCGTAATGTTCGTGCGGCAGATCGCCTTGCTTGCGGCGCCGTTGCTGTTCGATCGAAAGGTAGCTCGCGCGGTTCCATTTCAATTGCTTGCGATGCTCGTCGTAGAGCGGGCGAAAGTCGCCCCAGGGCGCCGAACAGAGCGCGTCGAAGCCTTCGTTTTTCATCCGCGCCAGATGCCGGATGCTATAAGTGCCGCGGTCGGAGATCATCGTCAGCTCCGGCGGCTTGAGTTGCTTGAGGATCAACGCGAATTGTTCGGCCACGGCCGTGCTTCCGTTTTGATTACCGCTGACGGTGTGCCCGTAAATCGGCAGCGGCCCGAATTCATCGACGTGAGTGTAGAGGCCGGCGTGGACCATGCGTCCGCCATGAGCGGCGTCTTCCATGCGGCGGCCCTTGGTGATGTGGGCGGCGGGCAGTTCTTGGTCGCTGGGAATCGTTTCGTCCACCGGCAGTTCGTCACGCGGCTCGGACTGCTCGTAAGCTCCATGAAAGAGGATATGCGTAGGGTCGTAATGGACTTCCGCCAGCGGTACGCCGAGTTCTTCCGAGACGTGCAAAGCGAACGAAGCGAGTATCGAATGGCGTTGCGTGAAGAAGGCATCGAGTGCTTTACCGAGTCGATCGTCGTTGAGTTTCTCAGCGGGGATGTTCCACAAGAGTTCGGCGCCAGATTCTTCAGCCCACTTGGTGACGTTGACAAGCCCGAGAGGGCTAAACATCCTGGCGGCGATGAGGACCGAGAGGATAGTTCCATAATCGAATTCGGCTTGGCGATCGGCGGGGAGATGTTGGTCGATGATCTCGGCGACATTCATGCGTTGAAGGAGCGGAGCGATGACGGCGAGTGTGCCGATGTTGCGTCCTTCGACGTTTGCGTCGGCCTGGTTTCCATACCACGTTGCAGTGTTCATCTGCGTAGCGTGGCAAATTTACGCAAGGCTAGCTAGCCCAATTTTGGAAGAAACTCAGATAGCGGAAAATAAGTTTAACCGCCGATCAGAGGAGCTTGGCGGGACACAGCTCTGGCAACAGGAAATGGCTGCCCTACCAGCCAGTCATCCGACACGCTTATGGCGTCGCCAGGCTCCGGCGGTCGGCGTCGGGTTGAGGCGCAGTTACCGCGCAGTTACCGCTCGGCGGCCGCACGCCCCGCTCGGCGACCGACGGAGATGCTGAAAACGGACCTACCCATCCCCAACACGACCGTCGTGGGAGCCCGTTGACGGATTTGTCGCACCACGATTCGAACGTTTTCAGCCTCTCCTCTGGTCGCCGGTTAAACGACGCGCAGAGGAGCTTGGCGGGACACAGCTCTGGCAACAGGAAATGGCTGCCCTACCAGCCAGTCATCCGACACGCTTATGGCGTCGCCAGGCTCCGGCGGTCGGCGTCTCGGTTACGCAGCAGCTACCGCGAAGTTATCGCGCAGTTACCGCTCGGCCGCCGCACGCCCCGCTCGGCGACCGACGAAGACGCTGAAAACGGACCTACCCATCCCCGAACACGACCATCGTGGGAGCCCGTTGACGGTTTTGTCGCACCACGATTCGAACGTTTTCAGCCTCTCCTCTGGTCGTCGGTTAAACGACGCGCGGAGGAGCTTGGCGGGATACAATTCTAGCAACACGACATGGCTGCCCTACCAGCGAGCCATCCGATACGCCGACGGCGTCGCGTTACGGCGCAGCGACCGATGGAGACAACGTGCTGTGACCCGGAGCGACGATGCAATCCGGTCGTGACATGGAACTATCTAACTGACTCGCCGCAGGAGTTGCTCGGGACTAGAATGACACTATTGCATCGGATACGCCACAGGAGACTGGTCCGGACTCCTACCTGACCGTTACGGTTCACACAACTGACAGTCGCGCCCCAAACGCGCTTTGTTCATGTCCATCAAGCCCCAAATCCTTGGTCTCGTCGCCATCGTCGTGATGCTGTTTGATTCCGCCGTGACCGCCGATGACCAAGCGAGATTTTTCGAGAACCAAGTCCGGCCTATTCTCGCCGAGCATTGCAGCGCATGCCACGGAGAGAAGAAGCAAGAGGGCGGTCTACGGGTCGACTCTCGGCCAACTCTTTTCGAAGGAGGCCAGCGCGGCGCGGCGATCATCCCCGGCGAAGCAGAATCGAGTCTACTGGTTCAGGCCATTCGACGCACTGGCCAATTGAAGATGCACCCGGACGCAGCGCTTAGCGCCCAGCAAATCGAGACGCTTGTCCAATGGATCGATCTCGGAGCACCTTGGCCGGAAACCACTCGCAGCCTACTTGCACCAATAGCAGACGCGGCCGCACAACATTGGGCGTTTCAGCCACTGAGCGTACCGAAGCTGCCCAATGTGACCAAGGATGGCTGGCCTCGTGGTCCCGTGGACACATTTGTGCTCGCACAATTGGAGCAGGCCAGTTTGGACCACGCTCCCGAGGCCGATCGCCGTACATTGCTGCGTCGGCTCGTCTACACGTTGACTGGACTGCCGCCGACGCCAGCCGAAGTCCGCGAATTCGTCGATGACCCGACACCCGACGCCTACGAGCGTGCGTTGGACCGATGGCTCGAGTCACCTGCATATGGACAACAATGGGCCCGCCATTGGCTCGACGTTGCCCGTTACTCGGATACGAAGGGCTATGTCTACGCGAGAGAGGAACGATCTTGGGTCCACGCCTGGAGCTATCGCGATTGGGTTACGCGGGCGATGAACGACGATCTCCCTTACGACCGCTTCCTGCTGCTGCAACTGGCCGCCGATCAGGTCGAGCCACGTGAGAACGATGACCTGGCGGCCATGGGATTTCTCACGCTCGGTCGCCGATTTCTGGGCGTGAACCGAGACATTATCGACGACAGGATTGACGTAGTCTGTCGCGGCACGATGGGGTTGACGGTGGGTTGCGCTCGATGCCACGACCACAAGTACGACCCGATCCCCACGGCCGATTACTACTCCCTTTACGGTGTCTTTGGCAGCTGCGCTGAACAGTTAAAACGTCTGGACGATGGTTCACTTTTCGACGAGACCTACCAGCAAGAATTAGAGAGCCGAAAGCAAAAGCTGGCCAGCCAGATGGCCGAAAGCCGGCATGCGTCATCCAATCGCGTGCGTGAGCGAATTGGCGACTACCTACAGGCCCAAACCGAGCTTCACAAGTATCCAGCTCAAGGCTTCAACCAAATCCTGGAACCGACGGACCTACTTCCCGCGTTTGTGCGACGTTGGGAGACCTACCTCCGCGGCGCCAGGCGCAATGCAGATCCAATCTTTGTGGTGTGGCACGCCTTTGCGGAGCTGCCGGCCGACTCATTTTCGGAGCGTGCTGTCGAAGTGTCCAGGCGACTCGTACAGGCGACGGACTCCCGGATCAATCCCATCGTGGCCCAGGCATTTGCGTCGACGCCAGCTTCGTTCCAGGAGGTCATCGAGCAATACGCAGCGATCTTTCGCACGATTTCCACGGAGTGGGAACAGACTCTCGAACCGGCAGCGAGCGACGAAACAGAAGCTCCCGTCGGCTTTGACGATTCACACAAGGAACGGTTGCGGCGCGTCCTCCATGGTCCGGGTGCGCCTTGCGAGGTTCCTGACGAACCAATCGTTCATACCGAATCGTTTTTTGACACCGGGACGTGTCAGACCCTATGGTCAATGCAGGGCGAAGTCGATCGGTGGATCCTCCAATCGCCGCAACCGGACCCACACGCCCTGGCGCTGGTGGATCGATTGGAACCAACCGAGCCGCGGGTCTTTCGACGGGGCAATCCCATGGACCAAGGGGACGAGGTGCCACGTCAGTTTCTGTCGCTATTGGTCGGTGACAATCGAAAGCCGTTCCAGCATGGTAGCGGTCGGTTGGAGCTTGCCCAAGCCATCATCGATCCGAGGAATCCACTCACCGCCCGCGTGATCGTCAATCGCGTCTGGGCCCACCACTTTGGTCAAGGATTGGTCGATTCGCCGAGTGACTTTGGCACCCGCGCGAACGCTCCTTCCCACCCAAGACTCTTGGATTGGTTGTCAGCCCGGTTCGTCCAGGAAGGATGGAGCCTGAAGAAACTCCACCGCTGGATCTTGTCGTCGTCTACCTTCCGGCAACAATCGACTGGTCCGGCCAACCCACGATCTCTCGCGCGAGCTAGGGAGCTTGACCCACGCAACCGTTTCTTGTGGCGAATGAATCAGCGACGACTGTCATTCGAGGAGGCACGTGACTCGTTGCTGGCAGCGTCGGGGGAATTGGATTGTCGCATTGGAGGCAAACCTGTCGATCTGTTTAGCAAGCCTTCGCCCACGCGACGCACGCTGTACGGCCTCGTCGATCGGCAATTCTTACCCGGTACGCTGCGGATGTTTGATTTCGCAAATCCAGACCTGCACATCGCTCAACGAGTCGAAACAACCGTTCCGCAACAGGCCCTCTTTTTCTTGAATCATCCCCTGGTTTACCAACGCGCCAGCAAGTTTTCGCGACTCGCTGAAGACAACACGCAACCAGTTGCGGTCCGCGAACTATTCGCAAGAATCCATCAGCGTGAGCCGTCCGACGTCGAGCTGGCTGACGCCTTGGAGCTGGTTAGCGCGGCCGAACAAAATGAACCTTCACAAGTACCGTTGACTGTCGCCGACTGGCAGTACGGCTACGGCGAGTTGGACGAAGATTCACGACAAGTTACGGGATTCACGCGCTTGCCATTCTTTACCGGAGATGCCTGGCAGGGTGGCCCCAATCTTCCTGACCCCCAGCTGGGATGGGTCCAGCTGACGGCCGGTGGTGGTCATCCGGGAAACGATCGACGGCGGGCCTCGATCCGACGTTGGACGGCACCCCGCTCGATGATGGTTGCGATCCAATCGCAGTTGACTCATGAACCGGATATAGGAGACGGTATTCGTGCCTTTATTGTCGCCTCGCGAGATGGCGTGATACACTCCACCACCGCGCACCAGCAAGAGCGAGAGCTGAATACCGAGGCGATTCCTGTCGAGGCAGGTGATACAATTGATTTCGTGGTGGATATCGGGGATGTTTTGAACAGTGATCAATACTTGTGGAGCATCAGGCTCAATCAAATGCCTCTGGGAGTCGAAGCGGCGGTCTGGGATTCAAAGAAGGAATTCGCTGGTGCCGCACCGGTCCTGTTGACGGCGTGGGCCCAGTTGGCGCACGTACTTTTTTGCTCGAATGAATTTCTTTTTGTTGACTAATTAAAACGATTCGAAGAGTTTGTTTAGGCCCAGAGACGAAAGCTCGAAACGGACCCAACTCGCATGCATAGTCAACTTTTTCCATCCGCCGTGACCCGTCGCGACGTGCTACGACGTTCCGCGCTTGGACTCGGTTCGCTGGGTCTGTGGGGTGTGATGGCTGATGACGGCCAACTGGCCAATGCGGACAGCACTCCCGGGTTGGGACCGTTAGCGAAGAAAGCCCCGCATTTCGCCAAACGAGCCAAGCGCGTGGTTCACTTCTTCTTGAACGGCGCGCCGTCGCACGTGGATACATTCGATCCCAAACCAGCGCTGCGGAAGTATGCTGGAAAAACCGTCAGCGACCATCTAGCGACCGAGAGAAAGACAGGGGCTGCGTTTCCCTCTCCATTTCGATTTCGGCGCTACGGAGAGGCCGGCATTGAGGTCAGCGACCTCTTTGCACGGACGGCTGAGCACATCGACGAGATCGCGGTCGTCCGTTCGATGTATGCCCAAGTCCCAAACCATGAGCCCTCGTTGATGTTGATGAACTGCGGCGACTCCGTCCAACCACGGCCAAGTTTGGGGGCGTGGACACTGTACGGTTTGGGAACGGAGAACCAGAACTTGCCTGGATTCGTGGCGATGTGTCCAGGTGGCCTTCCCATCAAGGACACGGAGAATTGGCAGGCGGCCTTTCTCCCGGGCACGTACCAGGGTACTTACGTCGATTCACAGCACGAACAATTGGGTCAACTCATCGAAAACATTGAGCATCCCCATATTTCCGCGGGTGACCAACGACGCCAACTAGAGTTGCTGGCTCGGTGGAACGCACGACATCGTGAGTCGAGGATCGATGACCGCTTGGATGCACGCATCCAGTCGTATGAATTGGCGTTTCGCATGCAAACCGACGCCAAGGAGGCCTTCGATATTTCTCGAGAACCAGCCTACGTCCAACAGCTATACGGTCAGGGAGTGCATGCGCGCCAAACATTGATCGCACGCCGGTTGCTCGAACGGGGTGTACGATATGTTCAGCTCTGGCATGGGGCAGGCCAACCGTGGGACCATCACGAACAGATCGAAGAGAATCATCGCCGATTGGCTGGACAGTTGGACCAACCGATTGCGGCGTTGTTGGCCGATCTGAAGCAACGGGGTATGCTCGACGAAACACTGGTCCTTTGGGGTGGCGAGTTTGGCCGCACACCAACCGTCGAGTTAAATGGAGATGGGAGTTCCAAGTTGGGACGCGACCATAACCACTATGGTTTCACCGTCTGGATGGCCGGAGGGGGCATCAAGGGGGGCACCGTCCGCGGGGCGACGGATGAGTTTGGCTTTCAGGCCACCGAGAATCGCACCAGCGTCCACGATTTGCACGCCACGATCTTATACGCCCTGGGCATGGACCATGAACGGCTCACTTACCGGTACGCCGGGCGCGACTTTCGCCTCACGGACGTCTATGGTCGTGTGCTACACGACATTCTTGCCTGACAGGCTGGAATCACGGGTCCGGTGATGTGCCGGTTCGCGTTAGATTATCCCAGCCAGCTCCTGGAGCTGATGCCAATTCTCCAACCGATCTTGATTGGCCAAATCCAGCGTGGCGGAAGCATTGCCGTCCTGATCGAAATGTTTGGAAAAACGGCCTTCGCTACGGCAGAAATCAATAAAATCGACCGTTTCCTCGGATTTTGGCGGCGTCCACCAGTCCTCTTTGACGGCTGGATTGCCCTGTAGGGAAAGACGTTTCTTGATCGTGTCGCCTTTGCGCGGATCGTAGATAAGCAGTGGAAAAGCGCGGGTGTCGACGGCTAATCGCGCTTGATCGGCAGCCATGTTGTCGGCCACACCGTGCTCTGGTTGGCAGGTCGTATAACAACTGATCACAGCGGGGCCGTCGAATTCCAAGGCGCCCAGCACCGACTTGTAGAAGTGATTGGTGTGATGACAAGTCGTCTGGGATACGAACGTGCGCGGATGCATCATCGCGATCTGGGCGATCTCTTTTCGTCGCTCCTGCTTGCCACCCACCTCCTTGCCATGGATACTCATCTTGGTGTTTTGACCCATGTAGCTACTGGTCGAAGCCTGTCCGCCGGTATTGGAATAGACCTGGGTATCCAGCACGAAGACTTTAACGTTCATTCCGGAGGCCAGTAACCGAGAAAGAGACTGGAAACCGATGTCGAACATGGCACCGTCGCCACCGATACACCAAATCGGTTTATCCTGCCAACCCAGTTGGTCCCACCGTGCGCGAATCCCCATGGCGTCAGCGGGCGCGTTTTCAAACAGCGAATTGGTCCAGGGCACCAGGTAGGGATTGTAAGGATAGGTGGAGGTGTAAACCGTGTTGCAACCCGTGGCCGCCACAATGCCCCATTGGTCACCGTATTTGGCGCCTGTCGCCGCACAGAGCATCCGCAGGGCCGTCCCCTCGCCACAACCGGCGCAGGAACCAGCTCCCCCGACGTAGATGTGGGTCTGCTCCTTGAGCATCATATCAATCAACAGGTTGTCGTTGATGTAGTCTTCATTGGACGGGCCAACGCTCTTGAAGAATCGATGGCCCTTGCGAATGTCGTCCATCTTCTCTTCGGACTTGGGCACCATTTCCAGCGCCAAGTCGTCGCAAACCGTAACGCATTCCGCGCATCCCTTGCATTTACTGGGGTCGATGATGATTGAAAAGACGCCGCCTTCCTTCCCCTTCTTCACCGGCCCGTCGTAGTACTTCCGTGTCTTAGCCCAGTCGGCGCGAAACAGCTCGCGATCGGCCTCGGACTCGACGGCGGCTAGTTTTTCCTCCAGCTCAGATTCCGAGAGGACTTTACCCAGGATCGCGGTGTCAGGGCACTCCGTCACGCAATCCATGCAGCCGGTGCAATTGTCGCGAATGAAGATGGGGATTTCTGGCGCGACGTAGCTGAAGTCGCGCAACGTGGCGGTCCCAGCCGGTATCAACGACTGGGCAACTTCTCGATCAGCCGGCAGGGAACTCGACGCACTCCCGTCCTCGTAGGAACGAATGACGCGATCGTTGAAATCTCGGACGTCCAGAATAGGAAGTTGGACATCCAGGTAAGGCTTGTCCACCAGCGTTCCATAGCTGTTGTTATTGTATGGATCCCGCTCCGACGCCTCGTTCATGGAAGGCAAGTTTTCTGGTGAATTGTCGGCTGTGGCCATATAGCTTGACTCCGTCTTGATATTGATTTATTTCGAGGCGACCATGACTTCGCGCGGTATTTGCTGACTCTCGCTGTAGCCACGTTTGACACACGTAAGGTTGTCTTGGACAACCTGCTCACCCCGCTTGCCGAAATACTTCCGCAGTGCCTTCTCAACGCCGGCGTAAACCTCGTCGTCCCCCATGCCACTGGACTCGCCATACGGCGTTAAACGAAGAAACGCTCCGAGCAGCACGATCCCCTGCATCCTCATCTCCAGATCCGCGACCGATGCCACCTCGCGGGCGATCTTGACCATGTCAATGAAATACACATTGAGCCGTTTCTCCACCATCATCTGCTGGTGATAGGCTGGGATGCGCTTCCATACACCCGCGGGATCGGTAAAGTGGCTTTGCATGAAAACCGAGCCACCGTCGACCATCCCGTGCAGTGGATTGCCGCTTAGAATGGCGTTCGTATCGTTGAGAACGACCAGATCAACGTACTCCAACTCACTGTGCGAAAAGATGTGAGAGTCGGCAATTGTCAAATAATAGGTTGTCGGCAGACCCTTTTTTTCCGAACCGTACTTGGGATAAGCCTGCACGTCTTTTCCAAACACCTGGCCGGCGATTGTAGCGATCACTTTGTTCGTCGTCACCGAACCGAATCCGCCCACGGAATGCCCTCTCATGGAAAAAGCACCGGGGGGACGTAGGTCTGGATCTTCGCCCATCTTCAGCGCCAAATCATGATCCACGCCGACAACAAAGAAATCGGCGCCCTCGTCGGCCATGTTCTTGAAAATCGATAAAATATGACCCGGTCGAACATCGCGGCTGCCCAACCCTGCCGCGCCCGAATAAATCTTGGGAATCCGCTCGATTTTTGGCATCCCATTTTGGCCATTCATCGCATCACAAAATGCGGCTTTGACCTCACGTGTCAGATGATTTCCCGTCGTGGAGAGCGGATCGTCCATCCGCTCAATCACGGTAAATGCCTGGCAGTTGCTAAGCGCTTCGACCAACTGGCGAGCGGGAAACGGACGGAAACAGTAAATGTTAAGGCAGCCTGCCTTGATACCCATTTCGTCCCGCAAGAAATCAATGGTCGTTTGTGCCGTCTCCATATAGGAACCGATCCCAACCAGAATAAACTCGGCGTCTTCGCATCGATAAGGGTCAATGAAGTCATAACGCCGCCCGGTGAGACGATGAAACTCTTCAAATGCATCCTCCAACGCCTCCTCGACCCGGTCGTAAAACCAACGTTGGGCAATCTTTCCCTTCATGTACGAGTCTTGGTTCTGCACCACGCCTGACATGATCGGATTGGCCGGGTCCATGAGGCTGAACAGCTTCTCTTCCGGTTTGCCGACAAAACCGGCCATCATTTCCGGTTCGATCAGGTTCACCGATTCCACCGTGTGCGTGGTGAGAAACCCGTCCTGCACGTTAAAAAACGGAGTGACGGAATCCTCCGCCGCGCGTCTTGAAATCAAGCAGAGGTCACCAGCCTCCTGAGCGTTGCGTCCAAACAGGATGCCCCACCCGCAGTCCGCGACGCTCATAACGTCGTCGTGCCCAGCGTGCACATTCAATCCTTGACTGGTCAACGCCCGAGAGCCAATATTGAATACTACCGGCAATCGCTTCCCTGAAATCGTGTAAAGCACTTCCTTCATCAGGACCAGACCCTGGCCCGAGGTGAAATTGGTGACCCGGCCACCCGCCGCCGCGAATCCCTCGCAAAAGGTCGCTGAAGAGTGCTCGCTCTCCGGCTCGACAAAAACCAGCTGATCCCCCCAAAGATTGGGAATGCCGTTGACGACCGCCTGGTTGAATCCGCTCCCCATCGTCGTGGAGCTGGTGATCGGAAACGCACCCGAACCCTGGCAGATGCGGGTCTCTACCGACACGACTGCCTCGGCGCCATCGCACGTGGTGGGAATACCTGGATACTCGTACTTAGGTTCCAGTTCCTCGTGGACTTGGATATCATCAATGGTGTCATTAACGGGGATAGTCGCCATCTAGATCCTTTCCGTTTAGCCGCGTAGAGCCCACGTCATCCTAGCCAAACTAGCCGCCGCCCGCAATGAACGTTCGATTTTGGGCAATTTCACGCGTTTTCCCTAGACAGGCCAGGCCGCACGCTCACCCCAATTTATCACTTTCTTGAATCGTTTTGCTTCTGCCTACATAATGAGCAGGTCGAGGCTCCGACCCTACGTTTTGAGTGCCAGACCGTCTTTGTATCCGCACCGTCTTTGTATCTACTCAGTCCTTATGCGAAAAACAGACATGCCGACTACAATCGACATTCTCCTCGAAAAAGCGGAAATTGGGATCGAGGACGTGGCCAAGCGTTCCGGATTAAGCGCCGATCGGGTCGAAGCGATCGTTTGCGGACGATGGCTGGCCAGCCCCGCTCAGCGGCGTGCCATCGCCAAAGCCCTGGATGTGGACGTGACCGAAATCAACTGGGGTCATTCCATGAGTCCACGGAATGTACGCTACCACCGCTTTGGGCTCAAAGAGGACTTTTTCCCATGAGCAAGAGTGTTGCCGAACTCTGCGTTAAGCACCGACTCACCACCGACGAACTGGCCGAGGCAGCCGGTCTCACACCCGAACGTGCCGCTGCAATCCTACTGGGTCGATGGACCCCCTGCCCCACTGAACGGCGCAAGGTGGCCGATGCATTGCATGCGTCCGTGGAAGAGATAGCCTGGGGACACAAGACACCGATCCAGCATATCTACGGTCATGGACCGGGCTAGCAACCCACGGTTGCAGCTTCTTGGTGTGCGAGTAAAGTGGGGGCTCGCCGAATGGTCCATGGAGGCCTTGATCATAACTCCGCCAAATGCTGGCAAAGATAGTACACACCGAGCTTAGCCCAATATAGGTTTCAGTGTTCTGGTTTCAGTGTTCAGTTCCATTGGTTTTGCCTCTCGTGCCTGAACACTGAAACCCGAACACCGAACCGGAATATGTTGGCATAGGCAGCGTTGATGGCATTTGGCGGACTAATGATCAAGGCCGTCCATGGACTCGGATGACTCCGCGTCTACCTGAACAGTGAACGGGCGCGCAATTATGACAGCGATATTAGAATGGGGACTTTGATGACAAGAATTCCTGTCACAGCTCTGATTACTTTGGTATTCGTTACACTTGCCTGCGGGATTCCGGTCTCCGCCGCAGCGCCGCCCGGTTTCGAACCGCTCTTTAATGGCCACGATTTTAACGGTTGGCACGGGCTGGGGCATTTCGATCCTCGCGACCTGGCAGCCATGACGCAGGAAGAGCGCGGCGCCAAGCATGCCGCGGACTTGGAAGACATGCGGCAGCACTGGACGATCGAAAACGGTGAAATCGTCAATGATGGCCACGGCGTCTACCTGACCTCGGACCGTGAGTTTGGTGACTGTGAGCTCTTGATCGAGTACAGGACGGTTCCATTGGCCGATAGCGGCATTTACCTAAGGCTTACCCCGCAAGTGCAGATTTGGGATACCACGGATACCGAGAAGTTCACGCTCGGCGCCGACAAGGGATCGGGCGCCCTCTGGAATAACAGTGAAGGCGCTGCCGGCAAGGATCCGTTAGTGTTGGCGGACCAACCGTTCGGCGAATGGAACCGGATGCGAATCCGCCAGGTTGGTTCGCGGACCTCGGTATGGATGAACGACCAACTCGTCGTCAACCACGCCGTGATGGAAAACTTTTGGGATCGTTCCCGGCCACTTTTTGCTAAAGGTTCGGTCCAACTGCAGACGCACGGCGGCGAGATTCGCTGGCGGAACCTGTACGTGCGAGAGATTCCTCCGGACGAAGCCAATCGAATCCTGGCCGACAAAAACGACGCGGGATTCAACCACGTATTTAATGGCCGCGACCTGGTCGGATGGCAAGGTGCGACCGGCAACTACGAAGTCGTGAGCAGCGCGGTCCGATGTAAACCCAACAGTGGAGGGACGCTCTTCACCGCGAAACAGTACGGCAACTTTGCCGCTCGATTGGAATTCAAGCTCCCGCCCGGCGGCAACAATGGATTAGCTATTCGCTATCCGGGCCACGGAAATCCAGCGTACGACGGCATGTGCGAGCTGCAGGTACTGGACAATGACAGCCCCAAGTATACGGAATTGGACAAGCGTCAGTACCATGGATCGGCCTATGGAATGACGCCAGCGGTGCGTGGTTATTTGCGACCACCGGGCACGTGGAATTTTCAGGAAACGACCGTGCGAGGTTCGACCATTCGCGTGGAACTCAACGGTTACGTGATACTGGATACGGACTTGAGCCAAGTCACTGAATTCATGGGTGAATCGCCCCACCCAGGCAAGGACCTCGAGCGCGGGCACTTCGGCTTCGCGGGGCATAGAGATCCCGTTGAATTCCGTAACATTGCGATCCGTGAAGACGCATGCAATTAGCGGCGTCTCCGACGCCCAATGACCCATATCCCAATCGTCGCACCGACGTAAAGAGACAGATTCAAGCTCCAGACGCCCAGGAAACGGACAACGAAGGAAGGTCCGACCATATCCGCCTGGTTCAACCCCGTCGCGGTTGTCTTTGAGACTTGCCGATGCCGCCTCTGAGGGTGCCATCCTCCATCTCTTCGACAGTATGCCCTAACACGATGTCAAAATGGGCCGCCAGTTCACCGATCTTCGACTCGGGAATCGGTTTAAACTCCGCCAGAATGGTGTCACGCTCTCCGGGATCGCTCACCCGTCGAAACAATCCATCGCGCTCATTTCCCGGCTCCCCTTGGATCAACATTTGGGACGTAAAAATCCGCTGGCCATTTTTACTGACCGCAAAATGTATGTGCGGGGTGCGATGGAAGTTTCCTGTCCCATAGCCGATGGGCTTGATCGTGCGAAAGTAGTATTCGCCGCTGGTGCCGGTCAGAAATCGACCATATCCTTGAAAATTCCCATCTCGAACCTCAGAATCACCGCTACCGCTGTGAATGTAGTACCCGTTGCCGTCGACTTGCCAGATCTCAACAAATGCGTTCCGCACCGGGCTGCCCGACGCACTGAATATCTTCCCCGTGAGATGTGTAATCTCCCCCACGGCGGGTGTCAGCGAGTCATTGACGATGAGCAAATCGTTGTCAGTATCCAGCGGCAACCGGTCGGGATAAAACGGGCCCTCACCCATTTGGGCCGTACGCATCAGCTCCTCGGCAAACAGCCCGGGAGTGAAGCAATAAAGAAGGCCAGTCGCACCACCCAGCTTGAGCATCTGACGTCGACGCACCAACGGTTCGATCATTTCGTGCATAGCGCTCTCCCTATTTCCTTTGATTCATCGACCTTTCCAAACCGACACTTGGCCGGCCACCGTATCAAGGAACGCTCGCAGCTCACCTCACCTCAATGAAATTACATTGGCCGCCCTGGAGATCAACCTCGTCGTCGGCCGATTGCAATGCCTCGCTCCTCAGCCCGCTCCTGCAATGCAGCATAGTACTCCGTGCGCAACTGGCGTTCTTCATCCGATGCCCCGTCCCGATCACCACCTGGGTCGGGTCCTCTTCTGCGAGGTCCGCGAGTCGTTCCGGCTTCGCCACCGCCACCCCGTTCGGAACGGACTCCGGCTACATCAGATCGCGGCGACCCGTTTCGCTCGCCACGGACCGGTTGGTCCATCCCTCGTCGTTCACCGCGCCATCCTTCGCGTCCCTGCCCTTCGCGTCGCTGTCCTTCGCGTCCCTGCCCTTCACGTCCCTGCCCTTCACGTCCCTGCCCTTCACGTCCCTGCCCTTCACGTCCCTGCCCTTCACGTCCCTGCCCTTCACGTCTCTGCCCTTCACGTCCCTGTCGGTCGCCATGACGAGGTCCACCCCGGTATCGTCCACGCCCTCCCCCGCGGCCAATCGCCGAATTGGCCTCTCGCATCGTCACGTAATAGTCGATCGCTTCGTCCAAGATGGCCGGTTTTTCATCGTCGGCGGCGTCACGAAAGTCGGCCATGCTTTGTCGAGAGACATCTCGCTGCTCTTCACGGAGTTTTTCCCGCAGCTTACAACGCGTGTCCCGATCCATCTCGTCCACGGACCGCATCAGTTGAGTCTTGAGCTTGTTCCGTGCCGGCTGGGTCAAGTCCTCGCTCCGCGCAAACTGATCGCGCAATGCCATAGCCTGCCGCACCTGCCGGCTGGGACCAAGCCAAAACACGAATAGGGTCGTGAAAATCGCCAACGTGATCGCCCCACCAATCGTGCTACTGATGATTTTATTTTTCTTTGTCATAGTTGTGTCGGCTTATTCCCGAGCTGAATCTTGTGCAACGACAATCTAGCAGCGCCCATGGGTGAGTGAGTTTAAGTTTCGTCGTCGTCCTCGAGCCCGATACCAGACGTCGGATCATTGCCGTCGCCAATGGCACTATACCAGTTTAGAACATCCAAGTCGGTATCATTGCTCAGACTCTCGACATGTCCGTCGAGAAATACAAATAGCGTGACGGCGGGATGTTCACCGCCGTATTTTGTTGAATTCGTGTCGTGGACACTATTGGCCAATCCGCGTCGCGTGTCGGCAAAGATGCCATGCGGCGTATCGGCCGCGAAAATCGAACAGTCACCTTGCGAGTGATGCTGCATGACCTGTGGGATGTCATTATCCACTGGCGGGATATGTCTCTCGCCGACCGCGAAAGTTTTGCTGACGCCATCGGTCACCTGTTGATGGCGGATTTCCGAGAACGTGTAGATCGGTCCGGCATTCGTACGATCAATGTCTTCGTTGGAACGAAAATTGAAATAGGTCCCTGCATTGGCGGCGTAGTCGCCTCCAGCGGCCTCGCCGGTAACCAGCGGTGTGCGATTGTTGTTGTCAAAGTTCCGATCGGCCACTGGGCTCCGTCGACTGGGACAGTAGTAGGTGCTCACGGCACTTCGCATCGCCAAGGCGTTCTCCGCGTCGTCAACGCGGAAAGCCGGATCGTAGGCATCATAGATCGACTGTTGCTCCATGAACGGTAACAGACGAAAGGCCCAAGAAACGCCCGTTGGATCACGCGTATTACGTCCCTGCGGATAGCTTCGCATCGCGCCTTCGTAGACGTTGACGGCCAGCCCCAATTGCTTGATATGATTCTGACATTGGGTGCGACGGGCCGCCTCGCGTGCCGCATTGACCGCTGGTAGCAAGAGCGAAACCAAAATTCCAATTATGGCGATCACCACCAACAGTTCGACCAGCGTAAAACCTGCTGGACGGGAACTGGATGCGAGTCCTCTGGCATCAAATATCATCCGACCGACCCTCCCGTGGGCTTTCAAAACTGGGCAGGCATTGCCATGCGACCTGTCTCTGCAGCCTTTGGCCATACCCATCAACGGCACCGATTCTCCATCGTTTCAACTAATCGGGAAAGAGACATGCCGTGCAAGACCCGAGTTTGCAATACCCGGAGCCTCGATATAGGAAACGCGATGTGCCCCCGCACATCCACCGCAACCGGTCGATTTCTGGCCGCAATCCTCCATTGCTTTGTGGCAAAATGTTCACGGGGCTAGCTAGAATCAGATCATTTCGGCGGAGAAATGGGCTGGCACCCGTCCAGCGATCCCACTGAAACCGGCCTCGAATCGGAATCGAGCTTCAACCAAAAGCTGTCGATTTCGACGCTTGTCCTGCATCGGCGGATTTGGGCTAAGCCTAAACGGGCATTTTTTATTGGCCTTCTGCTACGCACGACCAGCTTCAAATATGCCCACGTCAGGTCTCCCATTCTTGATCCTCGACGCATTTAGATCGATTCAATCGCGGTGAGACAATCCTCAATCATCCCGAGACGCCGGTGGTCCAACGAAAACCTCATTGCCAAACCAGGCAGTTGAATCAGCTTGGCAAGTGTTTCAAACTGCATCGCTGTGCCCAGTCCAATTCCAATTGGCTGGGGAAATGACCGCACAAACAGTTCGGCGCCTACCTGCTTGACCAGTAGCCGTACATTGCACAAGAACCGAATCAACAAACTGTGAGATCTTTTTGGCCAGCACGCCAGCTATAGTTTCTTCCGAAAGTTACGATAAACTAGGAGCGTAAACCGTTGGAAGAGAGTTCGAGAGCCAACGCGAATTCGCGCGTGACCGCGCAATCCGTCGCTGAGTCTTAGTGGTGAATCGGTCAAAGAAACCAGCGCTTCGAAGTGTTCATCGCTTGGACGAAGGCCAGTGGATTGTGACTTGGTCGCCGGCTGAAGCTGGATGGTTCCGCCATTGGCTTTCGATAGGCTACCGGCTAGCTCGTCGGACTGTTTTCGAGCGACTGACAGGATATTGTAGCTGGTCCGAAACCCCGGCATCGAATCCAGCATCAACGTCGCGGTCTGACCGGCTTCAACAAAGCTGATGTCGTGCTCGTTGACAGCCAACACGGCGTCAAAGCGGTGCAGATCTCCTATCGTGCAGAGCTTTTGTCCGCTAGTTAGCCTGGTCCCCAGATTCTCAGCATCGAGTGGAGATCCGTCCCACGAATTCATCTGCTCGCCCTGTTCCGGCCGCCGCCCGGTCCATTCGGGAATGACCCATCCATCTCGTTCAGCCACGATATGAAACGCCGACACAATCTCCTCATATTCACGGGCGCTCTCCTCGTTCGTGGCGAGCGTTTCGAGAAGCTCGGCGATGCGCGCAGCGAGTTTTGGCGATGCCTCCCGATTGGACTGGAGCAGCCTCAGCTCCGCCCTCTTTTCGTTGCCTTGGGTTCGAAGCCTCGCTAAGGTTAACGAGGTCTCAATATTTTCTAATTCCGCGACGACATCACCAGCTTCCACACGGTCCCCTGGGCGTACATTCAAGTTGCGGAGGACTGCGTCGTGCCTCACGTAAATCGCCTGGCCATCTCGCGTCTCGATCGTGAAAGGACAAGTGACGTGATGAGGAAGAGGTAGTCCAAAGACGACCGCGGCGATCAGTGACACCATAGCCCAAGTCACTGCGGCTCGTTTCATTTCGATGCGATGTAATCTCCCTGGAATCTTGAAAAACTTGTACAACCCCCAAAACGGAGGGACCAGCAACGCGCCAAGCGCCAGCAGTCCGACGGCCAGTCCAAAGTAACCTAGTCCGTACGGCCGCAGGCGGTCAATCAACATGAATTGCACCATAACGACAATTAGAATGCGAAAAACAAAGGCGGATAGTTGGTAGTGCGTCAGCGTCACTTTGGTGGCAAGTCGGCTGTTCGGCTCCGCATCCTCATCGATGCCCAATCCATATTTGAAAAACCAACTCTGTGTCTGCTTCCCGGCTCGCTCACGAAGATTTGGCAGCTCCATCACGTCCGAGAATATGTAGTAGCCATCATACTTAAGAAACGGGTTCGCGTTGAAAACCAGAACACTGATCGATCCGGTCGCCATGATATTCAGGCAGATCATGTTCAACGTACCGGGTTGGCCAAACCACCAGACGTAGGTGGCGACGGCGGCGACAAACAGTTCCACATACATGCCGGCCGCACCGATGGCCGCGCGCTTCCACTTGCTCTTCAGCAGCCAAGAATCCGTCGTGCTGCAATAGAGGGTGGGAATGATCAGCATCAACAGCATCACCCCAATTTCATGGCACTCTCCGCCAAGTCGCTTGAATGCGATGCCATGCCCCAGTTCATGAAGAATCTTCATCGTGACAATGACCGCACCCAGGAGCAGCCAATTTCGCTGGGAAAGAAAATCGTTCAGCGCGGGAAGGCGCGCGAGAAAGAGGTGCAAATGCACCAACAACCATACGACCGCCGAGACCATGAACAGGACCGAACAGATGACGGCCGGTAGGGAGAATAACCACCCAACTCTAGGTGTCAGCCGATCCAGGAAGCGGTCCGGATCGACACCTCTCCATTTCAACGTCAGGATGCCACTGAGGTTTTTCTTCCACTTTTCTAGTCGTTTTTCCTTACCACGCTGGATCAGCTGTGCGGCCACGTCACAGTCGGTGTAGGCCAATAGAGACTTGTTATGCAGATCCGAGAGAAACGACTGCAACTGACGGTGTGTGATCCGCTGGGGTGGAAATTCGGCCTCAAACTGTTCCTTGATATCGTCAAGACTCTTTTTCCCATCAATCATCTTCCAGACTGCGTACTCTTCCGTGTTCAGCCGATAGAACTCCATTTCCAGTGGGTCTTTGATGAGCCAAAACCGCTCGTTGCGATAGATGTGCTCGGCGACCGTAACGTCCACCCTCTTGCGGAGTCCGACCGACCGCTGACGACTTGACTGGAATACCTCGACAGCATTATCCATGATCAGCCACTGACCTTGCTGCAGCTCATTCGATATGAACCACGATGGATCCCGTCATCCCAGGCCGGATAAGCCATCGCTCCGTGCCGCGACGGTCGGGAGTCAATTCGTTATTGATTTCGACCCAAACGGGAAATTTGCCATCGAGTTCCAGCTTCGGGGCGGCTTGGGCCACCACCAAACCATCGAATTTCGTCGGCTGGCCGTTCGCCACCTCAATCGACACTTGAGCGGTCGCACCGGTCACTTTGTGGGGCGGGATCGTTTTTGCGTCGACGAAGCCTTCAACCAATAGTCGATCCATGCGAGTCACGACCAAAATCGGCTCGCCCTGGCGAACCCATTCACCTTGTTGACGTATCAGCTGCCGGACGACGCCTCGCACGGGCGAATGCACCACGGTTTGCTTGAGGTCATTTTCCAGAAAGTACATTTCGTTACGCTTGACCTCCACTTGCAGCCGATCCTGCAAGAGCTGGTTTTGCGAAGTCCGCAGCTCGGCCAAGGAGCGCTCGAGGTTGTTCTCCATACGGAAACGCTCGAGGTAGACCGCGTTATCCCCCAGTTCAGCGAGCAACCTGCTTTCCTTTTGCGCGCGACTCACCGCCGATTCCGATGCGGCGACTGGGCCGTCATTGTCGGCCCTGGCTTCCGCTTGTTGCAGTTCCGCTCGGGCGACGTTCAGCCGCAGCGTGATGTCCAATTGGTCCAACTCCGCCAGCCGTTCGTTTGCCTCGACCCGCATGCCTCTTCGCACGAGCAAAGTCGCGATCAATCCGTCACGCTTAGCCGGAACCTCAATTTCGTCAAGTTCGCGGACCACACACAACGTTTCGATCGACTCGCCGAACGCTGCGTTCAGAGCGGTCAATCCGACCAACAAACAGGTCGAAACCTTCCTAGGCGCCGATCTGAGTATGCTATTCTTCAAATTCAGTCTCCTGGCGGGCCCATCACTCACGCGACGAAACGAAACCACATTCGTTGCGTCCAATCGAAAAACTCATAGAGTTTGCAGTAGCCGATGGAGGCGCGGCCGCAGTGAACGTGTCCCATGACCGTCGTGCCGGGGCGGACGTTGCCGATCTTGGCAAATTCACCGTCGGACAAACGGATCCGAACGCGCACAACATTCTCGTTCTCTCTATCGTCCACGTTACTGCTGGGGGCCACGTCGACGACGATTCCACGTCGGACCCTGGCCGGATCCGATGCCAGCACAAATGAGACATCCATGGACGACCCGTTTCCGGCAGCCTCTTGCCAACGCTTCAGCAAGTATCCAGCGCGCTTGTCGGGGATTCTTAGTTCGATTTCCCATCCGCCGGACGGGACGGCGATCGTCATCAGTTTCTGGCCCGGCTTGACGGGCCGGTCTCGCAACCGCTGTTCGACATCCCACGTCACGACCTGTCCAGCGATTGGACTTGTAATCACCAATTGCGATTGGTTCCGCTTCAACAATTGGAGCTCCTCGCGTAGCCCGGCAACTCTTGCCTCGATGCTGGACGTGGTCCGCACGATCTCACGTTCTTCCTGCTCGCTATCGAACGACCGAGTCACACGTTGAATGGTCAGCGTGTGCAGCTGTTGTTCGGCCTCTCTAAGTCGTCCCGCGACATCGGCAACGCGTGCCGCTAATTCCGGATGTCGAAGTTCAACTAAGAGCTGCCCTTCGTCGACCGTGTCCCCGCCCTTCACACGAACCCGCTCAACTGTCCCCTCGGTTTCCGCGTAGACGTGTTGGCGACGTGCGGGTTGGATGACTCCTTCACCACGCAACTTAAAGTCAGCGGGGACCACGACAAGTAGCGCGATTAGAGTCGCGATGGCCGCCGTAATCAGGATGGCTTTGCTTTTGGTGTGGCCGCGATAAAGTTCCGCGAATACCCCTAGGGTCCGCCAGGCTGGCATCAGGAACAGTCCGTCGTGCTCACGTGCGTTTCGCACTGCATTGGAGACGGAAGGTCCAACGCGTCCCCATCGACGGCGGATGCGGTCCGTTTGGAGTGGTCCCTCAATTCCTTCCAGAATCAACACACTCTTGATTCGCCTCGGAAGAGCGGATCGTGGCCGCGATATCCTCGGGATCCTCACGCTGAGTACGATCCGCAAGGATCGGCAAAAGGGCCATGGACATGGTGTCCGAAAGTTCGAAATATCGTTCGATTGTCCTGCGTTGGGCTGGCGCCATTTCGCTTTCATCGGCGGGGAACCACAACGGTTCCTCCGTCTTGGCGACTTGAGTCGCCAACCTTTCAAGTTGTCGCACAACATTGGAGCGGCGGTCAAACACCGCCTGGTTGCTAATGCCTTTGATTGAACACTTGCTTCCTCTCTTGAGGGCCAACGTTGCTCGGTCTGCCTTGAGATACTGCTGCAACCGATTGACGACTTCGTATGCCATCGCTTTGACGTCCAAGTGCTTTCCGACGCCCGTCATGACGCCAATCGCCTTGTTGACTCGTGCCAGATCACGCGCCGATTGGGAAAAACTCGTAGCGATATAGCTCTTGGAGACGCGTTCGCAAACCGCGGTGACAATGGCCAACATGCCCTCCGCCGTTTGCGGTACGTCAACGTGAACCACGATCGAGACCACGGCAAAGCAGCGCAAATGGTCGGAAATCGGCACCATCAGAAAGCAGGGAGTTGGAAATGCTTCGTGCCCTCCCGTCGAATCTTGCACACGGAGGGTCGGCAAAGGGTTCTGGAAAACGTCGAGAACAAAGCTTTTTTCTTCCGCCAGTTGGTCGTCGCCATCCCATTCTCCGCGGCTCGCCCGCACCATGGCCTCAATGTCGTTCTCGCCCGCCTGCCATATTTGGCCAACGTCTCCGCCGACCACGTCCGTCAACATATGAATCAGCCGGCCAAAAAACTCTTCGCTGGTGGGATGACTCTCCGTCAACTCGTCGA
>Ga0310121_10000261_pt1 | contig 57385 bp, 45 predicted proteins | sample CB27_Tmax_986_MG_FD_203504 | JGI IMG/M metagenome (GOLD analysis project Ga0310121, IMG submission 203504) | Marine microbial communities from Western Arctic Ocean, Canada - CB27_Tmax_986 | ecosystem: Environmental > Aquatic > Marine > Oceanic | place: Canada: Western Arctic Ocean | collected... | reverse complement strand
AGAAGCTGGGCATAAGCGCCTTCGCCTATCTCCGCGACCGCCTCAGCGGCGCCCTTGAAATGCCCTCGCTCGCACAATCTATCCGGATTGCAGCGCAATCTGCTGCCGCTTGCGGTTGAGAGGATACAAGCCGACTCTTCCGATTCCGACGACGATTTGGCGAGCCACAATGGCTCATCTTCCGTCTTCCACTTCCTCGTTAGCCATTCGACGGCCGAACCCACACCAGCCTCCGGGTGATCCCGTGCCAATGCTTTTAGCGACGGTAAGAGCCTCTGCCGCGACGAATCTGAAAAACCCGTCAAACTGAATTCGCCAAGCGCCAGCACAATCCCAATCAACTCCGCCGACTCAGTGGAGGAGGTCAGAAGGTCGATACGATCGACCAGTAGCCTGGCATCGATACCCGCCTGGCATAGCTGTTCAATCAACTGACTGCGCGTATCCGGGGTCTTCATATTGGCTAACTGGTCCCACAAGAATTCCGCATGTCCCAGCTGTGCCGCCGCCATCACTTCGTTGGCAGACGGTAAAACGGCAATTCGATCACTGTCAGACAACGCCGCGAGGCCTTGGAGCAATGATTCCGCCACGGCGCGCTCTCCGTCGTCACGGTCGGTTGCCGCCAATCCCGACATGAGTTCAGCCAACTGTCGAGGTCGAGCGGTCCGAATTAAATCCAGCATCAGTTCTGTATCCGAGGAGAAGAGATCGGCCAACAAGGCGGCGGCCATCTGTCGGGTTTCCGACGAGTCCTCTCCAGCGAAAGCGTTCTGCAAAAAAGGTTGCAGCACTCCTTTTACCGGAGCGAAATTGTGGCTCCAGACGGATGCGACCAATCGGTTTTCGCTGAGCACCTGGCCTGCGACATCACCCGCGATTTCGTTCCAGTCGAGAGATTCAGGATCGTAGCTGGCCAAAGCACACGCCGCTCGAAGCCGCCGGGATTTGGGTTGACGGATATCCCGCGCCGTCATCCAAAGCGGATAACGCAACGGGTCCGCATGGGGCGCCAGGCCGTCACGCAATGAGTCGAACTCGGCCGGCTCAATCTCCAACATCAATTCCTGGAATTGGCTTATCAACGCGTTTTTATCGGCGGTGGGGTCCAATTGCAATAAAGCGAGGCCGGAACGCCAGGCTGCGCGGTCCGAAGACTCCGAGCCGGTCGACCATTGACGGCGGAGCACCGGTAAGACGGCCGTTAGGAAAGGACTGGAACGCAAGCCATCCAGAATGACCGGGACCGCCGCGGGCACCGCGGATGCCAGTGCCTCGGCATTGTCAATCGCCCGTCGCCGCTGTTCCTGCCGTGCGGAAAAAGCGAAGTAGAAGGAAACGATAAAGCCAAGAAAAAAAACGAACACGACCGCGGAAATCAATCCAGCAACCATTGGATTGCGTTTCGACCAGCGAACCGTTCGCTCTCCCAGGCCGATCGGGCGCGAGTGAATCGGCTCGCCTCGTTGCCAACGCTCCAACTCATTTTGTAAATCCTCGGCGGTTTGAAAGCGTTGCTCTGGATCCTTTTCCAGGCACTTTTGCACGATGGTGTCCAAGTCCAATGGCAACGCCCTATCCACTTGGCGGATGGCAGACGGCTCCTCGCTGCAGATCCTGCTCAGCACTTGCGACACGTTGCCGCGGAAGGGTCGTTTTCCGGTCAGCATTTCACTCAACAGCACGCCGACACTCCAGACGTCAGAGCGGGCATCCGCCCGGTGGCTTTGGCCGCGAGCCTGTTCTGGACTCATGTACGCCGGTGTGCCCATCACTTGGCCCTCCATGGTTTGAGTCACGTCGTAGTCGTCGCGCCGAGCACAACCGAAGTCGGCCACGTGCGGTTCTCCCGATCCGTCGACCAAAATATTCCGGGCTTCACATCGCGGTGGACGATGCCGCACGTATGAGCGTAGTGCAGTGCCGACGCGATCTTGCAGGTAAAGGCCACTGCCGCTTCGGGTGGTAGCTTCCTCTTCTCCTTGAGGACGCCGCGTAGTGTCTCGCCTTCGATGAATTGATAGGCGATGAACCGGGTGCCGTCGGACTCACCATACTCGTAAACCGGAACGATGTGGGGATGTCGCAGCTGAGCCGCCGCGCGGGCCTCGCTTTGAAACCGTCGCACGTGATTGTCGTCCATCATTCCCGACTTGGCGACCTTGATCGCCACGCGACGATCAAGAAGATCGTAAAAACCGAGGTAGACCGTTCCAATTCCGCCGCTGCCGATTTCCTGAATCACACCGAATCGACCGATTTTTCCCGCACCACTCTCTTGGCGCCGACGTATTTGGGTCGGAGCGATCGGATCCACCTCGGGTAAATCGATCGTCTCTAACGTTTCCGCTTGGACCAACTGGGCGTCGCGAGGAGCGGATTCATCGGAAGGAATTCGAAAGCGTGGGCTGCGTGGCGGAGGTCGCCTCGGCCGGGACCGAAAGCGGTGGAGCCGATTGGATGGTTTCTTCCGATTCTCGCCGCGGGCGGGTCGACTCGGTGTCGTCGGCGCGTTTCGGTTCGGATTCGACTTTGCGATCGGGTTGGTTCATGTCGATGGCCAGCTGTCCGAATTCAGGGAAGCTTCCGGTTGGCTGAGACGTCGCGATGCATCTCGAGGCACCATCTCACAGGGCGGCCCTTTCGCACACGGAGGCCCCGTCGTCACAAATACATGCCAACGAAGCCCCCCGCTTCGTCACTGGATGTTTGCAATTGCTCAATTCGTTGGCGCGTTTTCTCCAGATCACCGGCGTCAATGTATCGATCGAATTCGACAGCCGTCGTTCGTGGCACTGTTTGTGCGAACCACTGAGAAATGGGCTCGGTCAGCCAATCCACGGTTTCACGCACAAGCGCGACGTCCAGGTCGCAGTGAGTGCACTTGAGATCGTCGGCATCCGTGAGCGCCGTACCTTCAAACGCAAACTCGACGGTTCCAACCCGGTTGCTGTTAGCCAGATGGTAAACACACCTGGCGTTGTATAAGTAAAAGGAATTGTGAGCGCCGTGTTTTTCGATGGCCGCCTTGATGCGCTCACACCGCTCTCGGTATTTGGGTGACGCATCGATTGGAATGTCCAGCCGAGGGACGCTCCGTAATGGCAGGCAATCAAAGGAAACTTCGACCCAACGTTCCCCGTTTTCTGCTTCCCTGTTTTCTGCTTCCCTGTTTTCTGCTTCCCTGTTTTCTGCTTCCATGTTGTCTGCTTCCATGTTGTCTGCTCCGGCATGCACAGGATCAAGACTCGAATAAAGTGACTCACCATTGACGACCGTCATTAGACGGCAAATCGGTGAAGTTGGCAATTCGAGCGAATCGCAATCAAGACCGGCAGCCAATCAGAAATCCATTGATAGAGAGTCGGCTGGCATGCCAAACAAAGCCCAACCGTCGACAAAGTCCAACTGTTGCAGGTCGACTTTCTGAATGGTCTCCGCCAGATCACCGGCCGGGAGATCCGCCAGTGTCCACCGAGGCCGGAAAAGTTCCTTCATTTTCCGCACCACGAATCTCTTGACGGCGATCTGATCGACGCCCAGTTGGCCCTCATGGCCCAGGAAATCAACGCCGATTTCTCCCTCCCGTTGTAGCTCGATGTTGCCCGGGCCGTGAACCAAGACCGTATACTCGGCGAACACTTCGATCCGTTGTCTCTGAGCCTCGCCGTTTCTCGTCAATTCGCCGGGACGAAAAGCGACGCGGATCCGATGGTCCCGGAACTGGACGGTGGCTGGTTGGTAACGATTCAATCGCAGCGAGAAAGTCTCTTCTTCTTCTTCGTCGTCATCCTCTTCGTCTTCGCCGCCATCGGTCGTTGCCAATGTCGGCTCATTCTCGATGGCCTCCGCTTCCGCCGATGGCTTCTCGTTTTGCTGCATCTTCTCGGCGGTTTCGTTGTCGATATACATACCTCCGATTTTTTCCGCCAATAGATTGTTGACCACGGACTCGTGGATCTTCCCGACAATATCCGACTCATAGTTAATCGCTGGGGGCATGGACGGTGCCCCTAAGCGGATGCCGCCGAATTGCATCACTGCCACCAACGAAACCGCCTCCGCGGACGATTGCAAGTTGACCTTTTCAGGATACAATCCCTTCTGTTTCAGCGGATCGACCACTTTGTCGCGCAGTTTTTGGTTGGCCTCGGCAACCAGTTCGGCGCTTCCTTCTTGCATCTGTTCGCGAATGCGTTGACGTGCTCTGTTGTCCGCGGTCATCTCGCCCTTGGGCAACGCTTCATGAGCCTTCTTTTTCGCCACTCGAGTGATCAACTTACGACCGATGCGGCGGTTGACGTTCACACCCGTGATGTTCTGATTGGTTGACGCACCCGCCCGCGGTGAGGAGGCGACAAGTCCGGACGGCTGGACGATAATCGTCTGCTCACCGCAGATGGGAGTCGTGCCGCTGGCGCAAACCATAACACGTCGCTGTCGGCCTACCGTTTTCGAGTCGGTATGACCCTTGAGTTGGATCACCATCTTCGCGCCGTCGTAGGACGGCAATAGATGCGCCGAAACCAGGGCGGTCGTGGTAGCGGTCCCTCGTATCTGGACTCCGTCCAAGCTCTCACTTACGGGCGACGTGTCGTTAACTTGACGATCGACGCGTTGTTCCAGCACCGAGGATTTGATATCGACGAACAGGTTGGGGTGACCATATCGGTTCCGCACCGAGGCGGCCAAACCACTCACCTGACCTGTCATGTCCAACCAATCCAACTGCGCTGATATTTGCGCGGCGGATTGGGGCGCGGCATCCTGATCGTATTCGTCCACGGCCTTGGCCAAGGCTTCTAGCTTTCCGGCGAAACGGTCGTCGCCGGTTTCACGGTCTCGAAATCTCAGTTGCTCTACGTAGAGTTCGAAAGCTTGCTCAAGCGCCGGTAGACTAGTTAATTGGCCCGCGTCATCGGCCATTGCATTCGCCAATTGGTCCCGCAATGGTTTCAAAGAATCACGCGTCGGTGAGTCATCGGCAAGTCGGTCCGGCAGCGTGGACCATTCAAGCAAGCCTTTCCACCGCTCGGCAGTCTCTTCTTCGAGACTGGCTAGTTCCTGCTCCAGATCCCACAGCCGGCGATCCAATTGACGTCGCCGGTGATCCAGCTGCCCACGAAAGTCGGGGGAAATCTCCAGTTGGTGGAGGTAGCCCCTCAAGCTGCGAGCCGCTCGAACAAACAGGACCTTGTTCATCCCCTCCAGCCCCGCACTGAACTGGTTGCTGATGCTTGCCAAGCGTTGGAAACTGGGACCGTTATCGTTCAACAACTGGTCCAGGTCATCCCACTTCAGATAGCGTCTCCAGGCCAGTTTGTTATCTTGAGTGCCACCGTCGAGATAACGATCCAACTCGCCGAGCGACTGTGACAACCGACTACGGCTCGCCTGCAACGAGACCTCGTCAATCGTACGATAGTCGCCCTTGCGCTGGCGAATTGTCCGCGCCAGCGACGATTTCGCTGGGGATGCCAATTCCCGATACCAATTCTCCAGCGCCTGTCGCACTCGCGCAAATGCCGTCCGATTCACGTTCGCCTCGTTGATCAGCCGATCGCGGACCGCTTGGACCACTTGCGGATCGGCATCCTCGCCCGCTTCGATTTCCTCGGACAGCTCATCCAATTTCAAGATTTTCGGCCAAGCGCTGCGCAGACGACGATTGCGAGCGCCCCAACGTGTTAGCTGGTCTAACGAATCCTCGACATCTTCCAGTACCGTTGAATCTTCGTCGTGGGTGCTCAGCCAGGCACGCACCAATCGCCTTACGCGGGCGAAACGTGCTTTTCTCAGTCCCGGGCGCCGTGAATCAAGTCGATCGAGAACCTCCGCCATGACGTCGGCGTCCAGGTCTTCCTCCTTGGCTAACTCTTCGCGTAACTTTTCCAACCGCAGGTAACGCTTCCAACGGTTGCCTTGCGTCGGTTGTGAATCCAGCCACGCTTCCAGATCGTCCAGCGTACTCAAAAGCTCGGCCCCGCTTGCCTCCAGACCAGACAGTTGACGCGCCCAGTCATCGATTGCCGCGCTCAAGCCCAGCAGCCGCTGTTGGCTTACGGTGCGCTCCGCCGCCGCGAATCGGACCACTGGCGCTCCGATATCCTTCGCATCGACCGCGTCTTCACTGGCAATTGCCTCACGCAGCCGGTCCACAAGGAGATATTCGCGCCATGCTTCTTTCCCTGGTCCATCCAATGACGCCTGAACCTCTAGGGCATCGAGACCCTGCTGGACGGCCAGCCGATGAGATCGGTCGCTGGTCGCCCGGTCGATAGGAATGGGCTCGATAGGAATGGGCTCGCTAGGAATGGGCTCGCTGGGAACGGGTTCGCTGGGAATGGGTGCAACTGTCGATTGGGCCTCGACCGCCGGCGGCGCTCCCCACCCAATCCATAGTGACAGCAATATGCCCGCGACGCAGCCGAAACTGATGTGTAGCTGGCTCATGATCATCCGTACCTTTTGATCCGCTTTCGACACGTTGCATCCATGCCCGCACGCGTTGGGTCGACCGCGGCATGGTCCGTCCGTTAGGCCCCGATCCGTTAGGCCCCGATCCAAGGCCGACAGTATGGCATACGAGATAAAAAAACTCCTAGTCTGGTTTCCGAGATTAACGGTCGAAAGGGTGATTTAGCCAAAAAAACCGCTTCCCTCGCTCAACTGTCACAACCATCGAGGTTTGGTTGTTTTTCCGCAACGTTAGATGTTGAAAAGATACCGCATGTTTCCAAATTGCATGGTACATTTCCCAAGGATTCACCAGGTACCGGATACCGCAGAGGCAGCATGGACCGCACATCCACTCAAACTCGAACCACAGGAAACATCCGGTGTCCTACGCGATGGGAAACACGAAGCGCATACGATGGTGGGCCACGATCGCCCTGGGCGCTTGGTGTCTGTTGACGGCCTCCGGATGCGGTCGGTGTCGACTGCCTGCCATCGATCCCTATGGCAATCGAATCTTCCTACCCGCACCCAACTACACTACCGCGGCGCCGCGCGGCCAATTTGACAACGCCATGCTGGAACCCGCCTTCCAGGCGCCCCCTTCTCCGCCCCCCTGCCCCCCGGGTTTTCCGAATGCCCCGGCTCCGCAACCTTACTCGGCTCCGCAACCGTACGCCGCACCCCAACCATATATATCCCCACAACCGGAGTGCGGCACGCCCCGCTGGGGATGGATGGACGACTGCGATCCCCGCTATGAACCGGATTGTGATTACGGATGGGAGCCTTCGTACGAGTATGACCCATTTGGATATCGCTCGGACTGCAACTCCTATGATTCAGCCTACCTTCCCGAGGATTATCCTGGCTACGACGACTGCTACGCATTCGCGCCGGCTTACCAACAATCCGACGGCTATCTGCAAGATCCCTGTTACCAATATCCCTGTTACCAATATCCCTGTTACCAAGATCTCTGTTACCAAGATCTCTGTTACCAAGATCTCTGTTACCAAGATCCCTGCTACCAGGATCCCTGTGCCGTTTATCCGCCACCCGTACCGGCGACCACCGCGGTGCCAACGTATGGGCCACAAACGTACCAGCCCCCACCTGTCCAGCCCCAGTTCGTCCAGCCCCAGTTCGTCCAGCCCCAGTCGCTAACCGGCCCACCGGTCCTAGACACCCGCGCGGCTCGTCACGGGATGCGCGACGGAGAATTGCTGCTGGAACCCAAACGGTTGGTTGCCTCGGTCGGTCGGGAAGTGGTCTTGCGGGCTGGCATTTGTGGCGAGGATGGATATTTGATCAAGCGCCAACCGATCGAGTTCTCGCTGAGTCAAGAAAGTGTCGGCACGATTGTGGAGGTGGACAACACTTCGCAACACTTCCTGCGTCGTCTGTTCCGTCGCCGACCCGAGAGGACAAGCACGAACTTTGCCGTGGGCCGCACCTCGCTGTGGGAACAGGTGTTGGCACGGGGAACCGTTGATCCCAGCGACGATATCCGGTTGGCCGTGGGGCAGACTTGGGTAAGCGTTAGTTCCGAAAGCGAAGGGGTCACTCACGTCACGGCTCTGGGCCCGACCACGGCAGGTTGGAACCAGCGACGGTCGACCGCCTCGATTCATTGGGTGGACGGACAATGGACGTTTCCTCCGCCTTCAATCAGCGGCGCGACGAGCGGCCAGATCATCACGACGAAACTGGTGCGGGCGTCCAATGGCACTCCCATCGAAGGTTGGCGCGTCCAATACGCGATCGCGGGCGGCACGCCGGCGGCCCTGGATGCCGAAAGGACTCCGGTCCAGGTCGTGGACGTCAAGTCCGACGAGAACGGCGACGCCAATGTGATGGTGGTACCGCAAAGCGGCCAAGGAGGAACAACGCTGATCAACATGAAGGTGATTCGTGTTGGGACTGGTCCGGGTGATTTGGCCAAATTGACCGTCGGTGAAGGGAGCACGTCAGTGACCTGGACGGCCCCCGCCCTCTCGGTTTCGATCAGCGGACCTACCCAGGCGCAGGTCGGCGGGCAGGTCACCTACCAGATCAGCGCCACCAATACCGGACGCTCCACCGCGACGGACGTTGATATACTGGACACGTTTCCGACAGGATTGCAGTATCTCGATAGCCAGCCCCCGAGCGAACCTTTCGGGGATCGTCTGAGATGGTCCATCGGGGACTTGGCGCCTGGCCAAACAGAAACTGTGATTGCCAATTTCAAAGTGACCAGTGGCGGGACCCTCACGAACTGTGCACAAGCGACCATGGCGGGCGGAGTCGAGGTCGAGGACTGCACGGCGATGCAGATTGTGGAACAATCGGTTTCGATCACGGTCAACGACCTTCCGCCGGTACGGGTGGGTGAGAGCGTTGATTATCAGATCACGATCACCAATCGCAGCGCGCGGCAGCTGGGCGATGCAGTGTTGGTCAGCCGATTTGATGATTCACTGACTCATCTGGCGGGGGTGAGTCCCCTTGAGATGGCGCTGCAGGCAATGCAGCCGAATAGCCAGCAATCGCAGGAAGTGCGTTTTACCGCGGCAGCACCTGGGCAGGCTTGTACGATCTTCGAAGTCCACGTGGCTGAGAGTATCGTGACGACTCGAACCTGCGTCGATATCAGCGGCGGAATAACGCCACCGCCCGTACCAGGGACTCAGGCTTTGACGGTGACGATGCGAGGAGCGGAAAGTCTTCCCGTCGGCGGCGAGCATCGTATCAACAGTTTTAACATCGCGAATAACACTGCTCAAGATTTGTACAACATTGACGTTGTCTACCAATACGCGAACAACGTGAAACTCACGCATGCCACTGAAACGGTGAAGACGGGTGAGCAATCGCATGTGGGCAATGAGCTGCGATGGGTTATCCCCAGCTTGCCGAGGGGCCACATCCTTAATATCCAGGTTGCCTGCGAGACCTTGTCAGCTGGACGCGCGTGCAACACTGTCATCGTCCGTGCACCGGATGAGCAAAACGACCGTAGTGAATTCTGCACCGAGGTGGTCGGCGATGCGGCGGCCCCGTCCGCCCAACCAGGAGTTCGTGGCGAGGCGCGGCCCGGTGAATTCGACACGGGCGCGCGTGACGGCAGCCAGCCGATTTCGGCACACACCAGCCTACGAATTCCAGATCGACTACAGGTAACGTTGGAGCGGTCCAATCGGTTGCTGAATGCTCCTCACGAAAGTGTCTTCGATGTCGCCATCCACAACCCACGTAACACGCCGGCTAGCCGTGTGGTGTTGACCGTGAGGCTGCCAGACGGGTATGAGTTCATCGATTCCAAGATGCCTCCGCGCATCGATGTCGTCCGCGGCAGCGGTGACGGTCGGCAGATCGAATTCTCGCCGCTTCTCGACCTGCGTGCCGACGAGACGGTTCACTTCCAGATCATTGCCGCTGGGACCGGCGCGGACGACTCTTTTTCGGCGTCGGTGAAGTGTGAACAATTGGAAACGCCGATTGTGGTCCGCGGGTATTCGGAGCTGAATTGGTAGCTTGAGTTGAGGCCGCGTCACTTTCAACCACGCCGCACCGATCGGTAATCCGTCGATCTTACGTGTGGCGCCATACATCGCTTTCTCCAAGCGGCGAATTCCCGTGTGTTCGTTTAACCCCCCGATACGAGGCGACCAGTGTGGAACATGAGTGTGTCTTTGCTTGGGTCCGGGCCAATCGGTGTGAAAGTTACAAAAACCCTCCCCTAACCCCTCCCAGCGTCCTGGTGAATGGCACCTTGGAGCGGACTGGTCGGTCTGCGCGATAACGGGTGCCATTCACCAGGCCGCCAGGAGGGGAACAAGCGCGAGGCGCGATCGTCGTCTGATTGAGCCGAGCGAGTCGCTCTGCCTGCGCTGCCTGGAACATGAGTGTGTCTTTGCTTGGGTCCAGGTCCATCGGTGTGAAAGTTCAGGACTCCTGATCCCATAGGAACGTAAAGTGACACCTAAATTGATTGTGCTTGTACAGCTCGCCGTGGTGCTAGCGATGCAGGTACACAATATCGTAAAGCTATCAATGCCATCTAGGTGTCACCTTATTTTCCGGTAGCACTGCATTCATGGCACCGAAAACTCCGAAGTTTTCGCAGCTAGCGGCACATCGGATCAGGAGTCCTGAAGTTGAGGCGGCTGGGCCAATCCATCCCACATGCGTGAACCATGGCCGCAAATGACGTCACATAAAAAGACCTGTATTGAAAGGTCCGTGGGACGGATTGGCCGATCGGCAAGAGACGAAATCACTTCCAACCTCGTTCCACCGATCGGTAATCCGTCGATCCTGCGTGTGGCTACATGCATCGCTTTCTCCAAGCGGCGAATCCTGGCGTATTCGTCCATGCCCAATACAAGGCGACCAGTATGACGGACGGATTACCCAGCCGTGGGGCGCGGATTGGCCATCGCCTCGTCATCTCCGGCTGGGCCAATCCATCCCACATGCGTGAACCATGGCCGCAAATGACGTCACATCAAAAGACCTGTATTGAAAGGTCTGTGGGACGAATTGGCCGATCGGCAAGAGACGAAATCACTTTCAACCTCGTTCCACCGATCGGTAATCCGTCGATCCTGCGTGTGGCTACACGCATCGCTTTCTCCAAGCGGCGAATCCTCGCGTATTCGTCCATGCCCAATACAAGGCGACCAGTATGACGGACGGATTACCCAGCCGTGGGGCGCGTTTTGGCCATCGCGAAGTTGTTCGCGGCTGGGCCAATCCATTCCATACGCGTTTAGGATGAACCCCGATTGCCTTATGGCCACATCCAATTTCAACAGTGCGCGTTGGGCAATCGAAACTCGAAAAACTATTCCGCCACGTCAATGTCTTCCTGGAAGATCGGATATGTAGTTCCTGTTTGCCAAATTCGTTCGAACCATTGCAGCTCTTCGTTCCGCGCATTATGGAACGCCCTTATCGTGTCCGGTTCAATTGAGATAATCCAACTACGAGGATACTCACTGGAATCTCCAGTGAGTATCAGGTTGGGACCACCGCTCCAAAGCACCGGATATCTGGCGGGAATCCTTACCGAGAAAACCGACGACGGATCCAGGAGTGTGACTTCCGGACGCCCCTCCGAGACCGGCACCTCCGCGAATTCCTGATGGTTTTCGTTCAAATACCCAGCGAACCCGTTCCGGTAGTAGACGAATGGCTCGCCCGAGTAAGCGTCCCTGGGAAGTTCGTCAAATTCGGGAAGCTGGTCGAGATCGACCGGCAGCTCGCCATCATTGTCCAGCTGCCACTTGCGGATAGCGATTTGCCATTGAATCGCGCGCCGGTGATTTTCGGATTCAAAGCGTTGATAGAGGAGATCGTAGTCAAGCCAATCGTGGATAGGGTACAGGCTGGTCGAATTCCACCTTTGAATTCTCAAAGCCTCGGCCGATTCGGCCCCAGCAATTCGTGCGTCACGCGCCTCCGCCATGATTGTGGTACGCTGAAGAGTAAACGGTGTCTTACGAAGCGATCTAACGCGACTCTGTTCGGTTTGAGTCACGTAGTCCGTGAATCGCTGCTGGCGAACAAGCTCCCAAGGAGCGTATCTGCTGACCAGGGAGCGCGCCGTGACGGTCTCGGCATCCCAGTCGTACCTGCTAACGAACGATTCGGGAGGTTGGCGATTCCTGTGAGTTTGTATTAGATGTTCTGTCTTGGCGATTTCATCGGAGTCGTACTCGAATCCCTCGTTTTGACGGAGCCAGTTGGCCAGCTCCGTTAGGTGCTGGATGTCATTGTGCGCCCGACCCACCCATCGTGACATCTGCCAATAACTCTTTGAATGGACCGCCGCCGCCTGAATAATCTGTTTGAACGTGGGGCACGCCGTGAGGTGATTGGCGAAACGCGCCACACCTTGGTAATACTCCGTTGCCCCATCAAGATCGCCAACTAGTTCACGCTCTTTGCCAGCGAGCAGTAGGAAGTTGGCAATGTCATGGATCTGATTGGACCGCCCATCATCGAATCCGCGCTGCCTCGGATCCTTCCAGATGCACTCGGCATTCTTGGTCAGCTCAAGTAGCTTGCTAAGTCGTTCGGCGCCGTCCTCGACCAACTCGCGCTCCGAAGGCGTCAAGGGACTCCAGACTGATGAGAGGTCAACGCGCTCCGAAGGTGTCAAGGGAGGAATCCAGCCTGATGAAGGGTCAAGTTCATCCGGAGCGTTGTCAGTCGTTTCTGGATTGAATAGCTTCCCTACTCCTTTGGGTACGAATTCAGGCGCGAGGGCGCGATATTGCTCGCCAACCTCCAATCCGTCCTCGGAGAGATTGATCGCGAAGCTGGATGCGTCAAAGCCCGGCCCGCCGCCGGGGATCTCGAAAACCCGATATACGACTAACCCCGCGAAACTGCATGTCCCAACGCCAGGGACGAGTGTAGCCAGGCGTGCCCAGTGGCCAACTGGATTCTTCTCCAGCAACCAATTCTCCGCTCGCATATAAGTCAACAACAGCGCGCCGACAATACAAGGCACAACCGTTAGTATCAACGGCACTCCCAACCAAATCGACAACCCCGCCTAGACGCCGAAAATGCCATTGAGCACCACCGCTACAAATCCGGCCACCAATATATGGCGGAGAAACATGGAGCAGACATGTCCGAAGGAGTAGGCCGCCAATGGATATAACCAACTAAACGTGTTGAAGGCAAACAGAGTGACCGTGCCGACATCGGCGGTGCCGACGAATCTGGGTGCGGATTGCCGGTCCAAAATTGCCAATCGTAAGAGGCAATATATCAAATACATGGCAAGCAAACCCAGCAGCCCAAAGAGCTGCCGGCTGTACCATACTGCTTTGGGGTTGACTCCACGTTGAGTGAAGTATCGGAAGCGATAGCTTTCATTGTCGGCCGCGAATACCAAGGCACCCCAAATGGGCGGCATGAAGAACCATATGAAGGGGGCGATCTGCCGCCCGTCAAAACCCGTGATATCTAAGCCTATGATTCCTTGAAGAATAAATATCGACGAGACCGTGCAAGTCACTGCGAGACCGACTAGATACCATTTGGCTTGACGGAACTGATGCCACAGCAGATGTCGTTTCCATGTTGACGTGACTCGATCGCCGCGGGCAATGTTTCGATCGGTGAACGATATTGTCTGACTTTTTCGCCAGCCAAACCATCTTCCGACCAGTAGCGAATTCAGGAGGGTCAAAACCACCAGCACAAAAACTTTGCCACGCCAAAACGCGTACACGTCCTCTTCACTGCCGCCAAAAGGATCAATCGAAAACGCGATGTCGGCAACTGACAGCGCCACTAGATTGACAACGAATAGGAGAATCACCATGAGAAACGCCGCAGTCACCGTCCGGCGTACCAACATCGAACTCAACAGACCAACCAGCACCACCTCGGCGACGGCCAAGAGATAAACGCCCCCGATCGACGCCAGCTGCCGAACGATTTCGTCACCGCCAACGGCTTCCGTGAATCCATGCAGTCGCCTTAGAAAGGCGTCTCGATTAATCGTGACCGCGATCGCCAGCAGGGCCAATGCCATGACAATCGTCGTGACCCAGGACACAGACAGTTTGGCGGCCAGTAGCCGTCGCGGAGTGGCTGGCAGTGCACGGAGCCATTCATACGTCCGCTCTTCATGCTCGTTAGCGAACATCACACAACTGCACGCCGCCCCGTAGACTAGCGGCAATATAACCGCCAACACACACATGGCACCAGTAATCTCATTGAGGGTCACTGCCGAATTACCGAGCCTCATCAGCCATGGATACGCGATCATAATCCCCAGTGTGCCCAGTGCAAAAACCAACCACAGCTGGCGCACCGTTCGCAGATCCTTCCAGACCATTCGCGTGATCATTCGACCGGTCATGGCGCCACGACCTCCGCGTGCACGGGCGGGGGTTCTGGTTTGTCACCAGAGACATTTAGGCGACGAATATCTCATCCAGCGACAGCGAGCGCGTATCCAGCACACTCACCTGGTCGCTGGAAGCAAGCTCCGCCAATTGATCTTCCGACCAACCGCAAACCACGATGCGTTCTTGTCGACCTTGCACCTGGCGAGTGAGATACGAACCCGGCAGACGCAGGGGCTCAATCGATGACTCATGGCGAGTCACAATCAATTCACTCGCCTTTGATTTGAGTTCGTCCAACCGTTCCATGGCGAGCATGCGGCCTTCACGTAGAATGGCCACCACATCCGCGACCCGTTCCACCTCGTGAATCTGGTGGCTGGAAAGAAAAACCGTGCGTCCGTCGCCGGCGAAGTCCACCATGCTCTCGAGAAATTCACGGCGCACCAGACTATCCAATCCAGACGTCGGTTCGTCAAGCACCAAAACGTCCGGGCGGTGAGCGAGTGCTAAGGCCAAAGCGACTTTAGCCCGCATTCCCTTGGATAACTGTTTGAGTTTTTTGGCGGGTCCCAGTCCATAGCCGGCCACCAGTTCGTTGTAGTGCTGCTGAAAACCGTCCGGGAAGAATCCAGCGGTAAACCAACCGATTTCCGCCACTGTCATCCACTCGTATAGCGACGGGCTATCGGGTACGTAACCGATTGCCTGGCGAATCGCCAGACCGTTGAATTGGCTGTCGTGTCCCAAAATGGCCGTACTGCCGGCATCTGGATCGACCAATCCCAGCAGGATCTTGATGAGGGTCGATTTTCCAGCTCCGTTTTCGCCCAGCAAGGCAAAGACGCATCTGGCCGGCACCTGAAACGACACATTGTCCACGGCCACCTGGCGGCCAAATCGCTTGGTCAGGTTGTCAACTCGGATGACTGGTTCGGCGTTCATGGTCTTCGCTCCACTCGCTATTGGATCGATTTCAATTCTTGTTCAATGAGTTTTTTCAACTCAACTTTCGTCAATCCCGACTGTCCGGCCTCGTTGAGCGCGGACTGCAGCCGCTGTCGCACCATTTTCCGCCGCTCGGCTTTGCAGGTACGAGCAGCCCCGGCCGCGACGCGAAGTCCGGTTCCTCGCACCGATTCCAAAATGCCTTCCCCCTGTAACTCTCGATAGGCACGGGAAACCGTATTGGGATTGATGGCCAACTGCCGCGCCAGCTCACGTACCGACGGCACCATCTCGCCCGCGCGGACCGTGCCATGAGCGATGGCAAACTTCATCTGGCGGACCACCTGGTCGTAAATGGCCAACCCATTCGAAGGATCAATCTGAAAAAACATGGATTGCTTTCAAGGCAACTACTGTACCAGCATGATAGTACGGTAGACGTTGGCGAGTGGGCTGTCAAGGGCCACTTTGGATTTTTGGATGGATTTGGAAATGACGCGAGTGGACACGCACGTGCGTCGGTTCTCGAATCCGAGAGGTAAGTCCCCTTGTATCGCGTGACGTCGTGCTTTGCGTCTTGGCGGCTTTGCGCGAGATTGAGTCGGCACGGATTAATTCTCGCGCCAAGCCGCGAAGTTGTGGGTGCATGCTCAATTGACTGAACAATCGATTCTCGAATTCGAGCATTGAGTCCCCATCATATGGCGAGATGTCATGCTTTGCGTCTTGGCGGCTTTGCGCGAGATTGAGTCGGCACGGATTAATTCTCGCGCCAAGCCGCGAAGTTGTGGGTGCATGCTCAAGCGACTGAACAATCGCATGGAACGAGATCTCTTATGGAGTTGGGGCTCGGAGAATTCTATAGTCCAACGCGATCCAACACGATTCGGAGCGTTCTGCTCAAGACATTGCCACTGTTGACCAATCCCTGGCGTTCTTTCGGCCAGAGATCCATCTCGATTTGATCGACGGCTCCTTTCCGTCCCACCACCGTCGGGACCGACAATGCGACGTTGCGAAGGCCATAGCAACCGTTTTGGATGGTGGAGATCGGCAAGATACGTTTTTGGTCCAGTGCGATGGAGTGGACGACGTCGGCGATGGCGATGCCGACGGCGAATCCGGCGCCACCTTTGCCACGAATCACTTCGGCTCCCGAGCCTTGGGTGCGGGTGAAGAGCTCGTTGGCCAAGTTCGGTGACCACTTGGGATGTTTGTCCAACGGAAGGGCACCAATCGTAGCGCTGGACCAGATCGGCACCATGCTGTCGCCATGTTCGCCCAAGATCAACGCGGACAGCTGCGTGGGTGGCAGCTCCAGTCGTTGGGCGATCAGACTGCGAAATCGTATTGTGTCCAGCTGCGTTCCTAGTCCCGTGATCTGGTGACAGGGTAATTGCAATCTGCGAAACGCTAGGTAGGTCAGAATATCGACTGGATTCGAAACCACATGCACGATCGCGTCGGATTTGTAGCCCGCCGCCTCGACCTGGTCCAAGATCGTCACGAACAGATCCACGTTGCGGTTGATCAGGTCCAATCGGCTCTCGTCCGGTTTGCGACGCAGTCCGGCGGTAATGCAGATGATGTCCGAGTCAGGAACGTGCTCATAACCGCCGCTGGAAATGATCTGATCCGACGTGATCGGTCCGCCGTGTAGCAGATCAAGTGCCTGTCCAGCAGCCGCATCGGCGTTGGCGTCGATTAAGGCGATTTCGCGGACGATGCCGCCAAACTGTAACGCGGAGGCGGCACAGGATCCGACCAGTCCACCGCCGCCAATGATCGCGATCTTCATGGTTCGTCTGTTTCCAATTGTCGAGACTATCGAGCCGCTAACTCGGCCACCACGCGCTCGGTGATGGCTTGGACCAGCGCCTCCTGGTCATACTCGCCGAGGGCCGTTGCCGCTGGTTCGGCCGCGGGAACCGGTGGCAATGCCCGCTGCTCGACGCCAGCCTCGGACCAGCTGTCGCGAAAAATGGAGTTGGCACAGACATCGCAGTCTTCGTACTCGGGCGTGTTACGCGGGTCCTCGAATCCCCACGTCTTTTTGAGCTCTAGAAGTTCCTGTGTCTTCGGACGGGAGATGTAGTGAACATTCCCCAGGCTTTTGGCCAACATCAGCATACGACAGTAGGCGTCCAGTATCTCCGTCCACCAATAGGCTCGCTCCACATCTTCGCCGTAACTAACCGTGCCGTGATTGGCCAGGATGATGACGTTGGTCTTGTCCACAAAAGGCAGAATCGTTTCCGCGAATGCCTGTCCGCCGGGAGTTTCATATTTTGTCATCGGTACATCTCCCAGGAAGACTTCGACTTCTGGCAAGATGCACTGCGGAATGGGCTCCCGCGCGATTGCGAACGCGGTTGCGTGGGGCGGATGGCAGTGAACGACGCTCTTCACTTCGGGCCGCTGCTTATAGATCTCAATGTGCAGCAGGGCTTCACTGGAGCGTTTCTTACGTCCCGCGATCTGCTTGCCGGCCATGTCCACGGTGCAGATGTCGTCGGGTTTGAGAAAACCCTTGGAATGCAGCGTCGGCGTACAGAGCACTTCGTTGTCGTTAAGGCGGACCGTGATGTTGCCGTCGTTGGCCGCGGCGAAGCCTTTGTTGTAGATTCGGCGACCGATGTCGCAGATGTCTTGTTTGATCTTGTGCGCGTTTTGCATGATGGTTTGATCCGACTATTCGAGGTTCAATTGATCCAATATTCCTGAGTTGTATGCGTCGATCGGTTTGAGTTCGGGCTTGAACGGCTGGGCCGCTTCACCTCCTTCGCTGATCATGATGCGGCTACCGGTCGCAGCGCCACGATCGTCGTAAACGACGATCGACTCCCCGTCCGCAATGGCGGCATCGGCGAGTTGGTCCAGCATCCCCGGGATCGCGAGTTTCAGCCGTCCTCCTTTCAAACTGGGATGGGAACGGTTGAGCGTAACGGTGCCAATAACGTGTGCTATTCGCATGGTTCTATTCTTGTTCCTGAATCGTGTGAATAAGCTGATGCATATCCTGGATCCCATGCCGGGACGGCTGCAAGACATAAACGTTGGCATCCAGTGACTGTCTGGCTTCCGCCACGCTCGGTAGGTCGATGACCCAGGCGGCCCTGAGCCATGCCACGCGACTGGCCTGATGCACCGCGATGGCCGGAGATTCGGTGAGCCAAATCACATGGCTGGAGGCGCCCGTGGCCTTCATCTGCAGTTCGTAAAGCAGGGCATTGACGTCGGGATTGGTCAGGCATGTCATCGCCCTTGCGAGTTGGCTGAGTTGATCCATCACTTTCGCGATGCGCGGACACGCATCGCAGGTCACGCATGTCAGCGTTCTCGGTTTGGCGGATGTGCATGAGGTCGGCTCGCTGGCATACTCCAATGTGATTCCGCGCCGACCGGTTTCGTCGCGTACCGATGGCGTGACAATCGCGCCTGGATTGAGGACTAACGCGGACGCATCCGTCAGGACGTTGCGCAACGACTCCATGGAGACCACTTGGTCGGTGATGCGAAGCCTGCTGGGTTGAGGAGTCGGACGATCGCTGGCCGGGATCCTTGGCGTTTGACCATCGCCAATACGTCGCAAGACATCGCGAACGATCTGTTCGATCTGCCCAGTTTGTGCGGCTTGAATTGACGTCATTACTCATCCCGAATCCCGATGACCGTCCAACGAACGGGAGTGTTGTCCGATCGCAGCCATTCCCGTGCTCCACGACCGTCGCTGGTGAGCATCACCGCTTGACCCATTCCCGCGCCGACACTGTCGACCGCGATCTGCGGAAACCCATCCGCCGTCGTACCGTCGGCCATCCAGGGTTGAACGACCAGTAACTTTTGTCCGTTCATCGATTCGTGTTTCATGGTCGCAATCGCCGTGCCGACCACCGTCGCCATCCGCATGTCATTTCCCCAAGATGCAAAGGTCACTGGCAATGGCCATTCGACGTTGACGAGTAAAGGTCATGGGTGTCGTGACGCCTTCTCCAGTGGGCGTGGCGATCGAATAAGACAAATAGCCTTCACCCTCCACGCCGAGTGTGCAAAACGAAGGCCCATTGACGGCAAACAGCGTCACATCCATGATCCTGCCCATCTTCGTAATGGTCCGCAGGTTGTTGGAATGCAGAATTGCGGTATGTCGAAAACCGTGCTCAAACTGTTTGGCTTTACCGATGGCATCGTCGACACAAGGACAACGGACAAACGGGACGAATGGCATCATCTGTTCGACGGGGACAAATGGATTCTGGCAGTCGGTTTCGCCAAACAGCAGGAGGGTATCGGACGGCACCTCACGCCCCGCGGCACGAGCCAACACGGCTGCGTCTTGGCCGATGAACTCCTTGGCGGCCGCGTCGTGCCGTTTCGCTCCTTCCCCGATCTGAGTGATGGCGACGGCAGTGAGTCGATCAATCTCTGATCCGCTCAGTCGCACCGCGCCGGCTTGCTCCATGGCGGCCATCAGATCATCAAAGATGGCATCCACGGCGAAGACTTCTTTCTCGGCGATGCACAGCAAGTTATTGTCATAGGTCGCGCCGTCAATGATGCCGCGGGCCGCGCGATCCAGGTCGGCCGTTTCATCCACCACAACCGGCGGGTTGCCTGGTCCCGCAACAACGGCCCGTTTGCCGGAGTTTAACGCGGCTCTCGCGACCGCTGGACCTCCAGTGACGCAGATCAGCGCGACATCCCGGTGTTGGAAAATTGCCTCGGCGGTTTCCAAAGTTGGTTCGGCGACGATGCAGATTAGATTGTCGATACCCACTTCATGAGCAATCGCTTCGTTGTATCGTCGCACCCCTTCGGCCGCGATTCGTTTTCCACCGGGGTGCGGGTTGATCACCATGGTATTTCCTGCGGCCAACATGGCGATGGAATTGGACGTAATGGTGGGCAGCGAATGGGTCACGGGTGTGATCGCGCCGATCACTCCGAAGGGAGCGTATTCGACCAAGGCGACTCCATCATCGCCCGAAAACGATTGGGTCTCCAGGAACTCCACGCCAGGAACGCATTGCGCCACGCTCCGCTGCTTCTCAATCTTGTGCTCCAATCGGCCGATCCGCGTCTCCTCCATTTCCATCGTTCCCAGCTCCACGCATTGGTCGATGGAAATGCGGCGGATGATTTCGATGATCTGCTTTCGATCCGCTTTGGCGCGGGTTTGCAACTGCTCGAAAGCCGATTTGGCCGCCGCGACGGCGCTGTTGACGTCGGAAAACACGCCATGGTGCCCCGCGAACCCGTTGGTTGAGATGGGCGGGGCCTTGCCGACTTCCGCCAAGACTTGTTGGACCACTTCGCGAATGAGAGTTTCGTTAACTTGCATCTTTGGGCTGCTTTATCGTGGATCTGATGAAGGTCGGGTTCGTATTCTTTTGTTGTCGGCTGTTTTGTTGTCGGCTGTTTTGTTGTCGGCTGTTTTGTTGTCGGCTGTTTTGTTGTCGGCTGTTTTGTTGTCGGCTGTTTTATTTCGGTATCAGCGGCGTCCTTCCACTGGAGCCTGCCTGGGGTTAGTCCGAGAGCCCCTCTTTCGCATCAAATACGCAGTGACTCTCGACGTGGACCTGATCCACAATTCCGATAATGACCGTATCGATTGGCAGGTTCTTGGTTTCGGGAGTCATCCGGGCGCTGGAACCCTGGGTAATCAGCACGAACTCACCGGTACCCGCGCCAAGCGTGTCGACGGCGATGAACGTGCGACCGGTGGTTTGGAGCTGCTGTCGTGTCTTGCTTTCCAACCGGTAGGGCTCGACGACCAACAGTTTATGCCCCACCATCGAGTCGACTTTTTGGGTAGCCACGACAGCACCTGTTACCTTGGCGAGAAACATCGTCAGGCCACCTTTCCGCCTAAAAGGGCATCCACTTGTCTGGCGACTACCAGCTCCTCGTTGGTGGGGATGACCCAGACCTGCGTGCAGCTTTCGCTGGCGTGAATCGCCCCTTCGTCGCGGGTCTCCGCATTCAATTGCGAATCCAGCACCACTCCGAAGGTTTCTAAATTACGGCAGACGTCGGCTCGAATCTGGTGACCGTTCTCGCCGACTCCGCCCGTGAAGACGATCGCGTCGGCGCCAGCCATTTCAACCAGCATCCCGCCAAGGTGACGGCGGATTTCAGTTACATAGTGATCCAATGCCAACTGGCAGTCCGAACTGCCCGCGGCAGCTGACTCTTCCAGATCCCGAATATCGCCACTGGTGCCACTCAAGCCGAGCAATCCGCCGTGATTCGCGAGTTGGTCCAACAGCTCGCCGAGACTCAAACCGGTCTGTGCGATCAACCACGGGAGTGCAAATGGATCGAAGTCACCGACGCGATTGTTCTGTGGCAAGCCGCTTTGCGGACTCATTCCCATGGTGGTCGCGACACTCTCTCCAGCTCGAATCGCGCACAGACTGCTCGAACCGCCCAGGTGACAGGAAATCACGCGCAGGTCGTCGCGTCCCAGTAGCTCCGCGGAGCGCCAAGCGATGAACCGATGGCTGGCGCCGTGAAACCCCCAACGGCGGATATGAAGCTCTTCGGACCACATCTTGGGAATTGCGTAGGTGTGAATTCGTGGTGGAATCGTGCGATGAAAGTCGGTTTCGAATGCAGCGACCATCGGTATCCGTGGTAGCTTTTCGCCAATGGTCCGCATCGCCGCGACGTAGGGCGGATTGTGGGCCGGCGCAACCTCACATACTTCCTCCATGGCGGCCAATACCTCGTCGTCGATGGGCCTTACGCCACAGGCCCGTCCCCCATGGACTGCTTTGAATCCGATGGCCGAAATCTGGCTCGCATTTTCAAGACAGCCGTGCTCAGGATCCGTCAGTTGGCTAAAGCACCGTTGGACGGCCGCCCCGTGATCGGGCGCCTCAACCTCACATTCGTGGCGATAATTGCCGATCTCCACTTTGCAGTGACTGGTCGCCGAGCCGATCCGGTCGACGCCTCCGCGAGCCATCTGTTGCTCGTCGGCCATATCGAACAATCGATACTTGAAACTGGTCGATCCCAAGTTTGCCACCAATATCTTTCGATCCTTGCCGTCCATGGGTAATTCCGTGCCGAGTTTTCGCGTCGTTGCCAATCCCCAGTGATGCGATGATCACGAAATTGGCGAATCCATCTCGTGTGTCGCTGGCCTCACTTCAAATAGGCATCCACGAGTCCATCCGCGGGTCGCGGGATGATGTGACTGCTGACCAGTTCCCCGGTTTGCGTGGCGGCGATAGCACCTGCTTCGACCGCGGCGCGAACGCTGCCCACGTCACCCTGGACAACCGTCGTTACGTAACCACCGCCGATGCTGACCCGTTTGAGGACCTCCACGTTGGCGGCCTTGGCCATTGCGTCAGTCGCTTCGACCAACCCTACGAGCCCCTTCGTTTCAACTAATCCAATTGCGCTTTGCATTTTGTTCACTCTCTTCAGGGAGTTGATGGTATTCAATCGTGAAACGTGATCTGTTTACTTCGCCGTGCTTCCCATCGCTGGCAGAACCGATATTAAATCTTCATGTGGTCGTGCAATGACGTGCACACTAAGGACTTCTCCGATGCGTCCGGCTGCATTGGCGCCGGCATCGGTCGCTGCCTTAACGGCGGCTACATCACCAGTGACAAACACGGTGCAGATCGCCGAGCCGACCTTGTCCCAACCCATGAAAGTCACGTTGGCGGCTTTAATCATTGCGTCGGTCGCTTCGATCAAGGCCGTAAAGCCCTTGGTTTCGATCATGCCGAGCGCTTCGAGCTGTTTGGCCATGAATAATCTCCTCTCGTGGTTAGTTAAATCGCGCTTCGCATTGTCAATGATCAATGCTCACACTTGCATTTCGCCTCTTGTCTAAACAGTTCAACTTTCGTGGCCGCATCCAGATTGCACGCGTTCCCCTCGTCGGTATCGAGATGGATCTCTAACTTGATCCCGTCATCGGGACGAACAATGAGATCCTCCATCACCATCGTGCAGCCCTGGGAGGTAACGCGGAGGCTCATCATGTCCCCCTTGGCAACCCCGTGCTGGCTGGCCTCCATTCGGTTCATGTGCACATGGCGAGCGGCCCGGATCACGCCGTCCTCGAGCTCCACGACGCCGTGCGGGCCGACCAACACGCAGCCGGGTGTGTTGTCCGTGTTGCCGCTGATTCGCACCGGAATCTCCAACCCCAACGCAATCGCGTCGGTGAACGCCAACTCGACTTGGCTCCGCGGACGCGTTGGTCCCAGAACTCGCACGGTCGGCAGCATGCGGCGACGCGGCCCCACGACCATCACCGTCTCCTTGGCCGCGTAAAATCCGTCCTGGTAAAGAGGCTTGTCTGGGGTCAAGGTGTGTCCAGGCCCGAATAGAGTTTCCACATGCTGATCGGTCAAATGAACGTGTCGTGCGGATATGCTGACCACCAGATTCGACGGGATGGCTTGTCGACCAGGCCGCGCTAGTGCATGACTGCCGGACTGGGACACCAGCACCTGGCGTACGATTCGCTCAATCTGAGATCGATCCATGTCGTGAGTGGTAACCATAGCCGAAATATGTCTTGAAGGTGCCTTGCTAGTGACCTTGTGTTGCAACCACGTCCGTACCTACCGTGCCGGCGACTGCCGAACATTCCTCCCTAGCGACGAGTAACTCAGTGCCCGCGTCCGCAAGCTTCGTCTGCCACTGGACCGAGATTCCATCGTCAACGACGACGATTTCGACGTCTCCCAATCCGCAGAGCCTCGCCAAACTGCGTCGACCGAACTTGGTACTGTCGGCCAACACCACCGTCTGGTCGGCACAGGCGCTCATCGCCCGTTCGGTTTCGACCAGTAACAGATTGCTGTTGAAGTAGCCGCCGTCACTCACGCCCGCGACACTGAGAATGGCACGGTGGACGTTCAGCGTGGACAGCATTTCGTTTGCGTAAGGGCCCAATGAGACGCCCGTGCGTGAATGAATATAGCCACCAATGAATATCAAGTCCGTCCCTTCACTGGACGTAAACAGGTTTGCAACCGGCAGTGAGTTGGTGACAACTTGTATCTGCCTGCCCACCAACTGTTGGGCCAGCTCGTAGGTGGTGCTTCCTCCGTCAAGCAGCACAACATCGCCTTCCTGAACCAGGTCCGCGGCGCGGTGGGCGATCTGTCGTTTCTGACCCGCTAGCGCCTCATCACGGGAAAGGAAATGTGGTAGCTGCGGTGATGGGCCCGTGTAAAAGGCGCCTCCGTGAGTCCGCTTGGCCGACCCGCTCTCCTCCAAACTGTCCAGATCACGGCGAATGGTTGATTCCGACACGCGCAGCAGGGAGGCCAAATCCCCCAACGAGGCAAAACCTCGTTGGCGTACCAGCTCCAGCAACTGTCCACGTCTCTCGTCAGCAATCATCTCGATTCGAACCTTTTTCCTGGGGCCCCGAACGATTTCAGAGCCAATTGCATCCCTTTGTGTATCGCGGACGATCGACCACGTTTTTTTCATTCGTCCGCTTCGTGTGGTCCGTCGACAACGACTCGCTCAACGTGATCATTTTCTATCATGGAGCGAGAATAAGCAACCATACAAAGCTATATTAACGTCGATTAATTGGAAAATAACGCTTTTTATATGATAATTTTTGGGTCTACCATGATAATTTTTTGGTCATTATATGATTGATTTTATTCAGGACGGCCGTTCCGTTGCATGCCGACTGGTTCTCACAGCTAAAAACGCGGAAAATTGCTTGCATGGGAGCCATCCTGCGACTGTCTAAGACATTGGAAAAAGAGCCAGATATGCCCGTGTTAGCGGATTTCCAGCTTGGGAAATATAGGTCACGGTGGGACATCGAGAGTTGGCTGGGACTCAAGAACACCTGTTTTTCGAGGTTGGGGCAGGCCGAGCGTGGGTGGACGGAGATAGATTTTCAGCGAGAGTTTTTGCAGCGAGAATGGTGGTCCCCCGAGCGAATGTGGTTTGCGTCACTGCGTGAACCTCCGTGGACGACGGTAGGGTCGGCAACGTTGGCTGCGGGACCCCGTTTTTGTCTCCAATGGATGATGGTCGCCCCGGAATACCGTTGTCGAGGCATTGGGCATGCCATGTTGGGGGCTGTGGAGACCAGCTGCTGGACCATGGGCGGTCGTGAAATCGGGTTGGAAACGCTGGATGAGTGGACTGACGCGGTCAGATTGTATCGTTCGTTGGGGTATCGAGAGCTGTGACAGCTGCGCGCGGGTTGAGCCACGGCCTCCTTGCTTCGATGGAAAATGAGGATTTCGCAAATCGGGAATGCCCTGTTTTCACGAATGCCAGGTTACGGGAATGCCAGGTTACGGGGATGCCAGATTACGGGGATGCCAGGTTACGGGGATGCCAGGTTACGGGAATGCCGGCTTGCGGTCGTGACTGTTTAGAAGTTGCCAGGCCCTGGAGCCCTTGAATGGCAAGTGCCGACGCACATCTGGATCGGTCAGGATGCGACAAAACATCTGCGCCAGTTGGTTTGTGTCTGCGTACCGACTTCGACGAAACTCGTGCGGAGGTGTAGAATGAATTCCGCCGGAGATGGCCGTTTAGTCTTCTCCCCTAACTCACCGTCCATTGGATTTCATCGGCATCATGCAAACTGAGAGTCACATTCACGCCCGCCGCTGGCCCGTCGGCTTCACGCTGATCGAGTTGTTGGTCGTGATCACCATCATCGCCGTTTTGGTGGGTCTTCTGCTTACCGGTGTCAATGCGGCCCGGGAGGCGTCGCGACGGTCCAGCTGCCAGAACAATCTACGTCAGGTTGGTTTGGGAGTCTTGGCGTTTGAAACAGCCCATGGAAAATTTCCGCCGGGAAAAAAGTGGTCTGCCCCGGCATCTGACGAGAATCGCTTCTCGATTGCATGGTCGGCAGAATTGTTGAGCTTCATCGAGGAGGACCAGATACTCCGAAACATGGACTTTTCCGTTCCGCTGACCGACCCGCGGAATCTTCCGGCGACAAGCCAGTTGATTTCGATCTACCTTTGTCCGAGTACCAGTCGCCGTGAGGTTCATCGTGGCCCGGACGAACGGCTGATGAATCTGGGAACCAATACCGGAGACGGGCTGGGGTGCATTGACTATTTAGGGATCTCTGGCCCAGATCGCAAGGAACGCAATCCGGTGAACGGCGAGAAGTACGGCCGCCAGCGAGGTGTGCTGGTCGGGACCAAGGGATTGCCAAATGCCGACACGTTAGTGGAACCACCAGCGGTGCGAGTCAAGCATATTACGGACGGTCTGTCAAAGACGATCTGCATCGCGGAATGTACTGGTCGCGGCGTGGAAATCCAAGACGGGCAAGTGGATTCTTTCAACGGTGCCTGGGCTTCGGGGTCCAACGTGAGCCATGTCGAAAACGGCATCAACACGACCAAGGTCCCGAATGCGTGGTACAAGGAGCGTATCATCTCGGATCATTGGGGCGGGGCCAATGTCGTGGTATGTGATTCGGCCGTTGTTTTTCTCTCGAACGATACAGATAAGCAATTGCTGATGCACGCCTGCTCGCGGGATGGCGGCGAAACCGACGCGGCGTCGCTTTTTCAGCGATGACTCGGCCCATTTGCAGGAGGGTCTTCGCCGGTAGCAACCTTTCGATGCCTGGAATTTGTAGCTAAAATGAGAGATTCGTGAAGAGGTTTTTCCCATTGTCGCTGGCGCCTATCGGTTCAGGTTTTCGCGTTGATGGTCGGTCAGGAATTGAAAATGGGAATGCAATCCAACGAGCTTCAGGCCAGTCGATACGAGCTCAAGTTTTTAATTGGCGAGGCCACCGCCGTGTCGGTGCGAAATTTCGTCCGAGCGTATTTGGACCCTGATCCATTCATGTCGGCGGTTGGCCCCAAGGGGTACGTCGTGGAATCGCTATACATGGACACCCCCAATCAGGCGTGCTACCGACAGACCAAGGACGGCGTGCGAAATCGATACAAGCTGCGGATTCGAACCTACGAAGATGGTGCGGCATCTCCGGCGTTTCTGGAGGTCAAGAAGCGCACCGCGGACACCATTCACAAGGCCCGCGCCGCAATCGCTCAAAGTGCCGTCACCGATTTGTTAAGCGGTCGCGCCGGATCACCGATCGAGTTAATAGATTCCACGTCCGAGAAACGCCGATCGTTGGAGTTATTCCGCCGCAAGATGGCGGAAATCGGAGCTCGGCCATCCGCCTTTGTTCGCTACGTTCGCGAGGCATATGTGCCCAGGGCTGGGAATGTCGCTCGGGTCACGTTTGATCGCGGCCTGACGGGAGCGGACTACTCGGGAACGTTTGAGCGGCCCGACGGCGATTGGCGCCCAGCGATGGGCCGTGGCCAGGTGGTGATGGAGCTGAAATTTACCGAACGCTTTCCAGTTTGGATGCGGGAACTGACACACACGTTCGGGCTGCGCCGATCTCCTTTTCCGAAATACGTCCATTGCGTCGACGCTTTGAAGGTCAACTTAGTGAAGTAAGGGTTTTGAGCCGAGTATGAATCCGTGGATCGACATGTTGTTTTACGCCGATCAGGGCCTGGGACCCACCAGTTCCCAGATCTTGTTCACCTTGTTGTTGGGGCTGGTGCTCGGACAGGCAATCGGGTGGATCTACATGTGGACCCACACGTCGCTTTCTTATTCACGCTCCTTCACCGCGTCGCTGGTCGTATTGCCCGTGCTCGTGGGGCTGATGATGATTCTGATGTCAGGCAGTCTGGCCATCGCCTTCGGTCTGATGGCCGTATTCGCGGTCGTGCGTTTTCGCAACGTACTGAAGGATACGCGTGACACGACCTACATCCTTTGGGCCATTGTCGAAGGTATGGCGGCCGGAACCTTTCGTTATCGTACCGCGATGTTAGGGGTGATGATCGTGGCTTTTGTGTTTCTTTATCTGCGTCTCACCGATTTTGGAGGTCGTCATCGTTTTGACGCGATGTTGTCTTTGGAATTTTCTGGCGACCGTGAAACGACGATGGATCGGCTGAAGCTGATTCTCGCCCGGCATACGATCGATGCTGTGTTGATGAACGAACGAAGGTTAGAGCCATCCGGATGTCTACTCAATTATCGTATTTCATTGCGTGACGCGAATCGATTCGATGAGCTCCGTACCGAGTTGTCATCCGCTGTCGATGTGCAAGACGTGACTCTATATCTTCAAAAACAGGATCCGGAAGTTTAGTCCATGTCAGACGCTCTCGGTCGAATTCCGATTTCACCCGCCAATCGATGGTGCATTTTTCGCTACGACTATCTACCGGGCATCGCGTTCTTTCTGTTGCTGGCCGCCTGCGGTTGGATGTGGCGAAACCAGGTCAGTCCAACTCATGTGCTGGGCGAGGTAGAGACTCCAACCACCACGATCAATAGCCCCGCGGACGGATTCGTCCGGGGAGTCTATCCCGATGGCGAAGGCCACTTCAAGCTTTACGACCCCGTTGAAATCGGCGATTTGGTGGCCAAGATCGAACCGTTCACCACGGAAGTAACCGGAGTGACCGCCTTGGATTCTGCCATGGCGGCAGATCCTGACGAGTCCACCACGGAGCCCAGTTCCGAGTCCGGTACCGAGGCATATTCGCCGTTCCGAGGCACGGTCGTCAGGATTCACTGTTGGCCTGGGCAGCGCGTGCGGGCCGGTGATCCGATGGTCACAATTTCCGCGTCTCAAGGGCAATTCGTTGTGAGCCATATACCGGAGATTCAAACGGACATGCCATCTCGCGGCGACGCCGTCACGTTGCGTGCCGTGGGTAGTCGATCCATGATCGATGGCGTAGTGGATGAAGTTGGCATCATGGTCACCTCGATTCCAGATCGACAGCTGGCGTCCACCGCCATGGAAGCCTACGGGATCCCCATCCGGATCCGCCTACCAGAGGATCATTCGCTGCGCCCAGGAGCTTTGATAGAGATCCGATTCCACTAGTGGGGTGATCACACCACTCGCACACGCCGCCCATCGATATGGAGCCGTCCGTGCACGAACAGCTGGATGGCCGCGGGATAGGCTTCGCACTCTAGGGCAAACACTCGTGCGGCCAGCGTCTCGGCAGTGTCCTCGTCTAAGACCGACACACTACGCTGGTCAATAATCGGTCCGTGATCAAAATGATCATCGACGAAGTGGACGGTGCATCCAGAAATGCGAGCGCCATACTCGAGTACGGCGGCATGCACCCGTCGCCCGTAGTATCCCTGGCCACAAAATGCGGGGATCAACGACGGATGGACATTCATCACCCTCCCGACGAAGTCAGGGGGAATCAGGACATGCTTCAGGAAGCCACCCATCACCACCAGACGCACGTCTTGCGCGCGGCACGGCATGAAGATTGCATTGCTAAACGATTCCGCACTGGTGTGCTCACCGTGTTGCACGATCAGGGTTTCGATTCCAGCTTCTTTTGCGAACTGCAGGCCCGCCGCCGACGGGTTGCTGGAGATGACCAGCCGAATATCCACGTCGACTTCTCGGCGGCCGATCTTTCGGATCAGGTTGCGTAAGGTGGTGCCACTCCCAGATATGAGGACCGCGATTTTAGGAGCGTTCGTCATTGGTTAGCGTGGTGACACTAGACGATTTTCACGAACAGGCTAACGACTTCCCCGCCGACCTGGATCTCCACCGAATCGCCGCCATTCAGTGCCGACAAGACGAGACTGTCGGCGAGCGTCTCGCCGCGGATATAGTCGGCATTCTCTTCGACGGCGAGTTGGATCTCGTCGGATTCCGCGACGACGCCGACCTGAATCCGGTCTGAATATTTGCAATCAAGTTGTTTGCGACGTTCTTGAATCATCCGCACCAGGTCCCGCGCGTAGCCCTCACGTTGAAGTTCATCCGTGATTTCAGTGGATAGAACCACTACGCACTGTTTGCCCTGAGCGGCGGCCCAGCCCTCCTTGGCCCGCAGCCGAATCTGAATGTCCTCCTGATCCAATTCAATTTTCTCACCATCAACGTCCAACACGACCTGGCCGGTCTCTGCCAACTCTGACATGAGTCTGCTGCCGTCCGCCTGGCCCAACGTCGCTTTGACTTTGGGCATGAGCCTGCCGACTCGCGGCCCCAGTCGTTTGAAATTGGGTTGGACCAGGTACTCGATGTACTCGTCGGCGCTGGCGGGATACTCGACCTGTTTCACATTCAGTTCCTGGCGGATCAGTGACTCATGATCTCGGAGCCATTTGATGTGGGTCTCGTCCGCCAAAACGACTTCAACTTTGGCCAGCGGCTGGCGGACCTTGAGCTTTTCGGCCATCCGCGCCGATCGGCCTAGCGAAGCGATTTCGCGAGCCAGTTCCATTTGTGATGAGAGCCGTTCGTCACGCGACACGCGGTCGCTGGCCGGAAAATCACATAAATGAACACTCTCCAGCGTCCGCCCGGAAAATCCACCCGCCAGATTTCGCCACATCGCCTCGGCCAAAAAGGGCGTAAATGGCGCGATGAGTTTGCTGGTCACAACCAGACATTCGTAGAGCGTCCAATAGGCATCCAACTTGTCGGGCGACTGTTTGTCTGGACTCCAAAACCGATCTCGGCTGCGTCGCACATACCAATTGCTCAAGGCGTCGACAAAATCGTTAAGCCTTCCACAGGCGGCGAAATTATCGTAGTGGTCCATGCGGTCGACGACCACGTCAACGGTGTCGGACAACTCGCTGAGGATCCATCGATCCAGCTCACCGCGTTGCTGGATCTTTCGATTCGCATCCCCCGCGGAGAGATCCGTACGTTCTAGCTGCCCCGCGGGGCCCCGCAGACGATCGGCTGGATCGAACCCGTCCAGATTCGCGTAGATCACGAAGAAACTGTAGACATTCCATAGTCGGAGCAGAAACTCCGGAATACTATCCTTGATGGCCCGCTCGCTGTAGCGGATGGAGGTCCAGGGCGGCTGATTGGCCAAGAAATACCAGCGCAGCGCGTCGGCGCCATACTTGTCAAAAATCTCCCGAGGCTCGCGATAGTTTCGCTTGGACTTAGACATTTTTTGCCCGTCCTCCCCGAGCATCAGGCCCAATACCACGCAGTTTCGAAACGGATGCGGATATTCCTCGGGCGCTCCTTGTCCGGCTGGCGAATCCTCGTCGAATAACAGCGTGCTGATCGCCAACAGGCTATAGAACCAGCCTCTGGTTTGGTCCAGCGCTTCGCTGATGAAGTCCGCCGGAAATTGATCTCTGAATCGATCCGCGTTTTGATGGGGATAACCCCATTGGGCAAACGGCATGGCACCTGAGTCGTACCAGCAATCGATGACTTCAGGCACTCGACGCATCCGTTTGCCCGCCGCGAACGGCGATTCGTAGGTGATGGCGTCGATATACGGCTTGTGCACGCGGAGATCATCGGGTAAATCGGGTCGTTCACGTTTGGCGGACTCCCAGACTTCCGTCCCCGAGACACCTGGTTTGGCCAGCAGCTCGTCGTACTGGCCGATCGCCTCCTGTTGGCCGGTTTCCTCGCATTGCCATATCGGCAATGGAGTACCCCAATAACGCTCGCGCGAAAGCGCCCAATCGACATTGGCTTCCAAGAAATTCCCGAAGCGGCCATCGCGGATGTGGTCGGGAAGCCATTCGATCCGGCCGTTGTTGGCCAGCAAACGGTCTTTGAACTTCGTGGTGCGGACAAACCAACTCCTCCGCGGATACTGGATCAACGGGTCCTGCTCGGCTCGCCAGCAGAACGGATAGTCGTGCAGGTATTGCTCCAGATGAAAGAGCAAACCTCGTTCACGAAGTTCACGACTAATGTCCTTGTCAGCCTCCTTGACCCAGCGACCCTGGTAATCCGGCGCTTCCTCGGTGAATCGGCCGTCTGGGCCCACCGCGCAGATGAGTTCAGGACCGTTTCCTGCTCGGAAACGCTTCTGTTCGGCTAACAGCAAGTCGTAGTCGATCTCACCGAAGGCGGGAGCTTGATGCACTACCCCGCTGCCGCTCTCGGTGGTCACAAAGTCAGCCGCCACGACGCGCCAGGCAACCGCTTGGTGACCGCCGTCGAGCAGCTGGCCTTCGTCGCCGCCTGTCCGCTTGTAGTAAAAGTCGAAGGGCGGGACATACTTTTTTCCGACCAGCTCCTTGCCGAGGATTGTCCGTTCGAGTTTCAGGGCTCGTTTCGACTTCTCGGCGACAGTTTCCACGAGCGCCTTGGCAAGAATGAGGCGCTGCCCGCTTTCCTCGTCGGTTACCTCGGCGTAATCCAGTGACGGATGGACCGCGGCAAACTGATTGCTCGGTAACGTCCAAGGCGTGGTGGTCCAGACCAACAGCGATGTGTCCGGCGTATCCACTAACGGGAAGCGTACGTAAACACTGGGGTCCGCGACTTGACGATACCCTTGCCCTACCTCTCCAGCGCTGAGTGCGGTGCCTCCCTGAGCCCACCACCAGACAATTTTATGCCCTTGGTAGAGCAATCCTCGATCGAAGAGTTGCTGGAGAGACCACCACACACTCTCCACATAACTTTGGTGGTAAGTCACATAGGCTTCGTCCAGCTTGATCCAAAAGCCCAGTCGCTCGGTGAGCTGCTCCCACTGCTTCATATAGCGCCACACGCTCTGTTGGCACTTTTGAATAAACGGTTCTACGCCGTAGGATTCAATTTCCTCCTTGGAATGAATTCCCAGCTCCTTGCAAACCTCAACCTCGACAGGCAACCCGTGCGTATCCCACCCTGCTTTTCGCTCGCATCGATGTCCCCGCATTGTACGATATCGCGGAAAGACGTCTTTGATGGTTCGAGTTAGGCAGTGTCCCGGATGGGGCATTCCATTGGCAGTTGGCGGCCCTTCATAGAAAACGAAGGAGGGCCCGTCTTGTCTCGCAGCCAGAGATTTTTCGTAAACATCCTGTCGACTCCAAAACTCAAGAATCTCCTGCTCCAGATCTGGAAACCGAACCTGTTGTGAAACCTCATCGAAGCCGCGCGTCATGCTTGCCTTTCGAGCAACCCGTCATGAACCAATCCGCTCAACGACTAGCGGAGTTGGAAACCAAAAATCTCAATCAGCCTAATCTGCGACGTCGGCATCTTCTTCGCTGGCGTCCTCACGTCCGCCACCGAAGTCGTCGAATTCTTCGTCAAATTCTTCGTCTTCAATCTCCTCTTCGAAGTCATCATCGAAGTCGTCATCGAAATCGTCTTCATCGAAATCCTCGACACCAGACTCGGTGTCCGATTCTTCAGAAAACTGGTCGATATTGGTGACGACCCCAACGGTATCCCCCATCAGATCGTCGTCTTGCAACAACGTTGATGGCGTTTCTAATTCAACTGAGCTCAACATGATAAATTCGTTCTCCCTAAAACCATGCCTTCTCGTTTGGCGACGCACGAACTGACACGCCACCAGGTTTCATTCTCCTCCGCGGGCAGGTCACGCAAACATCCGTGCTTTTTGGGCCCCATGTTGCCCGAACAAACGTGGATGCAGCACTGCCGGAATCAATGAATTAGCTGACGGAGCTGATTTTGTCAAGCAACAATGAAAAATTCAATTCGCCAAGCCGGCTCTCACCGGATTCGAGGTCCCGCCAGATGTCGATGGAACCCGATTTCGAACGAAAAAAGGGCAGAGGAGGTCCGAAGACCAACTCTGCCCAGTACGGGGGTGAGAAAGCCGAAGTTGATAATCACGTGGCGGGTTAACTCCACGCAGTATTGAAAGAGTATGCCGACAACCGGAGATGTCAAAGCTGACCATTTAGGAAAACTTGCCAAACCTTGCCCAATTCCGCGCGCCTGGTTCGAGATATGAGGGCCCTGACGGTTGACCGGCCCGCCGTTTCGCCTCCTCCGGAATTAGGAATCGGATGAACCTCAAGTATGGTAGTCGGCGTTAATCCGGACGTATTCCTTGGTCAGGTCGGACGCCCAGAAGCGTGCCGCCGCGTCCCCTTCACTCAGTTGCAGTTCAATGGCTGTCTCTCGATGCTCCTGGATGGATCCGGATACGGTCGCCGCGTCGAATTCCACGGGGGTTCCGTTCTGGTACAATAAGAAGCCATTCAATTGGAGGCTTACACCGGCGGGGTCAAAGGAGGGACCCGCGTATCCGGCCGCCGAGACGATCCGTCCCCAGTTGGGATCGGCGCCGGCAATGGCGGTTTTCACCAGGGGACTTCCCGCAATCGCCTGGCCGATTAAGTATGCATCCGCCCAAGTTTGGCAGCCACTGACGGTGATCTCAATCAAATGCGAGGCACCCTCACCGTCATCCACAATCCATTTGGCCAGCTCAATACAGACATCGCGCAGCTGTTCAGCAAACCAGATTTCGTCTCCTTCAGTCATCTCCTGGTCCGTTGCCGCTCCGCTAGATAACAGCACCAGCGAATCGTTCGTACTGGTGTGACCATCGACGTGAATGCAGTTGAAACTCTCCAGCGCCACGCGGCTGATCAGTCGTTGAGCCGTCTGGGCCTCAATCTTCACATCGGTCATGATCACCGCCAACATGGTCGCCATATTGGGGCCGATCATCCCCGACCCCTTGGCCAATCCGAGCATGTGGCAGGGCCGGCCGTCAATATCAAATCGACGCGAGGCAATCTTCGTGGTGGTATCGGTTGTAATCATCCCTTCCGCGGCCGCATCGATGTTGGCGGTATCGGAACCTAGATGGGAATGCGCGTCCCGAATGCCTTGCTCGACTAGTTCCATCGGGAGTGGCTCACCGATGATCCCCGTGGACATGACTAGGCACTGCTCCTCTTGGACGTCACATAGCTCCGCGGTCAGCGCGGACATTCGCCTGGCATCCCGCAGGCCTTGCTCACCAGTACAGGCGTTGGCGTTGCCGGAGTTGATGACCAACGCTCGAAACTCATTGGTTGGTGTCCGCTGTTGATCCAGTGCAACTGGGGCAGCCACGACTTGATTCTGTGTGTAGACGCCAGCGGCCGAGCTGGAAGCCGGACAGTAGATTAAAGAAACGTCCCGCCGCCTGGACCGGTGTTTGAGTCCGCAATGGACACCGCTCATCTGGAAGCCAGCAGGCACATGATATTGCATTCGCGGTTTACCTAGTCAGTCGATTTCGATTTTCCGGTCAAGTTTCAGCTGCTAAAGCGAGGTTGACTCGTCAAATCCGAACATCAAATTGAAATTCTGCACGGCGGCCCCTGAAGCGCCTTTGATTAAATTGTCAAGGCAGCTGACTGTGATGACACGCTCCCCAACCATGCGCGCTGTGATATGGCAGTTGTTGGTGCCCGCACAGTCTTTCGTCGAGGGCAAGTGATCCACAACATGCACAAAGGGGCTCGTTTCGTAAAATGCGCGCAACGCCGACATCAGTTCGCCTGGCGTTGTCTGGCGCGTGGGCCTGGCATACGCCGTCGTCAAAATCCCACGATCCATGGGGATAAGATGGGGACTAAAAACGACTCCAATCTCCCGGCCAATAAATTGCCCCAATACTTGAGCGATCTCCGGAGTGTGGCGATGGCTTCCGATTCCGTACGCCGACACGCCCTCGTTGCATTCGGGAAAGTGGGTCGTCAATTTGGGCGTTCGTCCGGCTCCACTCACACCACTCTTGGAATCAAAAATAAGGTCCGATGGTTCCACCAATCCGTCCTGAAGCAACGGGGCCATCGCCAGGATGGCCGACGTTGGATAACAGCCCGGGTTGGCTACGAGGTCGGCCCCGATTATTTGCTTGCGGAATAGCTCCGGCAATCCGTAGACGACCTTGCCGATTCGGGTTGGGTCCGGATGAGTCGTTTGATACCAGGTTTCATAGGTCTCCAGATCGGTCAGACGATAGTCCGCGCTAAAATCGACGACGCGAGTTCCCCCGTTCACCACGGGAGCAATGGCCTCGGCGGACGCGGCGTGAGGTAGGCAGCTGAATAGGCAATCAACCCGCTCGGCGGCTGCCATCGCTTCCAGATTCTCCAACGGCAAATCCAGACGCCCGGTGAGCTGGGGGTGGATCGACGATATCGGTGGGTGTCCCGTCTGGCGGCTTGTCAAAGTCGTGATTTCCACCTCGGGATGGCGCAGCAGCAGCTTGATCAGCTCCAATGCCGTGTATCCCGTCGCTCCTAATATGCCCACTCGAACCATCTAAAAATCGCCTTTTCAATCGGATACGATTGGCGCTTTCTTGCCAAAAAACGCCGGGCCCAATATACCTGCCCGCCATCGATCATACTACCGGAGAATGACAGAGGGCCGCCCTAAATGTTCGCGCGCCGATGGGCCCATGCCGTTACGAAACTCAAGCCCATGCAGCGTCGGTGTAGACCGGCGCGGCGGAAGCGGCCAGACTTTCGCCATACGAATCGTCAGTGACATCGCCCGGAAGCGGGCCGCCTGTTTCCGACTATTCGATTCCGAGTCCGCGCAAGATGGCGATCAATTCACCCAGCATGATCGCCGTCGCTCCCCATATTAAATGATCTTCCAAACGAATGTGGGGCGCCAAGAACTCAATCCCAAAACTGAATCTCGATTGCCAGTGAAGGTTGTCGCTGTCGACCAGCGCCGAGAGTGGTATGTGAATCACCTCGTCCACTTCGTCCGGGTTGGGCGTCAACCGCGGAACGCGACGCAGTGAAGCCACCACTGGCGTCACGAGGAAATTGCTGTTGTAAATGTGAATTTGACTCAATCGACCCAGCGTCCTCACTTGGTCCGGCGGGACACCCAACTCTTCATGGCACTCCCGCAACGCAGTTTGTTCAATGGATTCACCAGTTTCCATCAAGCCACCCGGCAAGCTGACCTGGCCAGCATGATGGCGGAGTGAGTCAAGACGGCGCGTCAACATTAAGACCCATTGGTCAACATGCGGGTAGATCAAGGCCAAGACAGCCGCGTACCGCACGTCGGCCGCTGGTGGACCGAAGTGCCGTCCGTAGCTCAACTCCGGACAAAACCGTCGTTGAGCATCACGACACGGTAGCCGGTCCAGTAGCGAGTGCGCGAGCTGATCAACGAAGCTATCAGAAAATCGCATTCTCACACCAATCAAGGGACTTGTTCGTAGATGGTCAGGGTTCGGTTTCGATATCGTAGCCGAAAAAGATCGCTATCGAGCGGTTGGTTGCAAGCCAGGACGACGAATCCAAATCGCACCGACTCCACTAACCGCACTAAGGCGTCCTGGTCGATCATTCCAGAGGATGGATGATACAACCCGGTTTCGCGAATCAGTCGTCGTCGTCGTCGCCATTCGAGGATTCCCGTGACGTCCTGAGGAATGTCTTTCCACGTGCAAACCTCACCTCGGTCGGCATACCAGCGAAGGGTCTGCAGATTCCCCGGTCCCAGTATCAAAGCATCCGTCGGGGTGGATTCGCGAATCCATTGGCAGGCATCGCGCCAGTCCCCATATCGGTCGCCCGATGTGAGGCCAAGGCCCGTCCGGTCTCCCTGCCACAGAGCTTCCGGTCGCGGATCGGCGCGGCGGGCGAAAAAAACCTGGCCGACGCAAATCATCGCCGCAATCAGGCAGGTGATCAACAATGCCGAGCGAGCCGTCGATCTGTCATTCGCCGGCTGCCCGGTCCCGTGGAATTGCGCCGTGGACAATGCCAACCCACATGGGACCAATGCGTCGGTCATGCGAAACCAGTAGAACCGCAGCAGTGCGGCCGACAATCCTCGATCGTGCCAACTCAGCCGATCCACAACGACGCCCACCGTCGCGATGATCACGGTGCCAAGAACAACACGGTTCAGTCGCCCCAGCGGCGCGTGGTCTCGGACCGCCCTCCACATTGCCAGCCACAATCCGATCGTGAACAAGTGGGTCATCACACGGAGCCACGAAAATCGATGGAAGACGAGGTGGTGAGGCAAACGCTCGTAAACGTAGGCGATGCCTGCCTCTCGCACGGCGGCTGGATCGCCTTGCATCACCAATGCCGCCGTGGGAATCAAGCCTGGCAGTGACAACGCGCCGCCAGCGATTATCCATGGCCCAATCCGCGCCAGTCGGTTCTCGGGAGTCTTGGCTTCCAGTGCCCAGGCGAGGGAAAGCGCAACGACCGACCAACCGCCCACCAAGACGTGAAAGGCGGATGCCAGTCCCAGCCAAACCCAGGGCCTGGTCCATTTGCCATCGGCCACATCCGCCAAAGCAAGGAAAACAAATCCAAACGCGAACCCCTTCGCCTCCGCCCCGCCAACCACCCACTCCCCAGATAAATGACCCCAGTGCCATCCCGTTAGCGCGATCGCGGCCGCCAACAACCCGCTGCCCCATTGACTGACGACGGTGCGGCTCATTCGCCACCAGGTAAAGGCTAACCAGCACCAGGTCACGAGTCGGAGTACCCAAGCGGTCGTCGTTAGCGACAAAAAACGAGTGAGCCAGCCGACAGTCCAGTAAAAGACCAAATGGGCATCGGCGGCGTCCAGAAAGAAGTCACCCGCGCACCAGTCGGGGTTCCAATAGTGTTTCGCCTTGGTCAAATAGTGCGATTCGTTGACGCCCGGAGGTTCCCCGCCGGCGAAGACGAAGAACAGTAGCACGATCAACAGCATCTCGTTCCACGGAGGTTGGTCGCGTCTATTTGATTCAAGTTTTTCAGGATCGTTCTGCATTCACATCTCTGCGTCAGTCGAGATCGAACTCTGTCTCTAACGAGTGTTCGACCGCGGCCACGGGGCGCACCATTCCCTCAATTGAAGCCCAACTTCCCGGCTAATTCATTGATTGCGTGAAGAGCAACCGTCATGGGGCGCCAAGGCAAGTTGCCATGCTAACGATATTGGGTACTGGTCCTCCAGCTCATTAACCTCCAGAATAGCGAACTGTTCAACTTCAAGTCGAGATTCAACGCAACGCCGTCCCGAACTAGTAGGCACCCATGCCCGAAGAAGTATTGTCCCCCGGCAGACAGCTCAGGAACTCAGCGGCCGTGGGGACACTTAAAGTCCCCGGCGCCCTCAATGCGCTGGTCGGTCGGTTGATAGAGACGTCCGGATTTTCCGCGGCTTATCTGTCCGGTGCCGCACTTTCCGCGGGTGTCATGGCATTGCCGGACATCGGACTGTTCACGCAGACGGAACTCGTACAGCAGACCGGCTATCTCACGCAAGCCGTGGAGATTCCGGTGATCGTCGATGCGGATACGGGATTCGGCGAGGCGATCAATGTGGAACGCACCGTCGTGGAACTGGAGTCCGTCGGAGCCGCTGCCATTCAGTTGGAGGATCAACGGCTCCCCAAGCGGTGCGGTCATCTGTCGGGGAAACAGTTGGTGACCACCGAGGAGATGTGCAGCAAGATCCGGGCGGCCGTGGCCGCCCGGTCGGATCCGGATCTGGTCATCTTGGCCCGCACCGACGCCCGGGGCGTGGATTCAATGGAAGACGCGATGGCCCGGGCTCAGGCATATCTCGATGCTGGCGCCGATTGGATTTTTCCCGAAGCATTGGAGAATGAGGCTGAATTCGAACAGTTCAGCCAGACAATCTCCGCGCCGTTGGTGGCCAATATGACCGAGTTCGGTAAGAGTCCGTTGCTGGATTTTGATACGTTCCAAGATCTGGGATATGCCGCCGTCCTCTATCCAGTCACCCTTTCGCGAGTCGCTATGAAAGCGGTCGAAGCGGCCCTGGCGATCATCGACATGGAGCCCAACCAAGAGAGTCTGTTGGACTTGATGCAAACCCGCCAAGAATTGTACGACCTGATCGGATACCTTGAATACGATGAGCGTGACAAAGAATACTTTGGCCTGAACAACCACGGGAATCCATCATGACAACCGACGATACACAGCTGATCTATCGGCCAGGTTTGGAGGGAATCATTGCTGGCGAAACCGCCGTGAGCACCATCGACGGCGGCCTGCGGTACCGCGGCTACGGCATTGAGGAGTTGGCGGATAAAAACAGTTTTGATGAGGTCGCTTATTTGGTTCTCCACGGCGAATTACCGGACTCAGGCCAGTTGACGGGATTCTCGCAACGTATCGCGAAAGCGGCACGGCTCCCGGCGGAAATTGTCCGCGCAATTGGTGACATCCCACGCACGGTACCCATGATGGATGTGATGCGTACTGGCGCCAGTCTACTGGCACATTGGGATCCGGAAATCGACGACAATTCACACGCCGCGAACGTCCGCAAGGCAGAGCGATTGTTGGCCCAACTCCCGCTCATCATGGGGGCTTGCCATCGCCAGCGATTGGGAAGCGATCCGTTGACATGGAATCAAGACCTCTCGTTTGCCGGCAACGTCCTGTGGTTAGTCAACGGCATCGCTCCGAACGACAAGCACATTCGCGCGATGGATGTGTCCTTGATTCTTTACGCGGAACACGAATTCAACGCTTCCGCGTTCACATCTCGCGTGGTCTGCTCGACATTGTCGGATCTGCACTCCTCCATCACTGCCGCCATCGGCGCGCTCAAGGGGCCGCTTCATGGCGGCGCCAATGAGAAAGTTATGGACGTGCTGCGGGAAATCGGCTCCCCCGAACAGGCCGAGAACTGGGTCCGCGAAGCGTTGGCCAACAAAGTGAAGATCATGGGATTCGGCCACCGCGTCTACAAAACCGGTGACCCCCGCGCCCGTTACCTTAAGGCTTTGTGCGGCGAATTGGCGGAGGATACGGGGAATCAGACAATGGAAGCCATGGCCGATACGATCGAGACGATTGTCGGTGATGAAAAAGGATTACCACCGAATCTTGATTGGCCTAGCGCTCGGCTGTACTGCTACATGGGCTTACCGGTCGAGCTTTACACGCCACTGTTCGTCGTCAGCCGCGTCACCGGTTGGAGTGCACACGTGATAGAACAACACGACAAAAATCGGATCATTCGGCCGCGGTCCAACTACATTGGTCCGGCCCCACGATCAGTCGTACCGCTCGAGCAACGGTGAATCAAGCTTCCGCAGCCATGCTTTTTCGGTTCGGCGCTAAATCTGCCCGATTCCTCCGGCGACGTCACTCAATTGGACGAGTCGGCTATCGGGAAAAGATGCCGCGGAATCCGCCACGAGCCACCCACTCATCGACGAGTGATTTTGATTCTTGGGTGGATTCTTCAAGGGAGGTCTCGCCCGATGTTTTTTCCTCGACCAACCGGCGCGGCTCTTCATAACGGCTGGCCGACGACGATTCGGCTTTGTCACCAGCCGCTACGCGTTTTCGGCTAAAAGGGTTAGGGAGCCTGAATTCCGGAAACTGAAACTCAGAGAACTGGGGCCTGCGAAGCTCGGGAAGTTTGGGCATTTTCCACAGAGGCTCCTTAGCCGTGGCCAGGTCTTCTGCCTCCGCTGGTGCAGCGGAATTGGTAATCCGAGGAGCGGAATTGGCAACGGAACGGTTTCGTCGCCGGATCCGGTCAGCCGTCTTGGATTGAGTTGAAAGGCTTGGATGGCTCGGCGAAGTCGTCGGGTGGTCCTCATCCATCGGCTGTTGGCCCGTCTCAGCTAGTCGCGTCTCAGCTAGTCGCGTCTCACCATCACGATTGATTTGAGTCGCTAGTCGACGTGGTGGCTCATCGGTTTTGGTCTGATTGCTTTTCTCTTGCGTCCCTGTCTGGTCGGAACTGACCGTCTCGTCGGAACTGACCGTCTCGTCGGGGCCGGCGACGCCGTGGAGGATTTCCTCCAATTGGGCCGTGACTTGATCGTCGTCAGGGGTTTCAGCGGGTTGTTCTGACGGAGGTTTTGAGCTTGGCTGTGTCAGCCGCGGCGATTCGGCCTCGGTACGGACTGACGCGACCTCGCGAGGTTCGTCAGCTTTCGTCGAACTGTTCCGCGGTTCGTGGTTTTCTCGTTCGCCAGGCTCGGATACCAGAACGGCGCTCGGAGACGATTTGGTACCGGCCCGATTAAGTCGCAGCGGCTCGTTGACGCTGGCCACCAATCGCTCTGGCGGCGAGTGGCTCGCCAGCAACTGGCGAAAACCACTCTCAACAAACTCTCGCACCTGATTGATGTGACCGGCTTTTAGATCCGCCTCCGCGGCATTGAGCGCTTCGGCCAAGGATTGGAATTCCTCTTTGTGCATGACGGAGTCTAACACTTCGATGCCATCGATCCAGATTTCGCCGGCCCCTTTGAGTTCGAAGCGCACGGTGGCCTCCGCCTCATGGTCCACGGGTAGATTGTCCACCAGCACACCGACGTTTTTCCATTTCCGTGACAGTCGCGCATCGGAGTCGCCAAGAGCCCCCAGCGAGACTCGCCGACTGAATGACTGGCCGCTCACGGTGGCTTCGACGACCACCGCCACCGACGGCTGTTGGTCTTCTGAAGCGGTACGCAGCCAAGCCCCCAACATGAATCGCCTGCCGGCTGGTACTCGAAAGCTTTCACTTTGGGCAATGACTTCGGGTGCAGCCCAATCCACGAGCCCCTCACTTTTCAGGTGCAGGCTCGCTTGGCCGTCATGGAAGATGGTTCGATCGGACTCAGCATACCGTCCACCTCCACGGTTGATACTCCAACTATTCACTTCATTCCCACCTACGTCATGCTCGATTACGGATTCAAAGTCTCCGTTTTCGACAATACGCAGAGGCGGGCGGGCCGGGATCGACTCGAGCTCAGTTCGAAAAGTAGCCAGTCTCGCTCTTATAGCTTCGACAATGGCCGTTCCGGCCCGTGCATCCCAATTCACTACCGGGCGGCTCGTTGAGTTCGACCGGCAAACGACAACCTGTTGTGGGATCAGTTCGAATTCCCATGCCCGTCCGCCAACCGTCTCGCCAACCGACTTCCGTGGAGATGCAAGCGAATTAGTGATGGACCGAATATCGGCGTTGCCAGTGTGAACGCGCAAGGTGACCGGCAACGTGGCCCGGTTGCCTGCGTAGAAATAGGATCCGTTTTGCGTAACAATCTGCCGGATGAGAACGTTTGTCGCGACGCTGTCGGGATCGGCCGCCGAGAGGTTACTGAATCGTTGGACCGGTAGTTGACACAGTACCCGGGAAAATTCCAACACCCGCCGATTGGGCGACTTTGCCGCGGCGCCACCTAGATCGAAAACGGCAGCGGAATCACAGGTGACGAGGAGCTCCATGAGTCCACGTGGATCGGTCGCCAAATCGACCATGGGAATCGCGCGAAGCTGATCCAATTTCGCTGCCATGGCCTCCGTTTCGAGGTTCTTTGCTGCGTTATTAGCAAGCCCGGTAACCGCCACGAATCCTGCCAACGCCTCGTGCCGACCGTAGCTCTGGCGAACGGCACGAATGGTTCGATAGGCTTCGTCCGACAACCTGTGGCGCCCTTCGGCGAATGGAACGGCGTATATACTTCCATGCCAATTCTCCGTGACCCAGGTGCCTCGACTAGGAACTTTCGTTGAGCCTTCTCCTTGACCAGGGTCCTCGGATTCCACGAAGACGAAAAGTTTGATCTTTTTTTCACTTAGAGCACGGAGCAGGACCTCCATTATGTCCGGTGACAACCCGCCATCGGTACTGAGTGGGTGGTCCGTCGTCGTCGTTACGTGAATCGGAGCGCCAGCAAGCTTGGTGGGTACCGCCACGGCGTTATAGCCAAGCTCGCCCAGTTGACTGGCCCATGTTTCGGCCCTCTCAATCAGTTTTTTCCAATCGACGTTGAGTTGGTCGCGGCCAGCGGATAGGCCCAGTGCTTTCGTCAGGTGGGCGGCACCATAAGAGCATACCAACAGCCGCTTGACGGCCTGCGCGGCGTCTGCCTGAGATCGCACTTGGGCGGGTAAAACGACCAGTTCTAGCTCAAAATTCGCGATCCGATCCGCGCTATTTCCCGCTTGGATCTGAATGGCATCGATCGTCACACTAATTTGATAGACGCCTGGCTCCTTGGGAGAACGGATCTGGAACGCTCGCATCGGTTTGGCTTCTTGCCGTTGATTCACGAGCGTCTCTCGCTTCTCGGACCAAATCACCAAGGATTCGCCGGCCTCCGCCAGCGAACTCAGCTGGGCGCGCGCCCGCACGCGGGTTCGCGGTGGAATAGTGGATACGTCAACCTGGGCACGAAAGCCAAACGGCTTGTCCGGCGAGACGACCAGTGACCTTTGGTCGAAGACTAGCCGCGTGCTGGCGCGGTCTTGGGTGGCGCGGTCTTGGGCGGCCTGGACTACCAGGGCGGGGCCCAAGGCGCACGACGACACAGTCGCGATGATCCAGGCTCGCTTCATGTTCATTTACCCGTTTGTATGTTCCGATGACCGCCGGCGGGATGGCGTGGTCCCAGGTCGGACCAATCGGCGTATTCGCTAATATCGGATCGGACGCATTCGTGAAACAACTGAATTCACGATTGAGCAAAAAGAAAAGAGCCAACGACTGCGGTGCTACTGTGACATGCGATGCTACTGTGACATGCCAGGCGTGATGGCAGCGCCATCGTGTAAATGCCCCCACATTTTCCTGGATTGATGGAATCGGAATAACCGATCCAAGCCCATGTTGGATAATATGTGCCATTCTCTTGAAAGCATGGAAACGGTGACGAGATGAATCGGAATAGCGCCAAAACAAATTGCGTCGCTTGGCTTTCAGTAACCCTCGTGTCGGTCATCATTGGCAACGCATGGGGTGAAGAAACACCCAACTGGGGTGGGTTGGGTGCCGCACAGTCACCTGACTCAGCCGTCCGATCGCCTGAGTCGACCGATGAATCCCAACAGCGATCCTCAAGGAAATCGTCGCGCCGCCGGTCCCTGGGGGATGCGGATCGTCAAACGCGGACGGTTGGCCAACGAATAAGTCCCGGCGCTAGATCGTCCGAGCGGGTGTTGTTATCCGCGGTGACGCCGGCAGTCGAGATCAAGATCCAGGGCTCGCGCGAGGTCGAGGTGGGAGAGAACGCTCGATTCCAGGTAACGGCGACTAACTCGGCCAGCCACAGTGCCCGTGGGCTGTTCATTCGGCTACTCGTGCCAGAGTCGCTGGTCATCAAGTCGGTCACTTCGACGAACGGCGAAGTCAGTCAACCGGGAGTCAAAGAAAATTCACGGCGGATTGTTTGGCAGTTGGATAGTCTTCGAGGCCAGTCTCGTGAACGTCTCGACCTTGAGCTGGCGACCTCCAATCGCGAAGATTTCAATCTGCAAGTAGAATGGACGTTGCTACCGGTCCGCGAAACGATTGCCATCCGAGGCCGGCAGCCTGAGTTGGCATTGGCCATTAAGGCTCCATCGGAGGTGGCCCACGGTGAAAACACTCAGTGCGTTGTCGTGCTGTCAAATACAGGGAATGGTTTGGCCAAGGACATCGCTTTGGATGTTTCTCTCAATGGCATCGTGGGAAAACAGTATCAGGTTGACCGGTTGGAGGCAGGACAGCGGCAGTCTTTCAATGTTGCTTTGGCCGATTTGCCCGCGGGAGAAGCCAAGTTGGCGGTATCAGCGGCCAGCGCCTCGGGGTTACGCGCGGACGCCTTCCAGTCGATTGTCATCAGCCGCCCGCATCTCGATGTCGTTGTGCAGGGGCCGAAAACGCGCACGGCGGGGACGCGGGCAAATTACAGGGTTGAAGTCACCAACTCGGGGACACTGGCCGCCGTGAACGTGAATGGCGAATTGGTGCTGTCTTCAGGATTGGACGTTATCGGAATGCCGCGAGACTTGCGACCTCACGGTGATGGTTTTGTCTGGCACGTGGCCGAACTGTTGCCGGGTGAGTCCAAGACGTTTTCCATCCAGTGTCTGATGCCGAATCCAGGAGTTCAGTCAGTGGCCATCGACATTGCGGACGCCCATGGTCACCACGCCGATGCCATCGCCCGAACACGAGTGGAAGCCAAAGCCAACGTCCATCTGTCGGTTGAGTGCACTCAGGACCAATTGGCCGTCGGCGAAGAGACGACCTATGAACTCTATCTTGAGAACTCAGGAAGCCGAGCCGCGGACGAGGTTACGGTGATTGCCGAATTGCCGAATCATTTGGAGGTGGCCGAGGCGGCCGGACACGAGGCAACGGTCGAAGGGACGGTGGTGCGATTCTCGGTGATTCCAAAACTTGGTGCGGGTGAATCACTAATGCTCACCATTCGCGCCAAGGCTACCAGCGCGGGTACGGATCCGATCTATGTCGAACTGGCCACGCAGAATCCGGACAAGCGGATCGCCTATGAAAGCAAGACGCTGGTGCGCTAAACTTGTCACTCGCTCGCCATTGGCACCGGTTGATTGTGCCGCCGAACGCTTTTCTGGCTGTTTGGCCCCTTGGATCGGCGGCGGTTGCGCGGTGAAATAGGGTAAGCTTCCACGGCAGTTCCTCGATCTTGGCATGGATTTGTTGATGCGCTCGGCCCCTATCCCTTTCGGCGTGATTTTCGTCCTGATCCTCTTCGGCTGCGGGCCTACCGCTGTCGTTTCTGACCCCGACCAGCTCGATTCAGCTGCCCAGTCTGATTCAAATGGCAACCTAAAGTCGGATCAGCAAGAGTGGGATGAGAATTCGACCAGTTCCCTGAGTCTCTTGGTGGTTGGCGATGCCGAATTGACCCAGGCGATCCGCCGGATCTGGGCGAGCCGCTCTTCATCGGTGTTGCAACTCACGGAGATTTCGGAAGCGGACGCGGCGGATCAGCTCAATTCACCGGACTTCAGCATCGCAACCGATGCCGTCATCTGCCCGCCACGTTTTCTTGGTGTGTTGGTCGAACGCGCCATCATCCAGGCGATGCCGGCCCGCGTTGCCTCGAACGACCAATTGGCACTGGGGGATGTATTCCCAACCGTGGCCGAGCACGAGATCTGCTGGGGAGGTAAAACCTATGCCGTGCCGTTCGGATCGCCCCATCTGTGTTTCGTCTACCGGTCGGACGTGTTGGACCGGCTTGGCGTCGCGCCTCCATCGACTTGGCGGCAAGTCTCGGCGTTACAGGAACAACTGGCGGACCCCGATACGCGACGGGAGCTGGCCGATTTAGTCTCAGCTGGCGCGGCGGTCGACGTCGAACTTTTTTCCCAACCGCTGGCCGCCGAATCACTCGCGATGACGTTCTTAGCACGCGCCGCGGCGTATGCCGTTCACCCTGGACACTATTCGGCGCTGTTTGACTACCGATCGATGAAACCGTTGGTGGACCAAGCACCGTTTGTGCGGGCCCTTGAGGAGTTGGTTGCCGGACAGCAGCATGCGTCACCCGCGTCGCGGTCCATGACGCCCGCGCTAGCGACGGATTCAGTTTGCGACGGCAAGAGTCTCATGGCCATCGGCGGCAGGCCTACGAGAGGTCGTCAGGACAACGACGATGCCAACGACGATGCCAACGCGTCGCGGTACCCCGTCGCGGTTGCAGAGCTACCCGGCGCCGATGAAGTGTTCAATCCCACTTCTCGTGAGTGGGAGCGTCGCGAGCGAGCGGCCGACTTTCGTGTACCGTTGCTGGGGACCAGTGGCCGAGTGGGGTGTGTCGTCGCGCGGACTCGGCGGACCCGTGGTGCTTGGAATCTGTTGGTTCTGTTAGCCAGTCTTGAATGGGGAGTTGAGATATCACCGGCCAGTTTCCACACCTCCATCGCACGACCATCACAGGTTGCGTCCGCGGGACGATGGTGGGGAGATGCGGGTGGTCCGCGGGCCGTGGCTTCATTTGGATCTTCGATGTCCGCCTCTTCCTCACGGCGAGCGGCTTTGTTGGCGCCGAGAATTCCTGGCCAGCGGCGGTATATGGAGATCCTGACGACGGCCGTCGAGAGTGTGTTGGATGGTGAAATCTTACCGGGGGCATCGTTGACCTCGGTGGCTCGCGAGTGGGAAAAGCTTACCGACGAAATCGGACGCGAGGAACAGATTCGGGCATACTGCCGCAGTCTTGGTGTCGAGCCGTGACATCACGCCTGTTGAATCAGCGTGACCTCATTGCGCCGATGTCGAACGGATGACCTGTTGCGGTTGCAACGGATGGCTGGTCCAAATCCGTCGTATCCTGGTCCCCGTAGCCCCTTGGTGGTGGCCTTGCAATGTGTTAGATTGAGGGTCCGTTGTAGGGAGCAATCGACCGCGGCAGAGTGTGGCGTGATACCAGGGATTGGGGCCGATGAGAAGAACTAGCCCTGATTTTTCACACAGTTCGTCGCGCGCGGTGGTAAGTCCATGGCTGACAAGGAATGCGCGTCGTTTGACCGGAAGCGTATTGTCGATACGTTGAGGATCAAATTGGTCGGCCTGACGCTGCCAGGCGACACTTCCAAACAACGCTGCCAGACAGCTCGGCCAGATATGGACTTTGGCCGCTGCGTGGCCGAAGGCGCGTGAGAGATGCGCGCCCTGGCGGAAGTGTGCGAGGAGTGCGACACGATCCACGGAGACCGCGGATCCTTCTGGCCGAGATGCGGCACTGGAATCTTGGACGATATGCTAAAGCAAACGAACGGTCGGCTGCTTCCTCTACGCCTGCCACCCATTGACCTCTACTTCTATCACATGGATCGTCCATCGCACCCGACGACCTTTGTGAGTCACATGTTTCTCAGCGGCCAACTTGACCGGGACGCGTTCCGCGCTGCGGTCGAGGATGCCATTTGCACGCACCCCTTATTGGGATCGATCGTCGGCCGCGCACGAAAAAACGAACTCTGCTGGGTGAAGCCAGAGAATCCTTCTCCGCGGATTGAGTGGGTGGCTGAGGACCAGCCGATTCGTTTTACTGACGGCGAGCGGATCGACATCAACCGGGAACCTGGCTTGCGGCTGTGGGTCAAACAGATGGAAGATCGCTGCGAGATTGCTGGGCAATTTCACCACGCCTGCACGGACGGCACGGGGGCTCATCGTTTTTGGGGCAGCTTGCTCGGTGGCTACGGTATACGTACCACGACATCAGGCGACCGTCCGACGCTCGCCCACTACGACGCGCAGCTTCTCAAAATCCGGCGCAGCAAGCTCGCGGAAGAGTGTATGACACTGGCGCACAACTTTAGCCTGGCCAACCTGTTTCGCATGGTTCAACGTTCGCTGGGTGTTTGGTGGACCAAGTACAACCAAAAGGCGGTGCCGTTAGCGCTGTCCGGCCGCCAACCCATAGGCGAAGATGCGGCGGATTCTTTTCCAGGCGTGCTCACTCATGTCTTTACGAAGCAGCAACATCAGCAGCTGCGTCAAGCGGCGTCAAGCCACAACGCCATGATGAATGACTTACTCACGGCTGAGCTGTTCGCTGTCATGAGCCAGTGGAATCGTCGGCACGGCAAGCCGCGTGGTAGGGACCGATTACGGATCCTGATGCCCACGGACTTGCGCGACCAAAACGACTTTTCCATGCCAGCGGCCAATATGACTTCGACGACGTTCCTGACCCGTCGCGCCGACGAGTGCGACCAGCCTGGGCTGATCGCCAGCGTCCGTGAGCAGATGATGAAAATCAAGCGGGATCAGGAAGGAAAAATGATGATGGACACGTTCACGGCGACCGACCACTTGCATGTGGGATTGCTGCCCTTCCTGCTGCGCAAGAGTAGTTGCCTGGCCACCATCACATTCACGAATATCGGAGATCCGACACGACGCCTACTCGGAACGTTTCCTCGCGAGCGTGGCCAGCTGGTTTGTGGGAATCTCACACTGGAACGAATGGTCGGCGTCTCACCACTGCGCGACTTGACGCGGGCGGCGGTAACGGCCGTCACCTTCAATCGAGAACTTTTGGTGAACGTACGCTTTGATCCCAAGCTGATGTCCATGGTCGACACAAGAGAATTCTTGGACCTGTATGTAGAGCGGCTGGAGCAACACCTCAGCTAGTCCGTCGGGCGGTCACTGGGCCTATCCAATGGGTCACTGGATCATCTACAATTGGGCCTAGTCGTTGGGTCCGTCGACACAAAACGATTGAACACGGGGCGGTAGCTCAGTTGGGAGAGCGCTGCGTTCGCAATGCAGAGGTCGGGAGTTCGAGCCTCCTCCGCTCCACTCTGATAAACCCCTCAAGAACAGTAGTTTTTGCGGGGTTTTGCTGTTCCTGGCATGAGTCGTCGTAGCTTTCCGACTTGTCACAGATTGACACTTGTTGCACCCGATTGTCGGAATTTGGTGCAACCGTTGGTGCAACCAAACTCGGCAGCGATTCAACCGCGGATGCCGTGTCGAGCAACCGGGCGTCCACATACGTTCCCATCGTCAGCTTGATGTCAGAGTGCCGCATTGCCGCCTGGGCCACTCTCGGGCTTATTCCGGCGGCTGAAAGATGCGTCCCGAACGTCGTCCGCAGCCCATGGACGTGAGCGACTCGATTTTCCTCGTCGAACTTGGGAATCCCGGCCGCTTCAAGGTCACGGTTCATGATTCGCAGAAATCCGTGCGGGACCACGAAGATGAGATCGCCCGGGTTCTTTCCGTCGATCCACTTTCGAAGCTCGGCGGCCAAATCAGATCGGAGCGGGACCGTCGAACCTTTTCGTGATTTCTCATTTGCAGAACGTAGCTTCACGAATGGTACGTCGCCAAAGCTCAGGTCGGCCACCCGAAGAGTCCGTAGCTCGTTGGCTCGCAGACCGGTCAGGACCGCCACCATGTAGATGAGCTGGCGTTCGCGACCCAGGCGCTCCAGTTCCTCTCGCCTGGCATCCGTTACCTTGGCGGTCCGCTGGCCCTTATTCGGACCCCTTCGGATGGTTTTGGCATCTTCAAGCGGCCTTCGCGCTGCAGCGTCAAGTAGCCGTCGCAATTCGTTTTCCGTTAGTGAACGTGCTACTCGGCGTCGGTCTTCGCGCTCATCCCGCAACGCCAATCCGCAGAAGGGACTCTTCAAAATACGTTTATCACCATTCCAGTGAAACTTTCGACCGTTCTTGCGCTTGCCAGCGAGCCAATTGCCGAACGCCTTCCAAACCGCGACGTACCCGTTGTAAACAGATGCGGAACGTCCTTCCGTCACCACGGTATCATGCAGCCACGAAACCATCTTGTCATGGTTCAGGTCAATGAGTCTTCGGAACTCACAACCTGCTGCCGACTCCGTCAGCCGAGTTTCCGTGGTCTTGATCCGATCGGCGTTCACGTCGCGTTGTCGCAGTGCTGCGATGTAGTCGGCAATATGCTCAGCGGTTGGCGACTTTTGATGTTCGGCAATCGCAGCTTGGTCTGGGCTCAAGATTTCGGATTTGACATGCTCCGCGATCTTCATGAACTCCGCCAGCTTATACCGTGCTGCCTGTTCGTCGCGGCAGCCCGTGGAAACCTCACGTACGATGCCCTGGCCATCGCGATACTTGGCCGTGTAACTGCCACTTTCGGTGCGGATCCCAATCGAACCGTCACTACGTTGTACGACCACTGCCTTTCGGGCTCTGCCGGTTTTTGGTTTCCACCGGGCGTACTGTTTTCCCTTACGGGTGAACACCTCCGCATTATTCGGCAGCGCTCGTGTTACCGTTTTCTTGTATACGGTGCCCATTTTTGTTTCTCACTCTTCGTCAAAATGCGGTATTCCGTTGGTCCACCTCAACTGCTTCACCGGAACTTCATTGCATACTTTCGTTAGTTGGCCTTTCGTTTGCCCGCCGTCCTCAGCTCCAATTTGAAGTAGGAAGCCAACTTGTCGGCGATGTCCAACCGTAGCGACCGCTCCCGGCGGAGGAACCGCATAATGCTCTGCCGTTTCACGCCGGTCTCTTGTTCAATGGTCAGGAGTGGTATTTCGCTATCGGTAATGGTGTCACGCAGGAGGTCGGAAATCGGTGACTTCGCTTTGGTGGTCATGCTGTGACAATTGTTACAATTTAGGCGTTTCGGTCAAGGGTTAAAACCACAGAAACTTCGACTTCATCTGTGAGAATCTCGCAGCGATTCGGATCGAGGACAGAGTACAGAGTTCGGTTTGTTATTCATTGTTTTGATCCAGTAGGTGATTGACGGTAACCGTGAGGAGTTGTTGGGTGGCTATCTCCGTGGATCTTGAGCATGGATGAACTTTCTTTCGTCTTTACGTCATTCCCAACGCTTTCATCGCCGCCATCATGGGATCGGAGTAAAAGATCGGATCGACCCGCTCCATGATGTCGCCTGAGACTTCGAGGAAGTTGCGTTTGTTTTCCAAAGGGATCAGGGCTCGGCGGGCTCCGTTCTCCATGGCCATCTGGAGCGGCTCGGCGAGGGATCGCATTGACTTGATGTTGCCTTGGATGCTTAGATCGCCGAGGACCATGAGGCCGGGGACTGCGGAGTGCCTTTTGACTGCGGAGTAGATGGCGACGATCAGGGCGATGCCGCATTCGCAAGGGACTCGGTTGGTCAGTAGATCGATGGCTTCAACGTGGAAGTCGGTGGTGTCCACTTGATGGCCGATGCCCATGGCGACCTTGTGCCCTTGCAGGTAAGCGAAGGCTCGGTTGATCGATTCTTTCATCGTGCCTTCGACGCCACCAGCGACCTTGAGCTTGCCGGTGCCGGGTGACGTGCCGACTTCCAACCGGTAGAGGCCGACCTTGCCCTGATCGTTCACGGAAGCCGTGTAGAGCGATCCGGGGGCCAGCGGGTCTGTGGAAATCATCTCGCCACCGCCCTGTTCGGGGACGCCGACGAATCGCTCCTCACGAGTGTCATTATTCATGTAGGAGAATGAAGTCTGGTGATACTCGAATGACCCCATCTTCTTGAGTTGCTCTTTAACCCGGCGACGACCTTCGAGAGCGATCTCGACCAGTTCCGCCAAGTCCTCGCTGGAGACTTCGCCATGTGGGTAGATCAATTTCACCAGACCGGAGACCGTCTTCCGCACGGCCTTCACGTCTCTTGCATTTAAGTGCGACCCAAGCGAAAAGTATCGGTCGATCATCTCGGTAAAGTTGTGCTTGCGAAGCTCTCTAAGTGCCTCGGCTAGATAATCGACTACGAAGCCGTAATGATCGGTGAAAAACTCGACCCGCATCTTCGGGACTTCCCAGCCGGGAAGGTAGAAGTGGAGACGGTCGATAAACGCCATGTCTTCACGGATGACATCGGGCATCGGCATGAAGAGATGCGATGACTTGACCATCACTTCAACCGGCTGGTTGGTGTTGCCGAACATGGCGATGGATGCCATCCCCGACAGAGACTCCTTGCCACGGGCGTCGGAAATCAAAATTCCTATCAGTTTAACCGGTGTGGCGTGGGTTTGTGTTGTTGGCAAACACGGTGTGCGGATCACTGTGGGGGGTGCTGTTGGAAGAGTCGTTGGCGGTGACTTGGTCAGTTCTTTGCATGTCGGGCAAACACGCGTCCTTGGCGCCACTGGTCCAAGGTGACCGCCGCGACAATGATGGTTCCAATGATGATTTCTTGAATCGGGTTGGGCAGCTTCAGTGCAGTACATCCACTGGAGATGACCTGCATCAGCAGAGCACCAGCCAGCGTGCCGAGTATCGACCCGCGACCGCCGTTTAAACTCCCTCCACCGATGATCACCGAGGCAATGATGAGCAGCTCTTTGCCGGTACCCGACGTTGGATTGGCAGATGTCAGCCGTGCGAATTGAAAAACTCCGGCGATTCCGACGGTCACTCCACCGAGTGTGTAAACAATCATCCGAGTGCGGAAGAGGTTGATACCGCAGAGCCAGGCCGCACGCTGATTGGCACCCATCGACGTGATATGGCGACCAAGAACGGTGAACTTCAACAACAGTGCGACCACGAGCGATAAGCTGATAAGAAACCAGACGCCAGCAGGAAACAACATCCACGGCGTATCGATTCTGGGATTGAGCAACTGTGGAATCCATTCAGGCACCTGTTCCGGAGCAGGACGTATGGTCCGGTTTTCGGCGATGACTTTGGAAAGCCCCAAAAAAATTGTCATTGTGCCCAAGGTGACGATGAACGGAACGACACGTAGAATGCTGATTAACAGTCCATTGACCGCCCCGATCAGACCGCCGGCGAGGATTCCCGCTGCAATTGCTAAGGATGGCGCGTAGTCTGCCCTCAAACACCAGGCCAGGACGACCGCGCAGAGCGCCATGCCAGTTCCAGCGGAGAGGTCGATTCCACCTGAGACGATAATGATCGTCATTCCCAGCGCGGCGACACCGACAGTGGCGGATTGAACGACAATGTTTTGTGCATTTTTGACCGTCGCAAAACGTCCGCCTCCACTCTGAAGATTATCGGCGATCGTAAAGAAGGCGATCACCACAATCAGGGCCAGGAGCGTCCCCAGGGTGGTGCGGAGTAAAATGAGCAGGCGCGACGATCGGTTCAAATCGGATTCCACTCAGTCTGCCTTTTGTGGATGAAGTAATAGATTGATTTTCGGGTCATCCAGATTTTCTTTGATGGCGACGTATTCACCCGTGTAGATTCGTTTTTCAACTTTTTCGCCACGCAAATGGGCCACCATCGTTTTTACTCCCAGGTAGCCGATATTAACGGGATCTTGAACGATCAATGCCTGAAGTTTTCCGTCTTCCAATGCTTTGACCAGGTGGGACGTGCGATCGAAGCCAATCAGTTTTACCTTTTCGACCAATTCCTCCTCTTCCAAGGCCTGTAGAACACCCGTTGCCGTTCGGTTGCAGATCACAAAGATTCCATCAACACGGTCACCGAATTGGTTGAGAAGATCCATCGATTTGTTGTAGGCATCGACTTCGGTCGGGCCGGAATATTGATTGTCTGACAACATATTAATATCCGGAAACTCTTTAGCGATGGTATCCAGGAACCCTTGTTCACGTTGTGCGGCACTCTCCTGGCCTACGGTATAACGCAACAGGATAGCATCGCCTTTGTTGTTCATGAATTTGGCAAGTGTCCGGGCGCCTAACTCGCCGCCGTGATAATTGTCCGTTGCCACAAAGCTGACAGTGGTTGATTCGTCGTCCAGCGCACTATCGATGACGACCACGGGAATCCCTGACACCTGGGCGTCCGCGACATAACGAACCAGAGCGGTCCGATCAATGGGAGCCAAGACAATGCCGTCCACTTCCTGGGCAACATAGTTCTGAACAATGTTGATTTGGCCCTCACGGTCGTTCATTGTTAGCGGACCTTCCCAATAAATTTCCACGTTACCCAGTTCTTCAGCAGCTTGCATGGCGCCGGCGTGGACGGAAGTCCAGAAAACGTCGGTTGTGGCCATCGGGATGACTGCGATCCGGTAAAGAGGTTCCTGCGTGGCCGTCTCACCATCGCTTGGCGAAGTTTCAGATCGGGGACCGCAGCCGATCAGCAGGGACGAGGCAATCAACGTAACAGCAATCAAATAGCGGGCCACTTTATCTCTCCTGATAACTCGGAGGGGAAAATCTTACGGGAGAAATTCGCATTTGCCTGGATAGACCAGATTATGGGAGCAGGTCGTGAGTAAAGATAAAGACTAGCGTTTCCTTGTCAGGACATCACGCTTATCATGGTGCTTGCAGCGTCCTCTATGATGCCAGCCTGATGAAAATTAGGGAAGACGACTCCGGTAATGTCCAAGCTCCAGCGAAAGGAACCGGCCGACTCGCTTTTGACCATGGACGAAATCTGGAAGTCGTTTCCGGGTGTTGCGGCCCTGGCCGGAGCCCGCCTGGAAATTGCACATGGCGAAGTGCATGCGCTGGTGGGTGAAAATGGCGCTGGTAAAACGACGTTGATTCGAATTCTCACCGGCGCGTTGCAGCGAGACCGGGGTCGTATTGTATTTGGCGGACAGCCGGCCCATTTCCGTTCGCCGCAACAGGCCCAGGCAAGCGGCATCAGCACAATCTACCAGGAGCTGAACCTGGTTCCCCTCCAATCAGTGGCTGAAAATGTGGCAATGGGGCGCGAGCCGCATCGTTGGGGGATTGTTCAGTGGCGGCGCATGAATGAAGAAGCCGAGGTTCAACTACAGCGTCTGGGGTTATCGATCGATGTGACCCGGCCGCTGGGAAGCTACGGGACAGCTGTGCAACAGATGGTGGGTCTGGCCCGTACCCTGTCGCTGAAGAGCCAGCTGGTTGTCATGGACGAACCAACCTCTTCGTTAGACGAGCGGGAGGTTGAAGTCCTTTTTCGTGCGATTGGCCAACTGACCTCCGAGGGTACGAGCGTGTTGTTCATCAGTCATCGCCTGGATGAAATCACAACCATTTGCGATCGAATCACGGTGTTGCGCGATGGCAAAACGGTGCTCCAAAAGCCGATCCGCAATTTAAATAAACTGGATATTGTTGCCTCGATGTTGGGACGATCTGCGGAGCAGGTTTCCGGATTTGTTTCCCAAGCCGAGAAAAAACAATCGGACCAGGTTGCGGAGGTGTCTCAAGAAGGTGGCGATGCACCCTTGTTGGAAGCGCGGCGGTTGCGGCGAACCCCGGTCTTGTCGGATGTGAATGTGACTCTGTCACCAGGTGAGATTGTTGGTCTGGCAGGACTGCTGGGCTCTGGGAGAACTGAAACAGCCAGGGCCATTTTCGGGGCTGATCCGGTGGAAGCAGGTCAGATTTTGATGAAGGGTAAGCCGATTCGTTTGCGCCATCCGCGAGATGCGATCGAGCGGCAGATGGGATTTTGTCCAGAGGATCGACATCTCGATGGTGCGATTCCTGTGATGTCGCTAAGGGAAAACCTTACATTGGCCGCCTTGCCTCGACTGTCACGATATGGGGTGGTTTCACCCGGGCGCCAATCGGAGGTGGTGAACCGTTTTATGAAGGAATTGAGCATTCACTCATCCGGTCCCGATCAACCGATGGGCGAACTTTCCGGAGGAAATCAGCAAAAGGTATTGTTGGCGCGGTGGCTGTGTACCCAACTGCGATTATTCATTCTTGATGAGCCGACCCGGGGGATTGATGTAGGGAGCAAATACGAGATCCGCCGGAAAATCGCGAAATTGTCGAGCACGGGGCTGGCGGTCTTGTTGATTTCATCGGACCTGGAAGAGCTGATTGAAAGTTGCGACCGTGTGTTTGTGTTACGGGACGGGGCGACGGTAGCAGAGCTCAACGGGAAAGAAGTGACCGAAAGAGCAATCATGGAGGCGATGGCAAAACAGCTCTCTCGGCACGAGTAACAGGCTGCCGGGGGCTAAAAACTGCCGGACCTTGCAAACTTGTGCAGAGATAAGTCAGACGCGCTTACTGAAACGGCTCTTTGACAACCTGAGGTGGTCCTAATTCCACGGACAGGTGAAGTGCTTAAAATGGGCGGTCTGAAAGGAGCTACCAAATGCCTCGCAAGAAGCGCTCACCAGCCAAACGAACACGTCGAGTATTTGACAACGG
>Ga0310121_10000260_pt1 | contig 57437 bp, 70 predicted proteins | sample CB27_Tmax_986_MG_FD_203504 | JGI IMG/M metagenome (GOLD analysis project Ga0310121, IMG submission 203504) | Marine microbial communities from Western Arctic Ocean, Canada - CB27_Tmax_986 | ecosystem: Environmental > Aquatic > Marine > Oceanic | place: Canada: Western Arctic Ocean | collected... | reverse complement strand
CAGTGTGCGGGCGGTGGTCGCGACTCCCGCAAGGGCGGCCAGCGCGGGGAAGCTGGCTGCTCCCACCAGTGCGCCGCCAGCTGCGAAGACCGGTGCCTGCGCCGCGACCGCTTCCTGCTGGAGTTCATGGAAAACCGCTGGGTGACGATGCTGGTGACCAAGCACATCCTGCTGCTGATAACCTACGCCGCCTCGATTGTCGCCACCCGCAGCGCGGTCGACCCCGAGCGCCGCCGGCTAGCGGTGCTGGTCGCCATTGGCGGAGTTATCGTCGTCTCAATACTCGGCGCCGCCGCCGACGTCCTCACGCCGGGCGAAGATTGAGCAAGGTATAATTCCCACCAGCGCTGCCGCACCGTGTTCAAAATCCGGCAACGCGACGGGCTGGCACGCATCGGCCGCCTGATGACCCCGCACGGCACGCTCACGACGCCAACGCTGCTGCCGGTGGTCAACCCGCGCAAGCTGACACTGAAACCAGCGGAGATTCGCGACTGCGGGGCGACCGGACTGATTACCAATTCCTACATTATTTCGCGGCACGACGAGCTGCGCGAGCGCGCGCTGGCGGACGGCGTCCACGCGCTGGTCGGGTGGGACGGCCCGCTGATGACCGACAGCGGCACCTTCCAGTCACACGTCTACGGCGACATCGAGATCGAGCCGCAGGCCATCGTCGAGTTCCAGCGCGACATCGGCAGCGACATCGGCACCGTGCTCGACGTCTTCACCGAACCGGAGTTCGACGCCGACCGCGCCGAGGCGGAGCTGGCGGAGACGCAGTCGCGCATCGCGGCGGCGGTCCCGCTCAAGGGCGAGATGCTGCTCGCCGCGACGGTGCAAGGCGGCAGCCATCCGGCGCTCCGCGAGCGCGCCGCCGCGCAGGTCTCCACCGTCGAGGCCGACGTCCATCCCATCGGCGGCGTCGTGCCGCTGATGGAGCAGTATCGCTATGCCGAACTCGCGACGCTGGTGCTCGCCGCGAAGCGCGCGCTGGTGCCGATGCGGCCGGTGCACCTGTTCGGCTGCGGCCACCCGTCGCTCTTCGCGCTCGCGGCGCTGCTCGGCTGCGACCTGTTCGACAGCGCCAGCTACGCCAAGTTCGCCGCCGACGGCCGCATGATGTTCAGCTGGGGCACGCGGCGGCTGGCGGAGATGGAGGAGCTGCCGTGCGGCTGCGCAGCCTGCTCCACGACGAGCGCTGACGAGCTCAAGGCGCTCCCGACGGAAGAACGGGAGCGCCAGATCGCGCGCCACAACCTGCTCGTGAGCTTCGCCGAGCTGCGACGCGTGCGCGAGGCGATTCGCGACGGACTGCTGTGGGAGCTGGTCGTCGCACGCGCCGCCGGGCGGCCTGAGGTGGGCGACGCGCTCGCGGCGCTGGAGCCGCACGGAGACTGGCTCGAGCAGTGGGAGCCCGCCTTCCGGCCGCGGCAGCCGACCGCGAATCGCGAGCCGCTCCTACGATTTGCGCGCGGCAGGCTGACCCGTACGGCGACCGGCGGTGCGAGCTTCGAGCATCCGCTCTTCGGCGCCGTCCCCGAACCGCTGGCGGATACCGCGCCACTGCGGCCGCCCGGCAACGTGCGGCAGCGCAGCTGGACCCCCGAGCGGGTGCACGCCATCGCCGCCTTTCAGTTCGGCGGCTCCGCGGCTGACGCACTGCTGGGAGGTAAGGTTGAGCTGGTTACCAGCCGCAATACCGGGCGCTTGCGCAATGTACTGGTTGATGGTGAACATCGCCTGTCGCTTAGTGCACGATACGGACTTTTCACGCTCCGGGCGGCTGGTGCGTGCGTAATCCACGCCGCCTGTGCGGCACCGCAACAACGCGTAGTGGTCCACGCGGACTCGGCCGAATTCAACCGGCAGGGACGTAATGCCTTCTGCAAGTTCGTGCTGGAATGCGACCCTAGATTGCGCTGTCAGGACGAGTGCCTGATTGTTACTGAGAGCGATGAGTTGGTCGCGGTGGGTAAACTGAAAGTGGCGCCTGTCGAGATTGCCCTGGGCCAACAGGGGCTGGCGGTCAAGGTGCGCGAAGCAGTTTAAATATTGGTCGTCAAATCGAGAACTGACATGCAGGAAATTAACAGGCACCAGACATTCGTTGTATTCACTGTAGTTCTTGTTCTTTCAATGACCGTTTACAGTAACGGTCATTTCCGGGACCTTTTCTCATATTATGAGCATGCTGGAAATAAATTGTATGACCCGGATAATGACGGTTGGTCTGTGGATTTGGATGCCCAGTTCGATATGGCAAATGAATTCGATCTGATGCTGAAAAATATAGATGATTACGAATACCCGGCAAATAGTGTGATCGTCGTCAATCGGGGAACCATAGTTCGAGAAATATATTACAATGATTTCAGTTACAGTACGCAATTCAACACTTATTCGGTCACCAAGAGTTTCACTTCAGCACTGGTGGGAATCGCAATAGATCAGGGAATCATTGGCAGCGTTGACGATCCAGTCGTGAGTTATTTTCCGAACGCGACATTTGACCATGATTCTCCTGAAAAACAGAACGTTACGATAAGGCATGTATTGACTATGACCTCTGGATTTGATTATGGTGAGGACCCAACGCTAGCGCCTCCTGTTGAGGGGTCAGTAGCCACGCATGTCCTCAACAGTCCTGTGACTCGCGAACCAGGTACCTCATGGGTCTACGACTCACAAGCACCATCTATACTCACCAAGATTATTGAGATTCAATCAAACATGTCATTGATAGATTTTGCGAATGAATATCTATTCGATTCCCTAGGAATTCAGGAAGTATCATGGGGTACGGATGACTCGGGACTGGCATACGGCGGCTTTAGCCTGTATCTAACCTCCAGGGAGATGGCAAAACTTGGCCAATTATTCCTGCAGGAAGGAATGTGGAACGACGAAGAAATAATATCAAAGGAATGGGTCTGGGAATCAACATTGGACCATATGCCGGACGACGTCCAATTTGTTTATTCAGTAAAGCCCTCAGGAGGCTATGGCTACCTATGGTGGACCTATGACGGTTTTTACACTGCATCAGGCTTGCACGGGCAACGGATAATAGTCAATCCTAGTAGCGAATACGTCGTGGTCTTCACTTCACTTGACGTGACACAAGAGGGGGCCGATAACCTTCATAGGGCATTGCTTGAAGGGAATTTCGCGGGTTGGGAAGAGCCTATGACTAATTTTTACAAGAGGTCTGCACCCTACCTGATTTTGCTTCTTCTGTTTTTCGCGACACTCAATTTCGCTTTCCTAAAGTCTGGAATCAACCAAAGGATATTCTCTGAAGGCAAAGGCCGGGACATTGTCCTGACCTCTTTGGGATTGTCGGCCTACGCGGTCTTTGTGGGTTTCTTGGCAACCCTTTCAATCATATTCGTGGTGTTAGACCTCTTTTTTGCCGGTTCGAGAGGAATACTGTTTCCCAAATTCCAATGGTTAACCTGGTTGATGCTGATTATATTCACCGGTTCGGTAGTTGTCCTGGACAAGGAATGGTTGAAATACAGACATAATACGAATCTTGCGGGAATGTTAAAATTTATTGTTCCCAAGTCAATTTTCTTTGTGATTTTGGCTGTGTTTCTGTTTTTCGACGTGTATCTGAAGATGGTTGCAGATTTTTCAGCCTAGTAAACGCCCTTTACATTCCAGCCAAAACTCACTATTACTCTTGAAACTTTTAAAAACCTCTGTGGCTTGCGTTGGAGGATGACTCTGGAAAGTCTGATAGACTCCCTTGAGGGCTTGAGTGAATTCACGCTAGAAGGCGTCTATGAGGCTGTTTCAAAATCTACTGTGGGGTTCAAGGACCTTGTGAAATGGATAGATTACGACTATCCTGTCTCTGATTCATATGGTCGAAAAATGGTGCATGATGGTGGTTTTTTCGAAGTGATGGTTATGTGCTGGAAACCCGGAGATTATAGTGCCATACACGATCATGGGGAAGCTGAGTTTGGCGTGGTCAAGGTCTTTGGAGATACCGAACACGCCGCGTTCGAAATAGTTAATCAGAAACTTATCACTCTCGGGCGTGCTATCATTGAAGCGGGAACAACGCTGGAAGTGACGCCAGCATTGATTCATCAGATGGGGAACCCAGGAGATAGGAATTCCTTCAGTTTGCACATCTATGTGAAGCAGGCCGCTGAGGGCAACATTACGGGTGATTCCAGAATTTACGATTATAGCCGAAACGCGATGTTACGTGTTGATGGAGGGGCTTTTTATCTCCTGCCAGAAAGCGAAATTAAAGCTAGGGAGCCTCTCCCTGAGGCAGATGACCATACTCGGCAACGGGATCTGAATGAAGCTGCAAAGCGCGCGAAAGCTATGGGAGACAGGGTGGAGTACAAACAAATCCTGAATGAGACGTTCCCGGCTCTGGTCAAATCACCATCAACCCAGTAACATGGCGCCAGGAGAGGGATTTGAACCCCCGTGGGGAGACCCCAGTGGTTTTCGAGACCACCGCCCTACCGGACTAGGCGATCCTGGCGCGCAGGCGCCAGTAAGGCCGGATGATAAGCATTAAGCCGGCGCGACGATAGAGATGTATGCAGCGCAGCGTGACCGTCGGCGGCGAGGAGCGCGAGGTCGAGCTACCAGAGGGGGCGACCGCGGGCGAACTGATCACGGCGCTGGAGCTGCACCCGGACGGCGTGCTGGTGCTCGCTGAGGGGGAGCCGCTGCGGCCGGTGGCGCTCAAATCGCGCCTCCCGGAAGGGGGATTGCGCGTCGTGCTGGTCGCCTCGGGTGGCTGAAGCCAAGGATTAAACGCCCGGAAGGAGTGCGGCGGCGGATGTCCAACGAGGAGCAGCCGCCGGAAAGCGAGACGCCCACCCCGGTCGACCCCGATGCGCAGGCGCCGCTGCCGGGGCACGAACTGGGCGAGCGGCCGATTGCGTGGCGCGCACGCCAGGAAGAGGTGCTGGTCAAGGTCAGCCGGCGCGAGAAGGACGAAATTGACTTTGTCGTCGACGCCTTCTGGATATTCATCGCGCGCGTCCGCGCCGCATCGCGCCCACTGCTGGCGCTGGGAGTGCTGCTAATCCTGCTCGGCGTCAGCCTCGCCGGCTGGCCGCAGGCCGCCCTCGGGCAGGACCGCAGCGGCTACTGGTATGTGGCCGCAGTCGACCACGGCAGCCTGGCGCGCTACACCAGCGACGGTGACTATCCCGACTTCGCGCCCGGCGACGTTTTCCTGATTCAGGGTAACATCGAGTCCATCGAGTATTACGCCCCGCTCGAGGAATCAAGCTGGCCGCGGCTGGTCCCGGCACCGCAAGCGGCCGACGGGACACTGCTGGCGAGCGGGTCGCTCGAGTCGCTCTTCGGCCAGTCCTCCAGCGCGGCGGCCAATTACTCGAGTGCGCGACTGGTGCGGCAGCAATACTTCAGCAACCTCTCCATCAACGGATTCCTGTTCAACGAGGTGGATTTCGAGGACGTGGTCTTCAAGGACGTGGTCTTCGAACAGGGCTTCTTCATCAACTGCGACTTCGAGCGGGTCGCCTTCCACAACGTCACGATTCGCAGCTCGGTGCTGACGCATGTCGTGTTCTCGGAGGTCCTGCTTCAGAACTCGGTCCTCGAGGAGGTGCGGCTGGAACATACTGCCGTGGATCGGATGGTGGTCCGCAGCACGGTCTGGGAAAGCACCGTCAGCCTCCAGAGCAGCTTCAGTGGAATCAAGTTCGACCACGCGCAGCTGACCAACGGCAGCTTCCAGAAATCGCAGCTGGATGTGGTGCTGTTCCAGCAGACGCGCGTCACCAACTTCACGCTGCTCAACACCCCGGTCACCAACGTCGCCGACGGCGAGGAGCTGGGCTATACCTACGTAGTCCTCCGTGGCGCTACCGTCCGCGCGGAGGGGGACCTGAAGCAGCGGCTGCCGGTCGGCGCTTCCATCTACATGGACGTCACGGTCATCGGTGAAGGTGGCGGGGCCGGGTCGGTCGCCAACTCAAGCTGGGTTGCCGGCAACGTGACGGGCGAGGGCTTCACGAGTCCATTCGGCGAGCAGCCGGTCAACCTCAGCCGCGAGCTGCTGGTGGTTGAGCCTGAAGTGGTGCGTCCCACCTTCTGGTGGTCGGTCGGCTTCAACTCGTTCGTGCTGGCGGGCGCGATGCTGCTGGTTTACGCTGTCGGTGGCCATGCGGTTATCCTGGCGGTAACGCGCTTCAGCATGCCGATACTCACCACTGCTGGCGGATTCCTGCTGCTTTTCCTCGCCATCCCCACCCGCGACTTCCTGTTGGTTTCGCAGCTGATGCTGCTCTATTTCGTCCCGCCGCTCGGCAAGGGGACCGTCATTCCACTCGGAATTGCGGCCGGAATCAACCCGTGGGTGCTGGCACTGGCGACCGCCTTCGTCGACATCATGGTCGGGATTTTCCTGGCGTGGAATTTCGACCTCGCGCGCAAGATTCCGTTCGTCGGCGGAGCCATTCAGCGGGTGCAGGCCAAGGGTCACGAAATAATGACCGCGCAGCCGTGGATTGAGCGACTGGCGTTCGTCGGCATCCTGCTCTTCGTGATGTTCCCGTTCCAGGGCTCCGGGTCGGTCGGCGGCACCCTGCTCGGCCGCTCGATGTCGATGACCCCCTACCGCATCCTCTCGGCCGTGGCGATTGGCGGCGTCCTCGGGTCGTTCATCATCTCCGCCTCGATTGTCTTCGGCCTCGGCCTCGCCGGGCAGATGGGGACCTACGGATTGCTGATTGCGCTGGTGGTGGCGCTGATTATCGTCACCCTCTGGTATACCTTCCACCACTGGGACGAGCTGAGCCTGGACGAATTCCAGGAAGTGCTGGGACTCCACCGCGAAGGCATCATCGGCGCCCCGGTCGGCGCCGCGGCCGACCTGGCGGGCGCGGCGACCCTCGGCGTCTTCCGCGCCGTCGAGGGGACGGGGCAGGTGATTTCGAAGACTACCGCCACCGTGCTCGACACGTTCCTGCCCGAGAGCGAACGGGAGCAGCAGCCCGCCGACAAACCCGAAGGCGATACGGAGGATGAGGAATGACGCATTCGCTGGTCACTGGCGGCGCCGGCTTCATCGGCTCGCACCTGGTCGACGCGCTGGTCGCGCGAGGCGACCGCGTCAGCGTGCTCGACAACCTCTCGTCGGGGAGCCTTGACTTCCTCGCCGGCGTGCGCGGCTCCATCGAGTTCCACCAGCTGGACCTGCTCGACGAGGGTTTCGACGCGCTGCTCGACGGAGTGGACATCGTCTGGCACCTCTCGGCCAACCCCGAGGTGCGCACCGGCATTACCGAGCCGGAGGTGATGTTCCGGCAGAACGTTGACGCGGCGCGCGGCGTGCTGGCGGCGATGGCGCGCTGCAACGTACGCGACATAGTCTTCACCTCGACCTCGACCGTTTACGGCGAGGCGAGCGTCGTGCCGACTCCCGAGGATTACGCGCCTCTGGCGCCGATTTCGGCCTACGGCCAGAGCAAGCTCGAGGCGGAGCAGCTCATCGAGCGCTTCTGCGAGGCGGAGGGCGGTCGCGCCATCTCGTTCCGCTTCGCCAACTGTGTCGGTCCGCGCAGCAACCACGGCGTCACCTTCGATTTCTTCCACAAACTGCAGGCCGACCCGGCTGCATTGGAAATTCTCGGCGACGGCCAGCAGTTCAAGTCCTACTTCCACGTCGCCGACTGCATCGCCGGGATGCTCGCCGTATCGCCGGTGGAGGCGTGCCCTGATGGCGGCTTCACCGCACTCAACGTCGGCTCGGAGGACGGCATCGACGTCGTGACGGTTGCCGACGCGGTCTGCGAGGCGCTCGGCCTCTCCGACGTAGAGTATAACTTCACCGGCGGCGTCGACGGCGGCCGCGGCTGGGAGGGCGACGTGAAGCGGATGCTGCTGGCGGTCGAGCGGCTGCGCGGATTCGGCTGGACGCCGCAGTTTGGCAGCCGCGACGCCATTGTTGATACTGCGCACTGGCTGGACGAAAACTATTAACGACTGCGAACGCCGGGCGGGCGGCATGGTTCGCCTCATCGACATCTCGCCGCTGGTCTCCGAGCGCATCCGCGTCTGGCCCGGCGACGTCCCCTACTCCCGCACCGCCAGTGCCAGCCGCGAGGCGGGCGACAGCGTCAGCCTGAGCGCGCTGCGCACCACACTGCACGTCGGCGCACATCTTGACGCGCCGAGCCATTGCGCCGCTGACGGGCAAGGAATCGACACGCTGGCGCTGGAAACGTGCTACGGCGCCTGTCAGGTCGTGGCTATTGCGAAGCGCAGCGGCCGCATCCGCCCCGGCGACCTCGACGCGCCGGTGGAAGCGCCGCGCGTGCTCTTCCGCACCGGGTCGTTCCCCGACCCCGAGCAATGGACCCCGGACTTTGCCAGCCTCTCCACCGAACTCATCGAGTCGCTCCACGCGCAGGGGGTGCGGCTGGTCGGCATCGACACGCCATCCATCGACCCGCAGGAGTCGGGCGACCTCCCGGCGCACCGCGCGGCCGCCGACCACGGCATCGCCATCCTCGAAGGGCTGGTGCTGGAGCACGTCGCCCCCGGCTGCTACACGCTGGCCGCCTTCCCGCTGCGGCTGGAGGGCGGTGACGCCTCGCCGGTGCGCGCGGTGCTCATTACCGAGTGAGCGCGCGTCGGCGTGTGCCGGCGCGCGCCCCGACGAAAACTATTAAGGTGAAAGCCCGCAGCCGGACCGGCGCTCCCGTGGTGTAGTCCGGCCCATCATCTCGGCCTCTCGAGCCGAACACCCGGGTTCAAATCCCGGCGGGAGCACCATTTGGTTCGGACTATTCCGTTCTTGAAAGCCTATCAGAAATAAAGTCAATTACCTTTTGCAGATTTTTTTCGTTATCAAAATCCTCGACCACAGCCCCGACACGGACAGACTCGGTCAGTAGTGGCAGACACCGTGTCAGTTCGTCAACTATTGTGACATGGGCAGTTTGAGCTGTTCTTGAAAGAGGGTTTAGATCAATAGTAATCACCTGCTTTCCCATATCTACCAGAGCTCGGCAACGGGCTCCATCCTCAAGTGGAACAAGAACGACGTCAGCCGAACCTATTCCGTCTGAGCAGCATTTTGCTCTTTCCGATGTTAATCCAGGAATATTAGCATCAGCATTCTCCCCTAGTGCCTTTACCCCGGCATCACCCATCATCCTGGTCAAGGCTGCAACCCGTTCCGGAGTTCGGTGGAACAGGTTTATTTCGACTTTGGCGCCACTTACCTCGGAAAGATGTGCAACTTCTCTGGCTGCCAGAGCAACAACATTCCCGTTGACCGAAATAACTGGATTGGTGGCACCAACCATCATAGATGAGGCGGCCCTGATTGCATCCACCGCAGGTGGACATGTTTGTTCGCCTAACAGATAATCGAACGCCTCGCCTCTCCCATGGGCAATCAACCCCTGCCTGGCGACGGCATCAGCAGCTTCTACCAACTTCTCACGGGCCATGAGGGATTTGTATCTCGGGTGGTCTTCCGGGGGCAGGGTCACGTGACTAGTCCCACTCAAACTCATCCTCGTCGTCGCCGCCACTTCCTCGCATTCTCCTGAGCAAGGTGGCGATTCCTCCAACCGTAGCTATTACGGGTATTGAAAAAATCCATGGATTCAAACCTTCCTCCACTTTTACTTCAGGAGCTGAGGATACAGAAACCATAACACCTTGTGAGGTTCCACCGGCAGAGACGGTGATGGTATGGTCGCCGCTTGTCGCTATCCAGTCGAATTGCGAGAAGCCGTCAGCGTCCGCAACCAAATCAACCAAGGCCGTTGTGGCTGCCTCACCATCCACACTCCATGTCAGTTCTGCAATTCCGTCAAGGTCCCCCGCGTTACTTACTATCACGAAGAAAACCACGTTGTCACCTTCACTCGAATCTGTGGTAATAACTTGAATTGGGGCCAGTACCACCAGGAATTCTGGATGCATGATAGACACGCTTACATTTCTCCATGTAGTGGCCCGCCCATCACTGGCGCTTATGGCGAGGTAGTAATCACCTTCACCCAATGCACTGGTGTCCCAGAACAAGCTACCGGAGGGTACCAAACCTGAAGATATCGTGGCAAGTTCCGTGTTCGAGGAATTTCTGAAAAGAATGTCTATTTCGAGGAGATCGCCGTCCGCATCCGCCACAGACCATTGCACATCCACGCCATCGTCAATATCATGAAGCCGGACCTTGGAAACCCAGAGACCTTGTGTGGGTAGACCATTGCTAACATCATTGTACTGTGGAGTACCTTGTGCTTCAGCGTTATGAGGCAGGTAGTAAAGCCCGGAAAATATCATCGATAAAATCAGGAGAAGGCTGAGAGTGGGAGAGTGGTTCTGTGACCACAGAATTCTGCCATGGGTGTTTGAAATATTTAAGTCCCGCTGGAAATATCTAGTTCTGAGCACGCGAGTGGATGCGGCAAACACCTATTTAGCCGCGACCTTCACGCTGCGTGGGTGAAAAGACACGGCTGCGGCACGTGGCAGTAGCAGTCGAATCCATTGACGCAGCGCTGCCGCTGTGGAAAGCTCTGGGCCTCGAGCTGCGGCATACCGAGGACGTTCCATCCGAGGGAGTGCGCACCGCGCACCTGGCAGCCGGTGGGAGTGAGGTGGAGCTGCTCGAGCCGCTCGCTGGCGATACGCCCGTCGGCCGCTTCCTGGAGCGGCAGGGGCCCGGATTGCACCACGTCGCGCTCGAGGTTCCTGACTTGACGGCGGCGCTGCAGCGTTGCAGCGCCGCCGGGTTGGAGCCGCTGGGCGGCGAGGCACGCGACGGCGCCGAGGGAATGCGCGTCGCGTTCTTCCACCCACGCGACACAGGGGGGGTGCTGCTGGAACTGGTCGAGCCCGCCCCCAAACCGGTTTAACCGCGGCACCGCGTGCGGAGCCGTTCCCGCATGGCAAAAGTAAGGACGTCACCGTATCGGCAGCCGCCAACCCCCGAAGGGCTGCGCGCTATCGAAGAGGGGACGCTCGATTACTTCGACCCCGAGATGTACTCCAACTTCAACACCGAGGTGCTGGAGGAATATCTCGAGGAGAAGTCGCGCACCGAAGGCTTCGGTTCGACGACTTGGAAGTGGGACCAGATTATGCTGGGGCTGGTCATCGGCATCCTGTTCGCAGTCATCAACCAGTACGTCGGGCTCAAGGTCGGGATGATTGTCTCCGGCTCGTGGTACGTCGCCTACCTGACGGCGATGGCGCTGCGCTGGACCCCGGGCGAAGTGAACCTCTCCGCCTCCGCCTCGACCGGCGCCTCAATGGTCTGCACCGGTTTCGTGTTTACGTATCCCGCCATCTATCTGCTCGCCTACTCCTCGAAATACCGCATGGCGGACGGCAGCCATCTCGTCGACGCCTCGCTACTACTGCCCGAGTCGTGGGTACTGGCGGGGGTAGCGCTGGTGGCTTCAATCCTGGGCGGGATGCTGGGCGTGCTCTACTTCATCATCTTTCGGCGCGTCTGGCTGGTCGAAGACCCACTGCCGCTGCCGGGCTTCGAAGCCAACGTCAAGCTGATGGACATCGCGCGCGAGACCTCGACCGGTTCGGTCGAGAGCGCCCGCCACTCAATCTGGCTGGTCGGAATCTCGACCCTGCTGGTCGGGATTTTCACTTTCCTGCGCGACTTCCCGGTTTTCTCCACCGGCGCAGTTGACGCGGCGGGTGACCCGATTCGCACCTCGGTGCTCGACAAGGGGGCGCACGGACTGGGGGTCGAGCGCTATTACGAAGGCGGCGGCCTGATGGTGCCGTTCGACTCGGGAATCACCAACTACACCTGGCTCGGCTTCGAGTTCACTCCGCTGATGGGCGCCATCGGCTGGTTCATGAAATTCCGTGTCGCAATGCTGGTGAGCCTCGGGACGTTTTTCACGTGGTTCGTCGTGACGCCGATGGCGTTCGCCCTTGATTATCCCTTTTATTACCCAGTCGACGGGCTCTACCACGCCGTCTCTGCCTACCCCGCGGCGTCGCTGAAATCGTACGCCTACGTCGCGCGCCCGATGGCGATTGGCGCCATCCTGGGCGGCGGCATCACCGCGCTACTGAAGATGGCGCCGGTCTTCCGCACCACCGCGGCGGACGTTATCGCCATCTTTGCCGGCGGCGACGATGTCGCGCGGCGCGACTACGTCGAGGGCAAAGGCTGGTATGAGTGGCCGGTAACGCATATTCCCGTCATGCTGGTGGTGACGCTGGTCGGGATTACGCTGGTGTTCGCAACCGAGTTCGGCTTCGTCCCCTCCTTCGTCTTTGCGCTGGTGCTCTGCCTGACCACGTTTGCGCTGGGAGCGATTGCCGTCAAGGTGATGGGCGAGACCAGCATCGAGCCCGTATCGGGCACTTCGTTCATCGTGCTGCTGATGCTGGTGCTGATTTTCAAGAACCTGCTGGGACTCGCGGCGAGCGACGCGGCACTGCTTTCGCTGGTCGGCACGACCGTCTTCGGCGGCGCGATTTCGATGTCGGGAACCGTGATTGGCGACTACAAGGCGGCGCTCTACGTCGGCAACCGGCCGATGCACATCATGAAGACCGAACTGGTCGGCATCATCCCCGGCACGATTGTCTCAGCGCTGTTTGCGGGAATCCTCTCGCTGGCGCTCGCGCGCGGCGAACTGGTGCTCTACGCACCGCAGGCGAACGCATTCGCCGCTTTCGCGCAAATTATGCTCGGTGGCGAGACGCCGTGGCAGCTACTGGGGCTCGGTTTCGGCATCGGCATCTTCATGGAGCTGCTAACCGGGATGGGGACCGCCTTCGGACTGGGAATGTACCTGCCGATGGTGGTGACGCTGCCGATGGTCGTCGGCGGGGCAATGCGTGACCTATGGGAGCTGAAAGTGCTGGAGCCGGCAGTTGAACGCGAGGGGCTCAGCGAGAAGGGGCGCACACTGAAGCTGCTCAACACCTACATGATTGCGACCGGGCTGATCGTGGGCGAGGCACTGATGGGGACCGTGCTCGCCATCTACTACGTACTGCCGCTGCTGGGCGGAGGCTAATCCTCATATATAGCACGGTCCTCGACGGGCTCCGAGACGAGGCATGGCAAAGGAAGAATACGAGACGCCGCTGATTGACGCGTACAACCGCACGCATCTGGATGTGCTGCACGAGGATGGCAGCTGGTACCACCATTTCCTGCCCGAAGGAGTCTTCATGGAGGATCTGGGGCCGGTCATCGAGGAACAGCTGGTCAATACCTACAACGAGTGCGAACGGGAAGCCGAAAAATACTTCGAGGACCGCGTGCGCGAGCGCTTCGCCTCGGTCTTCGCCGACGCCAACCCGGTTGACCTGCGCGGGCTGCTGCCGAAGAAGCCTCCGGTCGAGTGGGCCGAGCTCCCGGTGGAAGTGCAGCGAGAACTACAGAATGTCCACGACACTGCTCAGGAAGAAGGGATTACCGAGAGAACGTTGAAAAAGCGGGTCCGCCAGTACCTTATCGACCAGTACCTTATCGAGGAATAATCATGGCGGAAGAAAACGTAAAACCGAAGAGGGTGATGCTGGACCCCCGCGGCGGCCGGCCGCGCGAGAAGTCCATGACCCACATTGAGGGGCTGGACCGCATCCTCAACGGCGGCATCCCCATCGGTAACACTACCCTGCTGGCAGGCACCGTCGGCTCGGGAAAGACCACGCTGGCGATGGAGTACCTGATTAATGGAGCCAAGCAAGGTGAGACCACCTGTTACATCTCGGTTACCGAGCCCTCCTCCAAGATGCTAGAGAACCTGCGAACTTACGGGTTTTTCGAAGATTCGCTGGTCACCGAGGGGAAGCTGAATGTCTTCGACCTTGGGATTATCAACGACCGACTGGGAGTCGAGCGGCTCGATGGCTCCTACACCTCCAAGGACATGGAGGCACTGCTGGGGGCGTTCGAGGATATCGTCGACGAACTCCAAATTACGCGACTGGTGATTGACTCGATTACCGCTATCTGCTATCAACTCCCCGACAAGGGAGCTATCCGTAACTTCATTTTCCGGCTGGGGCAGTTCCTGGCCACCTTCGGTTGTACCACCATGCTCATCTCCGAGACTGTCGTCGACGCGCGTACGCAGACCTACTCCATCTTCGGCGTTGAAGAAGCGGTCGCTGACGGAGTTATCCTGATGGGGAACGTCCAGCGGCAGGGGGACCTGCTACGCACGCTGCAAGTGGTCAAGATGCGGGGTGCCAAGCACTCGCGCTCGCGACAGCTGGTGGAGCTGACGCCGATCGGGCTCAGTATCGTGCCGTTGCTCAAGTGGGGACAGGACACGGGGCAGGTGTTCACGTGAGCATCCTCAAGCAAGTGGTCGCAAGCATCAAGGAGGGCGATGCCCTGACGACGCTTGCACTCAACTCTGACAATTATCGCCCCACGTCGACTGAAATCGTAAAGCACCTGCTGAGCAAAAAGCTGGGTGGCATCTACATCACCACGACCCGGCCCTCGGGTAGTATCATCACCGACCTCGAAAAAATCAAGGCTGACCTAGGCGACCTCTATTTCGTGGATATGATTTCGCTCACTGTTGGTGGCGAGACTGAGGACCCACGTACCATGTTCATCGAGTCGCCCACGATGCTCGAGTCGGTGCTGCTCAATATCGGGTTGCTCGAGCGGCGCATCAAGGCCAAGCGGCACTTCGTAATGTTTGACTCGGTTAACGGCCTCACCATTTATTCCGAGAACCGGGTCCTGAAGGAATTTATTAACGTCCTCGCCAACACCATGCGGCTCCGCAAGTCGTATACCATGATGATTACGGTGGAGGAGCAGACCAGTGACGACCTGGCCTCAATGCTGAAGACCCTGACCGACCGCTACATCGAAAACACAGATGGCTGAAATCGTAACCTGCGGCATTCCCCGCCTCGACGCGGCGTTGATAGAAGGCAAGGGGTTCAAGATGGGGAGCTCAATCCTGATTGCGGGCACCTCCGGGGCGGGCAAGGAGCTGCTCGCCAAGCAGTACGCCGCAGCGGGTGTCGGCGCCGAGAATGTCGTCTATTTCTCGACCGACGAAACCTCCGAGGAGCTGATTGAGACTTTCGAGCACTACAACTGGCCCACTGACATGCGGATTGTCAACATCGGCACCCAGTATTTCGAGAAGGTTCTGGCGCGCGACCTGCAGGCCTCCCGCTTCAAGCAGGAGGGGCTTTCGGTAAGCGAGCTGCGCAACGTCGGCGCCTACGGTGCGACCGCTGACCAGATTAACTTCGTCTCAGACATGGCGTACGAAATCTCGAAGCTGCGCTCACCCTTCCGGGTCGTCGTTGATTCACTCGATTTCTTCCTGCAGTATTACTCGCTGGCTGAGGTACTCTCGTCAATGCGGACCATCAAGGAATACGCGCAAGCTAACGGCGGCCTCGTGCTCTACACCGTCTCGCAGGACGCGCACGATTCGAAGACGCAGAGCCAGATTGAGGCTGTCGCCGACGTCATTATCGAGCTCGAAGTAGGGCGCATGGCGGCCGAGTTCGAGAATCGCATGATTCTCAAGAAGATCCGTAACCACCCGGAGAAGGCAGCGGTGCTAATCTACGCCGTCACTGAGCACGGTATTACGCCCGAGATGATTACCCGCGTCGCCTGAAGGCGACGGAAAGGGTTTAATCACCGCGCGCCCAGATTCCCTGGTATGCGCAGTGCACCGCTACTGCTCACGCTAATCCTGCTCGCCACGTCGCTCTCCGGCTGCCTGGGCGACGAGGATGAGCCGTGCGACGAGCAGCAATACTGGCGCCAGATTTCGGAGGCTGCGTCCTACCCCGGGCTGGGCTGCGAAGAGGGACCCGCGAAGACGCTCGCAATCACGTTCTTCGTCTACCGGGACAACACCAACGCCAGCTACATCTCCAACGAGAGCTCCCTCCAGGCGGGGCTCGAGCTGGTTAACAGCGTCTTCAACCCACATGGAATCGATTTCGCGCTGGGGGAAATCATCTACGTGGACGTTGCCTTCCCTGACATCGGGGGCGAGCCGGAGGGCGAGACCGGAGCCGTCGGGAACGGGAGCGACGGGGCGGGGGGCGACTACGGCGACGGAATCGCGGTCTCCGCCCTCGGTGCGGAGTTCGAGCAGCACTACAACTCCAGCAATGTGAACATCGTCCTGCTCACCGACGGCTGGGGCGCCTACAGCATGTATCCCTGGCACGACCGGACCTATTACGTTACCTTCGTGCGGGCGACCACCTTCGAGACCAGCTACATCCCGTCACACGAGCTGGGCCACTTCACCGGGCTCTACCACACCCACCAGTATAGTGATGACCCGGCCTCGGATTCGGACCTCGACCGTGCGACCGCCTGGACCGCCGACTGGGTCGTCCCGGACGAACAGTGCTACCGCACAGGGGACTTTGTCTGCGGCACGCCCTACGACTGCTACCAGGAGTGCGAGGAAGCCATTGGCTGCAGCGCCGCCTTCCTCTACCAAGGCGAGAAGCCAGGGCAGGCAGAGAACGAATACCCCGACTGCACCCCGGAGCAGCACTCGCCCTCGCTCGAAAACCTGATGAGCCGCTACGGCGATCGCAGCGTCCTGACCGCCGACCAGGGCGCGCGGGCGCGCTACTTCGTGCAACACATGCTCGACACCGAGCGGATGGGCAACCAGCTCGTAGCAATCGACGACACGTAGCCGGCCGCCGACCGATTTAAAAACCGCGTTGCAGCCTGTCACCCATAACAGAATTCCTGAAAGGTCTCTCGACTGAAATGCTGTACAGACCCTCTGGGCTACGTTCTTCCTGATGAGCGTTTATGACCTCTATGCGGGGATTACGCCCAGCGACGGCCAAAACATCTTTGGAACCGTGATGAATGCCGTCTTTGCGGTGCTCTTCTACCTCAAGTCACAGTAGGCGGACGCCTACGGCAGCTGCCCGCCTTCGGGCTTCGCCTCCGGCGCGCTGCTGACGAGCAGTGCACCGCTGCCGACAATCAGCGCCGCGCCGATAGCATCGCCCCAGACAAGCGTTTGATGGAACAGTAGCCAGCCGTAAATCCCACCGATGAGCACCGTTGCGTAGGAGAATGCGCCGATGTAGGCTGCGCGAGCTGCCTGATAGGCGCGCGTCATTCCCGTCTGGCCGACACCCGCGCAGACGCCGACACCGATTATCGCGAGCGCTTCCGGCAGTGCCAGCTGCGGCAGCTCGGCGGCGGCCAACGGCAGAGTGACCAGCGTGCAGAAGAGCGCGAACCAGAAAACGACCCCGTCAGGCGATGCGCTGGTGCGCAGCCCGCGCACGGCGAGGTAGGCAAACGCCGAGAGCACGCCCGAGATGAGCGCGACCAGCGCGACCGGCTCGACCTGCCGTAGCGACGGCGAGACTATCAGCACGGTGCCGGCGAACGAGAGCGCGATGCAACCGTAGACCAGCGGCGAGACGCGCTCGCGCAGCATCGCCCCGGAGAAGAGCGCAACGAAGAGCGGCGCGGTGTATTGCAGCGTCACCGCGTTCGAGAGTGGTATCTGCTGCACCGCATAGAAGTAGCACGCCATCGCCGACAGGCCAACCGCGCAGCGCCAGAGCAGCAGCCGGCGGTCGCCGGCGTGGAGCGAAGAGCCGCGCAGCCGCGACCACGCCAGCAGCGCCAGCGTGATTACCAGGCTGCGGCCGAAAATCACCGTCGCGACCGCCGCATGGCCAGCGGTCCACTTCACCAGCGCGCTGCCGGTACCGAACGCAAGGCTGGCGAGCAGCATCCAGGCGACCGCGCGGTGGGCGCCGTCCATCTACTGCAGCACGGCGATGGCGTCAATCTCGACCAGCGCGTCCAGCGGCAGCCGCGCCACTTCAACGGTGGAGCGCGCCGGCGCCGCGTCTTCTCCAAACATCTCTATATAAACTGCATTCATCGCGCCGAAGTCATCCATGTCTATCAAGAAGACCGTTGCCTTGACCACATCCACCAGCGCGAGTCCGCGCTCTGCCAGCACCGCCTGCAGGTTGTGGATGGCCTGGCGGGTCTGCTCGCCGACGCCTTCCTCGAGCGTTGCGACATCGGGCTGGCGACCGACCTGTCCGCTCATGAACAGCAGCCCGGCGTCGGCGACCGCCTGTGAGTAGGGGCCGATGGGGGGGGGCGCGTTGGGCGATTCGACTATTTCCTTCATGCCCCCCGACAGGCGGCCTGAATAGTCTTTTTGCCCCACCTGCGTGGGGCACTCCTTGTTCCCGTTCCCGGAGCTCCGCAAGGGGCAAGATGCGATGCTGGATGGCTGCCGCGCTGCGTTCGCTGCCGGCGAGCACCTGCTGGCGCACGCGCCCACTGGGCTGGGGAAGACCGCCGCGGCGCTGACCGCCGCGGTCGAGGTGGCGCGCGAGCGAGGGTTGCTGGTGGTGGCGCTGACGTCACGGCAGACGCAGCACGCGATTTTCGTCGAGACGCTGAAGCGCATCCACGCGCAACAGCCGCTGAAAATCGTGGACGTGATTTCCAAGCAGGACATGTGCCCTCGCGACGATTTGGACGAGAGCCGCTACGGCGTCTTCCAGGCAGTCTGCACCGCACTGGTGCGCAACAACGACTGTAGCTACCATGCTGGCTACCGCCCCGAATTCCTGCCGCAGGTCTTCGACGAGCCGCTCTCGGCGGCCGGTCTGAAGGCGCTCTGTCGCGAGGAGGTGCAGTGCCCGCACCGTGTCGCGCTGGAAGCGGCGCAGGAATGCGACGTGCTGGTCTGCGACTACAACTACCTCTTCACCCCGTGGTCCGACGTGGTGTGGGACCGCATCCAGCGGCCGCTGGAGGAGGTGCTGCTGATTGTCGACGAGGCACACAACCTGCCCGACCGCATCCGGCTCTCCGCGTCGCCGACGCTCTCGCTGCAGCGTATCCGCGAGGCGCAGCGCGAGGCGGGCCAGGCGCTGCGCACGCAGCTCTCAATCCTGGAGCGGCTGGTCGAGAGCCTGACCGACCACAAGGGCGAGAAGGAGATTGACGGCGGCAGCGTCAGCCGCATGCTCGACGCGGCGCTGAAGCAGAAGCTGACCGACCTGGAGGGCTTCGTGCGACTGCTCGAGCGGTCCGCCCAGCGGCGGCTGCAGCGCGGCAAGGTGGCGCGCATGGGCGATGTGGCGGATTTCCTGCACCACTGGCGCTTCCTGAAGGAAGGCAGCGACCTGCGGCTGGCGCACGGCGGCGACAAGCCGTGGCAACGCAAACTCTCGCTGCGGCTGCTCGACCCCGCGTCAATCAGCGCGCCGGTCTTCCGCGCCGTGCGCGGCTCGGTACTGATGTCGGGCACGCTGAAGCCGCGCGGATTCTACCGCGACCTGCTGGGGCTCGACGCGGAGCGCTCCCGCAAGGCGACCTACAGCTCGCCCTTCCCGCCCGAGAACCGGCTGCTGCTCTGCATCGACGACGTCTCGACCCTCTTCCGTAATCGCGGCGACCCGCTCTACCGCAAGCTGGCGGCGTCGCTGACCGCGGTGGCGCAAGCGACGCCGGGCAACGTCGCTGCGTTCTTCCCGAGCTACGCGCTGCGCGACGACGTCGCCAGCCGGCTCGGCGAGCATGGCAAGGCGCTGTTGCTCGAGGAGCGCGGTGCATCTCCGGTAAAGCGGACGGCGCTGCTCGGACGCTTGCAGCAGCGCGACGCGCTGCTGCTAGCGGTGATGGGGGGCATCTTCGGTGAGGGGGTCGACTATCCCGGCAACCTGCTCGCCGCGGTCGCCGTCGTCGGGATACCGGTGCCGCCGCCATCGCTCGAGCAGAAGAAGCTCGAAGAGTATTTCGAGCGAAAATTCGGCGACGGAAAGGGGCGTCTCTACGCGCAAACCTACCCGGCGGTCAACCGCGTGCTACAGGCGGCCGGCCGCTGCATCCGCAGCGAGACCGACCGCGGCGTGGTGCTGCTCTACGACAACCGGCTGGGGCACCGCCCCTACCGCCGCTTCCTGCCGAAAGAGGTGCGGCACTGCACCAGCAGTGCGGTGCCGGCACTGGTACGAGGGTTCAACGCCCCCAGAACGGGGAATCCGCCTTCTTGATGCGCTGTAACTCGGTGATAACGTCTTCCTCGTCGGGCGTCAGCTTGACGTTTTCGTCGCGCAGACGCACCACGTCGCGCTCAACCATCTCTATATAAAGAATATCGCCCTCGTTTACCTGCCGGCCGACGGTCGCCTCGGTCACGGCAATCGCGACTTCGTCGCCCTGTGTCGCCTCCTTCAGGCCTTGCTCCCCGGAGCGCATCGAGCGGATGCGGCCGATAACGCGGTTGTCCGCTCGCAGCACTTTCTGACCCACCATGATGCGCCCCGCCAGCACTCGCACGCCGAAGACGGCGGGGTCACGCGTGCGGAAGGTGTGCCCTTCCAGAAACTCGATTTTGCCCGGGTGCGGGAATTCCTCGCGCAACGCCCGTGCCTGCTCGCGCTTCAGCTCCAGCAGCCACTCGCCGTATTCCTCGACCAGCTGGTAGACCACGTCCGCCTCGAAGAGCTTCGCTTCGCTCTCGACCAGTGCTTCGCGCGCGTCGGGCAGCACGTTGACGCCGAACGCCAGCACCGCGCGCTGCTCGGCCGGCGCGGTCTCAGCCAGCCGCACGTCGCGGCGCGAGACGTCGCCGACGGCGGCGCGCATTATCGGGGCCCCAGCTTCCTGCAGTTCGTAGGCGAGCGCCTCGAGCGAGCCGATGGCGTCGGCGCGCACCACCAACCCGCGGTCCTCGAGCGCGACGTTGCTCTCCATCTCCCCCGAAAGCCGTTCCAGCACTGGCGCGATATCGTCGCCTTGCGGGACTCCGTAGAAGGGCGCGCCGGCGATGACGCCCTCAAGATCAGGCGCGACCACCTTCAGGCCGGCGGCGGCAGCGACCTCCGTGACCACGTTGAACTGCTGGCGCGGGTCGCGAATTTCGTCCAGCGGCCGCGGCTGCAGCAGGCTGCGCACGCGCGTTACCAGCGGCTCGGGCGTCGCGCCGATGACCAGCGTGTCGCTCGCGCGCAGGACACCGTTGTAGATTATGACGCCAAGCGTCTTGCCGAGCCCGCGCTCCTCCTTTACCTCGAGCACGGTCCCCTCGGCTACGCCCTCCTTCTGCGCCAGTCGCCCCTCGAGATAGCGTTGCGCCAGCCCCATCAGCAGCATAAACAGCTCAGGGACGCCTTCGCCGCTGTCGCGGACCGACGTGGGCACCAGCGCAATCGTCTTCTGGAAATCCTCGACCTCGGAGTAGAGCGCCGAATCGAAGTTGTGTCCGCCCAGTTCACGCACAATCTCCCAGATGCGCTCCTGCAGCGCATCCTGCGCCAGCTGCGACTGCTCCTGCCGGTTGGCGGCGAAAGTGCCCTTGCGAGTGCGCCAGCCGGGGAGCCGGTCAATCTTGTTCAGCACCAGGATAAAGGGCGTCTGCGCCCGCCGTAGCACCTGCAGCGACTCGATGGTCTGCGGCTTGAACCCCTCCATGATGTCGACGAGCAGCACCGCTAAGTCCGCCAGCTGTCCCCCACGCGCGCGCAGAGTGCTGAAGGAGTGGTGGCCGGGGGTGTCGATGAAGAGCAGCCCGGGGAGCCGGATGTTCTCCTCCGGCAACAGCGCGCCGCAGATGTCGCTGATAGTCTCGAATGGCACCTCGGTCGCGCCGATGTGCTGCGTAATCGCGCCCGCCTCGCGGCTTACGACCGCGGTACCGCGCACCCAGTCGAGCAGCGACGTCTTGCCGTGGTCGACGTGCCCCAGCACTGCCACGATGGGCTGGCGCAGCGGTCCTGTCGGCGGCTGCCCCTCATCAGGAGCGTCGGCGTCTGCAGCCTCGTCGTCGCTGGCCATCAGGACCGGCCGCACGGCGGACGCTAAAAAAGCTCACCGCATTACGGAAAAGCGGCTCATTATCCTGAGCAGCTGCTCGCTCATGTCAGGGGTGATGATGCCTTCCCCGCTTTTCTCTTCCAGCATGTCGGCCGCGGCGCCCAGCGTTTCGCGCGTCGCCAGCGCTACCAGCGTGGCGATGAACGGCTCGGTCTCTTTCTCGCCCAGGTCCGATTCCTGTAGCGCCTCGTCCAGGAAGTAAATCGTCTCGGTGCGGCGCGCAGGATTGAGCATCCGCTGCCGAATCTGCCGCTTCTGCGGCTTTTTCACCTTGCGTCGCGGCGGCTGCGCCTTCTTGGGGCCGCGCCTGCGGTGCCGCCCGCGTCGCGCCAGCTCAGTTCCCCCGGTCGGGGCAGTCACTGGAGATGTGGCCCGGCTTGCCGCAGTTGAAACACTTGCCGCCGCCCGGCTTCCCACCACCGCCTTCTGGGCAGTCACGGGAGATGTGGCCCGGCTTGCCGCAATTGAAACACTTGCCGCCGCCCGGCTTGCCGCCACCGCCTTCCGGGCATTCGCGGGAGATATGGCCCGGCTTGCCGCAGTTGAAACACTTGCCGCCGCCCGGCTTGCCGCCACCGCCTTCCGGGCATTCGCGGGAGATATGGCCCGGCTTGCCGCAGTTGAAGCACTTGCCTCCGCCACCGCCGCCCCGGCCACCGCCGCGTCCGCGGTCGGGTCGCGGCATCGCGTATGCGATGTCGGAGAGGTTTAGGTCATCGCGGATGCTGCCCACTTCCCGGTCGGGCTCGCCCAGCGAGCCGAACTCGCCGAGGCTTAAACGGAGCGACCCGCGCACCAGGGTGGCGCGCGCATCCTTGAGCCAGATGGTCGCATCGACCGCCGCTTGGTCGCATTCCTCGTTCCAGAAACTCATCACGATCGTGCCGGTTTCGTCGCCTACCAGTCCTTCACAGACCCGGCCGCCACTATCGATATCGCGGGGCTCATCCATCGACAGCACCTTGACCGCCATGCTAATGCGGCTGCTGCGCAGGGTCAGTTCGTCTACCCTCATCGGCTGCGCCGAGACTGGCCTCCATATAACGGTTGAGATGCATCCTTTCCCCCATATAGTATAATACCTAAAAAGGGTAATCAACATAATCACCATTAAGTTTATAACCCCTAGTAGGGTGTATGGGTTGTCCCGGAGTGGAGTCCTGGGGCATAAACAAAGGAGATACTCCATGCAAGCAAACGAAACCGACTTTGGCCCGCATGTCAAGGACATTGCAGAGGCCCTGGAAAACAAACTGGACGAAGCCACGATTGTCGAAGAACTGAGGCAATACGTGGAGAACTACGGCATCGATCTGGCAACCGCCAAAGAGGCGATTGTCCGGAAGCACTACGGCGACCCCCGCACGTTGCAGGCCAGCGCATTCATGCCGCTGGCTGACATCAAAGCAGACGAGTCATCGATCAGCTTCCGCGCGAAGATCGTGTCTGTGTTCTCGAAGGAAATCAACCTGAAAGATGGCTCGCAGAAGACCATTTTCGAGGGTCAAATCGCCGACGGCAGCGCTACCCTGCGCTTCACCGTCTGGCGTGACGAGTTCACGGCCGTGCCGGGGACTATCCTCGAGGTCACTAACGCCTATTCCAAAGGCTGGAAAGATCGCGTCGACCTGAATCTGGGCGACCGCTGCCGGGTGCGGGAGGTCGAAGACGAGGCTCTGGCGGCGCTGGATGTGCCGGCGGCCGACAGTCCGACCGCCGGCTCCGCGAGCGACGTTGCGGGACTACGGGACGGCATGGGCTCGGTCACGCTGACCGTGCGCATCTTGGATGTGCAGGAGCGCGAGGTGACCGTACGCACCGAGCCGAAAGCGCTCTGGAGCGGGACGCTGGCAGACGCCAGCGGTAGCTGCCGCTTCACCGCCTGGCACGACCACAAACTACAGGCAGATACCATCTACGAAATCGGCAACGCCTACGTGCGCGAGTGGCAGGGCATCCCCGAGCTGCAAATCAACGAAAACACCGCAGTAAGCACGGTCGACGCCGAACTCCCATCGCTGGAAGAACTGGCGGTGGGGACCAGCTACACTATCGACCTGCTCGACGAGCGCGGTGGCGCTAGCGACGCGCTCCTGGAGGGGCACGTGCTGGCAGTGCGCGAGGGCAGCGGACTGATTTTCCGCTGCCCTGAGTGCAACCGCATGCTCCGCAGCCGGCAGTGCATGGTACACGGCGAGCAGGAGGGGCAGCCCGACCTGCGGACCAAGCTACTCTTCGATGACGGCACCGGTTCGCTACAGCTATTCCTGAACCGAGAGCTGACCGAGAAGGTGTTGGGGCGCGACCTTGATTCGTGCCTCGAACTGGTACGCGAGAACTACTCGGCTGAGTCGCTGACCGAAGAGCTGGAACAGGCGCTTCTGCTCAAGCCACTGACGGTGGAGGGGTACACCCGCTCCGACGACTACGGTCTGATGTTCTTCGCGCGCAAGTGCCAGCCGGCACACAATCTTGACGTGCCCTCTGTCGCTAGGCAATTCCTGGCGGCGCTGGAGGCCTGAATGGCGCGTCGCAGGGAGCCGGCCCTTCCGGTACTGGCGCAGGAGCTTTCGCGCGCCCACGAGACGCATGTCGAGGACCGTGAGTATTCGCCCACCTACCTGATTTCGGAGATGGGCTCCAAACTCTCGCGCGTGCTCATCGGCGGTATCCTGACCGATGTCGAGAACCGCGGCAGCGAGACGGATCCGTTCTACATGGCGCGCATGGTTGACCCACACGGCGACACCTACTACCTGCGCGCCGGGCAGTACAATCCCGAAGGCGCTGCGGCGCTCTCCAAAATCGAGACGCCCACGCACGTAATCTCCGTCGGGAGGGTGCGTGCCTATTCACCTGACGACAGCGACTCGGTCTACGTCAGCGTCCAGCCCGAGAACGTGCGCGCGGTCAGCGAGCAGGAAGTCTCAGTCTGGGCCATCAAGGCGTGCGAATCACTGATGCGCCGCCTGAAGGGCGACGATGCCGAGCTGAGCAACCGCGAAAAAGAAGGGCTTGGCCTGGCGCAGGAAAAATACGAGACGGTATCGACCGAATCCTACGCCGGACTGCTCTACGACTGCCTGCGGAATCTCAGCGGCGACACGACTGCGCCGAGCACGGCGCAGTTCACCGGCGAGTTCGAGACCGCCAGCGATGTGGAAGCGGCCGAGACGGAAGCGGCTCCGGTGGCACCGGAACCGCCTGCGTCCATAGCGGAGCAGGACACCCACGCAGGCGATGAAACGCCTGCCGCAGCGCCTGACGGGGAACCGGAAGGCGACGCGGACGCCGAGGCGGCCGTGCTCGAGCTCATAGGCTCACTCGACAAGGAAGGCGACGGAGAAGGCGTAATCTACGAGACGCTGCGCGATTCCGCAGCGGCAGCCGGCATCGACGGCTCGCGCCTCGACGAGGTCATCGACTCGCTCAACGACCAGGGGCTGACCTACCAGCCAGCGTTCAACAAATTCCGGGTAGCATGATGCCAAGCAAGTCTGTACGCGAGTTCCTCAAGGCTATCGCCCCGCGCTGGGAAGACCCTCGCGAGTTTGACTGGCTGCGGGAAGTCGAACTACCACTGGCAACCGTCCCCCGGAGGCGTTGATGGGCAAGAAAGAAGAATCAATCGAGGACCTCCCCGGGGTCGGCCCCACCATCGGCGATAAACTACGAGGTGCAGGATACCGTACCCTCGAATCGATTGCGACTCAATCGCCCTCGCGCCTGAGCGAGGCTGCTGGTGTTGGTAATTCTAAGTGCGCTGAGATCATCCATGCCGCAATCGGTATGGTCGATATTGGTGGAATCCTGACGGGGGCTGAACTGCTCGAGAAACGGCAGACTGTAGGCAAGCTGACCAGCTGCTCCAGCGAGCTGGACGCGCTGCTCGGCGGCGGCGTCGAGACGCAGTTAATCACCGAATTCTATGGACAATACGGTTCGGGTAAAACGCAGATTATCCACCAGCTGGCAGTGACCGTACAGCTGCCGGAGGAGCAGGGGGGCCTGAATGGGGAAGCAGCGATTATCGATACCGAGAATACCTTCCGCCCCGAACGCATCATCTCGATGGCCAAAGCCCTGGACCTGGACCCCGATGAGGTGCTGGCTCGCATCCACGTCGGCCGCGCCTACAACTCGCACCAGCAGATGCTGATGGTCGATAAAGTCAAGCAACTGGCCGAGGAGCGGCCAATCCGGCTACTGGCGGTCGACTCACTGACCGGCGCGTTCCGGTCGGAGTATATCGGCCGCGGCATGCTAGCCGAACGACAGGGCAAAATCGGCAGTCATATGGAGGCCCTAACTAAATTCGCAGACGAGCATAACGCTGCAGTGGCAGTCACTAATCAGGTGCTCTCCAAACCGGACGGTTTCGCTTTCGGCGACCCGACCAGGCCAATTGGCGGCCACATCGTCGGCCACACCTCAAAATTCAGGATCTATATCCGGCGCGGCAAGGCGGGGAAGCGCATCTTCCGGCTCGTCGATTCACCACACCTGCCCGACGGGGAAGCGGTAGTCCAGATCCTGGAAGACGGGATCCGCGACTAACGGCCCAGCCCGCGCAGCACTTTCAACCCAAACCAGTTGCGCTTCGCCAGCGCCCAAATTCCGGCGGAGTCGCGGTCGAGCGTCGCCTGCTCGAGGTCGGAATCTCCCGCCATGAAGCACTCAATTGAGCAGTAGCCCCGGCTGGCACCGTTGTCGACCGCGTGCGCGACGCCGTCCGGCGTCGAATCGGTCATCGCATTGCCGACCTTGAAGGCCCAGTTGAAGCGCTGGCCGCAGCCACGACAGGTGCGCTCCTCCACGTTGCCGACCGTCGACTCGCCGTAGCGCGAGCCTTCGCCGACCGCCTCCTTGTCGTAGACGTAATGCGTCTCGTCCGCGGGCGGGAAACGTAGGTCAAAATTCGTCGTCGTCATCCCACTCCATGTCGTCGCCGCCTGCGGAACGGCGTAACGCCATCACCACACCGAGAATTACCAGCACGGCAACGCCGCCGATACCGAGGGTCGGCGTGTCGAGGTCCTGCAAGCCCTCGAACCAGTCGCCCGAGACGAGACCACTATCTTCGTCCGCGACGGTCAGCGAATATTCGACCATGTTGTTGGTCTCGTCGGTTTCGAGGGCGTAATCATCTTCATCGAGGACGATGCGCAGGGTGTAACTGCCCGGGCTGTCGAACGCCATCGCAAAGCTGACGACCCCGCTCTCCCCGGGGGTAACGAAGGTGAAAGTGTCGTGCGCCAGCATGAGCGGGCCGTTGTTGTGGCTGTAGTAAACCACAACCGGCACCGGGTTGTAACCTATAGCTGGGTCGCCAGTGGTGCGAATGGTGATGGCAATCGCGAACTGCTTGCCAGTGGTTACAGTGGTTGAATTGGTCGCGCCGTTGATTGAGACGTCCTCCCAACTGACGTAGTTGTCGATGTCGCTCTGGTGGACGACCAGATAGAGTCGTTCGTCACCGCTACTCTCCCACTCATTGCCCTGGATATCGCCGCAGCTGACCGTCAGGTAGTAGGTGTCGCTCGGCGCCTCGTCCTCGTTGTAGGACCATTCCCATTTCACCCGCAGCGCCTCGCCGTCCGAGTCCTCGGGCATGCCCCCGGCGACGGTGACGTGCGTGCCCGAGTTGGTGCCGCGCACCTCGAGGCCCCAGGTCTCCGATTGCAAGTCCTCGCTGCCGAAGGCCGAGAGCAGCCGCGCCTTGACCTCAACCACTTCACGCGCGTGGTCCACTTCGATACGCGGGAATTCGGCGCGGAAGTGGTCCAGCTCCAGCGCAATGCCGGCTGAATGGTTCTGGCTCGAGGTCAGCACCACTATCTGGTCGCTCGAAGCACCAATCAGCTGCCAGTCGTCGCCGCCCGAATACTCGAGGTCAACCCGAATGGTCTGGCCGCGGTCAATCTGGTATTCGCCGTCGAGTGAAAAGCTGGTCGAGAAATGTGAGGCATTGTCGTTGACCGTGCGTGTCTCGGTTTCGCTCTGCAACCCGCCTGCACCCGGCACCGCCAGCGTCACACGGAACTGGACGTCCTTGACCGAGCCGGAGGTCGCCATGGCCCAGATTTCGAAGGGGACCGTTCCGCGCGCAGTGGTATTAGTGTTGAAGGCGGGGCTGAACCAGCTGCCGACGTCCTCCCAGTTACGACTACCAGTAACACCGAGGCGGTTGCCGTCCTGCGGGCAGTCACTCTCGGTGTCGCTGTCGCCGGCCGGCGCAGTGGTGTTGAAGCTGCCGCTGCCGCCGTCAAGGTCGCCGTAAAAGTAGAGGCCCAGCTCGTGGAACTGGCCGCTGCCGTAGTCCGGCTCGGCGGCTCGCGCCGTATCGACCGACAATAGCGACATGAGTAGCAGGAAGGCCGTCAGCGCCACTAGCGCACGCATATGGCTTCGCGACCTGAGCCTCTCCTTTAAAGGTTCCCTTCAGCCGAGCGCTTTCTGCGCCGCCTTGAGGTTGGAAACCCGCGCCATCAGTATCGACTTGCGCCCCGCGGCGGAGCCATAAATGTAGTCGATGTTGATGCCGGCGGCAGCTAGCTTGGCGGCAGCTTCTGCCAGCGCGCCCTTCTTGTGCGGGAGCTCGATAGCGAGCACCTTGGTCACGAGAGTGTCGTAGCCCTCCCTCAAGCGTCGTGCGGGTCGCCACCCAATCGCTAGTCACCAGCCGTATCACGGCGTGGTCGCCGGCGTCAGCCAGCACGCCGCCTACCGCAGCCATCTGGCCAGGGCTGTTCTTCAGCATTACCGATATCTGCCGTTCCATGCCCATACTTTCACTTCCAGTTCGATCGAGTTGTGAGAAGTCGTTGATTTACTTATATGATTTTTGGCCGCGGCCAAAATCAGGTGCCGAGCGCTAGCCGCAGGATGTCGCGCGTCCCGGGGGCCAATCCTAGGGTCATCAGGAACAGCAGCAGCAGGTAGCGCATATGCTGGTCCAGCTCCTCGCGCTCGCTCTCGAGCGCCCAGACAACTGCGGTCACTATGCCGAGCTTGAGCGGCAGCATCACCGCCGCGGTCCCGAAGTAGTCAATCGCGCCCGACGGCAGCACGTGCTTCTCGACGTAACCGTAGCGGTCGATACCAAGCCAGGTCGCCGACCCGTCGAGGAAATGCGCGAAATAGAGCGCGATGTATTCCGGCCGCTGCAGCGCCTGCAGCGCGCGCAGCTTGCGCAGTGGGAAGCGCAGCGCTGCCACGAGGCAAGCAGCGGCGGCCAGCACCAGCCAGAAGGCGTGGCCGCCACCCACCGCGAGCGCCAGCCAACCGAGGAAGAGCGCGCAGAGCACGAAACCAGGGTGCGGCACACCGCGCTCGGCCTTGAGCCACGCCGCGCCAGCGACCGCCAGCGTCAGCCCCAATGCGATTAGCGGCACTTCCAGCAGCACACCGCTGTTGGGCACCGGCTGCTGCGCCAGCTGGAGCAGGACCAGCAGCAGCGCCATGCCGTTACCGAGACCGAACAGCGCTACCGGGTCGCGCATACTGCGCGACCCGTAATACTCCGCGATGCCAGCGGCTACCGCCAGCGAGACCAGTGACCAGATTGCCGGATGCAGCCACCCTTCCGGCGCGAAAAGCCACCACGCGCCGTAACCCCCGATGGAGGCCGCGAGCAGCGCCAGCCCAGCCGGCAGCGGCGCAGTCGACGCATCGCGGAAGCGGCCGCCGACCCAGAGCAGCGCGTAGGCCCACCCACCCAGCACGAGGTAAATCACCGGCGAAATAAAGAGGTATTGCACCGGAGGCTGGAACAGCCCAGCGTCCTCGAGGGTGCGCGCGGCACCCCCCAGCACCATCAGCGGCGTCGCCGCCAGCAGGAAGCGCGAGTCGGCGCGAACACCCAGCCGGCGCAGCTGCGCCTCGAGCACGATGAACGCCAAGTAGAAGAGCAACCCGTACGCCGCAGTGTTGTAGAGGTTGTAGCGCGCGCCGCTGCCGCCCTCGGCGTCAGCGACGACCGGCGCCAGAAAATAATCATACCAGAATTCCCGGCCGGCCGGTAGCAGCCCTGTGAGGGCGACCGCCGAGACCAATATCAGGATGCGCCTGTCCACATTACGCTACCAAAGGGGTTTATTTGGGCGCTGCGGCGCAGCGCTAAAGCCCCCCCCCCACCGCTCAGGTATCATGGCACCGTCAGAAAGGTGGGGTGAAACTGCGAGCGCGGCTGGCTCAAGCGTGAACTCGAATTCAAGGACTTTATGGCAGCAATGGAATTCGTCAACCAGGTCGCTGAAATTGCCGAGGAATTGAACCACCATCCCGACATCCCGATACATAGCTGGAACTGGGTGCGCGTTGCCAGCTTGGAGCCACGATGTCAAGGCCATCGCCGACCGCGATCACGCGCTTGCCGGCCGGATTAATGCACTCCTGACCGGCTGAAAACCGGTTTTATCGTCGAGGGGATTGATATTTATACCATTACGGAGCGTGTCCTTACATGACAGAAGCCTATTGTGTCAAATGCAAGTCCAAGCGAACCATGTCCAACGGTGCCCAGATTACCATGAAGAACGGCCGTAAGGCAATGAAGGGCACCTGCCCTACCTGCAGCACCGGCATGTACCGCATCCTAGGAAACTAAGGCCTCAAAGACCTGCTTCAGCTAACTTCTCCGGCAAGTACGTGTCGGTCACGAAGTCGAGGCCATACTTGGCCAGCGCCTGCTGCTCAGCCTTGAGCCCCAGTTCCAACTGGAGCTCTATTTCCGAGCTCCAGTAATCATTGAGGAAACGGGGGTCGCTGCGCATAGATTTCAGCGCCTGCCGGTCGCGCTCGGTGAGCTCGTCGTGCGGCAAGTCATAGTTCGTAATATCTGACGGGGTCACCCCAAGGTAGCGCGCTGAGGGGGTCGCCAGTAGGTGCGAAATATGGGCGGTCTTGATCGCCCCATACGCAATCGAGCCGTAAATCCGGTACGACCACGGGTCGGCGTCGGTAAAGATCAAGAGCGGCAGGCTGGTCTCATCACTGAGCCGCTGCAGGAACCTGCGCGTCGAGCGGGCGGGTTGCCCCTTGATGTGGACCAGGATTGCGCCATGGCTTTCGTCGAAGCCATTCTCGACCAGTCGGTCGAACATCCCCCCCGTCTCAATGGCAATGATGCAGCGCGCGTTACCTGCGCTATTGAAGGTAATCTTCTCCGGCTCGACATTGTAGGGAATTGCGTAGCCGGTATCTCCAACATCGTCGCGGCAGTTGATGCGCATCGGCTTGCCCTTGCGGTTAATCTCTGTGAGTGTGAGGTTGCCCAGCACCTTGGCGCCATCCTCCTCGGGCCGAATCTTGAAATCCTCGCGCTGGAAATTGGTGACAATCTCGAGGTCCTCGATGAGTTTGTTGGATTCATCCTGTGACTGGAACTTGCCAAGGTCCCACCCTTCAGAGATGTAGTAGAGCTCCCTGAGAGTCGAGGATTTCTGCTGGCCAACCATGTCGCGGATGAAGTCGAGCAAGTAGGTCGTGCGTAGCAGCATGTACGCCCCGTCCAGTTTCTTGGCCGTGCGGGTCGTCCTCGCTTTCCCATACTTCCAGACCTGTTGCTGCTGGTCGAAGATTATATTGTTTTTGCTGCGGGTCGGGAGGTTCATCTCGGGGATGTTTCCTTGGTTAAGTTGCTTGTGGATCTGGCCGGCAATCTGTTCCAGTTGCCCGATCGCGGATTGAGGCATGCTGCTCCATTGTGCAGGTGCTTTTGAGATGTTGGGCTTGAGTTAGTGGGGGTTTGTCAGGAATGGTGGTATCGTAGTGGGGCGTGTGGGTTATTATGGAGATTGTGTTGGTTGTGGGTTGTTGATTGCGATGTGGTTGGTGGCCAAAGCTGACGTATTACCCACCAATAGGGTGCCGTGACAGAGGTTCCCCCAGACCACCCGCGCTACCGAGCGTTGCCTGGCTTTGGTCGAAATGGGGAAAACCGCCATCACGAACGTTGATGAGCTAGGGCGGGCGTTGCCGCGGCCGGTTGCTCCCGTTCTAGATTGCAAAACCGATCGAGGAGGGATTAATGGAGCGCCGGGCATCGAAGGCCGGGGTATTGCCGCCGAGGGACAAGACAGTAAGACTGAACGCGGCGAAGCGCCATTCAACAATAAAACCAACACCAAAGAGACCATGGGCACAATAAAGACAAACGTAGGAAAGACTAGGGAGACCCCTTGATTTCGAGTGGAAATATTTTCTTTTAATTTATATCTTTATTGAGGAAAAGAATATTATAACAGCCCGTCGAACAAAAAATAAAAGTTCCAGAGGAAACAGAGGGGGCCCCGGCCAGAAAACCGCACGCGTTCCCGCTCAAATTCTTTTCTATCCGCCGGGCCAAAGCCCCGCTCGCGGCCAGAAGACTGCAGCGTCACGTTACGGGCCAACCGTCTTCAATGCGCTTCCGTTCTTGTCTGGTTGTGTCGCGCTCGCGCACGGTAATGCTTCCATCTTCCAGCGTCTGGTGGTCTACTGTTATCGCCAGCGGCACGCCGATCTCATCGGCGCGTGCATAGCGGCGGCCGATGGAGCCAGCTACATCGAGATAAACATCCATTCCATTCTGGTGCAGCTCTGTGCATATTTCCTCAGCTCGATCCCCCATACCGTCCTTTACCATCAATGGGGCGACGAGTGCAGAGTAGGGACCGATCGCTTCCGGTAGAGCCAACCAACCTCGTTCACCTTCAGACTGCCATGTGGTTTCCAGCACAACATAGAGTAAACGGTCCAGTCCGAACGAAGGCTCGACCACTTGCGGGAAAGCCATTTCCTGCTCGGTTGTTGTTTCTTGCGTGAAACAATCTTCGCCCAGTTCGATTTTCTTTCCAGTGACCTCAACCAACACTCCAGGCGCAGCAGAATCATCCAGTTGTTCCAGCACATCACCAGCCACAGACTTGAATTTCTTACCGATGGCCCCTTTGTTCGGAACCCAACGCTCGACTTGCCGCGACTCTCCATCCACAGGAACGCGCATCTCGCGGCCGCTGGCGGCTGTGTGTGCCCTGAGGTCGTAGTCACCGCGATGCGCGATTCCGACTACCTCAACCCACCCTACAGAAGTTTCCACCTCTCCATCCCAGCAATCTGATGAGTAGTGCGCCATCTCGTACTGGTTGTGCTGCCGGAACCTGAGCTTCGCAGGAGGTACCCCACAAGCAAGGATGAATCTGCAGCTACGCGCCAGCCACGTGGCTACCTGGGGTGATGCAATAATCCCCCTCGCGAGCGCCTCGCTGGCGGGAGCTTCAACAACATCACCACCAGCAGGTAGTAGCGAAACCACCACCTCACCAATGCCTGCCGACAAAGCCGGTTCAGCGCCCAGTAGGAAGAACGATTCCACCTCCATCTGGGTGAACTCCCGCAATCGTAACGGCCCCTGACGCGGGGCGATTTCATTGCGGAATGCGCGGCCGATTTGCGCCGCCGCGAGCGGCAGTTTCCCCCGGTTCTGGCGCAGGAGCCATGGGAAAGCCTGGAAGATGCCCTGCGCAGTTTCCGGTCGCAGGTATCCAACCGTGCCGCGCCCGGCACCAATCGAGGTTGCGAACATCAGGTTGAAAGGGCGGGGTGTGCCTAGTGCGCCGCCGCATCCACATACAATATTTGCAACTTCGGCGATGAGAGCCTCTTTATCGAGAGTGTCGCCACCTTCGACAAGATGGTCCGCCCGGTGCAGTTTCTTACACTCCTTGCATTCTACCAGCAGGTCATCAAACTCTGAAAGATGGCCCGACGCCTGGAAAAGTGCTTCCGGGCCAATAGTAGCACCCTCCAACTCGAGCGCACTGGTTTCGATTACGAACTGCTGGCGCCAGAGCTCGAGAATTTTGCGGCGTATCCGCACCCCTATGGGGCCATAATCGAGCAGCCCGGCAACGCCACCATAGGGTTCGTAGGCGGGCTGGAAGATTCCTCGCCGCTTGGCGAGCGCCATCACCTCCCTGAAGTTCATGCCGACAGGAGCACCTTCAGGAGGTCCTGGCAGTAAATCATCCCAGTCAGCTTCCCCCCAGCGTCAACCAGTGGGACCTGTCCATAGTCCCCTCTCTGACGACCGGGACTCCCGAGGTGTGATGCCTGATCATCAGGTGCAGCACGTCGGTACGGTTACCCGGTACCTCGGCGCAGATGACCGGGCTCGTCATTACCTGTCTTATTCGCATCCAGACCTCATTTCCAGCACCCTCGCCCGCGCGTCGAATACTGCCTCCAGCGGGTCAGTCCTGTGCTGCGAAACCAGTACCCTCCCTACCGGCAGGGGGCTGCACCGGCCGCACTTTTCAGCCTTCTTAAGGGTTTCATCCAGTCCCCGACAGGCGAGCCGCAGCAGCGTTTCCGGCCCGATAGTGGGGTACGCTTTGCGGCAGAAGCGCAGTTCCGCCAGCATATCGAGTGCGCAGAACATGCCGTTGTCGGTTCCCAAACCAACATCAACCCCCAGCTCCAGCAGCTCCTCTAGCGGCGGCCGCAGGCCGAAACGTGCGTTGCTACGCGGGCAGACGACGACGCCGATACCGGCGTCCGCCACACCACGCAAGTCTTCCGCGCTGGCGCAGCAGAGGTGCACTAGGATGTCCGGCCCGAGCTCGAGCATGCGCGTAACCGATTCGCGCTCGCCCTCCGAGAAGTGGAGCGCCACCAGCCCCCCGGCGGTGCGCGCCTCGATGGCCATGCGGTGTCCCGCGCCGGCTGGCATATCCGCGAGTCCGGGCAGCCCCACATGGCGGCCCGGCAGCGGCCGCCCCCCGACGGCGCGGCCGAACGGGACCACCTGTGGCGCCCCCTCGTCGACGCTCCAGCCGGCAGCGTCAGCGCCTTGCGCCAGATGTGCGAGACCCGCTTCACCCCCCTCGCGGAAGTCGAGCAGCAGCGCGGTGCCACTGGCGGCCGCCTCGCGCAGCCCGGCAGCAATCGAGGCGGGCACGTCGGCCGCTTCGAGCCAGCGGTGCTTGAAGCTGCCCGGGCCGACCAGCTCCGCCAGCGGCGCTTCGGGCGCTTCAGCGCGCGCCAGCGTGTCGCCGAGGTGAGCATGGCAGTTATGGAACGGCGGCAGGATGAGCCCTTCCAGCGCATCGCCGTGCGGGGGGCCCTCACCCTCTTTGCCGCTGTCCGGGTCGAACCACCCCTCGACGAAGCCACTCTGCGTAAGGAGTGGGCCGGCCCAGCGCATCAGAGCGCAGCGGCGATGGCGGGCGCGACCGAGTAGCGGGTGTAGACGCCCTCGAGCGTGTCGGAGCTGAGGATGTCGTCGCAGACCCGCAGCCGGTTGGCGGCGTCCTCGATGAACAGCCCGTGGGTGCACGCCGCCAGCACCTGGCTGGCGCCCCAGTCCTTGAGTAGCAGCGCCGACGACGCAATAGTCCCGCCGGTGGCGATGATGTCGTCGAGGATTACGACGGTCTGCCCCTTGACTGAAACCTTGCCCGAATCGGTCTCGACCGTACGGTCGTCCAGCCGGGTCTTCGACATGATGTGTAGCGGCGCCTTCAGCTCTTTGGCGGCGATGGAGCACCGTTCGCGCGCCCCCTCATCGGGTGCGACCACCAGCCCCGGCGTGAAGCCCTTCAGATAGTGGACTACCTCGCGCAGCCCGTCGATATCCTCGGCAGGGCAGCCGAAGAAGTCGAGCACTTCTGGCGTGTGGACCGAGACGGTCAGGACGCGATCACTGCGCATCCCGATGGGGCGCGCCACGGCGCGGGCGGAGACGCCCTCACCCTCTTGGAAGATGCGCTCCTGCCGTGCGTAGCCCATGTAGGGGATAACGGTCGTCACCGACGCGGCGCCAGCTTCGTGGATGGCCTCGAGCAGCAGCAGCAGTTCGACAATTTTCTCGTCGGGGAAAGTGTTCTGGATAACCACCACATCGCTCCCGCTCACCCGCCGCAGGATGCGAACATAGCGCTCCCCGTCGGGATACGCCTTGTTTACCACACCGCAAAACTCGGCGCCAGTTTCCTGCGCCAGCGCGACCCCGAGCCGCTGGTGGGTGGAGCCGCTGACGATGAACATCGCGCCGCGATTCAGGGGTGGCTATTACCGTTAACGGGGTCAGAATTCCTGCTGGCAGTAATAGCGGAACATACGCGTCCCAACCGGCGCATCGGGCTGCCGCGCACGCACCTCAGCGTCGCTGATGCGGTCGGTCGCGAGATGCAACGCCAGCCAGGGCGGGCACCACTCCTCGCCATAGATGAAGGTCGAGACGCGCGGGTTGATTTCCATCAGCACCCCGCCGCGGGTCGAGATGTCAACGCACCAGTCGAGCGGGATGTGGCGCAGCACCTCGGTGCCGTATGCGAGCAGCTCCGGCGCCTCGATCATCTCGAACCCCATTGCCAGGCCGGAAGCGTAGTTGAGCCGCCGCTTGACCGTCCCGAGCAGCACCTCACCGCTGCGTGCAAGCGGGTCAATTTTGTGCTCCTCCCCGTCGAGGAATTCCATCACCAGCAGCGGCGGAATTTCGCGGTCGCCAACGGTTGTGCGCAGCTCCTGTAGCGAGATGTAGCGCGCGAACGGCCGCCCCTCGAAGAGCAGCTCGTAGCGGTCACGGTCAGCGTGCTCGGTCAGCACCCGCACGCCGCGCGAGCCCTTGCCGCGCGGCGGTTTGAAGACGACATCGCGTTCCGGGAACCCAAGCCGCGCAGCGGCCGCCTCGAGCTCCGCCAGCGAGTGGACCAGTTCGTAGCGCGGCAGCTCCATTTTGCCCTTCAGGGCTTCATACATCACGAATTTGTCCTCGCACGCGGCGACCCATTCGTGTGGCGACGCCAGCAGCGTCGCCACACCTTCGAAGCGGTCCGCTGCTTTCGAGAGCTCGAACATTTCCCACGACGTCTGCGGGAATACCACCTCGACCTCCCAGCGTCGTGCCAGCTTGACGACGGCGTCGACGTATCCCTCGTCGTGCGCCCACGGCACCTGCGCGAAGTCGTCGCAGAGCCAGCGGCCAATCGCCTGACGGGAAGCGTCGGTGCCGCCAATCCAGAGTTCGGGCGACTGCAGCTGGAGATTGGTAATCAGAGCGTGCGCGCCGGGGCAGCCGACCCCCGTCAGCAGGATGCGCATTGACTCCCCAATACCACCGGGTTATTCATGGCACCCCCGGTGCTGCCAGCATCCCCGCGTAGAGCGTCAGCAACCGTTCCTCCATGCGATCCCAGCAGTATTCACTACGCCACGCCGCATGGCCACTTGCACCCATTTCCCGCCGCAGATTCACGTCTCCGGCCAGCTTAAGCAACGGTGCCACCCAGTCCTTAGCAACAATCCCGCAGCGGTGTCGCTCGACAATCACGCGCCGCGCATCATAGGGACCAACCACGGCCGGGACAGCGTACGCCATCGCATCGAGCAGCTTCTTCGGGACGGCGGCGTGTCGCAACGGCTCGGCGACGTAGTGGCCGACCAGCAGCAGGTCGCAGGCGCGGTAGCAGTCGCCCATGCGGCCGTACGCCAGCGGGCCGGTGAAGACCGCCTTCGCACCCGCCGCGGCTGCATACGTTTCGAGCTGCTCCTGCAGCCCGGCATAGCCGGCGCGCCCCTTCGGCGGGCCGCCGACAACCAGCATCGTGACCTCCGGGACTTGCGCGGCGGCGTCGAGCAACTGCTCGATAATTCGCCGCCGCAGCGCGCCGATGTAGCCCGCGACGACCCCACCGAGCCCCAGCGTCGCGCGCAAGTCCTCCCCCGCGGGCGCCTCGACGACCGCCAGCGGCTCGGAGTTGTAGAGCACCTCCGCCCCACCGAGCCGCTTCGCCAGCTCGGGCGAGACGGTCACGACGGTATCGGCGCGCGGCAGCCAGCGACGCTGCTGCCAGCCGAACCAGGCGCCGAGCGCCGCCCCCTGCACCCGCTCGAGTAGCGGCCAGTCCTCGTGCGCATCGAAGACGACCTTCGCGCCGCATGCGTCAGCCGCCCGGCAGGCGGCCGGCAGCGTCTCCAGGTCGTGCGCGTGCACCACTGCTGGCAGCTCGTCGGCGGCCGCTTCGGCCAGCTGTCGCATCGCGCTGCGGAACGCCAGCATGCGCCCCGGTAGCCAGCCGTCGAGCGCCGCAAAGATGCGGCGCACGCGGACGCCGTCGCGCAGCTCCTCGGTCGGCAACGAGTCGTCGCGCCGTGCCCAGCAGAAAACAGTCACTTCGTAGCCGGCGCCGACGAGCGAGAGCGCCTCGCGCCAGGCGCGAGTGTCAACCGTCGGCTCGAGCAGGTCGTGCCCTAGCAGCATCACGACCCGGCTCACAGCATGCCGTCCAGCCGCACCTTCAGCGTCTCGAAGCCTTCGGCATACGGCACCGCGAGCTGGACCCCGCGCATGCGGACCACGGAGCGGAAGAATTTGGGGTCGAAGTAGGGATTGTGCTTCTGGCTGTTGTAACTGTCGAGTGCCTTGAGCTTCTTGCGCACGTGTCGCTCCTCGAGCGAGACGAAGCAGTTGAGCTCGATTTCGAGATTATTCCACGGCAGCTCGTAGCCGAGCAGCGTGCAATTCCGGAAGGCGCGTAGCGCCTCGGCGGTCACGACGCCATGATCTTGGTGGATGTCAGTCGTCGCCGGTGTAAACACGAGTTCGTAGCTGTGCAGGCGCGAATGGTCGTAGAGTATCTGCAGTATTTCCTGCCGGTCGCGCGGGAACTGGCGGGTGTAGAAATCAAGGATTTCATGCGTGACGCCCATGATTTTCCCCGACGCCGCGGCTTCAGCCGCTAGGTCGGGATACCGCTCGGCGACCGCGCTGAAGTAGATGACGTGCACCGACCAGCCGCGCTCGACTAGTTTGGCAATCGTCCCGCCGCACCCCAGCTCGGCGTCGTCGGTGTGCGGGCTCAGCACCAGCGCACGGCGCGGCTCGCCCGCGCCGACCTTGTCGGAAATCGCTTCGCGCACCAGCTCGCTGACCGGCCGGTCCTGTTCGGTAGCCAGCGCCTTGAGCGCTGCCCAGTCGTCGCCGTGCGCTGCGGTAATCGAGAGCAGGAACTGCGCCGGCTTGTTCTCTTTCTTCCAGGCCATTACTATAGCCCTGCACAATTGGTTATATAACTATACCGCTGCCGCGCCGTGCGCCTTCACAAGGACGACCGCGTCTACGAGCCGGCCGAGGACAGCTGGCTGCTCTGCGCCACGCTCGAGCACGCGGCGCCGCGCTTCCCCGAGCTGCGCGCCGCCGTCCTGGAGCTGGGCACCGGCACCGGCATCGTCGCACTCACGCTCGCCGCGCTCGGGGCGGCGGTCACCGCAACCGACCTGAATCCGCACGCTATCGCGCTGGCGCGCCGCAACGCCCGGGAGCAGGGGGCCGCAATCGAATTCCCGCAAGGTGACCTGTTCGAGCCGGTCGGCGACCGCCGCTTCGATGCCATTGTTTGCAACCCGCCCTACCTACCGCCGGGCGGTGAATACGGCGACGATTGGCTGGCGCTGGCGGTCGAAGGCGGCCCGACCGGCGGCGAGTTCACTCAGCGGCTGCTCACCGGGGCGCCGCGCCACCTGCGGCCGGGCGGCGGGGTGTGGCTGCTGCTCTCGAGCTTGATGGGTGAGCTGCCGGAGGGCTGGGAACGCGAGCGGTTCGGCGAGCATAATTTCGATGGCGAAATCCTGCGAGTGGAGCGGCTTTCGCTCACCGTCTCCGTTTCCGGTTGATATAATCGCGCCCCCCAGCTATTCGTGCTCGGCTTCCAGCCGCCCGAAGCGCAGCTGCGGCAATGCGCTCGCCAGCTTCAGCCCGCGCAGCAGGATCTGGCCGAACGGCAGCGCCATTACGGAGTAGATCACGATCCAGTGCGGCAGGATCCAGAGCCGCTCCTGCAATTCCCAATGGGGTTCCCACGGTAGCGAGAGCGCCTGCACCGGCAGTCCCGCCGTGAACTCGTAGAGCCACATGATGATGGGAATCGCAATCAGCATCGTGAAAACCATCGGGCGCATCTGGTTGGACATCATCCCCGACTGGAGCATCAGCACTTCCGGTTGCATTTTCATCAGCTTCTGCACCCGCGCCTGCTGCCCGCTCTTACGAGCCTCGCTCAGCGCCTTGTTGTACACCTGCATTTTCAGTTGCACTTCGGCCATCTGTTGCCAGTCGACCAGCAGGTGGCGAATGACGGTCGTGCCACCAATCATCACTATCCCCGCCAGCAGGATAGTGACCGCCGGGTATGCGCCGTCGAAGCCGATGCGCGGCTCGAGCAGCGTCTCGGCCACCTCGCCCATCGTCACCCGCAGCCCGGGGTTGATGATGATGTAGAGCATCAGGAACATGGTCAGGAACATGCCGCCCATCGCCGGGGGCTGCTGCTGCTCCGACTCACTCACGCGAGCACCTCCTGGAATTGCGCGACCGCTGCGTCGACCCCCCCGTCGTGGTTCTCGATGATGGCGACGGTCGCGCCGACCATCACCGCACCGGCTGCGGCGAAGGCGCGGTTAACTTCCTGATGCAGCGCGACGCTGTCGCCGTCGCGCTGCCGGGTCGCATCTTTCGCGCGGCGGCCGGCAATCTCGGCGGGCGTGGCTTCGACCAGCACGATAATCGCGGGCGCCATCGCGCGCAGCGTCCACTCGGGCAGGCCCGGCATGAAGCCCTGCGCGGTGCGGATGGAAGCGTGCGTATCGACGACGACGTCACCCATCGCGGCAATTTGCTCGCCCGCCAGGCGTTGCAATCGCTGCTGCTCTACTATCGGTAGCTTGCGCATCTGGTCGCGGTCAGCGACGCCCTCCGACTGTGCGACCTCGAACATCATGTCACCGAAGTTGACGCTGCCGTAACCCGCTTCGCTGGCGCCGGCCATGACGGTGGACTTGCCCACCCCCGGCACGCCGGTAACGACGACGACGCCCATCACTCACCGAGCCGGTTGGGCTTCTTCAGATTTTCCGGCAAATCCATAATCCGCGCCGGGACGCCGACCGCCATTTTCCAGGCGGGCACGTCGCGCGTGACGACCGCGCCACCGGCGATGAACGCACCGTCGCCGACACTGATGCCCGGCATCAGTGTCGCATTGGCGCCGACGGTGACGTCGTCGCCGAGCGTAACGCCCTCGAGCCGGTAGTCGGTCCGCAGCGGAGTGCGGTCGTTGGTAAGCGTCGCATTCGGACCGAGGAAGCAGCGGTCGCCGATGCGCGAGCCGGTCGGGATGTAGACACCGGTTTGCAAGCTGCAGTGGTCGCCGACGTGGCAGTCGTTGTCGATTGTTACTCCGGTGCCGATGAGGCAGCCGTCGCCTACGGTGGAATCTTCGCGCACCAGCCAGCCGTGGCCGGTGCGCACGGTGCTGCCGAGCCGCGCGCGGGAGTAGAGTGTCCCGGCGCGTAGCGTGCAATCGTTGCCGACGGTCGCGCCCGCGATTTCCGCTTCGCGGTCGCCGTCGAGGAGCGGCAGCTCGTCGCCTGACGGGTAGCCGATGACGACGTCCCGGTCCAGAAAGCAACCCTCACCGATGGTCGAGCCGCCGATGACGCGCGCCATCACTCCTCGCCGAAGAACTGCCGCAGGACCGGATGCATTTCCATCATCTGCTCCTTGCCAATCTGCTCGTACATGCGAATCATGATGCCGACCGTCAGCAGCACTCCCGTGCCGGAGGACTGCCCGGTGGTGCCAACCATGTCGGCGGCGGCGGCGAGCAACCCCACTATGAAGCCACTGAAGATGGTCACCGTCGGGATGTACCGCTCGAGCACTTTCTCAACGATACGCGGGTCGCGCCGGAAGCCGGGGATTTGCATCCCCGAGCCCTGGATTTGCTTGGCGACCGCTTGCGGGCCCATGTTGGTCGTTTCAATCCAAAACTTGGCGAACATCATTGAGCCCAGAATCATGACGCCCATGTAGACAATGATATGCAACAGCAGCTGGTACGGCTCGTGGCTCACGCCGCCGATGGTCATGTAGCTCTCGTACTTGGGGCTTGCCAGCGGCAGGAACCAGTCCTGCATGCCGTTGATGCGGTTGAGGTAGTAGGCAGCACCCATGGTCGGGACCGGGTTGCCATCGCTGACGTCGAAAGCGCCAATCATCCAGTTATGCCCGATAATCGGCCATTTGGACATGGTCGGATGCGACCAGAATAGCATCGCGAACATGTTGACGTTGGCGAGCAGCGCCGCCATCAAGATGACCGGGATGTTGCTGGCGTAAATCAGCCGGATGGGGTAGCGTCCGCGCGCGCCGCGGACGCGTCCGTGCGCCAGCGGCAGTTCGATGCGCGACGACTCGACATACACCACGACGAAGAACACAACGAGTGTCCCGACCAGCGCGACGACCGGATTGGGCGGTGCCAGCAGCATCGCCTCGTAGCCCCCCTGCATCAGCTCGCGCGATGTGGAGTTCATGATGTACCAGATAACCATCGGGATGGTCCCGGTCGGTGGCGTGTTGGGGTCGGTCGTCCCGGGCGCCGACTCCCAGTTGAGCGTGCCGGTGAAGAGCGCTTGGCTGACACCAGCGGCGATGAAAAGGGAAATACCGCTGCCGATGCCCCATTTGGAGACCACCTCGTCCATCAGGAACACGATGTACGAGCCGATAATCAGCTGGGTGATAATCGCCATGCGAGCCCATGTCAGCCCGAGTTCGCCGACGACGGTTGCGCTGGGCTCGAGGAAGCCGAAGACCTGCGGGATGGATTCGACGAAAATCATCACCACTACCAGCACTTTCTGGGTGCCCTGGTAGATGGCCTTGTCCTTGGCGTCCTGCAGGTTGAGGTTGATAATCTTGGCACCGGTGAAAAGCTGCATGATAATCGAGCCGGTCACAATCGGCCCGATACCGAGATGCATCAGGCTCCCCGATGCCCCGGCAAGGATGGCGCGGTACTGGACGAACAGGTCGACGGTGTCGCTGCCCAGGCCATACATCGTGACGTTAGTCAGCGCGAAGTAGAGAATCAGGATGCCGAGCGTCCAGGTCATCTTGGTCCGGAAATGGACGTGACCGTCCGGCTTGGTGATGCTCGGCATGCGCTCGATAATCGGCGCCAGCCCGTGCAGTTTCGACCCGTCACCAGAATACGAGGAAGCCATGTAGGTTAGCCAGGTCAAGATGGCCATGCCACCGCCCATCAGCAGCGCCGCCTCGGTGCTGGGGTCCTTCCAGCGGAACCAGAGCAGGTAGAGCAGGATTACCGCGATGCAGGGGCCGAACGCCCTCGACGGCTCGCGCGGAATGTCGTCAGCCAAGCTGCACCTCTCCGCCGGCGGCTTCCACCTTCTGGATGGCGCGGGCGGAGGCAGCGCTTACGGTAATCGTGCAGGGGCGGCTCAGGTCGCCGGTCGAGAGCAGCTTGTCGAAGCCGAGTGGCCCCAGATCGACGGAGACCTGCTTCCCTTTCCGGGTTGCACTGCCGCCGGTGACCCAGCGGTCGAGCGATTCTTCGAGCAGCTTCAGGTTAAGGACCGCGCAGGCGGCGACGACCGCCGGTGGCCGTGTGAAGCCAGAACGGCCCCAGACGCGTCCGACGCGCTCGTACATCACTCGCTTGGTCTTGTGCGAGCCAGCGTTGCCGCGCCCACCGCGCAGGCCGGCACCACGCCCTTTCTTGTGGCCGCGTCCGCGGGTACGGCCGCGTCGCATGGACTTACGCGTCCCCACGAGTCATCCTCCTCAACAGGGCGTTGATGGCGTCGCCGCGGTAGCCCAGCGCGCCGCCTTCGGTGAAAGAGCGCTTGATGCCCTCCCACCCCTTGCGGGGCGGATGGAGCCGTAGCACTGGCTTCAGTCCCGGAACGTCGCGCAGCCGCGCCTTGCCGGCAGCCACTTTCTTCGCGAACGCTTTCACCGTCGTGAAGCCACCCTCCTTGAGCGCCGCCTTGTCGAGCGGCTTGCGGCCGCCCAGCATTCCGGCGTCACCCAGCAGCAGCTCGGCGGTCTCGGCGTCGGCTTCGCCCCAAGTGACGTAATCCTTCACCTGCCGCAGCATCCCGAGATGGGTGGCGTCCTCGGGGACCATCACGCAGTGGTTGACCCGGTTCAGCCGCAGCATCCGCATTGTTTCGCGCGCCTTGGGCTTGACGTTAATTGGCCCGCGCACGCGGACGACGGCCCAGGTCATGTGGCCGCCGCCCCCAACAGCATGTTGTGCGCCTCTTCCTGGCCCGGCAGCAGCTTCGTGCTGGCGGTCTTCTCGAGCGCCTTGAACATCGCGCTGGCGTAATTGTAGATAGTCTGTGTCTGCCCCTTGCTGAACGACCAGATGTCCTGAACGCCCGCCATGCGGAGCATGATGCGTCCGACGTCGTTGGTCACCAGCCCCACGCCGGGCGGCGCCGGCTTGAGCGTCACGCGCGTCGAGCCGGTGCGGCCCGCGACGGTAAACGGCAGTGAGTTCGGTACCGCGGTCGAGCATTCCCAGGAACCGCTGCCGCGCCGGATTTCAATCAGGTTCTGCTTGGCGCGGTCCATGGATTTCTGGATGGTCGGCCGCACCAGCTTGCCCGAGACGCGACCCAGCCCGACGCAGCCGTCACCGTTGCCGACCATGGTCGTAACGGCGAAGCGCACCCTGCGCCCCGAATCGGACATGCGCTGGACCATGTGGATATCGATAACCTCCTCCTTCAGATCGGGCAGCAGGATATCGACGATTTCGGGCTCGCGCAGCGTCAGGCCCGACGCCAGCGCGTCGTGAATTGTAGTAATCTCGCCGGCGACGACCTTGCGCCCCAGTTCGGTCTTCGGCTTCCACGCGTCGACGCGCTCGGAAGCCGCCTTGCGGCGCTGCTGTGCCGGCGTCAGCCGCGGTCCGCGGTCACGCGGCGGTCCGCCCCGGCGGGGCGGACCGCCGCGCTGGGGTCCACCGCGGGGTGGGCCGCCAGCCCGGGGGCCGCCACGTGGTGGCGGGCTGGTACTGGTCCTGCGCTCGGGCGGCGGGTTCACGCCTTCGCCTCCTTGATAGCGGCAGTGACCTTCTCGACCTGCTTTGCGGTCGCCTTGGAAATGTGTTCGCCGCGGATGCGCTCCTCGCCCGGGTAAAGGGTATCCGAGTGCGGGACTTCGAGTCCGCCATCGACCAGTCCCTTGAGCACCGCGAAGACGCGACCGCCCGAGGTGGGGGTGACGCGGCCGATATCGAGCACCGCTCGTGTCTCGCCCGCGGCTTGCGCGTTGCGCGCTGCGAGCAGTCCCGACAGGTAGGCGGCGGGGATGCTGGTGCCGGAGCCTTTCCAGCCCAGCGCGCCCAGCTGCTGCGAGCTGACCGCGGCGACAACCTCATCGCCCTGTTTCGCGAAGCGGATTAGCTGGATGAGCACCTGCCGGTTGGTGACGCGCACGACTGCGCGCGCCTCTCCCGACTTGAGCAGCGCCAGCCGCTTGCGGTAATCGGTCGTGCCTTCGCGGCGCCGGCGGAATTGCCTCACTGTTTCACCTCGATGCCGTCGGTCTGCATGTGCGAGCGCAGGTGCGCCCGCGAATTATACATCCCGCCCTTGGCGCGGCGGTAGTAGTGGCGATATTGCGACGCGGTGAGCGTGCCCGCTACCCGTAGGCCACGCAGTTCGTCGCGCAGCGCACGGATGCGCGTCATCCATGCCTCCTTCTTCGGCGTGCGCGCCTTGCCGTGGCCGCGGCGCGAGCCGTGCCCGCGCTGGCGTCCCTTGGCGCGCTGCGCATCGCGCTGGCGTGCGCGACCGCGGGAGATGCCCTTCTTCTGGTGCCTGCGGATGAACTTCTGGACAATCAGGTGGCGCACGTCGTCGCGCGTGACCGCTTCGCCGATGCGCTCCTGAATATCGGCGCGGTCGTCAATCCAGACCCGGTCGAGCCCGCACTTGAGCAGGCGGGCGGCGACGCGGCGTTGGTAAGCGAGATTCATTCCTCTTCCTCCTCTTCCGTGGCATCATCATCATCGTAGCCGCGGCGGTTGAGCACGCGGATTTCCAGTTCAGCGGCGCGCGCCTCAATCGCTTCGCGCTTGCGGTCGCCGACGGTGGCGGCGACGCGTGCTGCCTCCAGCTTGCCGTCCAGCGCCTCGAGCTCTTCGGGGCGGTGCACCAGCACCTCGGCGAAGCCGGACGGGTGCAGCCCGCGCGCGGCGGCGGGGCCGCGGTAGCCGGCCGAGACCACCGGCGGGCGATACTTGCGACGGGCGCGCATCTTGCTGTGCATCCCGCGCGGCTTGCGCCAGGCGGTGCCGAGTCGCTTGTAGCGGAACCAGTTCTGCCGCTTGAAGGCGGGCCGCTTGCGGCTGGCAGCGTTGCGCTTCGCGAGCGCCTTGCGGGCGTCCGCGTCAAGCTTCGGCTTCGCCTTCGGCTTATGCGTCATGCATCACTCCTTTCGAGACGAGATAGATGCCGTCCTGGAAGACGCGGATGTCGCGCCCCTTGACAATCGTGGCGCGCTCAAGGTTGGCCGCGGTCTGGCCGACCGCTTCGCGGTCGTTGCCCTCAATCGTAACGGAATCGCCCTTGGCGATTACCTTGGTGTCGCCGACAATCGCGGCGTGGCGGTTCGCCTTCTCGCCCAGGAAGTTGTTGATTACGACGCTGTTGCCCTTGGCGGAGACCTTCATCGGGAAGTGTGCGAAGACCACCTTCATCTGGTAGCGGAAGCCGAATGCGACGCCGTTGACCATGTTGGACAGGTGCGCGCGCCATGTCCCCAGCAGCGCCTTCTGCCGCTTGCGCAGCTTCTTTCCGGAAATGACTACCGCGCCGTCGCCCGGCTGGATGCCGAGCTGCGGGTGGCTGAAGTCGCGCTCCAGCTTGCCGCGCGGCCCCTCGACCACGAAGGTCGCACCGTCGTAGCTGGCGCTGACGCCCTCCGGCAGCGGGACCGTGTGCGTCAGTTCCTCAATAAGCATACGCGAGCAGTCTCCCTCCGGTGTGGCCTGCCTTGGCCTGGTCATTGTTGATGACGCCCTGCGGCGTCGTGAGAATCAGGATGCCGAAGTCCTTGGCTGGTAGGTAGCGCGCCTCGTGGCGGTCCATCTCGCGCACCTTGACCGAGAACCGCGGGCGTATCGCCCCGCAGCTGTTGATGCGGCCGTTGAGCTGCACCTTAAATTCGCCGCCGCGGCCGTTCTCCTGCCGCTTGAAGCCGGTAATGTAGCCCTTCTCCTGCAGCAGCCGCAGGATTTCGCCAACCAGGCGTGACGCGGGAACGCGTGCGTCGGGCTTGCCGACGCGGTCGGCGTTCTTGATGGCCACCAGCGCATCGGATAACAGGTCGTGTCTCATGAGTATTTCTTGAACCCCAGCATGGTCGCCTTGTCGCGGAAGCACTGCCGGCATAGATGCAGCTTGTAGCGCCTCACGATGCCGCGCTTGCGTCCGCAGCGGCGGCAGCCGATGATGCGCCCGTGGAACACGGTGCGCTCCTTGGTCTTCATGTGACAACCTCCAGCTTGAAGTTCTGCTGCATGAATTCCTGGCATTCCTCGCGGGTCAGCCGGTGGCGCAGGCCCACCTTGCGCCGTGCCACCTTGCGCCGCGAGACGCGGAAGCCGGGCCGCTCGAACGCGACAGCCACGTCCAGTCCGAAGATGCCAATGTCAGGATCGTATTTCTCGTCGGCGAAGCCGGTGTAGTCGGGAATGCCGAAATTGAGTCCGCCCGCAACGGAGAAGCAGTAGGCTGGCAGTCGGTTCTCGCGCACCCAGAGCGCGTTCTTCAGGACGCGGTGCGCGTTCTCGCCGCGCAGCGTCACCTTGCAGCCAATGGGCATCCCCTTGCGCAGCCCCAGATCGCGGTTCTGCGTGCGTGAAAGCGTGCGCACCGGCTGGCAGCCGGTCAGCTTGCCCAGCACGGTTTCGGCCTTGGAGAGCCGGTCGCCTGCCTCGCCGACGCCGATGTTCAGCACCACCTTGGCAATCCGCAGTTCGCGCATCGCGTTCATGCCGCAACCTCGGCGACGAGCGCCTTCTTGGCGCCGACGACGAACGCATATTGCTTCAACGTCTCGAACTCGGTGAAGTAGACGATGTTGGGCCGCGGGCTGCGCGTCACCAGCGCCTCCTTCAGCGGCGCAATCGTTCCGACGTGCGCCCCGCCCGTGACGAGCGCGGGGGCGCCCTTGTCGAACTTGAGAACCTTCTTGATTTTACGGCCCGGCAACGCCACTTGCAACACGTCGCCAGTTGCGACCGCGCCCTCGTAGAGCAGGTTGCTCCCGTCGTGCAGGTTGAGTTGCGTCTTTCCGCTGCGCACCGTCGTCTTGTCTTCGACGCGCAGCAGCTTCCACTTCGCCTCGGCCGCCTTGATTTCGGAGAAATGCAGCCGGCCGCGGTGGTCGAGCAGGCAGCGGTAATCGGCCTTGGCCGCGGGCAGCGAGACGACGTCCATCAGCCCCACGCTGCGCTTCGGGTCGCGCACGACGCGCTGGTCGACCATCACCTTGCCGTCAGCGAGCACCCGGCGCGCCTCACGCGCGTTGTCGCAGACGTGCAGGTAGTCGCGCAGAACCATCACCAGCGGGACGCTGCCCTCGAGCGAGTGGGGTCCCGGCGCTGGTCTGGTGGCCCAGAAGTGTGACTTACGGCCGACGTTCCACGAACGCGGCGCGGTGATGCGCTTCAGGTGGTCGCTCATGCGGAGTCCTCCAGCCGCGCCACCAAGTCCGCCTTCTTGCCCGATACGGGCAGGTCGCGCTCCTTGAGCGCCGCCTTCAGCTCGGGAACGGTGAGAGCGCTCCAGTCCTGCGCCTCCTCGTCGCCAGCCTCTTCTTCGTCGGCTTCCACCGCGCGCGGGTCGACACCGGTAACTTCGGTCTCGTAATCGTCCTCGGCCGCTTCCAGCGCGGCGACGGTCTCTTCGGTCCACTCGACCCCTTCGTTGACGCGGTCCAGGATGCGCCGGCGGCGCACGTCGGACCAGTCGGGGTTGATGACCACCAGGTTCGACGGGTCAATCGGCCGCTGTAGCTCGGTGCCGTCCGACTTGTGGTAGGTGAATCCGTCGACGTAGACCTTGCGCGCGCGGCGGTCAATTTGCGAGATGCGGTGCCCCTTGGTGCCGCGCCCCTCACCGCGCACAATCAGCACGCGGTCGCCGGTGCGGACCGGGATTGAACGGGGATAGATGTAGCCGCGCTCTTCCTGCCGCTTGCGGAGTCCGCGGTCGAGCGGTGCCGCCATCTCGCGGTGCCGTCGGTGGAGCGGCGCGTTACGCCGGGCGAGTCGCTGTTTGCGGGGTTGTTTTGAGCTCATATGATAGTAGATGCCGTAGCGGCAATGCGCGGCCACCTCTCAGCCGCTTCGCGGGCGACGGGCCCCTTGATTCCGGATCCGCGCGTCTCGCCCATTTCGTTGGTCAGCACGACCGCGTTATCCTCGAATTTCACCATCGTCCCGTCGGGGCGGCGGAACGGCCGCCGGCAGCGGACGATAACTGCGCGCACTAGCTGGCGCCGCATTTCCGGGGTTCCCTTCTTGACCGACGCGACAACCATGTCGCCGACGCCTGCCGACGGTGAGCGGCGGTGGACGCCCTTGTAGTTCAGGACCGTCACGATTTCGACCACCTTGGCGCCGCTGTTGTCGACGCAGTCGATACGCGCTCCCTGCGGGAGACCCCGCATCTGGCGACCGGGGACCGCCCTCATGCGCCCCTCCGCTCGATAATCACGAACGACTTGGTCTTCGAGAGCGGGCGGCACTCCATGATGGTCACCGCATCCCCCTCCTGCGCGCCGACACTGGCTGGGTTGTGGACCTGGATACGCGACGAACGGCGTTGGTAGCGCTCGTATTTTGAATCGGCTTTCATGCGCTCAATTTTGACCACTGCGGTGCGCTGTGCCCGCGCACGCACGACGACGCCCTGCAACAGTTGCCCCCGGACGGGGAGCGTGCCGTAGAACGGGTCGTTCAGGTCGCCGTCCCACTCGTGCGCGGGCGGCTGCACGTCGACGCCGATGTCGCGCGGCTTGCTCATGCGCACCTCCGGGTGCGGTCCTGCGGCCGGAACGCAATCCGGTCGCCCGCGACGGTCTCACCGTCGAAGTCGAAGCCGCCGCCGCGCTTGGCGACGCGCTTGCGCCCCCCGTCGGACTCGAGCAGTAGCGTTTCGCGCGTCTCGTCGATGACCGTCCCCGCCAGACCACGCAGCGACGGGTCGCTGTGCTCCGCGACGGTGACGCGCCGGCCGATGAATTCGCGCTGCGCCATCTTCATGCGTCACCCACCGGGAAGCCCATGTCGCCCAGGATTTTCTTCACGTTACGCGTGTGGTTGCCCTGCAGCTCGATGGCACCATCCTTGTAGGTGCCGCCAGTGGCACATTTGGTCTTCAACGTCTTGAGCAGGTCGGGAATGTCAATATCGCTGCCGAGCCCCTCGAGCACAGTCATCAGCTTACCGTAGCGTCGCTTCTCGATACGCACGCGTATTTCCTGCTGCTCGCGCGCGATATCCTCGCAGACGCAGATTTCGACCGGCAGCGCGCAGGTGGAACAGATGTCAGCCATAGCGTTCCCCCAGTTCGCGCATCACGGTCTGCAGTCGCGCCACCTGCTTGCGCAGCGAGCGCATGCGTCCAGGCGAAGCGGGCTGTCCGCCCATCGATGCGACGCCGCGCTCGTGCATCAGCTCACTACGCAGCTCGCCCAGTCGCGCAACGCGCTCCTCGGGCGCCAGCTCGCGCAGCGCAGCGGCCTTACGGCTCACTTTGAATCCTCCTTGGTTTCCTTCGCGGGCGGCTCTTCGGGAGCTGCCTCGGGTGCGGTTTCGGCCGGCGCCGCTTCAGCTTCTGGCTGCGCCTCGCCTTCGCGGGCGGCCTTTGCGTCCGCTTCGGCGTCCGCCGCTTCCGGGGCTTCCTCGCCCTCAACGGCTTCCGCGGGCGGCTCTGGCACGGCGACCGGCTTGACGGTGATTTCGGCCGGTAGTTTCGCGTCAGGCGGCATGATGACGACCTTAACGCCGATGGTTCCCGGTTTCAGCTTCGCCTGCGCGTAGCCGACCTTCATCAGCTTCAGCGCGGGCTCGCCGCAGTGCTTGATGTGGCCTTCGATAAACTTCTCGGTGCGGTGCCGTAGCCCGGTCAGCTTGCCGGCAATCGTAATCTGGCAGCCGCGTGCGCCGGCGCTCATGACGCGCTGCAGCATCGAGTTACCCGCACGGCGGTAGTTCCAGCCGCGCTCGAGCGTGTTGGCGACCTTCGACGCCATCACGTCCGGGTTCAGCGCCCAAGTCTCCACCTCGGCCGCCTCGATCTGCAGGTTCTCGTAGCCGAAAGTGCGCTCGAGTTCCCCAGTCAGCCGGTTGATGTCGACCCCCTTGCGGCCGATGACGATGCCGGGGCGCTCGGCCTGGATGCGGACGTGCGTTCCCAGCGGGGTGCGCTGGATGGAGAGCCCGCCGAAACCGGCGCGCGCCACCTCCTTGCGGACGAAGTCGTGGACCAGCATGCGACGCACGCGCTCCTCGACCATCTCGCGCGCGATAGTCGTCATTCGATGCCCTCCAGCACCACTTCGACGTTGGCGGTCTCGCGCATTTTGGGCGTGGAGCGGCCGCGCGCTCGCGGGAAGCGCGCCTCGAAGGCCGGCCCGCGCGACGTGGCAACATGCACGATGCGCCACTCGTCAATGTCAAGGTGCATCGTCTCGCCGTTGCTCTGCGCCGACTCGATGACTTTCAGAATGGCGGCGGCCGCCTTACGTGGGTAGCGCCCTGCGGCGCGGCCCTTGCCCTTGCGGTGCCCCACCTTGCCGGCGTGCCGCGTGAACGGGACCGGCTCGCGCATATCGATTACGCGCCCGAGATAGCCACGCGCGCGCTCGAGCTCCATCCCGCGGATGGCGCGACAGATTTCGCGCGCGTGCCGGGGGGAGATTGCCATCTCCTTGCCGCGCGCGGCGGCGTGGATTTCGGGGTCGTAGGGGAACGAATAGCCTTTCATTTGAGCGGCATGAACTTGGATGAACGGGTCGCCCCAACGCCGGGTCCCGTATGCGTAGGCGGTGTGCGTGTCTGCGCAAACTCGCCGAAGTAGTGGCCTACCATTTCCGGCTGCACTTCCACCTCGACGAACTCTTGCCCGTCGTAGATGGCAAACTTGCGGCCGATGAACAGGGGAATCACAATCATTTCGCGGCGGTGGGTGCGGATTACGGAATCGGGGTCCGCTTCGGCGTCCCGGATTATCTTTGCCTGCTCGCGCGTCAGCCCGCGGGTGAACGAGCGGCGCTGGCGCGACGGCATCAGCTCCAGAACTTCCTCGAGCGAGAGCGCCTTCAGCTCGGTGACGGTCAGCCCGCGGTAGGTGTACTCCTTCTTGCGGCGTACCTGTACGCCTGCGCGCCTCTTACGCTCGCGCCTCCGCGCGGCCTTTGGCGTCGCCGACTTGCGCTGGCGGGCCATTAGCGCTTCACCCCCGTGCGTTTGGGCGCGATGTGGCCGACCTTGCGGCCGGGTGGTGTGTGGCGCGAGACCGACGACGGGATGCCGATGGTCTGCTTGCGGCCAGAGCCGTGCGGGTGGTCAACCGCGTTCATCGCCACGCCGCGGACTGTGGGCCAGATGCGAGCGCGCGAGCGGTTGCGGTGGAAATTCTTGCCAGCCTTGCCAATCGGCTTCTCGCCGCGGCCCGAGCCGGCGACCGCGCCAATCGTGGCACGGCACATGTTATCGAGCGTCTTGTGCTTGCGCGACGGGAGCCGCACGGTAGTCTGCTTGCCGTGTGAGACGACAATCGCGCGCTGCCCCGCAGCGCGCGCCAGCCGCCCGCCGTCACCCGGTTGCAGCTCGACGTTGTAGACTCGTGTCCCTTCGGGGATTGAGCCGATATAGACCGTATTACCGCGCGCGACTTCGGCGCCGTGGCCGGCAGTCACTGACTGCCCCACGCGCATCCCGTCGTGCGCCAGCATCATGTAGTCGCCGTCGCCATCGCGCACCTGCGCCACGGGAGCCGAGCGCCCCGGGTCGTGGAGCAGCTTCTGGACGACGCCGCTGGAAGACTTGGCGCGCGGGTGGCGCACCTTGCCCTTGAAGCGGTTGTCGGTCGCGCGATAGCGGAAACCCCGCCCGCGCCGCCGGTTCATGATGCGCTTGCCCATCAGAGAATCCCCAGTCTGTTGCTCAGGTCTTCCGCCGAATGGTCGGCCGTCAGCGTGACGATGGCGAGCTTGCCTTCCTTTGTGATGCGGGTGTTGACTTTCAGTGCCTCGACCTGAAACAGGTCCTGCACCGCAGCGCGGATGTCCGGCTTGGTCGAAGTGCGAGAAACGTAGAACTCGAGCTTGTTGTCGTCGAGCATGTAGAGCGCGCGTTCCTTCGAACGGGGGCTCAGGATAACGCGGTGCGAACTCACAGTCGCGCCTCCAGCGCCTTGAGCGCGGGCTGCGAAATCACCATCAGCCGTCCCGGGTCGCCGCCCGGCGCGAGCATCTCGGTGTTGAGCTGCGCCGCCGTGGTCACCTCGACCCCACCCAGGTTGCGGAACGCGCGCTCGCTGCCGTTGAACTCCGAGAGCACGACTAGCGCGCTCTTCGGGCGGCGGTAGCGCCGGCCGCGCCGCTTGCCACGGCCGGCGCGCACCTTGCGCTCCGCGCCTCGCGCGAGTTCGGCGTCGAGCCCGAGCGCCTCCAGCAGCTTCTGCGCGCGGCGGGTCAGCGACTCGCCCTCGTGCTTGCTGGCAAGAGTTTCAATGCCCTTGCTAACAACGAAAGGCGTCGTCGCCTTCTCCGGCAGCCGGTGACCGCGTCCGGCGACCACGGTCGCGTCGGCGGTGGCTGCGAGCGCCGAGCGGAACGCAACACGGCGTTCGCGCGCGTTCATCTTCAGCCCCCACTCCTTTGACGGCTTGGGCGGATGCGCCCGACGGCCGCCGACGGCGTTGGGCGCCTCGGCTCCGCGTCCGACGGGGGTTCTGGGTGTGCGCGCCATCCCGCGGCCCTTGCCGGGCCACTCGGCTGAGTGGCGCATACCGGCGCCAATCATCGCCCCGTAGGGCTGCCGGCGGTTGGCCTGCGCGGTTCGTACCGCACGGCGGATCAGGTCGGTGCGCACCGGGCCGTCAAACGCGGCCGGCAGCGCAGCCTTCGATTTCCCGGCCTTACCACTGACGCTGTAAACCGGGACTTTCATTTCAGGCCCCCTGCGCAGATTCCTGCGAAAGCATCGTGATTTCCGGGACGACCTTCGAGTCGGCCGCGGTGCCGTGGAATCGAATCGCCTTGCGGAAGCGTATCAGTCGCTTCGACGGTCCCGGGAGCGAGCCATGGAGCAGGGCATACGGCCCTCGCACTAGCCCGTAGTGCAGGAAGCCCCCCTTGGGGTTGATATCGTCAGGATTGTCGCCGACCCGCAGCAGCCGTTTGTTGAACTCGGTGCGCTGGTGGTAGCCGGTCTGCCCCGCTTGCGGGACGGTCGGTTTGACGTAGCCGGGGGAAAACGGCCCTAGGTTACCAATCATGCGGCGGTGCTTGGAATTCTTGTGCGTCAGCAGTTTGACGCCCCAGCGCTTGACGTGGCCCTGGAACCCCTTGCCGGTCGTAATCGCAATCGCGTCGAGCATCTCGCCATCCTCGGCGAAATCGGCCATCACGACCTCCTTGCCAAGCTTCGCCTTGGCGAAGGCGAGCTGCGCCGGCAGGTCACCACCACGAACCGCGACCTCCATTACTTCGGGCTTTTTCTTCGGGACGCCCGTAATCAGCTTCGGCTGCGTCTGGACCAGCAACCGCACTTCGTCCAGGTCCGCATCATTGAGCTGCTTCCAGCGCGCTTTGCGGTCCTGCCCCGCGGGCAGCGGCAGCCGCCGTGCGAGCATCTCGTCCAGCTCTTCGGCCCAGACCTCGCTGAAGGTCCGCAGCCCGTACGTGTCCTGAATGTAGCCGCGCACGCCGACGGCGAACATCGGCGGCACCTCGACCACTGTAACTGGCATCCGCACTTCCTGCCCCGCTGTGGTCGAAGTGCGGCGGTAGTCGATCGCTATGATGTGGGTCATCCCGACCTTGTAGCCCGCGAACCCCTGCAGCTGCGGCTCGCCGTTGCCGCCAGCCGGCCAGCTGGAGACGTGCGGCGTTTCCGAACGCGCACGCTTGCGCGGGCTGTAGGCGCGGGAGCCCCGTCTGGGTTTGTTGTTCTTCGACATGTGCTGGCTTGCGCCCTCCCGTAGCAGGGACAGGCGTAGAACCGCGCTCTCCCGGGCAAACCGTGACGTCGTTTCCCGACGAGCAGGAATTAGCTCGCGGGGTGTGGGGATGATTGCCCCGAACGTCTGGTTCAGCCAGGCGCGGCTCGCGTCGAAAAACGGACCCTATATAAGTGCTGGCGTAAGTTCAGGACGATGTTTCAGGGCAAAAATAGTCACGCCATTTAATTTGCATTGACTGAATTCCCTTATTCCCCAAGTTCTGCCCCCTTCTTTTTGGAGCAATCCAAGAGATTTGCAGATATTCTGGTTGAAACTCTTTATAAAAAGGCAATTTCAAGCCCTCTTCTTGTATTTTCTATAGTCACAGGCTCATTTGTTGATAAGGCTGTATAAACTTCAGTTTCACCATCACAAATGTCATCCTTTCCTTCTTTCCATTTTCTGTAAGTCTCTTTTCTCTTCCTCTTATCTTCTTCGTTCATGGCTGATTCCTATGGCTCCCAGTCATAGATTCCCTGCCAAACTCCAAGCGAAAGTCCTTATTCATTCCACCTCCACCTCAATCGCCGTCGCCATCCCGCCACCCAGGCAGGCAGTCGCGAAGCCGCGCTGGCCGCCGGTGCGGCGCAGCGCGCTGATGAGCGTGACGACGATGCGCGCGCCGGAGCAGCCGATGGGGTGGCCCAGCGCGACGGCACCGCCGCACGGGTTCAGCTTTTCGTGCCGCAGGCCGAGTCCGCGCATCACCGCCACCGACGCGGATGCGAACGCCTCGTTGTGCTCGTAAAGGTCGTAGTCCGCCTCCGCGCGGCCGTTCTGCGCCCAGAGCTGCTGCACCGCGGGGACCGGCGCCCACATGACTTCCATGGGCGCCAGCCCGGTCGCCGCCTGCGCCGTGATGGTTGCCAGCGGCGCGATGCCCCCGGCCTCGGCGGTCTCGCGCGCCATCACCACCAGCGCCGCGCCGCCGTCGGAAATTTGCGAAGCGTTGCCGGCGGTCACGACACCCTCGTCGCCGAAGACCGGCTTCAGCGCGGCGAGCGCCGCATCCGACGCGTCGGGCCGGAAGCCCTCGTCGCACGTCACGTCGCCGTGCGGGGTTGCGACAGGGGTGATTTCGTCCGCGTACCAGCCAGCGTCAGTGGCGTGCGCGGCGCGGCGGTGCGACTCGAGCGCGAAGCCGTCGCTGTCGGCGCGGCTGATGCCGCGCGTTGCGGCAACGTGGTCGCCGGTGCACCCCATCGCGATGTCGTGGTAAGGGTCGCAGAGCCCGTCGTGGAACAGGTGGTCGACCGGCTCGCTGTCGGAATCGGGCTTCCACTTGCGGCGCCCAATCAGGAACGGCGTGCGCGACATCGACTCCATCCCGCCCGCGACGACGACGTCGTGCTCGCCAGCGCGGATGGCGTTGGCCGCGTTCATCAGTGCCTTCATCCCTGAGCCACACATCTTGTTGATATTGTAGGCCGGGACTGCATCGGGGATTCCGCTGGCTACCGCCGCCTGCCGCGCCGGGTGCTGCCCCAGCCCGGCCGGGAGCACGATGCCCATGACCACTTCGCCGACCACTTGCGGCGCGATGCCGGCACGGGCGACCGCGGCGCGGATGGCCATGCCCCCAAGGTCGGGCGCGCTGACCCCGGCCAGCGCGCCGCCGAACTTGCCTTGTGGCGTGCGGGCGAAGCTGACGATAAGCGGGTCGCGGGCGCCGGTCATTGACAGGGGAGTGTCGCGGGAATAATAGCACTTGGGGGAAGCCATTAAACCGGCAGCAGGGTCCGCAGCGCGTAATGCCGGAATTCCGGATTTCCGAGAAACGGTGGTCGGTCGACCTTGAGCAGCGCATCCAGCGCGAGCACTACGGCGACCTCGCTGCATACGAGCGGTGCTACGGCTTCGACCCCGCTTCGGGGCGCGAGCTGTTCGTGATTGACACCCCGCCCCCCTACCCATCGGGGACGTGGCACATCGGCGCCGTCGCACATTACTCGATGATTGACGTGATTGCGCGCAGCCAGCGGCTGCTCGGCAAGGAAGTCAAGTTCCCGTGGGGCGTCGACCGCAACGGCATCAACGTCGAGTTCACGGTCGAGAAGAAGCACGACCGCAAGATGCGCAGCTGGGAGCGCGGCGAATTCCTTGATTTATGCCGCGAGACCATCGAATCCTTCACCACCGAAATGCGGCACATTGCGCGCCGCGTCGGGCTCTCGTGCGATTTCGAGAACGAATACCAGACCGATTCCCCCAACTACCGTGCGGTGACGCAGTCTATCTTCGTCGACCTGTTCCGCCGCGGCGAAATCGTCGAGGCGCTGCGGCCGAATCTCTACGACCCGGTCGAAGGCACGACCATCGCCGAGGCGGAAGTGACGCGCTTGCAGCGGAACACGCGGCTGCTCGACGTGCGCTGGAGCCCTGTCGGCGGTGGCGATGATGTCATCATCGCCACCACGCGCCCCGAGCTGATTTGCGCCTGCGGCGTCGTTATCGTGCATCCCGGCGATGA